>Ga0302319_10011226_pt1 | contig 17011 bp, 14 predicted proteins | sample Bog_T0_2_FD_203319 | JGI IMG/M metagenome (GOLD analysis project Ga0302319, IMG submission 203319) | Peat permafrost microbial communities from Stordalen Mire near Abisko, Sweden - Bog_T0_2 | ecosystem: Environmental > Terrestrial > Soil > Wetlands > Peat | place: Sweden: Abisko, Stordalen Mire...
CACCGGCGCGGTCTTCTCCCAGGAAAGGCAGGCGTCGGTGACGCTCTGGCCGTGGACCAGCGGCCGCGCCCGGTAATCCTGCGAGCCCCCCACAAGGTTGCTCTCGAGCATCACGGCGCAGATCGATCGGTCGCCGCCCGCCACCCGCGCGGCGATTTCCGCGGCGACCTCCGGCTGGCGCCCGGCATCCTTTCCGCTGTTCGCGTGGCTGCAGTCCACCATGACGTGCGGCGGAAGGCCGGCCTTGCGGAGCAGGGCCACCGCGGCCGCGACCTGTTCCGCGCCAAAGTTGGGGCCTCCCGCACCGCCCCTCAGCACCACATGGGTCTGGTCGTTGCCGCTCGTGCCCATGACGGCCGGTGCCCCGCTGCGGGCGAGGGATGGGAACCAATGGGGCTGTCGCGCCGACACCATGGCCTCGACGGCCACCCGCACATCCCCGTCCGACCGGTTCTTGAAGCCGACCGGCATCGAGAGGCCCGAGGCGAGCTCGCGGTGGACCTGGCTCTCCACGGTGCGCGCCCCGATGGCCCCCCAGGAGACAAGGTCGGCAAAGTACTGCCCGAGGATCGTGTCGAGGAACTCCGTGGCCACGGGCAGCCGGAGCGCCGTGATACCGGCCATGAGGCCCCGCGCCAGGCGAACGCCCCGGTTGATCTCATAGGTGCCGTCCAGGTTCGGGTCGTTGATCAGGCCCTTCCAGCCGATCGTCGTCCGCGGCTTCTCGAAATACACGCGCATGGCGACCAGAAGGTCGCCGCCATGCCTGTCGGCGGCCGCCTTCAGGAGCCTGGCGTACTCCAGGGCTGCCGCCGTGTCGTGGATGGAACACGGGCCGGCGACGACAAGGATCCTGTCATCCGTGCCGGAGAGTATGGCCGCGATGTCCCGCCGCGCGCCCGCGACAAAGTCCGCCCCCGGGCCGTCCAGGGGCAGCTCGGCCTCCAGGGCCGCAGGCGAAACCAGCGGCTTGATGGAGCGGATCCTGAGGTCCGAGGTGGATTTGGGCATGGGGGTGGGAAGGGGTCAGGTTGTACACTGTACCCTCCGTTGCGGAGGGTACAGTGTACAACCTGACCCCTTAGCCTTGCAGAAGTGTCCTTGCCCGGGCCACAACGGGGTCTGCGGCGAGCGCCGGCTCGGGAGCCTCCGGCAGGAGGGCCAGCGCGCGGGCACGGGAGAGCAGGGTGAGCCACGCGAGCGACGCGATCGCCGAATCTGAGGCCCTTGCGGCCATGGCCTCGCACACGGGCCCAAGGGGGGCGAGCACGCCCTTCGGGAAGATGCCCTTCGCCGCCATGAACAATCCGATCGACGACGCGAGCAGTTCGAGCCAGGCGCGCGGCGACGCCGGCGCAGCGTACGGCACGCCGCCGCGGGCCGGGGACGGAGCACACTCCATGAAGCGGCAGATCTCCTTCTCCAGGTTCGCAAGGGCCGTGTCCGCTGTCCCCAGCGTCCAATTCGCGCTGAACTCCTTACGCACCCTCAGCTTCCTCACCTCCCAGACTTTCATGACCAGCTGGTGCTCGCCGACGTTCCGGGTGAGCACACCGGTCATCACATAGTCGAGGCCCTCGGTCGTCGACTCGACGAGGCGGCGAACCTCTTCGTCGGTCCATTCGTGGTCCAGAACCAACGGGAACGACACCCCGTCGGCCTCCTTCACCATGGCGATCGCGGCAATGGGCAGGTACGCGGGCGAGAAATAGAAGGTTTCGGCGAGCCAGAGCGGGATCGAGCGGGCGAGGCGCGCAAACTCATCCTCGGGTTCCGTTCCCGCCCGGGCCGGATCCTCGTACACCCCCTCCACGGAGAGCTGGGCAAAGGCGATGCGGCGCAGTTTCCCCTCCTTGGCCGGCAGGACGGCGGCGGCCAGCTCCTCGAGCCCGTAAAACCAGATCGGCTTGCTTATGCTGGCGAGGCTGGCGCGCGCCACGGGAACATGGGGCTCCAGCGACCCTCGAACCACCGGCGGCCTGGGCGTGGTCATGTCCCCCACCCGCTCGTCGGTCATCTTTGCGATGGCGGCGCCGAAGCCCAGAAGCCGCTCCTCCAATTCCGGTCGGTTGAGGTACAGCAGCAGGTCCAGCATGTGGCGCGCGGCATCGGGGTCCCGCAGTTCCAGATAGGCCTGAAGGAGGTTGATCCCCGCGGCAGGTCCGTGCCTGCCGGGATCGTAGAGCGGGGCCATGATGTCTATAATCTCCGGAATGTGCCCGGTCGCGCCGAGGTCGCCGGAGATCGTTGCCAGGACACCCTCGCCGTCGCCATCCGCGGCGAGCACCTCATCGTACACGGCCATGGCCCCCGCCAGGTCCTTGGAATCGAGTCTTTCGCGCGCGTCGATGAGCCTTGCCCGGGTGTCCATGGCCTGAACAAAGCAGCAGGCCCGACCCACGGGAAGCAACTTCTGGCAGGAAGGTAGGGATGGGCGGCCCGCCCGTCCGGGCTGACTGCAGATCCATTCGCAGGCCCAGACACGTTGTCGTCTCCGTCAGTATCAAAGGTTTGCCCGGACGCCCGGGCCGGGCGTCCCTACCCATCTCCCGTGAAACAGAACCACAATTCCAACACTTGCCTTTGACGCAGCTACGGCGTTCCTCCACAAAGCCGGACCGTGCCCAGCGCACCCCTCAAGGTGACCCGCGAAGCAGCCCGGGCGTTCGTGCGCCGGGCGCAGCTGCTTGAATCCCATGCGCCCGACGTTGCAAGCGCGCTCGCACACCAAGGCTACGTGCAGATCGATCCCATCAATGTCTGCGGAAGGATGCACGATCTTATCCTGAGGAACCGCGTCGCCGGGTACCGCGAGGGCGACCTCCACGCCTACCTGTACGGCCCGGGCAGGCCGGGCCTCGAGCACTACCTGCCCGGAGTCGGCGTCCTTGTGGCGCTGCCCATCGGCGCTTGGCCCCATCTGGTCGACCGGGCCCACAGGAGGCGGAACAGCCCGCGCGGCTGGGCGGGCAGGCTCTCGGCGAAGGAGGAACGCCTCGCACAGCGCATCCTCGGGGATATCGCGGAAAAGGGTCCCCTCACCTCCGATGAGATCAAGGACGACGGGCGCGCCGTCACAGCCTGGGGAACGGACGGGCGCATGGTAAAGACCGTCCTGGAGAAACTCTTCGCCCACGCCCGCGTGCTGATCTCGGAGCGGCGCTTGTTCAGGCGCGTGTACGACCTGCCCGAGCGGGTGCTGCCCGCGTCAACCCTGTCTGCCAGGCCCCATTCGCCCGAATCGACCGACCGTTGGGTCGTGGAGACCCGGCTGCGCCAGCGCCGGCTGATTACCCTCAGGAGGAAGGAGCTCGGCCTCGTCGAGGACCTGGTCCAGCCGGTCGAGGTCGAGGGTTGCCCGCTTCTGCACTGCCTGCGTGAGGATGTTGCGCTGTTTGAAGCAGCAAGGGGTCATGTCTTGACATTTGACCTGCGAAACGCAGGTCAAATGTCAAGACATGACCCCTTGCTGCTGGCGCCGCTGGATCCCCTGGTCTACGACCGCCGCCTTGCGCGAAGCCTCTGGGACTTCGACTACATCTGGGAGGCGTACACCCCGGCCGCGAAAAGGAAGCGCGGGCACTACGCCCTACCCGTCCTCTCCGGCATCGAAATCGTCGGCCACGTCGATCCCAAGGCGGACCGGGAGAGGGGGAAGCTCGCGGTCGTGTCGCGGCGCGTCCGCCGCGGCCATGACGTAGCCCGCGCGGTGAGGGGGCTGGCCGCATTCCTAAACCTCAAGGGATGACTTGGTTCACAAGGTAGGGACGGGCGGCCCGCCCGTCCGGGCTGACTGCAGCGCCATTCGCAGGCCCTAACGCGTTTGTTCCCTCCGTCGGTATCAAGGGTATGCCCGGACGCCCGGGCCGGGCGTCCCTACCTTAAAACGCGGACGGGCCCCTCCTCCCTGCCTAAAAGTCGGTTGAACTTACCCCCCCCCTCTCTGCGAATTGATTGTGGACAAAAAGCTTTTGCCAAATGGTTGAGCCTGGCCGAGGTTCCGCCCATGGCCGATCCATGCAAGACCCCTTCACCCAGACACGCACGTTCATCCGGGGTCGCGCGTTCCCGTCAGCCGTCGAGCGACGCTCTCTTCACGACGATCACCGCCGAAGACTGGAAGCGCTCGCTCGCCTCGGCGAGGCAGCGGAGGAATGCGGTCTCCGACCAGATTCGGACTGCGATCTCGTCCTCCTCGCGGAAGACGAAGTAAGCCTGCTCGAGGGGACGGAGGGGCCATGGACCGCCCTTGGAGGGGCGATCCGCGACCTGCGCGAACTCCTCCCGCTGCGCCGGATGGAGGACTTCGGCTTCCCCTCGGGCGCCGAGAGCCCTCTGGAGGAGGCCAATCCGCGGCTGATCCGCATCGGGGGCGGTGTCGAAGCCTGGGCATTTCTCGCCCCGGGGGACGGCTCCGTCTACAAGTTCTACCTTCCCCGCGAGCACAAGAGCGTCGGCAGCGAATTCGTCTTCGGCCAGGGAGAGGAAACCACCTGGAGCGCGGACGCGGGCCTCGGCGACTACCGTGCGCTCCTGGAGAAGCTGCTCCTGATCGACGCGCTGGGCATGCCGACCGAGGTCTCCGCGATCACCGCGGAGGGGATCCTGGTGGCGAAGCAGGTGTTCGGCGAGTCCCTGCCGCAGGACCAGGACATGTCGCGGTCGCTGCCGCCCTGCCTGATCGAGATCCCCTCGAGGTTTCTCCGCGCGAACCGGGACCATCCGCGGCTCTACTTTTCCGACGGCGCCCCGTACCTGGTCGCAGACCTCCACGCCAGGAACTTCGTGGCATCGGGCCCCGGCGACTACCGGCTGATCGACCTGGTGGCCGCGCCATGGCCGGCGAACGAGGAGCGCCGGGAGCCGGTGATCTCGGACTGGCTCGCCCGCGTCGGCGCCGACCCCGCGGCGCCCCTTCTCCCCGAGGTGCCGGACGGCGACCTCTAACAGCCTGCCGACTCAGGACCCGAACATCAGGCGGAGGGCCGCCGGGCCGGCGTCGGTGACAAGCGCGTATGTGCGCTGTCCGTCGGTCCACGCGGCCGCGGCAAAGAGATTCTGGCCGACAAACGTCGGCGTTCCGACAGGAGCCGAGGGCGCAAAGTCGCCCATCCTCGCGATGTACAGGTGATACCAGGATTCGCCGTGCTTGAAGCAGACCTCGAACACCTGATGCCCGGCGATCGTGATCGCCCTGCAGTGGTCCTGCCGCAACTGGACCGGATCGATGTTCAGGTTCCGGTAGATCGGGAGCGGGTGGCGGCTGAGTTCGCCCTGCACGGAGGCCAGGGACGGCAGGTTGGGGTCGTGCTCGGCGCCTTCCTCGGCAAGATCCCTGAGGGCGGACTGCGCCAGGTCCGATTCGGTCGGAGCGGTGGAGCGCAGGCGCATGCCGATCGCGGCCGAGAGAAGGATCGCGATGCACGCGGCGGCGAGCCAGACCGGACTCAACCAACGCTCGCGCCGGGGCTGGCTTGCCCTCGCCCCGGCCAGGATGGACTCGCGCAGGGCTTGCGGCGGGACGATCCCGCCGAGCCTTTCGGAGATGCGGGCGTCCATCGCCTGCTCCCGGGCGAACCAGGCTGCCAGCTCCGGATCGGAACGGGCCTGGGCCAGCGCCTCGGCAAAAAACGGATCAGCGGCGTCCCGCCCGTCGGGCCGGTATGCACTGAGTAAAAACTTCGCTTCCTGGGTAGTCATGGACGTTGTCCTTGCGCGTTTGGAAAATCGATGACCTTGCCGCCCTTCGCCCTCCGGGCGAGGTACGCCCGAAGCTCGGCCTTGCCGCGCGAAAGCCTGGACATCACGGTCCCGATCGGGATCTCGAGCGCGTTGGCGATCTCCTGGTAGGATAACTCCTGGAGGTAAAACAGCGTGAGGGGGGCCCGGAATACCGGATCCACCTCCTGCAGCGCCTCCATCACCATCTGGGAGTCGAGCCTGGCCATGGGGTCGGGCTCTGCGGACGGGAATTCCTGCTCGCGCGGCGAAAGATCCTCAATGGCGGTGACCCGTCCACTCAGCCGCTTGTCGCGCAGGAACTCGCGGTAGAGGGTCGTGAAGAGCCACGTCTTGGCCTTGTTGAGGTCGCGAAGCGTGTGGCCCTTCTTGGCCCAGACAAAAAATGTCTGCTGGGTGAGGTCGCTCGCATCGGAAGAGCTCTTCGCCAAGCTGAGCGCATAGCGGTAGAGCCCGGTGTAATGGGAGTCGACCAGCTGGGCAAAGACCTCTTCCTGCATTTTGTGTGGGAGGCCCGGGGCCATGGTTTATTCCGGGCTTACTTGCCCCCGTCGTCCAGCAGATCGCCAAGCTCCAGCTGCGCTGCCACTTCTGGAGCTGACAGGCACTTGGGGCCCTCGTTGCGCGTGCTGTTCACAAAGCGGTTCACGCGCATCTCGGCCATGAGTCCCGGCGCCAGAGGCCGGACCAGCTCCCGGCGTTCCCCGTCCTCCAGCGGCTCGCTGCCGAGCCAGCGGGGCATGGTCGGCCCGGTGAGGATGACGGGCATGCGATTGTGGATGGGTGCGACCACCTCGTTCGGTTCGGTCGTCAGGATGCAGTAGGTCTCCGGACGCCCCTCGCCGGCCGGTTCCCAGATCCCGGCAAAGGCAAACGGCTCCCCGCCGTGAAGGACAAAGAGGTGGGGCTGCTTCACTCCCGCCTCGGTCCGCCACTCGTAGAACCCATTGGCGGGCACGAGGCAGCGCCGCCGCTCCACTCCTCGCCGGAAGACAGGCAGGTGCGCCGCAGTCTCCGCCCGAGCGTTGGCAATGAGCTTGGGCCCAGCCAATCCCCACAACATGGCGCGCACCTCGGGGCCCGTGCCCGCGGACGCCACGACCGGCATGACGCTGGCAAGGGAGACATTGTAGCGGGGCGTCACCCAGTCGGGCAGCGCAAGGTGCGACCCCAGCGCCCTCGAAATCGCCGCTATGGCCGCGTCGGTCTCATGGAGGGTATACCGCACGCACATAGGACCCCTTAACGCACTTTTTAAGGTTCGACGCCATTCCGATTTCGCACTCTTATTTCTCCTCGTCCCCACGAACATCGAAGCCATCGCGACACCCCATGATCAAACGAATCCTATCCCTTTTGCCCCTTGCCGCCTGCGTCACCGTGATGCACGGGCAGGCGATCTGCCTCGTCATGACGCATGGCGGAGACGTGCTGCCGGTCGGCGGGGCGGTCGGCGTCATCCCCGAAGCCTGCGAGAATGGGAGGCTCACGGAGGTGTACAACTACCGAGCGACGGTGTTGAAGGGAACGGCATCCTACGCCGACGGGTACATCAAGTTTGACGATTTCAGGGTCGACTCGGTGTTCGACGACAACGGAGCGCCGGACGAAAAGACCTTCACCCTGAAGGGGACGCTCACGTCCGACCGGACGCTGGAGAATAATTACCTTTTCTTTGAGTTTGAGGCCGACCCGGGCAACCCTCCGACGATCGTCATTGCCCAGGCCCCCGACCTGACCGCGGGCGTCAAGACGAACCTGAGGCTGAACGTGCCCCAGGACCCGACGGCGCGCCTCCAGGAGCGCAACTACACCGTTCACTTCTTCTCCGGCATCCACGAGCACGTCACGTCGCTCATGCCGGAGGCAGACCAGGCCAAGGCCGCTACGCTCACCGACGCCGAAATCCTCAAGCGAACGGAATCCCGGGCGTTGAAGCCGGTCCTGAGAGTCCGGCCTGATCGTCCCTCGGGCATCCCCGCCGATGTCGAGGGAAGCGCCTCCGTGCGGTTCCACATCAACACCGAGGGAATCGTGACCGAGGCGTCCGTCGTGAGCGCGACCAACCCGGAGTTCGGAGCAAACGCTCTCTCCGCGGTCAAGCAGTGGATCTTTGCCCCGATCATCAAGAACCACGAGTACGTCCCGGCTGAGCTGACTGTTCCCGTGAACTTCACCAAGCCGAAGCCCCATCCGGCGGCTGCCGCGGCTCCCGCCGCAGAGCCGGCCAAGTAGATGAGGTAGGGACGGGCGGCCCGCCAAGCCTGCCCTGAGATTGTCGAAGGGTCCGGGCAAACATCAGGCCCATTCGCGGGCTCGGACGCCCGGGCCGGGCGTCCCTACCCGTCTCTCCGTCGCTACCGGGCCAAGATCTTGATCGAGGCCCCCGGCAGCCCGGGTGCCCCGGCCTTGAGGGTGACTTCCCCGACGCTCCCCGTCGCCTGCACGATGACCGCCGCGAGCCCGTTGAACGCGCTCCGGCTCCACGTGCCAGCCTGGGTCACGAACTGGACCTCCCCCGGGCTTGTGTAGTCGAAGGCCCGCGGCGGATGCCCGAGCGCCCGAGCAAGGACCGCCACTGTGTTGTCGCCCGCCGGGAGCTGCGATGCCTCCAGGGCGATGCCCTTGTAGGCGTCGACTCTCGCCAAATTGTCGGCCAGGAGCCGTCCGTTGAGGTACACGGCCTCGGTCTCCCCAAGCGGAGGCAGGAAGAGCATGATCTTCGCCCCCTGCGGCGGCGCCTCGACATGGACCGTGCCCCGGAAGAGCGCAAGGGCCTTGGGGTACCGCTGATCAAGGCTGCTGAACACGGACCTCCATCCCGAGGCGTCGAACGCCGCGGTCACCTTGGACGGATCCACGGAGCCGGCGTCGGACTCGAGCACGCGCCAGTCGCCGATCCTGAAGTTGCGGACCGACGGCAGGAACTGGTCCGGCTCGTGGCATGCGGGGTCCCCGTTGGCCACGCTAATGATGCGCCCCGGCCCCTCGATCGAGAAGGTGAGATGCGTCTGTGCGGTCGGAACATTCCGGCCCTTGTCGTCATTGATCCTCACGGCCACCACCGTGGCGTCGCGGCTGGCGGCGATCAGGGCGGGCAATTCCGAGACGGCCAGGTTCGGCACCCTGTCGGACGAGAGCGCGATCGCCGCGGGGGCGCCCGTGGTCTCGACCTTGTCGGCCACGATCTCATGGCCCCCGGTGAACCCCCGCGCGAGCAGGGTTCCAGGCTGGTAGGCGACATCCCATGTGATGCTGCCGTTCCTCGGCATCGGCTTCCGCCCGAGGCTCGCTCCGTTCAGGAACAGCTCGACCTCGTCGCAATTGCCGTAGGCCTTGACCGGGATCACCGTGCCCTCGCGGCCCGGCCAGTTCCAATGCGGAAGGAGGTGGAGGACGGGCTCGTCGGTCCACCATGCCTTCAGGTAGTAGTAATCGTCCTTCGGGAATCCGCACAGGTCCAGGATTCCGGAGTGGGAGCTCACCTGGGGCCAGCCGCACGGCTCGGGCTCCCCGCCGTAGTCGAACCCGGTCCAGAAGAACAGACCCGAGAGAAAAGGCCGGGCCGCATAGAACTGCCATCCCGCCTCGCATCCCCAGATCCCGTGGCTGTAGGTCTGCCCGATGTGTCCATGCTTGGTGTCGTCGAAGTAGATGCCCCGGGTCTGCCGCGTCGTGGTCTCCTCGGTCCCGGCCCCGGACTGCGCCGGGAACAGGCCGTGGTGGCGGTCGATGTCGCCCTGGGGAATGTAGTTGTAGCCCATGACATCGGTCACCATGCCGATGCCGTTGTCCCAGCCGCCGCTGACCGCGGCCGTGAAGCTGCGCGAGGGATCCAGCCGGTGCCCAAAGGCCTGCATGGTCGAGGCGACCCTGGCCCCGGTTATGTTCCCCTCCATGGACCATTCCTCGTTCCCCATGGACCAGAGGATGACGCTCGGGTGGTTCCGGTCCCGCAGGATCATCCGCTTGAATTCGCCGAGGATTTCCACGGTCGTGCCCATCCGGCGGTTCTCGTCCAGGACGAGCATCCCGAGCCTGTCGCAGGCCTCGAGGAACGCCGGCGACTGGATGTTGTGCGCGCAGCGAATCGCGTTCGACCCCATGCTCTTCAACCGCTCGATGCGGTAATACTGCAGGGAGTCGGGAATCGCCACGCCAACCCCCGCGAAGTCCTGGTGCTCGTTGGTCCCCTTGATCTCGACCCGGACGCCGTTGAGGAAGAACCCCCGGTTCGGGTCGAAGCGCACCGTCCTGATCCCGAAGTCCGTCCGGGTGGAATCCACGACCGCGCCGTGGTTCCGGATGGTCGTGACCAGCGTGTGCAGGTAGGGATCCTCCAGCGACCAGAGCCGCGGGTTGGAAACCGTCAGCACCGTCGAGAATTCCGCGCTCGCCCCCGCGGCGACGGCCAGGTTCCCGGCGGCGCCATGGGCGAGCTGGCTGCCGTCCGCCGAGAGGATCTCCTCCTCGAGGTCAAAGCTGCGCTGCGCGGTCCCGTCGTTCGCGATGGTCGCCCGCGCGGTGACCGCCGCAGGGCCCGAGCCGATCTCGGACGTCACAAAGACCCCGTCCGGCGCGATGTGCAGGGGCTCCGTCTTGTCGAGCCACACGTGCCGGTAGATCCCGGCCCCCTCGTAGAACCAGCCCTCCTCCATCGTCGCGTCGACCCGCACGGCGATCTCGTTGTCGCCTCCGTAGTGCAGGTAGTCGGTCAGGTCGTACCTGAAGGGGCTGTAGCCGCTAGTCTCCCGCCCGAGATAGTACCCGTTCACCCAGACCTCGGAGTCGCGAAACACGCCGTCGAACTGAACGCTGATCCGCCTGCCCAGGTCCGAGGCGGGGATCTGGATCTGCTTGCGGTACCAGCCCACGCTCGTCTCCGGAAACAGCCGTCCCACGGCCCGGTACCCGTGGCTGTATCCCGCCCGCGGGTCGAAGGGCATCTCGACCGCCCAGTCGTGGGGCAGCGTCAGTACGCGCCACGCCCGATCGTCAAACCTCTCCGAAGCCGCGCCGTCCCCGTAACCCGCCTTGGCAAAGTACGAGAAGTATCCTGTGGCGTGGCCAAAGTCCTTGGACGGGCCATAGGGGTGCCCGAAGGCAAAGCGCCAATCGGAGTCGAGCAGGATGTGCTCCCGCGGCGCCGGGGGGGCTGTGTCCGCAGCCTTAGCCCCCGGCATCCCGAGGAGGGAGAGGGCCGCAAGGCAGAGGGTTGGAACGAGCAGTCGATTTGCGGGCAGGTTCATGGGGCGGTCACCTTGTACAGCATGACATCGTGCGGTTGGACAGTGATATTCGTCTCCTTCTCCACCGTTCCCGAGTCCTTTTGGCGCCAGAGGTCGCGGAAGGCTGCCGGCTGGGGCAGGCCGAAGCGGTCCAGCTTGATCGTGACCGTGTGGGGAACGTCGCCGCGGTTGAACAGGCCAAGCGCGGTCCCGCCGTCGGCGAGCGGCTTTTGGTAGACGTCGACCGCCCCAATCGTGGAAACGCGGCGTGCGGAGACGCCAAGCGTGTCCTGGTCCAGGGCCAGCACCTCGTCGTTGGTCAGCAGGTTCAGCGTGAAGGGGGAAATATGCTCAAGGTCGCAGCCAATGAGGAGCGGCGCCGAGAGCAGGCACCAGAGGCTCACGTGCGTGTACTGCTCGGCGGGTGTCAGCCTGGTCTCGTGGTGCTTAGCGCCCCAGCCGACCAAACCCACCACCATCATGTCCGGATCGTTCCAGCCTCCAGGCCCCCCGAATTGAACCCAGGGATCCTGGCTGAACCCAATCTCCGTGACGGAATGCTGCCAGGGGCCGGGGGTCTCCCAGGTGTCCCAGATGTCACCGGTCGTCCTCCACACCTGGGCCCACTTGCCAAGCTCCGACATCGCGTAGAGCGGCGCCGCATTGGAGAGGCTGAGGACGATGTCGCGCCCGGTCGCCCGAAGCGCGAGCGCCATCTGTCGGGTGTGTTCCACGTCGTTGGGATTCCAGTCGTACTTCAGGTAGTCGAAGCCCCACTCCGCCCATTGGGCTGCGTCGTTGGAGGCAAATTCATAGCGCCCGATCCTCTTGTTCCCCTCGTAGTCCTTCAGCTTTTGCCAGGATCCCTCCGGCGTGTCGCTCGAGCCCCCGCGGAACCCGGCGTAGGTCGTCACCCACGGCGAGGAGTAGATTCCCGGCTTCAGCCCGAGTGCGTGGATCTGGTCGCACAGCCCCTTCATGTCGGGAAACTTCCCGTTGCCCTGGATCGCCTGGTGCGGCCCTCCGCGCTCGCCCTGCCACGTGTCGTCGATGTTGACGTAGGTCCATCCGTGGTCCGCGAGCCCGCAGGCGACAAGCGCATGGGCGGAGCGGAGGATCTTCTCCTGGTCGACGGACTCGGCCCAGCAATTGTAGCTGTTCCAGCCCATCGGCGGCGTGAGGGCGATCTTGTCGCCGACCACGATGACGAAGCGCTTTTCCGAGCACCCAAGCTTGTTGCAGGCCTTGAGGACGAGCGAGTAGGTCGCGCGACCGGCCAGCTTTCCCGTGATCCGGCCGGTTCCGGCGTCCAGCGTCAGGCCCGCCGGCAGCCCGTCCACGGCGTAGGTGATGGGCCTCTGGCCCGTGACGGGCACCGAATAGAGGAATGGCGATCCTGGCCGTACCCCGAAAATCGCGGGCCCGTTGATGCGCGGTGTGGCGGCCGCGGGCGGAGTGAGGATTTGGGCATCGCCGGAGGCTCTCGCCGGCAGAAGCATTAAAGTCAGCCCGGACGCCAGGAATACGGCGCCCCGCAGAAGTTTGTTAGGGGTCATTGCAACAGGGGGTATCGCGGGTGCATCAAGGGCGGCACGCCCCAATCAGCCGGGACGCGCGGAATTTACCCGTGGACCGGAGAACGTAGACTGCCCGCTCACCCATCCGCAAGCTGGTCTTGCGAACTCCTTCAACCTGTCCCCATCGTCGCAGCGTGATCGCCACCTATCACAATCATTCCCGCTGGAGCGATGGCACCGCTACGGTCGATGAGATCCATGCCTACGCCCACAGGGCGGGCGTGGACATCCTGGGGATCTCAGACCACCTCTGCGTCTATCCCGGCGGCGGAACCTCCAAGTGGTCGATGGACCCGTCCCGAGCGCACGACTACGTCGCCGATGTGCTTTCCTTCCGCGGCAAGGGGAGGATGGAGATCCGGGTCGGCCTCGAATTCGACTGGTTTGAGAACCACCGCGATGCGATCGCGCCCATCGTCGAAAGCCTGCCCCTCGATTATCGGATCGCCTCGGTCCACCACGTGGAGCGCCAAAGGGTCGAGGCCTCGGCGGACTTCTGGAGCGGGAAGTCTCCGGAGGAGCGCGACGCCGTCTTCGCCAAGTACTGGGGCCTCGTCCGCGAGATGGCCGAGAGCAGGCTCTTCGACATCGCGGCACACCTGGATCTTCCCAAGAAGCACGGATTCAAACCGACCTCGGACCTCGGCGGGGCCCTGGACGCGGCCCTCGATGCGATCGCAGCCAGCGGGATGGTGGTCGAGCTGAACACCTCCGGCTACGCCAAGACCTGCGCCGAGGCCTATCCATCACTGGAGATCCTGAAAAAGTGCAGGGCCAGGGGAATCCCCGTCACGCTCTCATCCGATGGCCACAGGCCGGAGAACATCCTCTATGAGTTCGAGCGAGGGCTGACCGATCTGAAAAACGCGGGCTATGACTCGGTCGCCCGCTTTCGGGAGCGCGAAAAGTGGTTCGAACCCCTGTCGGACGCCTGGACAAGCACCCGGAGCTGACTCTGTCAGCCAAGGTTTGGAGGTAGGGACGGCCGTCCCGGCCGTCCGGGCATACCAAAGGGCCATTCGAAGACCCGGACGCGATTGTTGACTCCGTCAGCGTCAGAGGTCTGCCCGGACGCGCGAGCCGCGCGTCCCTACCCCCAAAACGCCGGCCGGGCCATCCGCGCAACCCAAGACTTGACATTCAAAAATAACGCGATTGATTCTCAGTATCATAATGACACCACGCAAAAAATTTACTCGCAATATATTTATATTCAGCGTCTTGTCGTCGTTATCGCTCGGTCAGGCCAACGAAGGACCTTCCGCAAAACCCCTGGAGATCGACCTCTCCAACCACAAGTTCTCTCCGCAGGTTCTCCCCGTTCCCGCAGGCCGGCCACTGCAGATCAGGGTCGTCAACCTGAGCAAGGAGACCATCGAGTTCGAAAGCTTCAGCCTAAACCGTGAAAAAGTGGTCGAGCCGGGAAAATCTATCACGGTGCGCCTGCCGGCGCTCAAGGCGGGAAGCTACGATTTTTTTGACGACTTCCATCAGGACGTGCCCGAGGGGGCCATCGTCGCGAAGTGAAGCCCTGCCCCGCTGCGCTATGAAACTTTCACGGGCTCCACTTCTTCTCCGCCTTCTGGTCCTCACCGCGCTTCCCGCCCTGCCCTGCCGCGCCCAGGTCGACCCCTGGGAATTCGAGGTTTACCCCTACGCCACCAACCAGCGCGGCGTGGCCGAATTCGAATCCGACAATGCAATCGTGGAGAACGGCCATCAAACCGGCGGCGAAGCCCTCGCCTCCGGCACCGTTCCCAGCGAAAGGACCTTCTACAATGCCTACGAGTTCACGTACGGCCTCACCGACCGGATCGAGGCGGCGGTCTACCTCAAGATGGCCCAGCCGAACGACTCCGGGCTCCAGTGGGCTGGGGACAATTTCAGACTCCGCGGCAGGCTATTTGACGAGGACGTCCTGCCCGTGAACGTCGGGTGGTACGCCGAGCTCGAATGGCACAAGACGCCGCAGTTTGACGACGCCCAGCGCGAGCTCGAGCTCCGCCCCATCCTGGAGAAGGACTTCGGCCGCCTCGCCGTCACGGCCAATCCGATCTTCGAAAAGGTTCTCGCCGGGGCCGGCCACAACCAGGGCTTCGAGTTCGGCTACGACGCCGAAGTCGCATGGCGCGGAGCTCGCCTCATGTCGCCCGGCCTGGAATTCTACGGAGGCACGGGCCTGCTCGACCACATGGACCCGGTCCGCGGACAGCAGCACTACCTCTTCCCGGTCGTCTGGGGTGAGCTCCCCTGCGGCATCGAGTACAACTTCGGCGTCGGCAAGGGACTCACGAAGGGCTCCGACCAGACCATCTTCAAGTTCAACATCGAGCTGGAGCGGTTCATCGGCGCGATTTTCAAGGCCTCCCCCAACAACGGCTGGTTCTTCTAACCGGGCTTTCGACTGGGAAGTCCGCGCTTGTTGGGTTTACTGACCAGGATGGAAGCGCCTCCACCGATTCGCCTGCCGCATGTCGTCGTCCTCGGCGCCGGCTTTGGCGGGCTCACGTTCTGCCAGCGCCTCCCGCCCGGCGCGGCGCGAATCACGCTGGTTGACCGCCAGAACCACCATCTCTTCCAACCCCTGCTCTACCAGGTCGCCACCGCGGGCCTTTCTGCGCCCGACATCGCCCAGCCGATCCGCGCCATCCTCGCCGGAAAGCCAAACCTGACCGTGCTGATGGAGCAGGTCGTGGGTGTTGATCTGGCCGCCAGGGAGGTGGCGCTTGAGAACGCCTCGCTTGAGTACGACTACCTGGTGATAGCCTTGGGCGGGGTGACCAGCTACTTCGGCCACAATGATTGGGAGCCCTTCGCCCGCGGGCTCAAGTCCCTGGATGACGCCCTGGCGATCCGCCGGGATGTCCTGCTCGCCTTTGAAAGGGCCGAGATGGAGACCGACCCCGATCGCCGAAGGCAACTCATGACGGTTGCGGTGATCGGCGGCGGGCCGACCGGGGTTGAGCTGGCCGGCGCCTTCGCCGAACTCACCCGAAACGTCCTCTCGAGGGACTTTGAACACATCGACCCCCGGCAGGCCCGGATCATCCTGATCGAGGCGGGGCCCCGGGTCCTGGCGCATCTGCCGGAGGATCTTTCAGCCAGCGCCCGCCGGCAGCTGGAGTCCCTGGGTGTCGAGGTGAGGACCGGCGCCAAGGTGACGGCCATTCGTGCCGGCGTGATCGAATGTGCGGACGGAGCGCTTCCGGCGGCCAACATCATCTGGGCCGCGGGCGTCTCGGCGAACCCGCTGACCATGACGCTGGGAACGGAGACCGACCGCTCCGGAAGGCTCAAGGTTCAGCCCGACCTCAGCCTGCCGGGCCATCCCGAGGTGTTTGCGATCGGCGACATCGTGACCCTCGTGGACAGGAACGGGACGAACGTGCCGGGGGTATCGCCGGCCGCGATGCAGATGGCCCGGCACGCCGCGGCCATCATCGCGGCCGAATGCCGCGGCGGGGGGAAGTCGTCCAACGCCAGGCCGGCCTTTGCCTACTGGGACAAGGGGACGATGGCCACGATCGGCCGCTCCAAGGCCGTCGCCATGGTGGGCCGGTTCAAGTTCAGCGGATACTTCGCGTGGCTCACCTGGCTCGGCGTCCACCTGCTGTTCCTGGTGGGATTCCGCAACCGGCTCTCGGTCCTTCTGAGTTGGACCTACTCCTACCTGACCTACAAGCGCGGGGCCCGGCTCATTGTGGGCCTGCCACGGGAAACCCAATGAAGGCCTCCCGCACGAAGACCCCGGGGTTCTGGAGTCGCCGGATCGGGGAACCCATCCGCCAGCAACTCACCCAGGGGGTTTCGCCGGAGAAGATCGCCCTCACCCTGGCCCTGGCGAGCGGGCTCTCGGTTTTCCCGGTCCTCGGTACGACCACGGTGCTGTGCTTCCTCACAGGCATCCTGCTCAAGCTGAACCAGCCGATTGTCCAGGGGGTCAATTTTCTCGGTTCGCTCGCCTTCCTCCCGGCGGCCGTCGCCTTCATCAAGGTTGGCGATGTGCTCACGCATTCAGCCTTCTCCAGCCTGGATTTCCCGGCGATGATCTCGATGGCCACCCACCATCCCGCCGATTTTCTCAGCAAGTTCGGCACCACCGCGGTGCACGGCATTCTCGGATGGGCCGTTGCGATGGCGGTCTGGCTCCCCCTTGTCTACGCGTCGGCCCTGCCGTTCCTGCGCAGGCTGCCGCTTGGCCGCTAAGAGTGGGCTTTCCGCCAACGCTCGCAGAGGTCGCGGGCCGCCTCCCTCCAGCCGGGAAAAATGAACGTGAAGCCGCTTTTTATGAGGACTCCCGGAATGACGCGCCTGCTTTTCAGGATGAGCTCCGTCTCGGTTTGGATCAGCCGGGCGCCGACCTCCAGCAGCCACAGGGGCGCCGGGATTCCAAAGCGGACGCCCCACTCCTCCCGGAGGGTGCGCATGAACTCCTCGTTCGGCACCGGATTTGGCGCGGCGAGATTC
>Ga0302319_10011228_pt1 | contig 17010 bp, 7 predicted proteins | sample Bog_T0_2_FD_203319 | JGI IMG/M metagenome (GOLD analysis project Ga0302319, IMG submission 203319) | Peat permafrost microbial communities from Stordalen Mire near Abisko, Sweden - Bog_T0_2 | ecosystem: Environmental > Terrestrial > Soil > Wetlands > Peat | place: Sweden: Abisko, Stordalen Mire...
TTCGGCGCAGATGGAGAGAAACCGTGTCACTACGCCGTTTCCAAAACTGCAACACGCTGATAATCAATCACTTCCGAAACTGTGGTGTAGAAGATGAGCTTGAGATTGATCGGTGCTACATCCGCGTACAACCTCGTCGATCCCCTTCACTCTGGTAGAGCGCCTCTTCGTATTGCCGAAGGCCAGCTTCACCATGCCGAACAGCCCGTCAACGCTTCCGCGCACGTGATGCATGTTCGGCAGCCGATGGCCAGTCCGTCCTTATCGCGGAACCCCGCTTAGTGAAACTGAATTACAAGTCCGGTTGAAACTCTCAGGTTGTTTTCTGCATTGGATGCGCCGTTCGGCAGCCGCGTGTGAAGGTATTCGCCCTGGACCAGCCGGAGCATGAGACCCTCTCGAACACGGAAGTCGACGCCGTAGCCCAGGTCGATCGCGATTCCCGAAGCATGTGTGCAGATGCCTGAGGCGCACGGGAAAATGCTGTGCGAGCCGATCGCCTTTCCTGCCAGGCCCTGCATATAGAAATCGAGTTGTCCGTCTCTGCGCGATGTCGTGATCCGCGGGCCAAGCGTGATCGTGAGCAAGTCGATCCCGGGACTCGACGCGGAACTCCCCGCTCGACTTTCAGTTGCGTCGGCAACCGCGCCCACGTTCCAGGCTGTGATCACGCGTTTATACAATTCAATGCCGCCGCCTTGCATGAAGAAGCCGCCGCCACCGAGGGTTTGCGAATGCATGGCGTTATACGTTGCGATCACATCGAATGCCCGGTTGGTCCGTTCGATCGGACTCGAAACCTGGGCCAGCATAGGCTTGCTCCCGGCCAGAACGATGCCAGTGAGTAGAGCGAATCTGCCGACAAACTGCTTCATTCTGCCTTCCCTCTACTCGACGGTCAGATTCAAAGTGGTCGAATGGCTTAGGGTGCCCGCGGAAACGGTTACAGTGATTACGCTTGTGGTGGGCAATGTCCGCACAAACCCATAACTTGCAATACAGCCGTTGAGACCAAGCAGGGCAAAGGCTGCCGAAACTGTGAGCACGCAGAGAAGCATCATCCGCGGCATCTGTTTCCTTGCCCGGCGAAGCCGTCCCAGCAAAGGAGCCGTCAGCATCATCAGGGCTAATTCGGTGATCCTCGCATTGGAAACTCCAGGGTTTCTGTGCGCTGTGCCGAGTGGTGGATCGGTAATTGTGACAGCGATGTTCGCAAGCTGAGAATTCGCGGGAAGTGTCCAAGTTCCATTCGCTCCCGCCATCCATTGCGCCGGCGAAGCGCTGACACTGATCTTTGCCGGAAAACCAGTGATCGTCATCGTCGCCGGCAGCGGGATCATGCTGCCGCTCGTGGGCACAATCGATACGGGATACGTGACCGATTTTCCTGCCGTAACGGTCTGGGTCCCGCTGCTCGACGTCACGCTGTAGTCAATGATGGTGACTGCGAGCGGGCTGCTTGTGGCCGTCGCTGTACTTCCATCTCCGCTGTAGATCGCTGTCACGCTCTGCGCGCCAAGGGGCAGGGAAGAAGTCGTAAGCGTGGCTTGCCCGCTCACAGCGGTTGCCGTACCAAGCACCGTCGATCCATCTTGAAAGCTGACTTGCCCTGTCGGACTCCCGGTCGATGAAGTGAGTGTCGCAACCAAGGTCACTGGGTTCCCAACAAGCATCACAGGGGTGTTTGAACTAAGGATGATCGCTGGAGATGAGCCGAGGATGACAAATGTCGCCGAGGTCGAGCCGACATAATTTGCATCGCTGACGGTAGCGACGACGGCGTATGTGCCCGGCGCGGTGGGGGTTGTTGTACCGCCGTTGTAAGTCAAGGTTACATTCAAGCCTGCGGGCAAGGTAGTGACCGTCGGCTCCAATGGGTGTCCAGTGAAGGGTTGCTGCAGGTTCAACAGACTCACCGTTGCTTGCGCTTTGTTCACCTGGATGGAAACCGTCGTGGTAACCGAGTTGAAGTTCGCCGAATCCGCTGGAGTGAAGGTGGCGCTCAATGTGCTGGTCCCGCTATTCAGAACGATTCCGGCACCCGGCGAATAGGCAAAACTGCCGGGGACATTGGCTGTCGCGGAAAGTTGGAGAGGGCCGAGCGCAGTTCCATAGGAAATGGCGGAAGGCGTTGTCCATTGAACGATGGGCGTCGCCTTTTCGACGATCTGGGAATAGTGGATCACATCGGATCCATTGGACTGCGCGGACGATGCGGAAACACCGAAAACAAGTGCAGATCCCAGCCACAGGATGCGCGCAGCTAATTGCGGGCGCAGCTTATCCCAGCCCGGCAACCAATGCCTTTGCGTGGACAATCGGTTGGTTGAATGACTACTCATTCTTGCTTTGAATCATTCTTGCACGCAGCACGTCAGACCTTGTTCCGGGAGCTGCAAAAGGCCCGGCCTCCCTGTTTGCCCGGGCCTCTTGCGTTCTTCAATGAGGGAATTCCCTCATTGTTTTCTACAGAAGTCTGAACTGCAATCTCCCCTTCCAAGCGTCGATTGCAGTTACAGATTATTGGTAATTCGAGTCACCCGAGTAAGTGATCGTCAGGTTGTGCGTCCCGGCGGTAAACAGTGTCACCGTTGCCGTCGTCGCGCCCGTCCCGTCCAAAGTGAACGTACCGATATTCGTTGAAGTCGAGCTGTCCACAATGGCCACTGTCCCAGTGGGAATCGCTCCGGAGATGACCGAGGCCACACCCACGCTGAATGTCACAGGATCGCCATAGATCGAAGGATTCTTCGAACTTGCAATGGTGACAGCCACGCCGTTCGAGACCTTGTTGACGGTGAACGAGAGAGTTGCCGAAGTGACGGAATTGTTGTTGACATCGCCGCTGTAGACGGCGGTGAGCGTGTGCGTTCCGCCCTTCAGCGAATTCGCGCCGGAAAGCGTGACTGTAGCCACTCCGCCGCTCAGCGTTCCCGTCCCCAAAACCGTTGCGCCATCCAGCAGTTGGAAGGTGCCCGTGGGCGTTCCCGCCGCGCTGGTCAGTGTGGCCGTAAACGTCAGGCTCGTCCCGTAGGTCACCGGCGACGCCTGGCTTGCGGATAGAGCGATCGTAGGCGTTGCCGCGCCGATCGTCAGGGACACGGCATTCGAGGTCGACCCGACGAAGTTGGTGTCACCCCCATACACCGCGGTAATCGAGTGGGAACCATTGAGAAGCGACGAATAGGTGTAGGTGACCGATCCGCCCTGCGCTCCGGTTGGCCGTGCTGTTCCAATCGTCGAAACATAGGGCCCGGCCGCTCCGGCTTGCTCCACCTGCACGCCCCATACATCGACTGTTGCTGCACCCTGACCCGATGCATACACATTCACGATGAACCCTGAGTTTGCATTCGACGGGAAAGTGTAAGTGAGTGTGCAGCGTTGATACGAAGTCGTCAAAGCACATGTACCGCTTCCGTTGGCGTGCAACGCAGGGTTGTCCGTGATGCCAATGCTGATCGTCGTGGCCGCACTGGCCTTCGCCCAGAAGCTCACCGTCATGGCCTGCGATGGGTAGCTTGTCCCGGTCAGCGCGTAAGAAACTCCCTGTTGCTGCGAAGCGCTGGAGGGTAAAACCAACTGCGTCGCCGAGGCGGAACTACCGTCCGGGCCAGCGTCCGTCGAGGCATTCACCGTCGGAGTCCCAATCGTCGTCCAGCCATTGGAGGTGTTCACTTGGGAGTAGGGAAGAAGGTTGGATCCTGCGATGCTCCCGATCGTCTGTGCTGTCCCGATCGCTGTCGCATTATCGTAAAACTGGATGGTCTCGGTGGTTGGAGCCGGCGCTCCGGCTGTGTGCAGCACGTAATTGAACGTGATTGCTTCGCCCGCTGTCAGACCGGTCGAAGGCGATGCGCCAAGCACGCCAATCGTATTCCGCTGGTTGACCGTCTGCGTGGTGGAACCCGTTGACTGACCGATGACCCTGGCGCTTGGCATCGCAAACACCAGGCACGCAATGGGCATCAGCCACGATAACTGAAACTCCTGGGAAGTCTTGCACCCCATGTCTTACCCTCAATTCGATAAATCCGTTCCATCGGAGCCCGGATACCACCGCGAACACTCGATTGAGTCCTCGCATCCAGTTCCACGAAACCATGAGCCAACACCTAAAACTGTCAGCAATCTGAGCTGAACTTACCACACGATTTGTCGGCGAGGGAGTAACTGAACTGGCTCTCTTTATTGGGGTTTCCTATCCAAGCAAGTGCCCGGACGAATAAGTTGATTGGAGGGAAACTCTTGTTAGCAGCCGGTTCCCCATGGGTAATTTCACGCGTAAGTGCGTTCAATTCCAACCATCCATCGAGATGCTCCCGCCCACGAAAGTTGTATGGGCGTCGGGTCATTTCGCGAGTCCTAAACAGGCAACGGCCCGTCGAGATGGCGCATCCATTCGGATCGACTTCCTGTCTCGATCTCCGGTTCGTCTCACGGGCCTGAGATGTGCTCCCTATCTTCCCACTCGCGGCATTCACCGCAGAACGAGAATCGCATCGCGTGCTATTTGCTGGGAGCGGAACATGCGTACCGGCGTTTCTCTTGAATCAAGTGCGGCACGCCAGGGAGATCGGGATGCTGGAAACTCTGCCGCCCCCCTAAAATGGGGAACCCCGCTCCCACCTAGTTGTTATTCCAAAAGTACTGCTCGCTGGTTTGTTATTACAACGTGGTTGAAACTTTGTGCATCCCCTTGGTCGGATCTCAATGGAGTCGGCTGTGCTGAAGGGTTTTGGACCTCGATAGTTCGTCTTCCCGGCAATGCGCCGCCGGACTCTCGGTGGAGCGGGCTTTCCTTAGATTGTCCAAGTCGACTGACTCGTCCGGGATCGCATGTTACTCATCGCGCTTTGTACTAACTTCCGCAAGTTAGGGGAGTGAAAACAGAATCATGCGGGAACGAGATTGTCGGCGCAGGAGCAAAATGAACGGCTCGAATCCGCGGCCGGGGGCCGCTCTCCGCAGATTTCGCAAAAATCGTGTCGAGGTGCATCGCCAGCGGGGTCGGCAGAATTCCGGCTGAAACTGCGCCATTGGCAAGTCCCCCACGCTCTTCGCGGACCGGAGAGGAACTCCCGTCGCTGCGTACGGAGTGGTTCCTCCCCCCTAAGCTTTCCCTCTCTGTTTGAAGATTGCCAGGACCGGATTCTATCGAAACGAAACGCTGATAAGGAGAACTTGACTGAATAGAAATCCGACTTGCTTCAACTTTCGAGAACAAGGCTAACTTGTCTCTCGAAGCTCGCTAAGTCTGGATTTTAGAGAGATTTAAGCCGATACCCATTTCGGGAATGCTATGCATGTGCTCTTTCAAATAGCTGCTCGCCTGTCAACCGCTTCGTTCATGGAAGCGGCGTGCGCGCGTTTGGAGTCGCTTCGCATTCCCGCCCGAAAGTGGACCGACCGCCGGCTCGTCCGTGCTTCGCCGTCTAGTCTCAAACAAAGCCAAGTGGGAAGGTTGCAGTCCGGTTCGGCGCGCGTCTTTCCCGCGGTCGCGCGTCTTGACAGTCGCAAGTCAACGGGAACGATTCTGGTTCCCATGCTCGCACTCCTCTCAATTCCCGCCTTTGCGCAGATGCAACTGGTGCCGGAAATCACTACCGTGGCCGGCAACGGCACAAACGGTTACTCCGGCGACGGTGGAGCGGCCACAAGTGCCGAAATGAACGACCCTGCCGGCCTTGGATTCGACGCTTCGGGGAATATCTACATCACGGAGTACCTTGGGTGCCGCATCCGCAAGGTCACCATCGCCACTGGAAAAATCACCACTGTCGCCGGCACGGGAACCTGCGCCAACACAGCAGACGGCGGCCAGGCCGCCAGCGCGGCGATCAACCAGCCCAACCATCGCGTGGCGTTCGACAGCTCGGGGAACTACTACTTCGCGGAGTCGGGCAACAACAAGATCCGCAAAGTAAACATCTCGACCGGCGTGATCACAACGGTCGCCGGCAACGGGACGGCAGGCTCCTCGGGCGATGGCGGCGCGGCAACCAGCGCCGAGCTGAACAACCCCAAGGACGTCTTCATCGATGGCTCGAACAACCTCTTCATAGCGGACGGCGGAAACAATAAGATTCGCAAGGTGACCAACTCGACGGGGTACATCAGCACGGTGGCCGGTAACGGAACGGCCGGCTCGTCGGGCGATGGCGCCGCCGCCACCAGCGCCGAGCTGAGTGACCCGGAGGGCGTAACCCTGGACAGTGCGGGAAACATCTACATCGGCGACTCAGCCAACAACAGGATCCGCAAGGTCACGATTTCGACTGGATATATCAGCACGGTGGCCGGCAACGGGACCAACGGCTACGCCGGCGATGGCGGCGCCGCCACCAGCGCGGAAATCGGCGGGTACTTCGAGGTCGCTGTGGATGCTTCGGGCAATATTTATATCGGTGACTGGGACAGCAACCGGATTCGCGAGGTGAATATCGGAACCGGCATCATCAATACCATTGCCGGCAACGGAACCGCCGGTTACACCGGGAACAGCGGCCCAGCGACCAGCGCCGAATTGAATGCTCCAAATGGGACCGCCCTCGATAGCTCCGGCAACCTGTATTTCGCCGATAACAACAGCGGTACGGTCCGCAAGATTTGGCTCAATTACAGTTTGCCCACCACCGCGCTGGGCTCGAGCAGCGCCGCTCAGAATCTATTTCTTACGACCACCAGCAACGAGACCCTGACCAGCTTCACGGCAACTCAGTCAATGGGCAGCAAGCAAGAATTCACCGTCGGCACTATCACCGGCTGCACGGTCAATGGCTCAACCTCCAATCCCAGCGGCACCATCTGCACCGTTCCCATCACGTTTACGCCCGCCTATCCGGGCGTGCGCAACGTGCCGCTCACCGTGGTTACCGGAACAGGGAACATCGCATTCGGCCTAAGTGGTACCGGAACCGGTCCCCTCGTAGCCATGACCCCAGGAGTCATCACCACCGTAGCGGGCAATGGGACTGCCGGGAGCACCGGGAACGGCGGAGCAGCAACGAGCGCGGAGTTAAATGGGCCGCAGCGCGCAGTTGTCGACAATGCCGGGAACATCTATATTGCGGACTACTCGGGGAATGAAGTCCAAAAAGTAACTGCAGCCAGCGGCAACATCGGTATCGTTGCAGGCAATGGAACCGGGGGCTATTCCGGAGATGGCGGCGCAGCAACAAGCACTGAAATCCATGGTCCTAGCGGCATCGGAATCGACGGTTCGGGGAACATCTATATCGCGGATAAGAAGAACTATCGAATCCGCAAAGTGACCGTTGCGACCGGGAACATTTCTACGGTGGCCGGCAATGGAACCTCGGGTTACACGGGCAACGAAGGGGCGGCAACCAGTGCGGAACTTAAGAATCCCTCCGGGAATATTGCGTTTGACAGTGCGGGGAACTTCTATTTCTCGGATGGCGGCAACAACGTGGTCCGGGAGGTGAACATCTCCACGGGCATCATTTCAACCGTTGCGGGCAATGGGACGGCGGGCTACAGCGGCGACGGTGGAGCGGCGACGAGCGCTCAACTGAGCAGCCCTGGCACCATTGCACTCGATGCCTCAAACAACATCTACATCGCAGACTTTGGCAATAATGTCGTGCGAAAGGTCGCCGTATCGACCGGTTATATCAGCACCATTGCCGGAAATGGAACCGCAGGCTACGCGGGGGATGGCGGAGCCGCGACAAGCGCCGAACTCCATTCACCCGGTGGTGTTGCGCTCGACGCAGCGGGGAATGTCTATATTGGCGATGCCGGGAACAATCGAGTGCGGATGTTGACTGTATCGACCGGCATTCTCACGACGGTGGCTGGCAATGGAACGGCGGGCTATTCCGGCGACAGCGGAGCAGCAATAAGTGCGGAGCTGAGTAACAACACCGATGCTGAACTCGACAGTGTGGGGAACCTATACATTGCGGACTTCAGCAACAACCGTGTCCGCAAAGTTACCGTCAACCAATCTTCCCTCTCCTATCCGACCTCGACGGCATACGGCGCCGTGGATTCAACGGACGATCCGTTGACCACGACTGTAACCAACATCGGCAACTCGACACTGACAATTGCCGTTCCATCGAGTGGAACGAATCCCAGCGTCGCATCGAACTTTGCCCTTGACGCAGCGACAACCTGTCCTGAATTGAGCACCATCAGTTCAGCTGCAACCCTGGCCTCAGGCAGCAACTGCACGTATCCGGTTGATTTTGAGCCGACAACGGTTGGAAGCATCAACGGCTCGGTGGTCCTGACGGACAACTCGCTCGGCGTCACCGGGACGACGCAAACAATCAGTGCGAGCGGAACGGCAATCCAAGCCACGCCATCGATCACCTTCACGGTCTCGAACCAAACCTACGGAGTAGCGCCCTTTGCGGTTTCGGCCACGTCGAACTCCGCCGGTGTCATCACCTACTCAGTGGTGTCTGGTCCAGCCACGATCTCGGGCTCGACCGTGACCATCACCGGCGTCGGTACAGTGGTTCTGCAAGCCTCACAGGCAGCCAACGGCAACTACACTGCGGGCACACAAAATGCGAGTTTCACGGTCTCGGCCGCAGCGCCCTCAATCACCTTCAACGTGTCGAACCAGACCTACGGGGTCGCACCCTTCGCGGTTTCGGCTACGTCGAACTCCGCCGGCGCGATCACGTACTCGGTGGTGTCCGGTCCGGCCACGATCTCGGGCTCGACCGTGACCATCACCGGCGTCGGCACAGTGGTTCTGCAAGCCTCGCAGGCAGCTAACGGCAACTACACCGCAGGCACACAGAACGCCAGCTTCACCGTCTCGGCGGCTGCCCCGACGATTACCTTCAATGTGTCGAACCAGACCTATGGGGTAGCGCCCTTTGCCGTTTCGGCCACGTCGAACTCCGCCGGTATCATCACCTACTCGGTGGTGTCCGGTCCGGCCACGATCTCGGGCTCGACCGTGACCATCACCGGCGTCGGTACAGTGGTTCTGCAAGCCTCGCAGGGAGCTAACGGCAACTACACCGCAGGCACACAGAACGCCAGCTTCACCGTCTCGGCTGCCGCCCCGACGATCACCTTTTCAGTGGCCAATAAGACGTATGGTGTAGCACCCTTCGCGGTTTCGGCAACGTCGAACTCCGCCGGTGTCATCACCTACTCAGTCGTGTCCGGCCCGGCGACGATTTCTGGCTCGACGGTCACCGTTACCGGTATCGGTACTGTCGTTCTGCAAGCCTCGCAGGCAGCTAACGGCAACTACACCGCAGGCACACAGAACGCCAGCTTCACCGTCTCGGCGGCTGCCCCGACGATTAACTTCAATGTGTCGAACCAGACCTATGGTGTAGCGCCCTTTGCCGTTTCGGCCACGTCGAACTCCGCCGGTGCCATCACGTACTCAGTGGTGTCCGGCCCAGCCACGATCTCGGGTTCGACCGTGACCATCACCGGCGTAGGTACCGTCGTGCTCCAAGCGTCGCAAGCAGCCAACGGCAACTACACTGCAGGCACGCAGAACGCCACCTTCACCGTCTCTCAAGCCACGAAGACCATCACGTTCCCGCAGCCAACAACGCCAGTGAACGTGAACTCCACGGCCACACTTACCGCCACAACCAGCAACAGCGACCCCATTACATACACAGTTACATCGGGTACGGCAAGCATCTCCGGCTCTACCATCACCTACACCACGGCCGGCACGGTCACCATCCAGGCCAGTTCCGCAGCCACCGCAGACTACGCCGCGGCGACTCCCGTTTCTGTCTCCGTTACCGTTAACGGCGCTGCCGGCGCTTACACCGCGCCCACGACCAATGTCGGCTCGACCAGCGCCACGCAGACTGCCACCGTCAACATCATCGCGGCCGGTACGCTCAACACCATCTCCGTTCTAACGCAGGGGGCATCGGGCCTCGACTACGCCTATATCACCGGCGGCACCTGCGCCACGGGCACTTCCTACACCGTCGGCCAGGCTTGCACGGTGCAATACAGCTTCGCGCCCTCGGCGCCGGGGCAGCGTCTGGGTGCGGTCGTGCTGACAAGCTCTGCGCCCGCGGTCCTGGCCACTTCTTACTTGAGCGGCATCGGCACCGGCCCCGCGGTCATCTTTCCACCAGGAATTGTCTCGACGGTTGCGGGCAACGGCACGGCTGGATACTCCGGCGATGGCGGCGCGGCAACCAGCGCGGAGATCAATTACCCCAGGGACGTGGCGATCGACCCTTCCGGAAATCTTTACATCGCGGATGCTTCCAATCACTGCATCCGCAAAGTCAATAGTTCGGGCACCATCAGCACGTTTGCCGGGCATTGCGGAACGTCGGGCTACACGGGCGATGGCGGAGCGGCCACCAGCGCCTACTTGTTCAATCCCGGCGGTGTCGCACTGGACGGCGCGGGCAATCTCTACATCGCCGATACAAACAACAATGTGGTGCGCATGGTGAGCGGTTCCACCGGCAACATCAGCCGCGTCGCCGGAAACTACACTGCAACCTTCGCGGGCGACGGCGGTGCAGCCACCAGCGCTTCGCTGAATCTGCCGGGCTTCGTGGCAATCGACGCCGCAGGTAACTTCTACATCTCCGATGTGGCGAATGCTCGCGTCCGCATGGTAACCGTCTCGACCGGTGTCATCACGACCTTCGCCGGCAACGGCACGGCGGGCTACAACGGCGATGGGATTGCAGCCACAAGCGCGGAGATTAACAGCCCCGGACGTCTCGCGTTCGATGCCGCCGGCAATCTCTATATTCCGGAGAAGGCAAACCACCGTATTCGTATGGTCTCGGCATCCACAAGCAACATCTCCACGGTCGCCGGTACCGGAACCCAATCGTACAGCGGAGACGGTGGAGCTGCCACCAGCGCGACTCTGAATCAGCCGAACGGCGCCCTGGTCGACGCAGCCGGAGATCTTTACATCGCCGATTACGGCAACAGTCGCATTCGCGTCGTCAATGCCACAACGCAAGTCATCACAACGGTTGTCGGCAACGGAACCGCGGCATACTCGGGCGACGGCGGTTCCGCCACCAGTGCGGAATTGAATACGCCGATCGGTTTGGCCCTCACCGGCAATGGCAACCTCTACATCGCCGACTACCGCAATCACCGCGTCCGCCTCGTCACCCAGAATTCTCCCGCGTCAATGAGCTTGGCCTCCACCGTCAATGGCGGAACCAGCGCGGCGAACTATCGAACCGTGCAGAATATGGGCAATAGCACTTTGACCCTCAACACAATTGCGAGTTCGTCAGGAAATTTCACCTTGGCTGGGTCGCTGGCCACCTGCGGTGCCTCGGGTCAGACCCTCTCTGCCTCGGCAAGTTGCCAGACCGGCGTCGAATTCACCCCGCAGAGCGCAGGATCCCTTTCCGGCACAATCACGTTTACCGACAATACCGCCAACGTTGCAAGCACCACGCAGGTCATGAGCCTCTCGGGAACATCCACCCCGGCGACACCGGTCATTACCTGGGCGACGCCCGCGCCCATCCCCTACGGGACAGCCTTGAGTAGTACGCAACTCAACGCCAGTTCAACAGTAGCGGGCACATTCGTCTACACGCCGGCAGCGGGAGCGATCCTCAGCGCGGGAACGCAAACGCTTTCGGTCACGTTTACTCCAACCGATACGACGGACTACAGCACAGCCACGCAAACCGTCTCGCTCGTCGTGAGCAAGGCCACGCCCACCATCACCTGGGCCACGCCCTCCGCCATTACCTATGGCACCGCCCTCAGTGCCACGCAGCTCAACGCGAGTTCCACAGTAGCGGGAACATTCGTCTACACACCCGCTTCCGGAACCGTCCTTACGGTTGGGACGCAGACGCTGTCGGTCACCCTTACACCGACCGACACCACCGACTACACCACGGCCACGCAAACCGTCTCGCTTGTCGTGAACAAAGCCACGCCCACCATCACGTGGGCCACACAATCGCCCATCACCTACGGGACAGCCCTCAGCTCCATGCAGTTGAACGCCAGCTCTACCGTCGCGGGCACGTTGGTCTACACACCCGCATCCGGGACCGTCCTCACAGCCGGCACGCAAACGCTCTCCGTGACGCTGACGCCCACCGACACCACCGACTACACCACAGCCACTCAAACTGTCTCCCTTGTCGTCAACAAGGCCACTCCAACCATCACCTGGGCCACGCCATCCCCCATCTCATACGGCACAGCTCTAAGCGCGACGCAACTCAACGCCACTTCGGGGGGAATTGCGGGAGTCATGGCCTACACGCCCGCAGCTGGGTCCACCCCTTCCGTGGGAACGCAGACCCTCTCGGTCACATTCACCCCGACCGATTCGACGGATTACACCGCCGCGACGCAGACGGTCTCGCTTGTCGTTACCAAGGGCTCCGTGACCGTGAATGGGGCGAGTTCGTTGCCAGTATCCAGGTACGGGGATACGGTCAATATCACATTTACTTTCATCGGAGGTGGCGTTACACCGACCGGCACGGCCACCCTCAAGGACGGCGCCACGACTCTCGGGACGGTCCCCCTTGCAGTGGGTGTGGCCACATTGAGTTCGTCGACACTGGCAGCCGGGGTCCACACGATTACCGCAATCTATAACGGGGACAGTAACTACCAGTAGTCGCGCAGAAAGCCTCTCCGCGAATCCGACTCCGCACAGCCACCATCGTACCGATGGACGCGTTGACCCCGTCGCAAACGGCACACCCTAGAGCCTGCAAATCAGCAGCTCCCGTTCGTAAATCATCTCCGGCGGCAGGTGGTCATGAAGGGCAAGGAACAGCTCCTCGTGGCCCATCACCTCTTGCAGCCAAGCGGCGCGGTCCACCCGTTCGAGCTCCTCGAAGGCAGCTCGGGAAACATCCAGCCCCCGCCAATCAATGTCTTCAAAATACGGTGTCCATCCGATGGGAGTCTCTTTACCCTGCGTACGTCCGTGCACGCGATCCACGATCCACTTCAGCACCCGCATATTCTCGCGAAACCCGGGCCACAGGAATCTACCTTTGCTGTCCTTGCGGAACCAGTTCACATGAAAGATGCGGGGCGTCTCTGACAACTGCCGTTGCATGCGCAGCCAGTGCCGAAAGTAGTCCCCCATGTGATACCCGCAGAAGGGAAGCATCGCCATCGGATCGCGGCGCACCTTGCCCACCGTCCCGCCCGCAGCGGCCGTCATCTCCGATCCCATCGTGGCCCCCACATACACGCCGGAGGACCAGTTGAAGGCCTGAAATACAAGCGGAATCGTCGAAGCCCGGCGCCCGCCAAACAGAATCGCCGAGATTGGCACTCCTTCCGCAGACTCCCATGCCTCCCGATCGAAGGAAGGACACTGCGTCACCGGCGCCGTGAAGCGCCCGTTGGGGTGTGCGGCCGTTCGGCCCGTCGCGCGCCCAATCTCCGGAGTCCACGGTTCTCCCCGCCAGTCTTCGATGGTGACGCTTGTATCCCATACGCTGGGAACTTCCTCCGTCATCCCCTCCCACCACACTCCCTCCGGCTTGCCGTCGCGGAGCGTCAGGGCAACATTGGTAAAGATGGTGTTGCGTGCCAGCGCCGCCATCGCATTCGGATTCGTCTCCGTGCCGGTGCCCGGCGCAACCCCAAAGAAGCCTGCCTCCGGATTGATTGCCCGCAGCCGCCCGGTTGCATCGGGACGAATCCAAGCAATGTCGTCGCCTACGGTCCACACCTTCCACCCCTTGAAGCTGTCTGGTGGAATCATCATGGCGAAGTTAGTCTTGCCACAGGCGGACGGAAACGCTGCGGCCACGTAGGTCTTCTCCCCTTGTGGCGATTCAACCCCCACGATCAACATGTGCTCCGCCATCCAGCCTTCGTCGCGGGCAATGTTCGATGCAATGCGCAGCGCAAAACACTTTTTGCCCAACAACGCATTGCCTCCATAACCCGAGCCATAACTCCAGATCTCGCGCGTCTCGGGGAAATGTACAATGTACTTCGTATCGTTCTGCGGCCAGGGCACGTCCTTCTGACCCGGTGCCAGCGGTGCACCGACTGAGTGGACGCAGGGCACAACCCGCTTGTTACTCTTGTCGATCTCCGCGAATACCGGCGTCCCAATCCGCGCCATGATCCGCATATTGACCACCGCGTACGCAGAGTCGGTCAACTGCACGCCGATTTGCGACATCGGAGAACCGATCGGGCCCATCGAATAGGGAAGCACATACATGGTGCGCCCGCGCATCGAACCCCGGAAAAGGCCCTTCAGCCGTTTTTGCATCACGAATGGGTTTTCCCAGTTGTTGGTCGGCCCGGCATTGTCTTTTGAGAGAGAGCAAATGAATGTGCGATCCTCTACCCGCGCCACGTCGTTCGGGGAACTGCGGGCGTAATAGCAGCCCGGCCATAGCTTCTCGGAAAGCGGAATAAAAGTCCCCGCCGCAACCAACTCGCCGCACAACTGTGCGTTCTCTGCTTCCGATCCGTCCACCCAGTGGATGGAAGATGGTTGAACAAGATCCGCGATCTTCTCCACCCATCGGACCAGGTTCTTGTTGGTGGTCGGTGCGTTCGCCTGCAGCTCGGCCCGTCTCGTCTCCTCCATTGCCATTCCTTCCTCTGATTACCTTTCAATCGATTCGTGTCCGTTGTGCAGTTGGAGTCAACTCGCCCTATCGACAAATACGAACCTTGAATGTCTTTAATCCAAACTCGTGAACCCTGTTCGATCTCGGATCTCCCGGCAATCGAAGAGAGAAGTGTTTACGAAACTCTTTCCACGGGCTTGCGGCCCACTCCTTCAAATATAGAACTCATCGCTGGGAATGCCCTGCAGCTGAAGTGTTCTTCGAGCGTTGGTTGCCGTTTGTGCATAGCGCAGGGGAAAAGCCCGCGAAGGCACTGCTTGGCCTGGTGCTCCAGTCTATACTGGACGGCATTCGAAATTGGCAGAACTCTCCGCCACCGAAAGGCCAACTTTGCTGAATACCAAATGCATGGGGAGTGCTTGTTTTCTTGCGATGGCTCTCCTTGGGTCCATCGCGACTGCTCGAGCCGCAAGTCTCGGTGCATCCTGGAACTATGCCCCGGAGACCGTCGACTACGCCAAGGAGGCAGCTGCCGGTGTGGAAAGGTTGCAAGGATGGTATATCCCGCGCACCGGTCTCTATCGGAAACCTACAGACTGGTGGAACTCCGCCAATGCCATCACCGTGCTCGTGGATTACTCGCGAGTGACGCAGAGCCGTCAGTATCTCGACACCATCGCCAATACGTTTCAGAAGGCAAATAAGAGCTACGGCACCAAGAGTTTTATCAACGACTCCAACGACGACGAAGGCTGGTGGGCAGCTGCGTGGATCGACGCCTACGACCTGACTGGCACACCCGGCTACCTGACCATGGCCGAGGCCATCTTTGCGGATATGATCACGCAATGGGATACCAAAACCTGTGGGGGCGGCGTGTGGTGGAGCAAGGACCTGAAGCACTCGGCCTACAAAAATGCGATTACCAATGAGCTGTTTCTGGAGATTGCAGCGTCCCTCGCGAATCGCGTCGCCGACCCCGCGCGGAAAGGGAAGTATCTGGAGTGGGCAAAGAAGGAATGGCAATGGTTCCGTGCTTCCGGCATGATCAACTCCAGAAACTTGGTCAACGACGGCCTGAACGCGAAAAACCCAGCGGCATGCACCAACAACCAGCAAACCACCTGGACCTATAACCAGGGCGTTCTGCTCGGCGGCCTCGTGGAACTGAACAAGGCCGAACCGGCCGTGTCGTTACTGCAAACTGCACAGTATGTGGCCGATGCGGCCATGACGCACTTGGTGACCGACACAGGCGTACTCAATGAGCCTGCGGGCGGCGGCCCCGACCTGCCCCAATTCAAGGGCATCTTCCTGCGCAATCTTGTGCGCTTGAACCGCACCTTGCCGCTGGGAAAATACAAGCTCTTCGCGGAGACGAATGCAAGAAGCATCGTCAGCAACGATCGGTCATTGAACCATGATTTCGGCAATTTGTGGCAAGGGCCGTTCGATTCCGCGGACGGCACGCGCCAAACCTCTGCGCTTGACGCGCTGATTGCAGCAATGGAGATGCGCTGAAAGTGAGTGTCCGGTGAGATCCGCCACGCCCTTCGCTTCCACAACGGCATTCTGATGTAAAAAGAAGGCCCGGTCCACGAGCCTTTCACAATCCAAGGGTCTACATCACTTCTCGGCCACAGGGTACAGAGCAAGGTTTTCAAGCGTGAGAACGGCAAGCTGGGACCCGTCGGGGGAGAGCGCATAACCGTCGCGGCTCGATGAAGGAGAACCGACACGGACGTCGAGCAGCCGCTTCCTGTCGGAGATGCGATAGACCCTGAGCTCCTCGGAGGAAAGGTCGTTTGCACTGAATTGCGCTCCGTCGGAAACGGGCTGGATGGTTGCGACCGACTTGACCACGAATTCCTTGCGATTGGCGCTGCTTTCGGCGGCAAACCCGAATTGATTCGCCGTCGCGAAGCTCTTCATGGCTGCTCTGCCATCCATGCCGAATATGCTGTATTCATACTCTTCCGTGTTCTGGTCGCAGCTGACTAGGAAGAGGAGGTCTACGGCGATACTGGAAAGCTCTGGCCGGCAACTAGAAGTGAAGCGGGCAACTGTCCGCGACGGGCTATCCCAGGGAAGCACGGCGATGCGATAGCGCATGTTGGGCTGCGCAAGCAGTCGCGCCTGCCCCTCGTTGAGCAGCGTCGGCGCTACCAGTGTCGACCGCGAACTCGACTTGGCAATGGGCTCGAGGTTTCGATTGAGAACACGAATATCGACGTCCTCTTCAGGCTCGGCCCCTTCCAGGCTTTCGACGAGTTCGGCGTGCAACTCCGGGCTGTGCCGCTCTCGAAGTATGCCTACAGCCAAAAAACTTCCGTCAGGCGTTGTGCGTACAAAGGACAGCGGCCCATCGAGCGGAATACGATTCAGAATCTTCAATCCTTCGCCGTAGACTCGGAGCTCAGACCCGACATGGACTAACACACGTCCCTCATCGAGCGGCCAT
>Ga0302319_10011229_pt1 | contig 17009 bp, 11 predicted proteins | sample Bog_T0_2_FD_203319 | JGI IMG/M metagenome (GOLD analysis project Ga0302319, IMG submission 203319) | Peat permafrost microbial communities from Stordalen Mire near Abisko, Sweden - Bog_T0_2 | ecosystem: Environmental > Terrestrial > Soil > Wetlands > Peat | place: Sweden: Abisko, Stordalen Mire...
GCTGGGAAATACGGGCCGGGTTGTGGAGTGAGCTAAGCCGAAAGTGAAATACGGAGGGCGGCGATGAGTCTGCGCCGGTATTTGCGACGACGCGAGTGGGATGAGGAGCGGCAGCGAGAGCTGGACGCGCACCTGGCGGAGGAGACCGCGGACAATGTCGCGCGCGGGATGACACCCGCCGAAGCTCGACGCCGGGCGTATATGAAGCTCGGGAATCCAGCGGTGATTCGTGAGGAGATCTGGAAGATGAACAGCTTTGTTTCGGTGGAGGACCTGGGTCGCGATATTCGGTATGCGCTGCGCCAACTGCGGAGGAGCCCGGGATTTGCGGCGATCGCGATCGTGACGCTGGCGCTGGGGATCGGCGTCAACACAGCGATTTTCAGCATGGTGAATGGGCTGCTGTTCAGCTCGCTGCATATCCGGCAGGAAAACCGGGTGATGGAGGTAGGCTCGCGGCAAAAGGGCGCGTCGTGGCAGCCACAGTTTTCGCTGCCTGAATATGAGGCGCTGCACGGCCAGTCGGGCGCGGTGTTCGACGGAGTGATCGGCGACGCGTACGGACTGGACGGCCTGAGCATGGAAGGCAACAAACCGGACCGGGCGTTCACCGATTATGTGACGGGAGATTATTTCGATGTCCTCGGCGTCCAGCCGTATCTGGGGCAGCTGTTCCACGCGGGCGAGGGCGTCACGCCGGGAGCCGATCCGCTGGTGGTCCTCAGCTACTCGTACTGGAAACGGCATTTTGCCGCGGATGCCAACGTGGTGGGCAAGCAGGTTCTGCTGGACGGCCACCCGATGACGGTCGTCGGGGTAACGCCGAAGGACTATCGCGGCGTAAACACAGCGGTCTCGCCTGAGGCGTACTTGCCGCTGGCGATGATTGTGCCGGTCGAAAACGCTCCCCTGAGCGAGTATCACAAGCCGACCAATCGGAACCTGCGGTTGTACGCGCGGCTGAAGCCTGGAGTGACGAAACAGCAGGCAAATGCGACGCTGACGGTGATAGCGCGCCGTCTGACCACTGAACAGCCGGTCGCGGATAAGGACATGGAGATAGCCTCTTTTCCGCTGTGGGTGGGAAGAAATGTTGGGTTCGATCCGAACAATGCCATCGGAGAAGTGGCGCTGTTTTTTCTGGGACTGGCGGGCATGGTGCTGCTGCTGGCTTGCGTGAACGTGGCAAATCTGCTGCTGGTACGGGCGACGGTGCGGGAGCGGGAGATGGTGATCCGTTCGGCGCTGGGCGCGGCAAGGACGCGGCTGATCCGGCAAATGCTGACGGAGAGTATTTTGCTGGCGCTGTTCGGCGGCGTGGCGGGGATTGGGCTGGGATTGTGGGGAAGCCATATGCTGAGCTCGATCAACCTGGGCACCGATTTGCCGGTGCATTTCGATTTTGGATTTGACTGGCACGTACTGGCGTTCTCGATAGCGGTGGCGGTGGTGGCGGGGGCGCTGGTGGGGATAGTGCCGGCCCTGCGCCTGGCGCGGGCGAATTTGAACCTCGTGTTACGTGAGGGCGGCCGCGGTGTGGCGGGCGGCGGCCACAGGTTTCGCGACGCACTCGTCACGGTGCAGGTAGGGAGCGCGATGATCCTGCTGATTGTTGCGGGGCTGTTTACCCGCAGCCTCAAGCGCAGTGAGCATGCAGAGCTGGGATTCAATCCCGCGAACGTACTGACGATGATGATGGACCCTGGCGAGATTGGGTACAGCGATCCACGCGCGCGAGATTTCTTCAAAGAGCTTTTACAGAGAGTGCGGGCGATGCCTGGGGTGAAGACGGCAACGATCGCGCAGACGGTTCCGATGGGGCTGGTGGGCAATGGTGGGGACACGATCACGGTGGGCGGATATCAGCTGCCGGCGGGGCAGAACGCGCCGGTGGTCAGTTACAACCTGATTGGGACGGATTATTTTTCGACGCTGCAGATTCCGATGGCGCAGGGGCGGGACTTCAGCGCGGAGGATGGCGAGGGGCGGCCCTATGTTGCGATCGTGAGCGAGGCGATGGTGAAGAAGTACTGGCCGCACGGGGACGCGATCGGGCAGCAGTTCACAATGAACAGCGATCCCGCGCACCCACTCGAAGTGGTGGGCGTGGTGAGGGACGCGCGGTATCAGGGATTCAGACAAGCGCCTGCTCCGTATTTCTATTCGCCGTTTGCGCAGCACTACGCGACGAATTCGCTGGAGACGTTGGAGGTTCGGACGGAGGGCGATCCAGGGGGGATGGCCCCGGTGCTGGAACGCACAATCAACGAGATGGCGCCGAACCTGCCGGTATTTGAGGTGAAGACGCTGCATCAGGCGCTCTACACGGCAAATGGGCTATTGCTGTTCCAGATCATCGCGACGCTGGCGGGAGTGATGGGCACGCTGGGACTCGTGCTGGCGATTGTGGGCGTGTACGGCGTGCTTTCTTATGTCGTGAGCCAGCGTACCAGCGAAATCGGCGTGCGCATGGCGCTGGGCGCGCAGCGGGGAGACATTCTGCGGATCGTTTACAAGCAGGGTCTGTGGATTGTGGGGATCGGGCTGGCCGTGGGGCTGGCGGCGAGCTTCGGCATCGCGCAACTCCTGCACAGTTTGATTGTGGTGAGTCCCGCGGATCCTGCAACGTATGTGAGCGTGTCAGCAATGCTGGCGGCGATTGCGATGCTGGCCTGCTATATTCCGGCACGGCGGGCAATGTATGTGGAGCCGATGCAGGCGCTGCGGGAGTAAGAACAGGGAGTAGGGAATAGGCGATAGGCAATAGGAAAGCAGCGTTCAGAAAAGCAACACTTCGCTAGAGTTCGGGGTTCAACTCCATGTCTTCGAGGCCGCCCAGTTTGTAAATGGCGATGGATACGACCCAGGCGAGGGCGAAGATGCCGATGATGCAGTAGCCGAGGACGCCGAAGTTGTCGTTAAGGCGGGTGATGAATCCCCAGAAAACGCCCTGGAGGTGCAACTGGCCGCCCAGCAGGCCGAGGGCTTCGATGCCCCCGACGACAAACGCGACCACCACGGATACAAAGGTGATGGTGAGGTTGTAGTAGAGCTTGCGGATGGGCTTAATGTACGCCCAACCATAGGCTCCGAGCATGAGGATGTTGTCGGTCGTATCGATGAGGGACATGCCGGCGGCGAAGAGCACGGGGAAGACGGCGATCGACCAGAGTGACAGGCCGCGCGAGGCTTCGGCGGCGGAGAGCCCGAGAAGGCCAATTTCGCTGGCGGTATCGAAGCCGAGGCCAAAGAGGAAGCCGAGCGGGTACATGTGCCAGCTGCGGCGGATCATGGCAAAGACCGGGCGGAAGATGCGAGCGAGAAAGCCGCGATTGTTGAGGAGAAGGTCGAAGTCCTCGTCGACGTAGGGCTCGCCGCGGCGGACGCGGGTGAATGTGGAGTAGACGGAGTGGAGGATGAAGAGGTTCACGACGGCGATGCCGAGGAGGAAGAGCGCGGAGACGCTGGTGCCGATCACTCCACCGATGGTGCGGTAGTGATCGAGGTGTTTCTGGAGGCCGAGGGCCAGGGCGGCAAGGCCGAGCGAGCCGAGGATGACGACCGTGGAGTGGCCGAGGGAGAACATGAAGCCGACGGCCACGGGGCGCTTGCCTTCCTGCATGAGCTTCCGGGTGACATTGTCGATGGCTGCGATGTGGTCGGCGTCGACGGCGTGGCGCAATCCGAAGGAGTAGGCGAGGAAGGCGGTTCCGAGCAGGACGGGGAAGCGATGGAAGGCGGCGATGGCCCACAGCCACGCGGCTGCGTTGATGACAAGAAGGAGCGCGTAGATGCCGGTGATCTTGCCACGGACGTGATCGGCGTGGTCGTCGAAGAGATTGCGGATCGCTGAGGGCATCGTGACGGTTGATCCTGGGCCATCGCCGCGACAATGGCGCTCGGGGCCTGCACCATTGTAGATGGATGTGCGCGGAGCGGCGTTTCGGCGGCCGGGGGACGTTGGGCGCGGCGGTTGACCAATTCACGAAAGCCTCCCTATCCTTCGGATGGGACGATCACGGGGAAATTTCAATTCGCTGCGGCCGGATGCCGCATCCAAAGGGTGGGTATCCAGACAATTCTGAGGAGAACGATATGGCAGAGATAAAGAAGAACCCTGCATTGAAGGAACTGATTGCCGGTTTGCAGGAGGACCTGTCCCGCGAATATCAGGCGATCATCGCGTACACCGTTTACAGCAACGTGCTGAAGGGCGCGCAATGGATGAACATTGCGGGCGAGCTGCGCAAACATGCCGGCGAGGAGCTGCAGCATGCGCTGACCATCGCCGACCAGATCGATTACCTGGGCGCGGTGCCGAATGCGACGCCGAAAGAAGTGAAGCTGTCGGAGAAGGCGGAGGAGATGCTGCGCTTCGATCTGGACAACGAGACGGTGACGATCCGGGAGTACCGCAAGCGGGTGCGGCAGGCCGAAGCGGTGGGCCACTACGCGCTGGCGGAGCAGGTTCGCCAGATCATCTCGCAGGAACAGGAGCATCAGCACGACCTGGCGACGGCGCTGGGAATCGACGTTCCGCACGTGCTGGAGGAAGGCGCCTAAACAGGAGGCCGACGGCCTATGGCGGCGACAGGGGGGCAGGTTCTCAGTTCTGCGCAGCTGCGGCGGGAGATCAACGCCCGCAATGTCAGCTGCAGCGCGGAATCTGCCTACGAGTTGGGGTATGGCGCGTCGGCCAGCGTCATTTTCCGCGAGGAAGAAGGGCGGCATGGTAATTTTCTGGCCGCCTCTTACAAGCGCATCCTGGCGAACCCGCAATGGTCGCGACGGCTGAAGAAAAGCTACACGGCCAATCGTTACGTGCCGCGAGCCGGCGATCGGCAGCGCTTTGAGCTGGAATGCGCGAACAGCTCCGACGCGCTGCTGATGAATATTTTCTGCTATCCAAAGTTGCTGCAGAGCGACGGCATTTGCCGGTTGTTGGGCATTGAACATGGGCCGCAGCCGGAGTTCGGGTTTCGTCCGGCGATTCCGTTCAAAAGCGGCCGCTTTGACAGGACCGAGATCGATATGCGACTCGGCAGCCTGCTGGTCGAGGCAAAGCTGACAGAGGGGGACTTCCAGCGAGCACCGATGCGGCTGCTGGCGCGGTACCGCGAGCTGGAGCGGGTTTTTGACGTGGCACGGTTGCCGATGCGCGGCGCCGTGGCGCATTCATATCAGTTGATTCGCTGTGTGCTGGCGGCGGATGCATCCGGTGGATCATTCGTAGTTTTCTGCGACCGGCGGCGGTCCGATCTAATGGAACGCTGGTTCGAGGTTCTGCAGGCTGTCGCGGATTCTTCGTTGCGGACCCGGCTCGGCCTGGTCACCTGGCAGGAGATTGGGGAGGCGGCGCCGGTGAGGGTGCGCCGGTTCCTGGAAGAGAAATACGGGATTGGCGGATGATGGGCCATCGCCGATCCGGGCGCCATGTGAGTGAGGCGCGATGCGTCGCGCCGATCCGATAGGAAATGGTGGAGCTAGTCGGGCTCGAACCGACGACCTCCTCGTTGCGAACGAGGCGCTCTCCCAGGCTGAGCTATAGCCCCACGAGGTGGGAAAAGACATTTTCGATTTTACGGTATTCTGCGGCAGATCGCACGAGGCCGCTCTAGCACAAACGGGGTAAAGGGATTGCCCGCACACTGCCCCAAAAGGGTGCACCAGAGGATCGTCTCGCAGGAAGGCGGGCTAGCGAGCGTGGACGGCCGCACTGCGAACCAAAGCGCCAAGCGAGGTTCGCAATTTCGCGAGTTCCAGGATCGGGACTTCGCCCTGGGCAAAATCGGCGGAGCCCCCGCCGCGCAGGCCGATCTGGGAAAGTGCCTCTTTGAGAATGGCGCCGCAATCGAAATTGATGTCGAGGCTGCACGCCAGGACGACGGATGCCGGGTCGGAATTCTCCGTGCTAAAGAGCAGGATCGTGGAAGGCGCCGCGGTGGTTACACGAGAGGCGAGAAGCCTGACGTAGTCGGGATCGCGATCCTTCCAGGAACGATCGAGGAAACGCAGGCCTCTGTTGATGGGGACTTCGACGGCCAGACGAGCGGCGTGGTAGTCCGCAAGTTCTTCGCGGAGGCGCTGCCGGTCCTTGAGGGAGGCTTTCGACTCCGCCTTGAGGCGCTCCACAGCGGCGGGAATGCCGGGGGGGCCGACGGACAGTGCTGCTGTCGCCTGGCTGATGATGGCGGCGTCGGCGCGGGCGGCGCGAACGGCGCGGAGACCGCAGACGAATTCGACGCGCACGCCGCGGCTGACCTTCTCAGTGCCGCGCAGGAGCAGGCCGCCGATCTGGCCGGTGGAGCGGACGTGGGTTCCCCCGCAGGCATTGCGGTCGAGCGCGTCGATTTCGATGAGGCGGATTTCGCCGGGACGCTCGGGCAGCTTGCGGAGTTCGCCGGCGGCGAGCATGGCTTCGGCATCGGCTCGGGTGATAGTTCGCGCGGAGACGCCGCGGTCTTCCGCGATGATTTCGTTGGCGATACGCTCGACGCGCTCCAGGCTGTGGTGGGCGATCGAGCCACCGGCCAGATCGATGGTGGAGACGCATTCCCCAAGATGGAAGGAGACGGTGGGCGCGTTCAATTCACGAAGAAAGACCGCGGAGAGCAGATGCTGGCCGGTGTGCTGCTGCATGTGGTCGAAGCGGCGCTGCCAGTCGATGTGGCCTTCCACCGAAGTGCCGGCGGCGAGGGGCTTGCGGACAAAGTGCCACAGCTGGCCGTTCTCGTCTTCTTCAACAGATTCGACGGGAATATCGAGGAAGGCGCCTCCACGAGAGACGGCGCGCAGCAGGCCCGCATCGCAGGGCTGACCGCCGCTGGTGGGATAAAAAGCGGTGCGGTCGAGGGCAATTTGCCAGACAGACTCTCCTTCTTTGCTGGAGAGCTCACGGACGTCGCTGACGACGCCGGGGAAAGACTTCAAAAAAGAATCGGCGTAATACAGCCGTTCCGAAGGGGGCATTTTCTGACTCCACGTCTGGCAATGTGCCGCGCCAGATCGAAAACCGGGCGGCCCCGCTGGCCGCACCCGATTTAGTGTAGTTCGCGCGCATCCAACTGTCTCGTATTATTCGACCCATCCCGTGACGATCGCTACTACCCTGATCTGGATTATTTCGCTGGCCAGCATCGTGCTGATGCTGGCGCGACCGCACGGCCTCCCGGAATATGTCTGGATCGGCTGCGGCGCCGGGCTGCTGGTTTTGACGCGACTGTTGCCGCTGGGTGGAGCTCTGCACGCGGTTCGGGAAGGCTTAGACGTCTACCTGTTTTTGACAGGAATGATGCTGCTGGCGGAGTTGGCGCGGGAAGAAGGGGTCTTCGATTGGGTGGCCGATATCGCCGTCCACCACGCACGCGGGTCGTCGAGCCGACTGTTTCTGTGGGTTTATCTCACGGGAACGGTGGTGACCGCGCTGCTGTCGAACGACGCAACGGCAGTGGTTCTGACACCGGCGGTGCTGGCGGCCGTGCGGCGAGCGAAGGTCGAACCGAGGCCGCATCTGTTGGCATGCGCTTTGATCGCGAACGCCGCAAGCTTTCTGCTGCCGATTGCGAATCCGGCGAACCTCGTGGTTTTCGGAGCGCATTTGCCAGCATTAGGCCATTGGCTGCGGATATTTCTGCTGCCATCGATAGCGTCGATTGGGGCGACGTTCCTTTGCCTGCGTCTGCTTTCGAAGAGGGCGCTGGAGGAGACACCGGCGGAGACGCAGGAGCCGGTTCGGCTGGAGGCGGCAGGATGGTTGGCACTTGCCGGGATCGGTGCGGCAGCGATTGCGTTGATGGCGGCTTCGGCACTCGGAATTCCCCTGGGAGCACCCACGTTCGGCACTGGCGTGCTGGCCCTGTTACTCGTGGCGGTCAGGGATCGGAAGGCGCCGGGGAACGCGGTGCGCCAAGTGTCATGGGGCGTGTTGCCTCTGGTGGCGGGCCTGTTCATGATCGTGGAGGCGCTGAACCGCGCCGGTATGATGCGGCTGACGGAGATGGGGCTGGAATGGCTCGCGGCTGCGGGTGGCGGCCCTGGGAAGTTTGGAGGCGGGTTCGGCGTGGCCCTGCTGTCCAACGGGATGAACAATCTGCCGGTTGGGCTCGCAGCGGGGACGGCACTACGGCAAATGGGTCAGACGGGACTGCTGGCCCACGCGGTGTTGATCGGTGTGGACCTGGGACCGAATCTATCCGTGACCGGTTCGCTGGCGACGATTCTCTGGCTGATCGCGCTGCGGCGAGAGAACGCAGAAATCACAGGATGGGAGTTCCTGAAAGTGGGGATTGTGGCGATGCCTGTGGCGCTGCTCCTCGCGCTTGTTGCGCTCGGATAGTGGCAGGCGGCGAGCGCGAGGCGAGCATGAAACGAGCGGAAATGCGGTTAGCGAGGAACTCTTGGCGAAAGGCCTTTTGCGGGAGGCTGCTAACCGCTGTTAGCCGAACGCTTCTTGGCTGTCGGCCTCCCTGGCGGACCACCATTTATAATCGGCGCTGCTCAATATGGAGAACTCCGACTGCATTCTGGAAGGGCGCCAGATACTCGAGATCAGCGAGATCATGGAGATCCTGCCGCACCGTTTTCCCTTTCTGCTGATTGACAGGATTATTGAGATCGAGCGGAAAAAGCGGATCGTCGCGATCAAAAACGTGACGATTAACGAACCATTCTTCCAGGGACATTTCCCGGGTTATCCGATCATGCCGGGAGCGCTGGTGGTGGAGGCGATTGCGCAGGCGGGCGGGGTGCTGCTGATGCCGGAGGTCCCGGACCGGCACAAGAAGCTGATGGTCTTTACCGGGATCGAGCGGGCGAAGTTCCGCAAGCCGGTGGTGCCGGGCGATCAGCTGCGCATCGAGATCAGCGTGCTGAACTGGAAGCCGCGCGTCGCGAAAATGGAAGGGCGCGTAACGGTCGATGGCAAGCTGGCCTGCGAGGCGACGGTGATGTGCGCACTGGTTCCGCGGGTTCCGGAGTCGCCAGCCAGCGGGGCAGATACCGCGTCCGAGCCGACGAATGGAGCGGTGAATCCGGAGTGAGCGTTCACGCCACCGCGATCGTCGCTCCTGGCGCCGTCATTCCGGAATCGTGCATGATCGGGCCGTGGTGCACCGTGGGACCGCATGTCGTGCTGGGCGAGGAATGTGAGCTGATCTCGCATGTCGTGCTCGACGGGCATCTGACGGCTGGAGCGCGCAATCGTTTCTTTCCATTCGCCTGCGTCGGAGTGGCGCCCCAGGATCTGAAATACCAGGGCGAGCCGACCGGAGTCGCGCTCGGCGACAGCAACACGGTTCGCGAGTGCGTGACGATTTCGCGCGGCACGGCGGGCGGCGGGGGCATGACCCGCCTGGGCAGTCATTGCCTGATCATGGCCTATGCCCACATTGGCCACGACAGCGTGATCGGCGACCACTGCATCCTGGCCAACAACGCCACCTTGGCGGGACATGTGACGGTCGAGGACTACGTGACGGTGGGCGCCTTTTCACCGATCCATCAGTTCTGCCGCGTTGGCCAACATGCTTATATCGGCGGGGGAACGGTGGTGACGCAGGATGTGTTGCCGTTTTCTCTGACCTCGGCAACCCGGGAAGCCCACGCCTTTGGCATGAACAAGGTCGGACTGGAACGGCGGGGCTTCGATCGGGGACGGCTCCGCAGCCTGCATCATGCGTTTCGGGTACTGCTGGCTTCGAAGATGAATGCGGCGCAGGCTGTCGAAAAACTGCGTGAAGAGGGCGGCAGTTCAGCGGACGTTTCGTACCTGATGGAGTTCATAGAAACTTCAAAGCGGGGCGTGATTCGCTAGAGATAACGCCAGCGTATAGGGGGGTAGGGAGTAGTAAAAACAAAGCAGGTCTCTCCGTTGCGTTTCCGCTTCGCTCAAGGTGCGGTCGCTAAGCAAGCTCGCGACGAGATTTCATCCTGGTTTGTGGAAAACACGATTGGTTGTGTACGCCCAGAGTACCGCAGTGCAAAACGTCCTCCGATCCACGTAAGACCATGAATCTAAGGCCGATGAGATGGGCGTGTGCGGGTTCCCGGTATGAATACTCGGTGACGGCGCGGTCAAGTGAACCTGGACCGGGAGTCTTCCACAGAATTTTCCACAGCAGTCTCGGAACCCTCTGAGGGGCGCGAACGCGGCGGCATTTCCCGGAGGAAACGCCGCCGCTGAGAGGCCGGGAACTAGTGGGTGGCCGGTGGCGTCACGCGGGGAGCTGTGCCCGGCGTGGTGCGTGGAGCTGGCGCCGACGGCATATTGGCAGGCGCGGGCACTCCGGACTTCGTGTTGTATGCGTCGACGATCGCCTTGGTGATATCGGCCCCCGGCGTCAGCCACAGCACGCCGCTGTTCTGCTGGCTGGCATCGAGGACGAGGTTGAAGCCCTGCCCCTGCGCGTAGTTGGTCATGACATCGAAGACCTTCTGGCCCACCTGCTGAAACGTCTCCTGGCCATCGGTCTGTTCATCGTTGCGCAGGTCTTCCGCAGAGCGCTGCAGAGACTTGGTCTTTTCGTCGACTTCGCGCATTTTTGCCTGGCGAACTGCATCGGTGATGGTGGCACCACCATCCTGGAGTTGTTTCTTGAGGGTCTCTATCTGGGTATTCAGGGTCTGTAGCTGCGCGGAGCGCGGTTCATACTTCTTCTGAAGATCGGCGAGGTCCCGCTGGAATTCATTGGTCTGGCCAACGGCGGCCTGAAAATTGATGATCGCAACTTTGGTGGCGCCGGTAATCGCGACGGGGGCGCTGGGGGCCGGATCCGGTGTCGCGGGAGCAGCGGCCTGAGCAACGGCTGAGACGCCCATTCCGGACGCGAGCACGCAAACGAGTGACAACGAATGCTTCATGGAATTCACAAACTCCTTCGGTTTCCTGGGTGGCTTGGTCCGCAATCCCGCTCTCTCAAATCCCCACTCCTCACAAACTACCGGAGCAGGCCCGGGCATTCAATCGTGGCCCGAAAATGCTGAAGACGCGGACAGAGAGAAATTCTCAGGAACTTCGCAAATTATAGGACCGGGAGGAGAGGCCGTCAACAAAACAGGGAACAGGTTGCAGGTTGCAAAAGCCACTACGGGGGACCCAGGGCCGACCTTTCTTGTGAACACGGGCCGACGGCTCTTTTCTGTAACCTGCAATCTGTCGCCTGTTGAGTGTTTCAGAAGGTCGTCGCCACGGTCAGACGGAAGGTCTTGCTGGGCTCGCGCAGGACGTAGAGGCCATTATAAAGCTGCTCCGACTCGGCATAGGAGAAATCGCCCGCGCCGCCTGCGGGGAACATGCTGCGCGTAATGAGGTTCTGCCGGGTGAAGGTAGTGAAGAGCTTCAGCGGATTGACGGCGTAGTAAATGCGGAAGGGCGCGTTGATGATGGGCATCATGACGTCGAGCTCCCCGCCCGCGGAGTCGCGTGGGACATAGTTGGTCCCGCGAATGGGGTCGATGGTGGGACTGAATTTAATCTGCGTCCCGCCCTGGCAGCTGCCGTTGACGTAATTGGGGCACCCGTAGAGCGGCGAATCGAGCGCATCGATGCCCTCGGGGCTCTGGCGCAGCTGGCTATTGAGGAGCGCAAAGTCCATGCCGAAATCGTTAAAGAAGTTGAAGCCGACGGTGTGGCCGTAGATGGGAATCATGTACTGCAGGTTGCTGGTGAAGCTGGTGTCCCCGCCGATGGTGGCCACGCCGTAAACGGGCAGCGGCACCTGAATGGAACCGAGGCTCGGATTCGTGGGATCGCGCGGGACCCCGGATCCGTCTGGATTGGTGAGCGGGAAGAGGACGCGCGTGGGCACGAAGCCGTAAGGAGTAATTGTGCGGACATCGAACCCGCGGATATCGGATTCGCCGCCCGCGGATGGACGGTCGAAGGGAGGAGCGACGTCGCCGCTGAAGCCGGTCACGTAGATGGCCTGCAGACGCACACCCAGGGTATTGCGGCCCGCAGGATTGAACCAGAGTCCCTTCATGGGCGTGTAGCGCTTGTATTCGACGACCGGGCGGACATAGCGAACACTGCCCCATATCCCGGCGAGCTGCACGCTCGCAGCGAGGGACTGACCGGTATGGGGAAGATAGTTGCTCGATACGTTGCTGGAGTTATAGCTGAACAACACCGAGCTGGTGACAATGCCCTCGAGGGCATTCTGGCCCTGAATCCCGCTGCGGAACGCAAGGGTTTCGAAAAGATTGCTGGAAGCCTGGCTGAAGGCGCGGACGGAGGACTGATCCCACGCGTATGTGGCCCCGACGCGGGAGAAACCGAAGAGGTTGAAGTGCCGCAGCGGATAGCTGGCGGAAAGATTGAAGCCTTTGCGGCCCTGGTTGTAGTTCTGCAGCAAAGAGGAGATTGCGGCTGTCTCGTTGGCGCTGCCGCTGAGCGAGTAGCTTTTCGAGGCGTTGTAGTCCGTCTTGCTGTTGAAGACCTGGAAGCCGAGGTTCAGCGGCTTGTTGTGCACGTACGGCTCATTGAAGGCGAACAAAAGATTGCGCGCGAGGCTGCCGGCATTGGCCTGGACGCTGAGCGTTTCGCCCAGTCCGAGGAAGTTGTTGGTCTGGTAGTTGAGGCCAAGGAAGGCGCCGGAAAGGCCGCTGACGCCGCCGTTGAGCCCAATGGAATTCTTGCCCTTTTCCTGGACCTTGAGAAGCAGGTCGACGGTACCGGCTTCCGTGTTCTGGTGGGTTTCCGAGTCCTGTTCGACCCTGAGGGGGTTGAAGTAGTCGAGCTGATTGAGGCGCAGGAGGCTGAGCTCCCAGAGGTGGCTGTTGTAAACCTGGCCTTCCTGGAGGAGCAGCTCGCGGCGGATGACGAAGTCGCGGGTGACGGTGTTGCCCTGGAATTCGATACGCGAGACGTTGAACTGCTTGCCCTCGTCGACGTCGATATTCCAGGTGACGGTGTGTTTCACGTCGTCGAAGCTCGGCGTCGGAACGCCGGTCATGTTGATGTAGCCCAGCTGCCCATAGGCCTTGCGCAGATTATCGAGGCCCTTTTGGAAGGCGGTCAGGTTGAACAGCTCTCCGTCCTTGAGGTTGAAGATGGCGCGCAGGGCTTTGGTATTCGGCGCGGCCTTGTTGCCGGTGAACGTGATGGCCGCCAGCCGGTAGCGGTCGCCCTCTTCGATGTTCATGTGGATGTCGATGCGCTTGCCCTTGCGGGGGCGGAAGGTCAGCAGCGACAGGCCGGCCTCATTGTGGATGTGGGTCTGTGGCTCGCCCACGGGGCCTCCGTGCAGATAGCCGCGGTCGCGATAGGCCTGGCGGACGCGCTCTGAATCTTCCTCGAGTTTGCTGGCGTCGTACGTGCGGGCGAAGATGTTCTCGAGAAGGATGGAATGGGGGACGCCGATGGGACGCAGGTTGCGCATGGCCGCGCGGAGGCTGCGCGAGCTGAGGTGCTGATTGCCGGAGAAGCTGATTCTGCCGACTTTGACGGTCGGCCCTTCCTTGATCAGAAAATTGAGCTGAACCGAGGCGGGAGGAATGGCCTTGACCTCAGGACGCACGGATGCGAACTGGTGACCGTGTTCGGCCAGCATCTCCTTGATGACCGTGACGGCATGGGCAATGCGCGCCGGGTCGTACTGGCTCTCCTGGGAAAGGCCGACCTTGTCTTTCTTGAGGCGGTCGAGGACGTCGGATTCCGTGATTGAGCTCATGCCCTTATAGGTGATGTCGCGGATCGTGGGTTTCTCGCGAACATAGACGTCGAGGACGACGCCCTGCGTCGTGTCTTCCTTTTCGATGCGAACGTCTTCGAAGTAGCCGGTATTCCAGAGAGAGTTGAAGTCACGCTCCACCGTAAGTGGATCGTAGGCGTCGTTGACGTGGCTGAAGAGGCGGGCCAGGACCGTTTCCTTGGGGATGCGGCGGCTGCCGATGACACGGATCTCGACGATCTTCAGTCCGGTGTCGCTGGACACGGGGGGTGTGGCTTCCTGGGCGACCAGGGATGGGACCGGCAGGAGGGGGGCCAGAAGGAGAACCAACGCCAGAGAGCGCCCCAGGAGCCGGAGCAGATTCCTGCATGGTACGTGCGGGGAGCCAGCGCTCCAGGAGTTCACGGAAAAAATATTCACACCCTCACTGCTCAAAAATCGGGCCAATCTTCGGGAAAACCCGATTATATCAGCGCATTTCGCGCGCGCGGCGGAGCGGAGCAGGGGTTTGAAGCGAGCGGCGGGCACGTGGGCTGCGCGCGGCGGAAACTGAGGCATCAGGACGACTTGCGCACATCGACGAGCGTGGAATAAAAGACAGGTCCGCCGCCGAGATCATTGAGACGCTGCGAGGTGAGAAGGTTCACGTTGTGGCCGCCAGCGGAGAGCTTGTTCCAGTCGAGGCGCGCGGCGACGACGCCGGGGCGGACGCTGCCGTTGACGTGGGCACGCAGGGCAAGACTGCCGCGGTCATTGAAGACATCGACGGTGTCGCCATCGGCGATGCCGCGGTGCACGGCGTCATCTGCATGGATCTCCAGTACGCCGTCGAACGCAGATTCCATCGCACGGTGGCCGGGCAGGTTGGGGAACGTGGAATTCATGTAATTGTCGGCTTTGCGCGGCAGGAATTCGAGCGGATAGCGTTCGCGTTCAGGGCTGTGGCGCGATTCGGGTGCCGGACGAAAGGCGGGCAACGGGTCGATGCCCTGCGCCTCGAGGGTAGCGGAGTAGAACTCAATGCGTCCGCTGGGCGTGGCGAACGGACCCTCTGCGAAAGGCAGGAAGCGCTGCCTGGAATGTTCGTCGCCCTGTTCATCCTCAAAACGCAGGCGCTGGGCGCTACCCGCAGCCCGGAGAGTTTCGGCGGTGATGCCAGCGAACCAGGGTTGCTGGCTCCCCGGATCCCCCGAGCGAAGAGCCTGGGCGATGAGGTCGTCGACGGAGTCGCGGAAGCAGGGCTCAGTAAAACCCATGCGCTGGGCGAGCTGGGAGAAGAGCCAGACGTTGGAACGGGCCTCGCCGGGAGGTTCGATGGCCTGCTCGGAGAGCTGGACGTAGTAGTGACCGTAGGCTCCCTGGAGGTCCTTGTGTTCGAGGAAGGTGGTTGCGGGGAGGAGGATGTCGGCGTAGTCCGCCGTGTCGGTGAAGAATTGCTCGTGCACGACGGTGAAAAGGTCGGGGCGTGAGAGTCCGCGCAGGACAGCGCCCTGATCGGGCGCGATGGCGGCCGGATTGGAGTTGTAGACGAAGAGCGCGTGGACGGCGGGCCCTTCTAAGGGCTTGCTTTCCGCTGGGCCGTTGCCGAGTTCAGTGAGCGCCTGACCGAGGACCGACATGTTGACGACGCGCGCTTCGCGGCCGAGGGGACTGGCCTGCATCAGGTCGGGGCGGTCCAGGGCTTCCCGGTCCCAGCGAAACGCGCCGCTGGTGGAGAGCTGTAGTCCTCCTCCGTGATGCTTCCAGGCGCCGATGAGCGCGGGCAACATGCAAATGGCGCGCGTCGCCGCACCCCCGTTGTCGCTGCGTTGAACGCCGTAGTTGAGGCGAATCACGGCGGGGGCGGTGGTGGCGTAGTCATGGGCGAGTCGTTCGATGGCGGCGGCAGAGATGCCGGTCAGCGAGGAGACGCGCTCGGGAGGATACTCGGCGATGCGCTCGCGAAGCTGATCGAACCCGCAGGTCCAGCGGGCAACGTAGTCCTCGTCGTAAAGGCTATCGCGGACGATGATGTGCATCAGGCCGAGCGCGAGGGCGGAGTCGGTGCCGGGATTGATGGGGATGTACCAGTCCGCAGCGCGCGCGGTGCGGGTCGCGTAAGGATCGATGACCACGAGCTTCGCACCATTACGGCGGGCTTCTTCAATGAAGGGCCACAGGTGGATGTTGTTGCCGTGGATGTTGGAGGCCCACGCGACGATGAGGCGCGCATAGACGAACGCTTCGGGATCGGTGCCGAGTTTGCGGCCGTAGACGGAGATCAGGGCCTGGCCGCCCGTCTCCGAGCAGATGGTGCGGTCGAGCTGCGAGGCGCCGAGCCGGTGGAAGAAACGGCGATCCATGGAGCCATAACCGAGGACGCCGGTTGTGCCGGCGTAGGAATAAGGCAGGATCGATTCCGGGCCGTATTCGCGAGCGACAGCAGCGAGGCGGGTCGCAATGGTGTCGAGGGCTTCGTCCCAGGAGATGCGCTCGAAGGATTCCGCTTCGCGACCGTGCGGCAGGGACGATTTGGGGACCCCGGCACGGCGGCGCATCGGGTAGAGGAGCCGGTCGGGCGCATAGACGCGGTCGAGGTATTTCGCGACTTTGCCGCAAAGAAAGCCGCGGGTCACCGGATGACTGGGATCTCCACGGAGACGGGTCGCCCGTCCGGCCTCGTCGACCGTGACGAGCACCGCGCAGGAGTCGGGGCAGTCAAGAGAACAGACGGCGTGGACCGTGCTCGGGGGCATAACAACAGGGTACAGGGAACAGGGGACGGGTTACAGGGCACACGTTGCAGGGTTGGGTCAGGGAGCGTTTTCGACGGGGACATCCGTCGATGCGGGCGCGGCTGGCGCGGGCGCGGCTGCCGCGGACACGGCGGGCGCAAGGGGCAGAGTGAAGAAGAAGGTGGCGCCGGCTCCGAGCTCGCTTTCGACGCGGATAGCGCCACCATGCGCGAGAACGATGTGCTTGACGATAGCCAGGCCGAGGCCTGTGCCGCCCGACTCGCGAGAGCGCGCCTTGTCCACGCGGTAGAAGCGCTCGAAGATGCGGTCCAGATGTTCGAACGCCATGCCCGGGCCAAAATCCTGAACATAGAACTCGACCGCGTGTTCGATGGGACGCGCCCCAACGACCACTCGGCGCCCCGAAGCTCCATACTTCATTGCGTTTTCGATGAGATTGCCGAAGACCTGCGTCATGGCATCGACGTCAGCGAGGACGACGGCGTCGGTGATTTCGCCGGGTTCGAGAGCCACGCCGGACTCAACGACCATGCCAGCCAGAGACTCGATGGCATCCTCAACGAGCGCGGAGGCGCGAACCGGCTGCACGTGGGGCTTGTGCTGGCCG
>Ga0302319_10011232_pt1 | contig 17008 bp, 18 predicted proteins | sample Bog_T0_2_FD_203319 | JGI IMG/M metagenome (GOLD analysis project Ga0302319, IMG submission 203319) | Peat permafrost microbial communities from Stordalen Mire near Abisko, Sweden - Bog_T0_2 | ecosystem: Environmental > Terrestrial > Soil > Wetlands > Peat | place: Sweden: Abisko, Stordalen Mire...
GATTGGGGCTATCCGGCGGAAGGCGATTCGTTTTTTGCCTCCGTGTCGCGCGGAAAATGTCACCTGTTTCTCAGCGTAGGCGACCAGGGGCATCCGGGAAGCTGGGTGTGGATCGACGGCGTGGATGTTGAAGCGCTGCACGAGGAGTATCGCGCATCCGGCGCCAGGATCAGAAACCCTCCCACCAATTACACGTGGGCTCTCGAGATGCAGATCGAAGATCCGGATGGAAATGTCCTGCGGTTCGGTTCCGATCCGAAGAAGGATGAACCGTTTGGTTCATGGCTCGACATGGACGGCAACCGCTGGATGCAAATGCCCGATGGCTCGCATCAAAAGGTGCAAGCGAAGAGTTGATCTTCAACCAATGGCAATCTGGACCTCATCCCATGAATGATCGTTCTATCATCGACGAAATGCTGCGCAACGCGCACAACATCGCTGTCCTTGGCATGAGCGACAAGGCGCACCGCGCCAGCTTCAACATCGGCCGGTATCTTGCGGGGAGCGGCTATCGCATCTTTCCCGTGAACCCTGCAATTCAGGAAGTGCTCGGCAGGCCCAGCTACCCCGACCTCGACGCCGCCCAGGCCGCCGCACGCGCGGAAACTGGCCAAGGGATCGATATGGCAGACGTCTTCCGCGCCTCAGAACACGTTCCCGCGATTGTCGACGACGTGATCCGCCTCGGCATTCCCTATCTCTGGCTTCAGGACGGGGTCATCCACGACGCAGCCGTGGCCAAAGCCCAAGCCGCGGGCGTCAAGTGCATTCAAAACGATTGCATCTACCGCGAGCACGCCGCCCGGCCAGAGCTGCTCGGCCATTCTTGATGCGCCGCAGTTGCGACTTCCGTCCAGTAAACTGAGTCCAATCAGATGGATCTCGATTTCCTCTTCGCCATGCGCCGTTTCCGGATGATCTTCGCGTTGTTCGCCGTGTTTGGGGCATTTCCTCTCGCATTCGCCGCATCGAATTCGGCTGACGCGCCGCATGTGCACGTGCAACTGGTCATCCCTGAAAGGGTGTTGATGGCGGGCACGGCCACGGACGCTGGCCTTTACTTCAAGCTGGAGTCGGGTTGGCATATTTATTGGAAGAATGCAGGTGATTCCGGAGAGCCGCCGAGTATTCAATGGACGCTTCCCAAAGGCGTCAGCGCCACCGCATTGCAATTTCCTGCGCCCAAGCGCCTCCCGCTCGGGCCTTTGATGGATTTCGGCTATGAAGACGAAGCCATGTTCCCTTTGACGCTGTCGGCGGACAAAACTGCAAGGCCCGGCAACACAGTGTTGCACGCGAAGGTTAATTGGCTTGTCTGTCGTGAAGTCTGCATTCCGGGAAAGGCCGAGCTTGAAACGAATTCTGTTGTAATCGACCACCTGCTGAAGGATGTGCCACTTCCAGGTCCGGATGCCGAGATTTTCAAGCGCTTGAGTGCCGCGCTCCCTCAACCGCTTCCTTCAAGCGACACCGCCGTCTTCCAGCCCACGCCCAGCGGCTTCCGCCTAGCCGTCACCACCGACCAGCGCGAAACACAAGCTGAGTTCTTCCCTGAAGACCAAGACATCCTCGACAATCCCGCGCCGCAGACTGTTACGTCTACGGCAACAGGACTGATTCTCGATCTCAAGAAGGACGCCAATCTCTCGACGAGCCCCTCGCAGTTGAAAGGCGTGCTCGAGCTCTCCGGCGGCCGCAACTACGAAATCGCCGCGCTGCCCGGAATCGTCGCCGCTCCGCCCGCCGCGCCGGCTTTCTCACTCGCCGCGCTCGCCAGCACAACCTTCTTCGCCTTCCTCGGCGGCCTGCTGCTCAACCTCATGCCCTGCGTCTTTCCTGTGCTGTTTTTGAAGGGCCTGGCGCTGGTGCACTCGGGGCACAAGGAGCTGCACAAGCTCAGGGCGCATGGCCTGGTCTACACCGCGGGCATTCTCGTCTCCTTCTGGGCGCTCGTTGGGCTGCTGCTCGGCCTGCGCGCCGCCGGAGCCACGCTCGGCTGGGGATTCCAATTCCAGTCGCCCATCTTTCTCGCGCTCATGGCCGCGCTGCTCTTTTTCCTTGGCCTTTCGCTGGCTGGCCAATTTGAAATCGGACTTACGCTGACCAGTGCCGGCGGATCTCTCGCCGCGAAACATGGCTACGCGGGCAGTTTTTTCACGGGAGTCCTCGCCGTGATCGTTGCCACGCCCTGCACCGCGCCCTTCATGGGAGCGGCCATCGGTTACGCGCTCGCCCAACCGGCCATCGTCACCTTCGCTATTTTCACCGCGCTCGCCCTAGGCCTCGCCGCGCCTTATCTGGTGCTCACGCTGCATCCAGCGTGGACCCGCATTCTGCCCAAGCCCGGCGCGTGGATGGACATTCTCAAGCAGGCAGTCTCGGTTCCCATCTTCGGCACGGTCATCTGGCTGGCTTGGGTCGTCGCGCAAGCCTATGGCGCGAATCTTGTGCTCGCGCTGCTCTCTATCTTTCTGCTGGTCGCCGTTGCCGGATGGTTCCTTGGCCGCTGGCCCGCACAGCGCTGGGCTACCATCGTCGCTGTGTTGATCTTGCTGGCTGCGCTTGCCGCCTGCCTTACTGCGCCTAGAGAACTCGCCGCGGCGCCTGAACAAATCTCGTCCAAAAGTTCAGAGGCACGGAGTGCCTGGCAGCCGTGGTCGGCCGATGCCGTCCAGCACGCCCTCGCCGCCGGCCAGCCGGTCTTTGTGGACTTCACTGCCAGTTGGTGCCTGAGCTGCCAGGTCAACGAACGCGTTGCCCTCAGCCAGCCTGAAGTGATGAAAGCATTCAGCGAAAGAAACGTGGCGCTGTTCAAAGCCGACTGGACCCGCGAAGATCCCGCCATCACGCAAGCGCTAACGGCGCTCGGCCGCAGCGGGGTTCCAGTCTATGCGTTTTATGCCCCTGGAGAAGCCAACCCTCAGTTGTTGCCGCAGGTGCTCACGCCGGGCATGGTTCTCGACGCCATCAACAAACTCCCTGCAACGGCGGCGACTTCAGCGCCAGCTACTCCGCCAAAACAGCAGTAAACTTGGTGCGTGATCGCCTCGCGCGCATCCAATGATTCGAGGAGACTCGATGAACAAGAAAACGCAATCCACGCACGAAATGCCCGGCGGTCAAACCGAATGCACGGAAGATGATGGCGTGGTCAACGATTCGCTGGGCACCGTCGATCCCGCCGATTCAACCGGCACCGACGAAGCAAAGGAAACTGGCGACGCGAAGAAGGGCAATACAAAGAAGCGCGAAGACTGAATCTGTCTTGTGCTATCATGATAGCAACGGAGGTTGCTGTGGCCCAGATTCTGATTCGCAAGGTCGACGAACGCGTAAAGTCCCGCTTGCAGCGCCGCGCCAAGCGCAACGGTCGCAGCATGGAAGCCGAAGTGCGCGAGATTATCACGAACGCATCTCTTGGCGAAGAGGTGCCAGCGCTCGGATTTGGCTCAGCAACGGTTGCGCTTTTCAGCGGGAGCGGAATTTACCTCGATGAGCCCATCCAGGAAATTCGCGGAATGAAAATGCAGATTCCGAACTTCGACGAAGCGAACTTCGACGACGATTGACCCGAAAAATGATCGTCCTCGATACGAACGTCATTTCGGAGATCATGCTTCCGGCGCCGAACCCGCAAGTATTGCGCTGGGTTGACCAGCAGCCGCCCCGGTCCATTTGGATCACCACTGTCACTCTCTACGAGATTCGTTTTGGGCTGCAATCGATGCCTGCCGGCAAAAAGCAGGCCGCACTTTCGACGCTGCTGGAACGCTGGCTTGTTGAAGTTGTCCAGAATCGAATTGCTGGTTTTGACGAAGCAGCCGCACGGCAAGCAGCCACTCTTGGGGCCGCGTTGAAGTTGAGGGGGCGTCCACGAGACCCCCGTGACACCATGATCGCCGGCATCGTCCTCGCCTCCCACGCCACCCTCGCCACGCGCAACGTCAAGCACTTCGAGGACATTGCCAAGTCGGTGGTTAACCCGTGGGAAACGTAGAGATCTGGGTTCGGAGATCAGAAACCGGCCAGCGTGAGCTTGCGTTGCACCAGGCTGCGAGGCATTTCCGGCGCGTCAGAATTGATGATTGCCTCGCTTCCCCGCCTTGATTCTGCGAATCTCGTCTAATCGCTGCGCCAACTGCTTCTCGCGGCCCTCCTGCGTGGGCTGATAGTAGCGGCGCCCCTTAAGCGACTCCGGCAAGCAATCCATATCGGCCACTTTGCTCTCTTCGTCGTGAGCGTAGCGGTAGCCTTTGCCGTAGTCGAGATCCTTCATCAACTGGGTCGGTGCGTTGCGCAAGTGCAGCGGCACGGGCTCCTGGCGGGTGTTCTCGATCTCCGCCTGCACCGCGCCCCAGGCCGTGTACACCGCGTTCGATTTAGGCGCGAGCGCGAGGTACACAACGGCTTCAGCCAGCGCCAACTCACCCTCCGGCGAGCCGAGGAAATCGTAGGTATCTCTCGCTGACAGGCACAGGTTCAGCGCCTCCGGCGCGGCCAACCCGATGTCCTCAACCGCCATGCGCACAATGCGCCGCGCCAGATACAATGGCTCCTCGCCGCCAGCCAGCATGCGTCCCAGCCAGTAAAGCGCGGCGTCGGGATCGGAGTTGCGTACGCTCTTGTGCAGCGCCGAGATCAGGTTGAAATGTTCTTCGCCCGCTTTGTCGTACATCAGCACGCGCTTCTGCACCGCCTCGGCCGCCACGGCTTTCGTGATCTTCTTGTCGTCCTGAACGAGCTGCGCCGCGACTTCGAGCGCGTTGTAAGCGCTGCGGCAGTCGCCGCTGGAGTAGCTCGCAATCAGCTCCAACGCATCAACCTCGGCCGTCAGCTCCAGTGCTCCCAGGCCGCGTTCCTTGTCGGCCAGCGCGCGTTGCAAGAGTAGAACGATCTGGTCTTCCTTCAACGGCTCCAGCACATACACGCGGCAGCGCGAGAGCAGCGCCGAAATAATCTCAAACGACGGATTCTCGGTCGTCGCGCCGATCAGCCGAATGGTGCCGCGCTCCACGTAGGGCAAAAACGCATCCTGCTGCGCTTTGTTGAAGCGATGTATCTCATCGATGAAGAGGATGGTGCGCGAGTGCATCTCAGCGGCGCGCGCGGCGTCCACCATCACCTGCTTGATCTCTTTCATGCCGCTGGTAACCGCGGAGAACTCGATGAAGGTGGCTTTTGTGGTTTCGGCAAGGATCTTTGCCAGCGTGGTTTTACCCACGCCGGGCGGACCCCAGAAGATCATGGAACTGGCGTCGTCGCGCTCGATCTGCACGCGCAACGGCTTGCCAGGACCGACCAGGTGTTCCTGGCCTACCAGTTCGTCCAGGCTGCGTGGCCTCATTCTTTCCGCCAGCGGCGCGCCTGCCATTGCATGGAGCGCACTTTTGGAGGAGCGCAGCGGCGGGCCAGGCTGGTCGTCGAAGAGACTCATCGCCGTGCTCCTCGTCGGTCCGCGGGTCGGCCACTCGCTGCCGCTCGCTGTTGCGCCGCCTCATAGAGCAGCACACTTGCCGCGACGGCGGCGTTCAGGCTCTCCACCGGTCCGGGGCAGGGAATCGTGATTCGTGCATCGGCCTTCGCCGCCAGCGCATCGGCCACGCCGTTGCCCTCATTGCCGATAATGAGAGCCACCGGCCCGTTCAGGTTGACCTGATCGGCTGGCTGCGCGGCGTGCACGGTCGTGGCAAAGATCTTCACTCCGGCTTCATGCAGCTTTTCAAAGCACTCCCGTTCACTCACCGCGAGCAAGGGAATACGGAAGATGCTCCCCGCCGACGCGCGCACCGCTTTCGGGTTCCACGCGCTCACCGTTCCCGGCAGACACACAACGCCGGTAGCGCCAAAGGCCTCAGCCGAACGCAGGATCGTGCCCAGATTTCCCGGATCCTGAATGCCGGCAAGCACAACGACAAGCGTTTTCTTCTGGTCCTGGTCGAGAGCATGCGTCAAGGACCATTCGAACGGCTCAACCAGCGCGGCAATCGGTTGCGGTGTATCGGTAGCAAGCGCAGATTCGAGCAGCTTAGCGGGCAGCCGTAAAATCTCGGTCTCCCGCGGCATGGGCAAAGCGTCCAGCAGTCCCTCCGCACCCTGCGCCACAAAGACTGTCGTCACACGCAACCCCGCGCGCAGCGCTTCTTCCAGCAGATGCGGTCCCTCGATCGCCACGCGGCCCTGCGCACCGCGGCCCGCGGCGGCCAACGCCTTCCGCAACTCCTTCAGGCGCGCATTGTCCTTGCTTTCCACCACGCGAACCGGCATCGCACGCTACCTCTGAGCACTGTGCCGATTCTAAGCTGTTTTTTAGGGCTACAGGTGCTTGGTTTGGTCCCGCAAACTTGCACCGCGGCTGGTGCTGTGATAGCTTCCGATCTTGTAACGTCTTCTTCTTATTCGGGAACCGAGGTAGGCCTGATTGTCGGCAGAAATTCTGCGCGTTCATCCCGATGAACCCCAACCGGACCGGATCGATTACATCGTCTCCTGCCTGCGCAAGGGTGGTGTGGTTGCACTGCCCACCGACACGTTTTACGGCCTGGCCGTGGACCCGGTAAACCTCGCCGCCGTCGAGCAGATCTATCAAATTAAAACCCGCCAGAAGCACAAACCCCTTTCGCTGTTGATCGCGAACCTGGCGCAGGCCTATGAATTGGCGCGCGACACCGATCCGATGATCGACAAGCTCGCCGACCGCTTCTGGCCCGGCCCGCTCACCATCATTGTTCGCGCTGGAACCAAGCTGCCGCTGCGTTCCACGGCCAATACCGGCAACGTGGCGCTGCGCGTGCCCGACGCCGCCATCGCGCGCGCAGTGGTGGAGAAATTCGGGTTGCCCATCACGGCCACTTCAGCCAATCTGCAGGGCGCGTCGGAGTGTACCAACGCCGCCTGTGTCCGCGACCAGATCGGCGATCGCATTCCCCTCATCATCGACGGCGGCCCCACCGGCCGGGCGCAGCCCACCACCATCGTCGATCTCACGCTGGGAGAAGGACGGTGGGAGATTCTGCGCGAGGGCGCGATCCCGACCCATGAAATCGTCATGGTTCTGCAGCGGTGAGAAAGACAAGCGACCGAGGGAACAAGAGGGTGCGTCGGAGTGCGAAAATATTACTTATGAACCCCGATCTCCTCACTGGCCTCTGAAACCTCACACCTGAAACCTGAACCCTGCCTTATGCCTGCCCGATCCAAGCCGAAGCATCACAGTTTTGGTTCTCGCCTGGCGAAGGCGATCGTCCTCCTGTTGCTGGCCGGTGCGTTGGGCTGGATCTGGTGGGTCTATGCGCAAATCGAGCGCTACGCCTATCAAGATCAGGCTGCGCCCGCTGACGCCATCGGGGTGTTGGGCGCGGCGGAGTACGATGGCAGGCCCTCCCCGGTCTACCGTGCCCGCCTGGACCACGCGCTCCAGCTTTACCATCGCGGCATCGCTCCGCTGATCATCACGCTTGGAGGCCCCGGCGGCGATCAGTACACCGAGGGGTCGGTAGGCCGCGAATACCTGATGAGCAAAGGCGTGCCTGAGAGCGCCATCATTGCCGAAACCGAGAGCCGCAACACCGAAGAGTCAGCCCGCCGCATTGCTGTCATCGCTCGAGTCAACGGACTGCGCCGCTTGGTAGTGGTCAGCGACGACACGCACATGTTCCGCATTCATGAGATTTGCGCCGCCGATGGGTTGGATGTGCTGACATCGCCGCGGCCGCGTCCTGCCGTCGAAGAAAAAACGCAGGAAGGCGAGCGCATCGCGCATGAGATTCTCAGCTACACCTTTTGGCGGCTGCACATGCATTAAATCAGGGAGCGAGTTCCAGCCGACCTGTCGACTTGCTGGCTTGCCGACTTGCTCCCTCGCTCCCTTGCTCCCTTGATTCATAACCTGGTTTCGTGAAAGGGCACGACTTTAGTCGTGCCGAAAATGCGCCAATACTAATTCGAGCTTTAGCCCCTGCGGAACTATTTCTCAGCTTGCTGCATGTTGAGTCGATTCACTGTCCACTGATTAATGCATCACGCACATCAGCACCAGCGCAAACCCCGCCGCGCTTGCCGTCGACAGAAAATTCACAGCATCGTTGTTCAGCCAGCCGTGTTCCTCGAGCGTTGCTCCCAACAGGCTGTCGAAGAAAAGTCCGAAGATGGCCCCCGCCACGCTGATCCAAAACAGGCTCCAGCCTCCACCCAGCGCCCACATGCCCGCGTAGGCAACCATGGCTGCGGCAATCAATCCGGCCAACGTACCGGTCGGACTAATGGCTCCGTCGCGGCCGTGATCGACCACCTTGAGTGTCGTAATCAAGCGTGGACGCCCGCCAATCACTTGCCCGATCTCTGATGAAGCTGTGTCGGCCGCCGCCTCTGCCAGTGCCGCCACCACCAGGGCAAACAGCATCATCTGCGTAGTGGTGCGGTGAGGCAACCAGTGAGAATCCATCAGCCACGACTGTACAGGGTTGCTCGAAACCAGCGCTGCCATGCCCAGGTTGGCCGCGACTTGAGAGGCAGAGCGCCCTATGCGTCCCTCCGCGGTTCCCAGCCGCTCCTTTTGCCGCCGCCCGGCGCGCGTGACGGCGAAAGCCAGCACGGAGACGGCCAGGACGGGAATCAAGGCCGTATGCCAGGGCTCATACGGCGCCACAGCGGTGGAAAACATGAGACTGGCTGTGATCAAAGCGCCTGTGAGCGCCGCAGCCGGAGTTGCCGCCCGAAGTTTCCAGACAACCAGCCCCAGCAGGGTGCTCAGTCCTATAGTCCAGATGGCGACTGGAGCCGCATGCAAGGCCCACCAATCGCAGTCCAGCATCACTTCCGTGCCCGCAAAAGGCAGTACGGCAAGCAACACGAGCTTCGATTGCCAGGCCAACTTTTTTTCAGTCACGATTCATCGTATCCCCTGGCCGCTCCCCTCAAGAAGCGAACCGTGACGGCCACCCTTCGAGTCCCCCTCGAGTGTTGACTAATCCTCTCTTACCGCGTCGCAAGAGAGTGAACATTTGGGGGCGCGTCTCACCCGCCCGGCTGATTTACAATCACAAAGAAGCAGGAAAGATTCTGAATGAGGCTTTTTCCCATGATTTCAGGCCAGGGGCGCGCACTGTTTGCCCAGGCAGGCGGAGCACTTGCAATTGCGGTATTAATTGCAGGTTGTGGCGATAATTACAGGCCGACGGTCACCCCGGTATACTCCACCGGCCCGGCCGCGCAACCAACGTCGTACGTTGTCGTGGTCTCCTCCACAGGCGTCAGCACGGATGGCGTGGTGACTCTCATTGACTACTCAGGCGATTCAATCCTGACCGAGGCAACCATCGGCCCCGGACCGACTGCGTTTACCCTCGATGAGATTGGCGCTACCGGCTACACCGTGGACAGCGACGGAACGCTCTCGAATTTTGCCATCACTACTTCACTGCAAACCAAGAATGTTTCCTTCTCCACACTGTCGCCGACCTCGAAGATCGTGAATCTGATGGGGCCCTCCTCGGGACTCTGGGCCACCGATTTGAATGGAAATGTGGTCGATCTCTTTCAGGGATCACCACAGGCATTCAAGCTCGCGATTCCGGTTGCAACCTCCACGAGCGTCGCGACCATGCCGGTGTTTATTGCCGGGTCCGCCACGCTTTCCGGTCAGCGCGAATACGTCATCAGCCAGAACGTGGCCGATACCGCGCCAATGACCTGTAACCTCACGCCCAGAACGGCTGGTGCGACGGGTGTAGCCACCCCGATCGAGATTTCGAGCAATACCACCGACCCGGCCATCCCGGTGGGCATGTGCCCCGTATTTGCTGTACCTTCCGCCGACCAGCAGCGCCTGTTCATCCTCAACCGGGGCGACGACACCATCACGGTCATCAACGCCAGAAACAACACGCTCGACTCCTGTACGCCCTTCCAAAATCAAAACGGCCAGTGGATTACTTGCCACCAGACCATCCAGCTTCCTGCTGGTTCCGGGCCTGTCTTTGCGGAATACAACCAGGAGACGCAAAAGCTCATCGTGGCAAATTATGACGGCGGAACGGTCAGCGTAATCGACGTTCCCCTCGATGAGTACGGCAACGACTCCAACACTTACGCAAATCTTTCTCCATTCACCGATTGCGGCACCAACTACAGCCATTGCACGATCACGAGCGGTTTTGGAGCTGTGCACACCGTTGCCGTCGGCAATACGGCCACGCCCAATCCTGCCAGCGTGACAGTTCTCTACGACGGCAGCAAGGCCTACACCGCCAATCAGAACGATGGAACGCAAAACGGCACGGTCACCGTCGTCAACCTGTCAACGTACACGGTGGAAAAGACCATTACCGTGGTCGGTCATCCGCGTACCGTGGTGAGTACACGGCCTCGCCCGACAGTCCCTATATCACCATCATCGAGTCGAGCCCCACGGTAACCGACGTGGTCGACACTACGGTTCTGGTCGAGGGCAACGTCGTGGATGTGCGTTCGACCACGCAAAATGGCAACAATGGCAACGACAACTACAGCAGCCGCGTGCCGGGCTACGGCCAGCCGTGCAACCTGTCGCCCTCGTCGATGGTTTCGACCTACGGTGCGAATTACACCCTCGCGCAATGCCAGACCATTCCGTAGAGAATCGCCAGATCCGGTACCATTCGAAGGGCCGTTCCCTCTGAGGGAAGGGCCCTTCGATTTTCTTGAGCGAGAGGCGACTGCCATGCCGGATGCGGCCAAAACACGTCCCGGGAAAATGCGTCTCGATCTACTGCTCGTCGAGCGCGGCCTCGCCGCCAGCCGCGAGCGCGCCCGTGCCCTGATTCTTGCTGGCCGCGTGCTTGTCAGCGAGCAGAAGATCGTGAAGTCAGGTACTTCGGTAGCGCAGGACTCTCCCGTCCGCCTGCTCGGCGAGGACCAGCCTTACGTCAGCCGCGGCGGAGTGAAACTTGCCGCGGCTCTGGAGCATTGGAAGATCGACGTCAAGGGCCGCGCCTGCCTCGACGTGGGCGCCTCGACCGGCGGCTTTACCGATTGCCTTCTGCAGCATGGCGCCGCGCACGTGACCGCTGTCGATACCGGTTTCGGGCAGATCGATATGAAATTGCGCAACGATCCGCGCGTAAGCCTGCTGGAGCGCACCAACGCACGCCTGCTAGCTGCCGGCTCGTTGGAAAATCCAGTCCAAAACCAGGAGAAAAACCAGAAAAAAACATTGTTCGTCATGGACGTCTCATTCATCTCCGCCACGCTTCTGCTGGGGCCGGTAATGGCCGCCGCGCCCTCGCTGGTTGAAGGGGTCATTCTCGTCAAGCCGCAGTTTGAGGCCGGCCGCGAGCATGTGGGCAAAGGCGGCATCGTGCGCGATCCGGCCGCGCACGAGCTGGCGATCGACAAAGTGGCGGAATGCGTGCGCTCACTGGGCTGGAACGTCGTCGAAACCATCCCCTCGCCCATCACAGGCGCCGAGGGCAACCATGAGTTTCTGCTCTACGCAAATCGCGGCGCACTTTCGTCTTGATCCATTACACTCGAATCAATGACCCGCGTCGCCATCGTTTCCAAGCCGAATCGCGAAGAGCTTAAGCGGCTTTTGCCGGAACTGATTGCATGGCTGCGCCAGCGCGGCTACGAGCCGCTGCTCGACTGCGAAAGCGGCAGCTACACCGCGGATGCGCCGGCATTCGATCGCGCGGAGCTGCCGGCGCAAGCGCCCGAGTTGGTGATCGTGCTGGGTGGCGACGGCACCCTGCTGGCTGCGGCGCGCATCTTTGCTACAGTCGGCACGCCCATTCTCAGCGTGAACCTGGGCTTTCTTGGATTCCTCACGGAAGTGCGCCTCGGCGATCTCTACGCCACCCTGGAAAACTGGTGCGCCGGATGCCACTCGCTCGACGAACGCGCCATGCTGCACGCTGCGCTCTGGCGTGATGGCGCTGAGATCGCAAGCTTCGACGCGCTCAACGAAGTTGTGATCTCCAAGGGCGACATCGCCCGCATGGGCGACTTTGCCGTCGAGCTGGATGGCAAGAGCGTGGCGCGTTTTCGCGCCGACGGTGTCATCGTCTCCACGCCCACAGGCTCAACGGCCTATACACTCGCTGCCAATGGTCCCATCCTCACACCGGATGTGGATGCCATGGTGGTCACGCCCATCTGTCCTCACCTGCTTACGCTGCGGCCCATCGTGGTGCGCGGCGACGCTTCGCTTACCGTCCGCGTTGAGGGCGTTCCCGATGTCGCGCTGCTCACCATCGACGGCCAGCAGAAGGTGGAATTGCGCCGCGGCGACGAGATGCGCTGCTGCCGCTCCAGCCACACAGTCAAGCTCGTCCGCCTGGGCGACAGCGGATTCTTTGACGCACTGCGCAGCAAGTTGAGCTGGGGCGAGCAGTAGCCGAGTGGGGGCGAGCCGCAGCTGAAACGTGAAAGGGCGCGACTTCAGTCGTGCCGAAGGATGCCACCAAGAACCGGTGGGCTTTAGCCCCTGAGGAAGACTCTCGGTGCTTACTTTATATCCAGTCCAAGGTCGTTTCTCACGGCTCTCGCTGGATGGACTCTTTCCTTGCCTATGCGTACCTTTTCCATCGTCGCGGAAGCGAGATAATAGTCCTCCAGATCTTCCAACCCATTCTCGATCATCTCCCGCACGTAATATGTTTTGGTGCGGCCCGTACACTCAGCGAGGCGCTCAAGCCTCTGCGCAACGGCGCGATCAAGGCGAATCGACATTGTCATAGGCTTATTTCGTTAACTCGGCCAGCAACACCTGCGCCTTGGCCGCCAACGTGTGCGCGCCCTCCACATCGCCGGAGGCGAGAGCCGCCCTGGCCTGCTTCAGAAACTCCCGGATGTGATCGGCAGTCTTTTGCTCGGAGTCGCTCAGCGTGCGATTGATGCCATTCAGCCGTCGCTCGATGTCCGTAATGGAATTGTCCATTTGCAGGCGCGAGTCCGCAGGATCGCCTGAGGAAAGCTGCCCGATGGCGCTCACGACGGGGTTGGGAGGCGGCGCCGCATCAGGTGCGGCTGCGGCATCCTCCGTATTCTCAGCGGGAGGTCTCCTGTGCCGCACCGGCGGCCGGATCGGTTCCACTCTCTCTCTCATGTTGTAGATGGAGTACGCGGCAACGACCGTATCCGCGGGCGGCAGCTCGATGTCGACAAGTTGAATGGATGCCGAAGGCTGAACCCGTGGCGCAAGCATCCGTGCCTGTAGGGGCTTCGCTTTGTGAAAGGGCACTTCGAAGCATCCCGTGAGCAAGAACGGCAGCAGCCACGCGACGCTCCTCACTGGCGACTTCATTTCCCCAACTCCGTATCGCTTCGAATACTCGCGGGTTGCGGAACCCGGAGTCCCCGGCCTGCGGCGGTGAGTGGAATTCGCAGTCGGAATTCCGTGCCACGGCCTTCTCTCGATTGTACGTCCACGCTGCCGTGATGCAATTGCAGGATGCGGTAAGTCATTGCAAGTCCAATGCCGCTGCCTCCGCTCTTGGTCGTGAAATAGAGATCGAAGATCTTCTCCAGTATCTCCGCGGGAATCCCCGGTCCTTCATCGGCAATGCGCAGCACGGCAAACTTCGGCGTCGCTCGTCCGGTGCGCGATCCCTCCAATCCATTGCCTCGCGCCGGCTGTGTACCGGTCTCACCGCTCTGATCCTCTTCCAGCACTACTTCCAGCCGCCCGCCCTCCGGCATGGCTTGCGCGCCATTCTGGATCACATTCAACGCCGCCTGCTTCAGCAGATCGGCATCCACGTTGGCCAGCAGCGGCTCTTCCGGCATGCGGCTCGTGAGCCTGACCCTGTGCGTCGTCAGTTCCTCGGCTGCCAGCGCCAGCACATCGCCGATCACCAGCCGAAGATCCTGTTCGTGCAATTGCAACTCCACCGGCCGCGAAAAATCCACCAGCGTCTGCACCACGCGGTCCAGCCGCCGGATCTCCATGTCGATCACTTCCAGGTGCCTCGCCGCGGGCCCGTCTGCCTCGCCCAGTTTCGACCGCAAAAGCTCAAGATGCACCACAATGGCGTTGATGGGATTTTTCACCTCGTGCCCGACGCCGGAAGTGAGCCGACCGATGGCCGCCATGCGCCGCGAAAGCTCCAGCTCCGACTCGATCTTCTCCGCCGATTCCAGATCGTGCAGCGTCACCAAAGCGCCCAACCCACGGTGCGTTTCGTCGTCATAAATAAAGTCCACCGAGGCCTGGATGCGCCGCCCGTTTTCCGTGCGAATCTCCTCCTTTACCATGTTGGCGCCCACTTCTACCGCCTCGCGCAGCATCCGTCCCAGCACGGTGGTGTTGAAAAAAATTTCGCGCGCGTGCCGGCCCAGAATCTCGTCGTGATCGATGCCAAGAAAACGCCGCGCCGCCTCCGAGACCAGCACCGCGCGCTTGTCTTCGGTAAAGAGCAGAATCCCGTCCTGCAAATTGCCAAGAATCTGGTCGAGATTCTCGCGCAACGCGGAGTAGACCTCTTCCACATTGCGCATGCGCTGGCCAATCTTCTCGATCTTTGTCGATACCAGCGCCGCCACGTCCTTTTTTGAGGCGGCTTTGCCCTCTGGGGCTATTCCCTCGGCAGCCGTCAGCCGATCCAACTGCCGGCTGATCTCAGTCAGCGGCCGCAGGGCCAGATTACTCAGCAGGAAAGCCGCTGCCAGCGCCACAATCAGCGCCAGCGCCATCAGCCGTAACGCGTTGACGAGCAGTGGCTCATACACCGCGCGCAGCAGCGACGTATGTACGCCCACATTCACCGTGGCAAAGAGCTTGCCATTGTTCTCAATCGGCGCCGCCACCACGTCGTAGACCCCAGGGTGTCCAAAAGCCTCGGTCATCATGCGCAGAGGATTGGCTTTCAGCAGTTGTGCGTAGTTGGGGCGCGAGGGCACTGGCTTGCCTTCGTTGTCGGGGTTGGTGCTGAGCAAGGTCACGCCCTGGCTGTCGCCAATGTTGACGTCGTATACCGTGGGCGAATAGCGGTTCACCGAATCGAGCGTGGCCTGGAGCGGCAGATCGTTGCGCACCGTTTCGCCGACCAGCTCCTGCAATTCACCCGGATTGGTAGGGTCGACCGTGCGGTCGCGAAGGCCGTTTTCCAGCGCGTTCTGCAGCGCGAACCGCACCTGTCGCGCCACCATCAGGTTCGTGTCGTAGGTCTGCTGCACCGCCGTTTTTACCAACTGATGAACGTAGAGCAGCGACACCAGCGCGGCGATCAGGAACACCAGGGCCGAGATAGCGAGCACGAGTTTTGTCTTCAGGCGCATGGATGACCGAGGGTTAAATAGACTCGTTGGAAAACGCGAAAGGGCACGACTTCAGTCGTGCCGAAAGTGCTTCCATACAAGACAAACGTGAAAGGGCACGACTTCAGTCGTGCCGGAAACTAGCTCGCCGCTTCAGCCCGCTCGCGGCCGTATTCCTTCAGCTTGTTGTGGAGTGTCTTCAGGCTCACACCCAGAATCTCCGCGGCGCGCGTCTTGTTCTGCCCCGTGAATTCAAGCGTGCGCAGAATGAGCAGCCGTTCGGCCTCGTCCACCGTTGCGCCCACGCGCACTTGCACTACGCTCCCATCCAGTGTCGCAGAATTCAGACTCTGGTCCGCGCCGAATCCCTGGGGCAGATGTCCGGCATCGAGCGGCGCGCCATCGGGGCAAAGCACAACCGCCCGCTCGATGGTGTTGCGCAACTCGCGCGCGTTGCCCGGCCAGTTGTAAGCCATCAGCCTGGCCAGCATGGACGACGAAACGCCGGGTACCCTGCGTCCGTGCTTCTGATTCATGTCGGCGATCATGGTCTCCACCAGGACGGGAATGTCTTCCATGTGTTCGCGCAGCGGCGGCATGTGGATGTTAAAAACGTTAAGCCGGTAAAACAAATCGGCGCGCAGATGACCCTGGGCTACGGCATTGCGCGGATCGCGATTGGTGGCCGCGAGCACACGCACGTCCACCTCTTGCTCCGTGCGCGCGCCCAGCCGCCGGAGCTTCCGCTCTTCTAACACTCGGAGCAATTTCGCTTGCGTACCAGCGGGCATCTCGCCCACTTCATCCAGCAGAAGCGTCCCGCCGGAAGCCAGTTCGAAACACCCGGCCCTGCGTTCGATCGCGCCCGTGAATGCGCCTTTTTCGTGGCCGAAGATTTCGCTTTCGATTAATGTTTCCGGAATCGCCGCACAGTTGACCGCGACAAACGGCCGCGACTTGCGCGGGCTCAGGTCGTGCAGCGTGCGCGCCACCAATTCCTTGCCGGTGCCGCTCTCGCCGGTGATAAGCACCGACACGTTCGACGGTGCAATCTGCTCGATCAATCCGAAGATCTCGCGCACCTGCCGTGAGATGCCCACAAGCGCGCCCAGCACGCCCGATTCCCGCAGCCGCCGCCGCGCCACTTCCAGTTCTATCGCCGTTTCCCGCTGCCGCGTCGCGTTCGCCAGAATCGTCTTCAGCCGCGTCGCATCCACCGGCTTCTGCAGAAAGTCGTACGCGCCCAGCTTCATGGCTTCAACGGCCAGTTGAATCGAGCCCATCGCCGTGAGCACCACCACGGCCATATTGGCGCCCAAACCCTCGCCGCCCTCTGAGAGTTTGGCCAGCAATCCCATGCCGTCCATGCGCGGCATCTTCAGGTCCGTCACCACAATCGCCGGATCCCACGCAATCGCCTTTTCCCAGGCCTCCAAGCCGTCGCGCGCGGTCTCGGTGCGGTATCCCCATCCGGAGATCAACTCCGCCAGTCCAGCCAGCGCATTCGGCTCGTCTTCGGCGATCAACACCTTTACGTCGTTCGGCATAGGGGGAATGTTTCGCTCACCCAATAGCTTATTACCTTTGGCTTCCAATGCCGCACAGGACGATATCAGTTCTTTTTCCGCCGGTTTTTGTAGCGCCGGTCTCCAGGCTGGCTGTCGTGCCGGTCTCCAGACCCGCACACTCCTGAAGAACCGGAACATCTTGATACATTCAGGGCCTTAGCTACACTGGAACCATGCTGCCCTACGAAATTTCCACCAAGAAGCTG
>Ga0302319_10011234_pt1 | contig 17005 bp, 17 predicted proteins | sample Bog_T0_2_FD_203319 | JGI IMG/M metagenome (GOLD analysis project Ga0302319, IMG submission 203319) | Peat permafrost microbial communities from Stordalen Mire near Abisko, Sweden - Bog_T0_2 | ecosystem: Environmental > Terrestrial > Soil > Wetlands > Peat | place: Sweden: Abisko, Stordalen Mire...
ACCATTGAATTCCTGGGCCGAGCCGACGATCAAGTGCAGATCCGCGGCTATCGGGTCGAGCTCGGCGAGGTGGAGAGCGCGCTTCGCGCGGTGCCCGGGGTGCGCGATGCGGTGGCCGCTGTCATAAACATCAGGGGTGCCAGTGCGCCGAAACTCGTTGCCGCCATTGTGGGTGATCCGGGCGAGCATCCCAGTGAGGTCAAAGACATCGCTTCGGCGGCAACACAGGCGGTGGCAGATCTGCTACCGAACTACATGATTCCCACCCGCACCGTGGTTTTCGAGCAGCTTCCGCTGACTTCGAATGGCAAACTGGACCGCCGCGCCGTCGCCGCGCTGCTCGAATCGGACGCGGCCGGAACTTCGGGCGCCCAGGACGGCACGCCGCGCAACGATGTGGAGGCCGCGCTCGCCGAGATCGTCGCCGACGTGCTGGGCGTGAATTCGGTTGGCGTGCATGATGACTTCTTCGCGCTCGGCGGCGATTCGGTGCTGGCCACCACCGCCATCGCGCGGGTACGCGACTGGCTGGAGATCGACCATGCGGTGGTCGCGGACCTGTTCGCAACCCGAACCGTCGCGGGTTTCGCCGAGCGACTGAACATCCGGGAAGCCCAGCGCGGCACGCCGGAGCGGCTGGCCGTCATCGCACGCCACTACCTCGAGGTCGCGTCGCTGACAGACGACGAAGTTCTCGCCGGAGGCTAACCCCCGCCCATGGCGCCGAACGTCGAGTTGTTGGTCTGATTCGGCGCTACCGGGCCAACAAGTCGACGCTCGTGACGTGTGGGCGACGATCCGTACCCTCGAATGTGACCGATCTGAGACACGAAACACCAGTCACAGAGGGTTGCCAGCTGTTGCGGGTTGAGTGGTCGGTAGTTGTCGGTGGCGTGCTGTAGGAGCAGAAGCATGGATCTGGCGGCGTGGCCTGAGCGCAATGGCGTTGCGCGGGTGATTGCGTATCGCTGGTTTCGCGTTGGACCTTTGCCGGCGCCCGCCCGGCGAGTGGGTCGGCTGATTCTGGTGGGCGAGCCGATCGGCGAGGCTGGCCGACGACCGCGCACGGCGTTGTCTGCGCGGGTGTCTTCGGCTGATCGGAAAGCAGATCTGGATCGGCAGGTGGCGGGGTGGCCATGTGGGCAACGGATCTGCCGGTCCGGTTCGACCGAGTCGTCTTCGCGCTCGGTTCCGCGTGGAGGGGCAGCGCCGCGGGTCCGCACTGCTGTGCGTGACTCGTTGGTGCACCGGTCCGTGGTGGAGCACCGGGACGGGTTCTGCCGGTTCGGTTCGCGGTACGTGCGGGTCGGGTTGGCTGGGCGGGGCCGAGAGCGGGTCTTGGTGGACGCCGCCGACGTCGATGACGACTTTGTGCGGGATACGACCGTGATCCTGGCCTCGATGTGTGCGCGGCTGGATGGCAAGCGCGCCCCAGCTAACCGCGCCAGGCGCGCGGTTGAAGCCGCCGCGATCGTTGACGGGGCCGCGACCTGATGGCGCGTTTTGAGGTTCCTGACGGCTGGTGTGTGCAGGCGTTGCGGTTCACGTTGGACCCGACCGAGGACCAGGCACGCGCGTTGGCAAGGCATTTCGGCGCGCGGCGCAAGGCATACAACTGGGCCGTGGCCACCCTGAAAACCGATATCGACGCGTGGCACACCACGGGGGTTGAGACGGAGCAGCCATCGCTGCGGGTGCTGCGCAAACGCTGGAACGCCGTCAAGGACGACGTGTGTGTCAACGCCGAGACCGGTGCGGTGTGGTGGCGCGGATGCTCGAAGGAGGCCTACGCCGACGGCATCACCGGCGCGGTGAACGCCTACTGGAACTGGCAGAGCTCCCGTGCCGGCAGGCGCGCGGGGAAACGGGTCGGGTTCCCGCGGTTCAAACGCAAAGGCCGCGACCACGATCGGGTGTGCTTTAGCACCGGAGCGATGCGGGTCGAGCCCGACCGCCGCCACCTCACGCTGCCCGTGATCGGCACTGTCCGCACGCACGAGAACACCCGCCGCATCGAACGCCTCATCCGGGCCGGGCGGGCACGGGTGCTCGCGATCTCGGTGCGCCGCAACGGCACGCGCTTGGACGCGAGCGTGCGGGTGCTTGTCCAACGCCCCCAGCAACCCCGCGTGGCGCTGCCTGCTTCGCGGGTCGGGGTTGATGTCGGAGTGCGGCGTTTGGCGACCGTGGCCACCGCTGGCGGTGTCGTCATCGAACGCGTCGCCAATCCGCGCCCGCTGCAGGCTGCGTTGGGTGAGCTGCGCCAGCTGTGCCGGGCCCGGTCTCGGTGCCAGAAAGGCTCGCGCCAGTACCGCCAACGCACCGCCGAGCTGTCCCAGTTGCATCGCCGGGTCAACGATGTCCGCACTCATCACCTGCATGTCCTGACCACACGGTTGGCTCAAACCCACGGCCGGATCGTTGTGGAAGGGTTGGACACTGCCGGGATGCTGCGGCAAAAGGGCTTGTCAGGGGCACGCGCCCGCCGCCGCGGACTGTCCGATGCGGCCCTGGGCGCCCTGCGCCGGCACCTGTCCTACAAGACAGGCTGGTACGGGTCTGAGCTGGTGGTCGCGGATCGCTGGTTCCCGTCGTCGAAGACCTGCCATGCCTGCGGGCATGTGCAGGACATCGGCTGGGCCGAGCATTGGCGGTGCGGCGCGTGTTCGGTATCGCATCAGCGTGACGACAACGCCGCGATCAATCTCGCACGCTACGAGGAACTCGTTAGCGTCGTCGGCCCAGTTGGGGCCGCCGTCAAGCGTGGAGCTGACCGTAAGACCGGACCTCGTCCGGCTGGTGGCCGTGAAGCGCGGAAGGGAACCAGTCAACCGGCTGGGGAACAACCCCGAGACGGGGTGCGAGTCGCGTGACCACGAAAGATCACTAACTCGCAACGGCACAATTGCAACATCGGCGCGATCTGCGTCGAATCCAGGGGGAGGACCTGAACGTGAAATCAACTGTGAAATCCATCGCCACGGGGGTGGCAGCCGTTGCCGCCATCGGGGCGGCAGCCGCCGGCGTGACGTCTATCGCATCGGTCACGCCGACGATGCCGCAGGTGCAGCCGGTCGCCGTCGGCGCGCCCTTCCCGCAGGACCCGCCGCCGCCCGATGCCAACGTCCCGACTCCCGACCAGTTGACCGGCCTGCTCAACAGCCTCTCTGATCCCGGTGTGTCGTACACGACCAAGACTGGCCTGGTCCAAGGCGGCATCGATCCGGGCGAGGGGCACCTCTTCGACCAAGAGCTGAGGAAGGCGTTCCGCGACGGTGAGTTCCCGTTGTCGTTCAACGTGTCCAATATCCAGCCTTCCGGTCCGAATGCGGCCACCGCCGACGTGGCCGTCTCGGGTCCGAAGCTCCCGGCACCGGTCACGAGGAATCTCACGTTCATTAGTCAGGGCGGCTGGGCGCTGTCGCAGGACTCGGCGTCGCAGCTGCTCGAGGCGGCTACGTCGCACTGACGCCGGCTCGAGTGTGCCTCCAGGGCGCAGAGCGGCGAGCAATCGCGCCCTGAGTGCCCACTCAACGCCCTGAGCGCACACTCGTCCGGGTCTCGCCCAGAACTAAAACCCGCGCGTGTCCGGCCCGCCGCCCGGCTGAGTCTGCTCATCCAGCGGTATGTCCATGTCGAACACCCGCGCATGCAGGACGATGCGGTTCCGCAGCGCGGAGCGCACTGCCCGGTGCAGGCCGTCTTCGAGGTAGATGACGCCCTTCCACCGCACCGCGTGCGGAAAAAGGTCGCCGTAGAACGTGGAGTCCTCCGACAGCAGGCGGTCCAGGGCAAGCACTGTCGTGGTGGTGACGAGTTCGTCGAGCCGGATCTGTTGCGGCGGTATCTGCGACCAGTCCTTGTAGGACAGCCCGTGCTCTGGGTACGGCTTGCCGTCTCGCACGCCTTTGAAAATCATCGGCTGCTCTTCTCGGACGTCCTTCCGGACGCCTCTTCTGACGCGTCGGCTAGACCCGGCGGGATCATGGTGGACACGCTAGTCGGAAAAATCACTGCGGAGTGGGACCTCTTGCTTAGGCGCAAACCGTCCTATGGGAACGGTTTTACCGCGCAAGACCGTAAAATGGACGTGGTCAGGGAGGTGACAGCCGATGGGAAGTGCCGACGATCGTCGCTTTGAGGTGTTGCGCGCCATCGTCGCCGACTTCGTTTCCACCAAGGAACCGATTGGTTCGAAGTCCCTGGTGGACCGCCACAACCTCGGTGTGTCTAGCGCTACCATCCGCAACGACATGGCGGTGCTGGAGGCCGAGGGCTACATCGCTCAGCCGCACACCAGCTCCGGGCGGGTGCCCACCGAGAAGGGTTACCGCGAGTTCGTCGACCGGCTCGACGACGTCAAGCCGCTGTCATCGGCGGAGCGGCGCGCGATCCAAGGCTTTCTGGAATCCGGGGTCGATCTCGATGACGTGCTGCGTCGTGCGGTACGGCTGTTGGCCCAGCTGACGCGTCAGGTGGCCGTGGTCCAGTACCCGACGTTGTCCACGTCGACGGTTCGCCGCCTGGAAGTGATCGCGTTGACCCCGGCGAGGCTGCTGATGGTGTTGATCACCGAGTCCGGGCGGGTCGACCAGCGCATCGTCGAGTTGGGTGATGTGATCGACGATCACCAGCTCTCCCAGCTGCGGGAGATGCTCGGCCAGGCTCTGGAAGGCAAGAAGCTGGCGGCGGCCTCGATCGCAGTTGCCGACCTCGCGGGGGAGTTTCGCGGTGCCGGCGGGTTGGGCGACGCTGTCGGCCGCTCGTCGACGGTGCTGCTGGAGTCGCTGGTAGAGCACACCGAAGAACGCTTGCTGATGGGCGGCGCCGCCAACCTCACCCGCAACGCCGCCGATTTCGGTGGCTCGTTGCGGTCCATCCTGGAGGCTCTCGAGGAGCAGGTGGTCGTGCTGCGGTTGCTGGCGCACCAGCAAGAAGCCGGCAAGGTCACGGTGCGCATCGGTCAGGAGACGGCGGCCGAGCAGATGGCGGGCACCTCGATGGTGACCACTGCTTACGGCACCTCAGATACTGTGTTCGGTGGTATGGGTGTGCTGGGGCCCACCCGGATGGACTATCCGGGAACTATCGCCAATGTTGCCGCAGTTGCCCTCTATATCGGCGAGGTGCTGGGGGGGCGATGAGGCACCACCTGGCGCAGCATTTGTTGACGGCCGTGGCAACGCGGCCTGAGAAGGCCAGAAGAATCTGAGAAGGCCTCCGAGTTTTGGAAATCCTTAGAAAGGTCAAGCGTGGCACGCGATTATTACGGGCTGCTCGGCGTGAGCCGAAATGCCAGCGATGCGGACATCAAGCGCGCCTATCGCAAGCTGGCGCGCGAACTGCATCCCGACATCAATCCCGATGAGGCCGCGCAGGCGAAATTCAAGGAGATCAGCGCCGCCTACGAAGTGCTGAGCGACGCAGAGAAGCGCCGCATAGTCGACCTTGGTGGGGATCCGTTGCAAAGCGCGGGCGCGTCGGCCGGCGGGTTCGGCGGCTTCGGGGGCGGTTTGGGCGATGTGTTCGAAGCGTTTTTCGGTGGCGGCTTCGGCGGTGGGTCTACGTCACGCGGCCCCATCGGCCGGGTTCGGCCCGGCTCCGATTCGTTGTTGCGGATGCGGCTCGATCTCGAAGAGTGCGCAACCGGTGTCACCAAGCAGGTCACCGTCGACACCGCGGTGTTGTGCGACCGGTGTCAGGGCAAGGGCACCAACGCCGATTCGGCGCCGATCCCGTGTGATACCTGCGGTGGTCGCGGGGAGGTGCAGAGCGTGCAGCGCTCGCTGTTGGGTCAAATGGTGACGTCACGGCCCTGTCCCACCTGCCGCGGCGTCGGAGTGGTCATCCCGGACCCGTGCCACCAATGCGTCGGCGACGGCCGGGTGCGGGCTCGTCGGGAGGTCAGCGTAAAGATCCCCGCCGGTGTCGGCGAGGGCATGCGGGTCCGGCTCGCCGCCCAGGGTGAGGTCGGGCCCGGCGGAGGGCCGGCCGGTGACTTGTATGTCGAGGTGCACGAGCAAACCCATGACATCTTCGTCCGCGACGGTGACGACCTGCACTGCACGGTGTCGGTGCCGATGGTCGACGCTGCTCTGGGCGCCACGATCACCGTCGACGCCATCCTGGACGGAATGAGCGAGATCACCATTCCGCCTGGCACCCAACCGGCTTCGATCATCACACTGCGCGGCCACGGGATGCCGCAACTGCGGTCGGCCGCGCGCGGCAATCTGCACATCCACGTCGACGTGGTGGTGCCCACCCGGCTGGATCACCAGGACACCGAGCTGCTGCGCGAGCTGAAGAACCATCGCAGCCGGGACGTGGCCGAAGTCCGCTCGACGCACGGCGGCAGCGGCGGACTGTTCAGCCGGCTACGCGAGACCTTCACAGGGCGCTAGCGCGGTTTGCGCAGATGGTGGCTGTAATTTCCCAGCTGTTCTACGTCGACGCACTGCCCGATCCGGGCGAGCTTGCCGTCGTCGACGGCGATGAAGGTTTTCACGCCGCGACCGTGCGTCGGATCCGTCCCGGCGAGGAATTGGTGCTCGGCGACGGCGCCGGTGGCCTCGCGAGCTGCGTGGTCGAGCAGGCCGGCCGCGAAGGGCTGCGAGCTCGGGTGCTGCGGCGCTGGAGCGTTGCTCCCGGGCGGCCGCCGGTCACTGTGGTGCAGGCGCTGCCGAAGTCCGAACGCTCGGAGTTGGCCATTGAATTGGCCACCGAAGCCGGTGCCGACGCGTTCCTGGCCTGGCAGGCGTCCCGCTGTGTGGCCAACTGGCAGGGGGCCCGGCAGGACAAGGGCCTGCGCCGGTGGCGCGCCGTCGCACGGTCGGCGGCCCGCCAATCCCGCCGCGCGCACATCCCGCCAGTCGACGGCGTGCTGTCCACCGCGGCACTGATCGAGCGGATCCGGTCCGACGTGGCCGCCGGTGCGATCGTGCTCGCGTTGCATGAGTCGGCTACCGGACCTCTCGCCGAACTTCCCGTAGCCGCGGCGGATTCGCTTATTTTGGTCGTCGGTCCGGAAGGCGGTATCGCGCCGGATGAGATCGCCGCGCTGACCGGCGCGGGTGCGGTGTTGGTCCGGTTAGGCCCGCAGGTGTTGCGGACGTCGACCGCGGCCGCGGTGGCGTTGGGCGCGCTCGGGGTGCTCACCTCCCGGTGGGACGTCCTACCGCCGGTAGCCCCTGCAAACGAACCATTGGGAAGCGGTCCTGACCAGCGGTAGACTCGCGGCCAGAACTTCAGACGTCCGACGACTCTCCGAAACTCATGAAAGCAGGCATCGAAAGCCACGTGACGCCACGCGAGACCAGCGCTGCTGAAACTGTTGCTCTGCAGGCGAGCGCTCAGGTTCGTAGCAGCATCGATGTTCCGCCCGACCTCGTGGTGGGCTTGCTCGGTTCGGCCGACGAGAATCTGCGCGCCCTCGAACGCATACTGAACGCCGACCTGCACGTGCGGGGCAACGCCGTCACCCTTTCGGGTGAGCCGGCCGACGTCGCGCTCGCCGAACGGGCGATCTCGGAGCTGATTGCCATCGTGGCCGGCGGACAGCCGTTGACACCAGAGGTGCTGCGCCACAGCGTCGCCATGCTGGTCGGCACCGACGATGAGTCACCGGCCGAAGTACTCTCGCTGGACATCTTGGCGCGCCGCGGTAAGACGATTCGGCCCAAGACGCTCAATCAGAAGCGCTATGTCGACGCTATCGACGCCCACACCATTGTCTTCGGGGTCGGCCCGGCCGGCACTGGGAAGACGTATCTGGCCATGGCCAAGGCGGTCCATGCGCTGCAGACCAAGCAGGTGACGCGCATCATATTGACCCGGCCCGCGGTGGAAGCCGGTGAGCGCCTTGGCTTTCTGCCCGGCACGCTGAGCGAGAAGATCGATCCGTACCTGCGACCGCTGTATGACGCGCTGTACGACATGATGGACCCGGAGCTGATCCCGAAGCTGATGTCGTCCGGGGTCATCGAGGTGGCGCCGCTGGCGTATATGCGGGGCCGAAGTCTTAACTCCGCGTTCATCGTTCTCGACGAGGCGCAGAACACCACCGCCGAGCAGATGAAGATGTTTCTCACCCGACTGGGTTTCGGGTCCAAGATGGTCGTCACCGGGGATGTCACTCAGGTCGACCTGCCGGGCGGCGCCCGCTCGGGTCTGCGTTCGGCGATCGACATTCTCGACGACGTCGACGATATTCGCGTCACGCACCTGACCAGTGTGGATGTGGTGCGCCACCGGCTGGTCTCGGAGATCGTCGACGCCTACGCGCGCAACGAAGAGCCCGACTCCGGGATGAATCGGGCGGCTCGGCGGGGGTCGGGCACCCGCGGTCGCCGATGATGGTGCCTATGAGGGACGGGCATCACGTGCAAGACCGGGTAAGCCGATGAGTATCGAGGTATCCAACGAGTCGGGCATCGACGTCGCCGAATCGGAATTAGTCAGCGTCGCGCGGTTTGTCATCGCCAAGATGGACGTCAATCCGAGCGCCGAGCTGTCGATGGTCTTGTTGGACACCGCGGCGATGGCCGACCTGCACATGCGCTGGATGGACCTGCCCGGGCCGACCGACGTGATGAGCTTTCCGATGGACGAGCTCGAGCCGGGCGGCCGCCCGGACGCCCCGGAGCCGGGGCCGGCGATGCTGGGCGACATTGTGTTGTGCCCGGAATTCGCCGCCAAGCAGGCCGCCGCGGCGGGCCACAGCCTCGGACAAGAGTTGGCGCTGCTGACCATCCACGGTGTGCTTCATCTCCTCGGCTACGACCACGGCGAGCCGGACGAGGAGAAGGAGATGTTCGCACTCCAGGGCCGGTTGCTCGAAGAATGGGTCGCCGAACAGGTCGAGGCCTACCGGCTTGACCTTCAGGTCGAGAAGGACCGCCGGTTGCTGGACAAGTCAAGGCATTTCGACCTTTGACCGGCCTGGGTCAGCTGCTGGGCGCGATCGCGTTGATCGCCCTGGGCGGGCTGTTCGCGGCGATCGACGCCGCCATCAGCACAGTCTCGATAGCCCGGGTGCAGGAGCTGGTGCGCGATGAGCGGCCCGGGGCGGGGGCCCTGTTCAAAGTGATGTCCGAGCGGCCACGCTACATAAACCTGGTGGTGTTGCTGCGGACCACGTGTGAAATCACCGCGACCGTCCTCTTGGTGGTATTTCTCTACGACAACTTCGGCCTGGACTGGGCGTTGTTCGGTGCAGCGATCGCCATGGTACTGATCAGTTTTGTCGTGATCGGCGTGGGCCCACGCACCCTGGGGCGCCAGCACGCGTACACCATCGCGTTGACGACAGCCCTTCCACTGCAGGTCATCTCGGCGCTGCTGAAGCCGATTCCCCGAATGCTCGTGCTGGTCGGTAACGCGATCACGCCCGGCCGAGGCTTGAGAAATGGGCCGTTCGCATCCGAGATCGAACTGCGCGAAGTCGTCGATCTGGCCCAACAGCGCGGCGTTGTCGCCGCAGACGAGCGCCGGATGATCGAGTCGGTCTTCGAGCTTGGCGACACTCCGGCCCGCGAGGTGATGGTGCCGCGCACCGAGATGATCTGGATCGAAAGCGACAAGTCAGCGGCTCAAGCGACAACGCTGGCGGTGCGCAGTGGGCATTCCCGCATTCCGGTGATCGGCGAGAACGTCGACGACATCGTTGGGGTGGTTTACCTGAAAGACCTTGTCCAGCAGACGTTCTTGTCGCCCGACGGCGGCAGCGACACCAAGGTGTCGCAGGTGATGCGCCCAGCGGTATTCGTGCCGGACTCCAAGCCGCTCGACGCGCTGCTGCGCGAAATGCAGCGCGACCGCAACCACATGGCTCTGCTGGTTGACGAGTACGGTGCGATAGCCGGCCTGGCCACTATCGAAGACGTGCTGGAGGAAATCGTCGGCGAGATCGCCGACGAGTACGACCAAGCCGAGACGGCGCCGATAGAAGACCTGGGCGACAAACGTTTCCGGGTGTCGGCGCGGCTGCCGATCGAAGACGTCGGCGAACTGTACGACGTGGAATTCGACGACGATCTCGACGTCGACACCGTGGGCGGGTTGTTGGCGCTGGAACTGGGCCGGGTTCCGCTGCCCGGCGCCGAAGTGGTTTCACACGGTCTGCGACTACACGCTGAAGGCGGCAGGGACCATCGGGGACGGGTACGGGTCGGCACCGTCCTGCTCAGCCCGGCCGAAACCAACGGAGAGGCTGGCCCGTAATGACGCCGAGTGCGAACGTGAGCGAATTCCATTCGGGTTTCGTGTGTTTCGTCGGTCGCCCGAACACCGGCAAGTCGACGCTGACCAACGCACTGGTCGGCACGAAAGTGGCGATCACCTCGAAGCGACCGCAGACCACTCGGCACACCATTCGGGGAATTATTCACCGCAACGACTTTCAGATGATTTTGGTCGATACCCCGGGTTTGCACCGGCCGCGCACCCTGCTGGGCAAGCGGCTCAACGACCTGGTCCGCGACACCTACACCGAGGTCGACGTGATCGGGCTGTGCATTCCGGCCGACGAGGGAATCGGTCCGGGAGACCGCTGGATCGTCGAGCAGATTCGTTCGGTTGCTCCGAAAACGACGCTCGTCGTCATCGTCACGAAGATCGACAAAGTGCCCAGGGACCGGGTGGCCGCGCAGCTGGTCGCGGTCAACGAGCTCGTCACCGGCTCCGCCGAGATCGTCCCGGTCTCGGCGATCAGCGGTACCCAGGTCGACGTGCTGATCGACGTGCTGGCCTCGGCCTTGCCCGTCGGCCCGGCTTACTACCCCGACGGTGAGCTCACGGACGAACCCGAGGAGATTCTGATGGCGGAGCTCATTCGCGAGGCCGCCCTGGAGGGCGTGCGTGACGAGCTGCCGCATTCGTTGGCGGTGGTGATCGATGAGATCAACCCGCGGGAGGGCCGTGACGACCTGATCGACGTGTTCGCGGTGCTCTATGTCGAGCGGTCCAGCCAGAAGGGCATCATCATCGGCAAGGGTGGCGCCCGGCTGCGCGAAGTGGGTACCGCGGCACGCGGCCAGATCGAGAAGATCCTGGGCACAAAGGTTTACCTCGACTTGCGCGTCAAGATCGCAAAGAACTGGCAAAGTGACCCGAAACAGCTTGGCCGATTGGGCTTCTAAAACACGACCTAGGCGGTCCAACTGCGGATCAGCGGAGTGTCCTTCCCGCTGTTCCACCACACCTCCGGCTGCTTGGTCGCCCAGCCGCAGACCGCCTCCAACTCGGCGGCCAGCGAGATCAGCATGCCCTCGCTATTCGCCGGTCCCATCAGCTGTACTCCGATCGGCAAGCCCGCGGAGGTGAACCCCGCCGGCACGTTGATTGACGGCCAGCCCAGCAGGTTCCACGGCCACGTCACCGGGCATGCGCGGATCATCGCGCGGTCGGTACCGAAGCTGCCCAACCGGTCAAAGGAGCGGGCCAACGGCGCTGGCTGCGCGGTGGTCGGCGCGAGCACCACGTCAACGATGTCGAAGATCGAGCCAACCCGGCGCTGGGCGTCGTGTTCGCGTTCGCGCGCGCCGCGCAGAATCGCCTGTCCCAGCACCTGACCGACGCGCAGATTGGATAAGGTGCGGCGGTCCAGGGTGACATCGTCACCCAGCCGCTCCACCCAGTATTGCAGGCCCGCAGTTGATCTGGCGAGAAAGTCCCACGACATCCGCAGCCCGTAGTCCGGGCTTCCCGACACCACCTTGTGGCCCAGTAGCTCGAGGTTTTTGCCCATCCGTTGCATCGCGGCGAGGATCTCGGGATGCAGCTTGGACCGAAATCCGGTGTAAGGAAAGCGGGTTGACAGCGCGATATTCAGCGGGCCCGGCGCGATGCCGACATGGTCGGACGCTGTCACCGGCGGCGGCTTGTGTAGATCGCCCTCGACGTTGCCGGACGCGGCGTCGAGCACCAACGCCGCATCGGCTACCGTGCGGGCCAGCACACCGTTGACCGCGATGCCATTACACGATTCCGGCATCGGCCAGGTGGAGATGCGGCCGCGTTGCGGCTTGATGCCGACGAGGTGTGTCCACGCCGCGGGAATGCGGATGCTGCCGGCGCCATCGGAACCGATGGCCGCCGTCACCAGACCCGCGGCCACCGCGGCCGCGCTGCCGCCCGACGATCCGCCCGGAGTGTGCCGGCGCGACCAGGGGTTGCGGGTGTGCCCGAAGCCGGGGCCGCTGGTGAATGGCCATTGACCCAGTTCGCAAGCATTGGTCTTGCCGACGATGACCGCGCCGGCCGCTTTGAGACGCCGAACGACCTCGGAGTCGTGGCTGGCGGCCGGGACCTGGCCCTCCGTACCGAAAGCGGTTGGGTATCCGGCAACGTCGACGTCGTCTTTGACCGCGATCGGGATACCCAGCAGCGGGGCCGTGTCACCGGCGGCCCGCCGTCGATCGGCGTCCGCCGCGGCGGCCAACGCCGACTCGTTGAACACCACCCGGAAAGCGTTCAGTGTGGACTGGCTGGCACCAATCGCCTGCAGGGAACGGCGCACCAACTCCTCGGACGTAACTGAGCGGTTGGCCAACTGATAGAGCAGGTCGGTCAGCGTCGGTAGGCGCTGGCTGCCTGTTTTGGACGAGGACCCGGAAGAGCCAACCACGGGTTACGAGACTATCGGCGCGGATCCCCGCGATGTCGTGCTGGGGTGCAAAACTATTGAAATGCGGCTATATCGAGACCGGGCGGTGGTGCTGCGCCAACACAAGCTCGGCGAAGCCGACCGGATCGTCACATTGCTGACCCGCGAGCACGGACTGGTTCGCGCGGTGGCCAAAGGCGTGCGCCGCACCCGCAGCAAGTTCGGCGCGCGACTGGAGCCGTTCGCGCACATCGACGTGCAACTGCACCCCGGCCGCAACCTCGACATCGTCACGCAGGTCGTCTCGGTTGACGCGTTCGCGACCGACATCGTCAGCGACTACGGCCGGTACACCTGCGGGTGCGCGATGCTGGAAACCGCCGAACGCCTCGCCGGTGAGGAGCGGGCGCCCGCTCCGGCTCTGCACCGGCTCACGGTGGGTGCGTTGCGGGCGGTGGCTGACGGGAACCGGCCCCGCGATCTGCTGTTGGACGCCTATCTGCTGCGTGCCATGGGCATCGCAGGATGGGCGCCGGCGCTGACCGCGTGCGCGCGCTGTGCCGAACCCGGCCCGCATCGGGCATTTCACATCGCCGCCGGGGGCAGCGTCTGCCCGCACTGCCGCCCGGCTGGTTCGACCACACCGCCGCTGGGTGTGCTGGATCTGATGTCCGCGCTGCACGACGGCGATTGGGCAGCCGCCCAGGAGGCGCCGCAATCCCACCGCAACCACGTCAGCGGGTTGGTGGCCGCACATCTGCAATGGCATCTGGAACGGCAACTCAAAACGTTGCCGCTGGTGGAGCGGAATTATCAGGCTCCCGCAATCATCAGTCATGATGTGGCCTGTGGCTAGGAACGAGCGCGCCGGCTTCCCGCAGCTACCCCCGGCGCCCGAGAATTACCCCACCTTCCCCGACAAGTCGACCTGGCCCGTTGTCTTCCCTGAGCTGCCGCCGTCGCCGGACGGAAGTCCGTGCCGGCCGCCGCAGCACGTGTCGAAGGCGGCCGCGCCCAGGATTCCGGCCGACCGGTTGCCCAATCATGTCGCCATCGTGATGGACGGCAATGGTCGCTGGGCCATCCAACGCGGACTCGCACGGGTCGAAGGTCACAAGATGGGCGAGGCGGTGGTCATTGACGTCGTTTGTGGCGCAATCGAACTCGGGATCAAGTGGCTCAGCCTGTACGCCTTCTCGACCGAAAACTGGAAGCGTTCCCCCGATGAAGTCCGCTTCCTGATGGGGTTCAACCGCGACGTGGTGCGACGGCGTCGCGAGAACCTCAAGGCGATGGGGGTCCGCATCCGGTGGGTGGGTTCACGGCCCCGCCTGTGGCGCAGTGTCATCAATGAATTGGCGATCGCGGAGGCCATGACGAGGGACAACGACGTCATCACGATCAACTACTGCGTGAATTATGGTGGGCGCACCGAAATTGCGGAAGCCACAAAGGATATCGCTCGTCTGGTCGAGGCGGGCCGGCTGAACCCGGACCGGATTACCGAGTCGACGGTCGCCAATCACCTGCAGCGACCCGACATCCCCGATGTGGATCTCCTGTTGCGAACCTCGGGGGAGCAGCGGTCCAGCAACTTCATGTTGTGGCAGGCGGCCTACGCCGAATACATCTTCCAGGACACACTGTGGCCGGACTACGACCGCCGCGAGCTGTGGGCGGCCTGCGAGGAATACGCGGCCCGTAGTCGACGATTCGGGAGCGCCTAGTGCCTTCCCTGGAAGACCGGCTGGCCTCGGTACTCGGTGATGTCCTTCGGGTCGAGCAGGAACCCGGCGGCGGGCTGACGGTGCACCACGGCGGTACGTTCGCGTCGTTGCAGGTGGTGAACATCGTCGAGGATCTTGACCTGGTGTCACTCACCCAGGTCGTGGCGTGGGATTTGCCGTTGACGAAAAAGATCAGCGATCAGGTGGCCGCGCATGCGCGGGACAGCAACTTCGGCGCGGTGAGCCTGGTGGAAAAGGTCGCTGACAAGGCGGCGCAGCGGAACTCGGGCAAGGGTGCGGCCAAACCTGCTTTCAATACCGCTTCCAAAACCGCAGATGTAATGCTGCGCTATAACTTTCCCGGCGCCGGCTTGACCGACGACGCGCTGCGCACCCTGATCTTGCTGGTGCTCGACAGCGGCGCGCGGATGCGCGACACGTTGACCTAACTTCTCACCGCGAAACTGTCACTACCGACGCTGCCACTCGGGAAACGTGTCGCCAGGTACAGTCTCGCGGCGCCAAAAGGGACGTTCAGCGTCTGCAATCTGAGCAGGTGCCAAAGATCTCGATGGTGTGGCTGACGTCGGAGAAGCCGTGCTCGGCGGCAACTTCCGCCGCCCACTCCTCGACCTCATGGCCGCCTACCTCGACGGTGGAGCCACAGCGACGGCACACCAAATGGTGGTGGTGGTGCTCTGAGCACCTGCGGTAGACCGACTCGCCGGTGTCGGTGCGCAGAGTGTCGACCATGCCCGCCGCTGCCATCGACTGCAGCGTCCGGTACACGGTGGTGAGACCGATGTTGTCCCCGCGGCGGCGCAGCTCATCGTGCAGCTCTTGGGCTGAGCGGAATTCGTCGAGCGTCTCCAGCAGTGTCGAAATCGCCGCGCGCTGCCGGGTGGAACGGACGCTGGAGCCTGGTGCGCTCACGGGATGTCCTCGGCCGCGTGGGCGACGGCGTCGACGACGATGTGGGCAAGGTGGTGATCCGCCAGCCGGTACAGCACCTCGCGACCGGATCGTTCGCCGGCAACCACACCGGCCGCCTTGAGGATTTTCAGATGCTGGCTGACCAGCGGCTGCGGCACGCCGAGCGCATCGACCAGCTCATGCACGCAGCGCTGGGATTCGCGCAATTGCAGCACGATAGCGATCCGCACCGGTGCGGCCAGCGCGCGCAGCAGCTCGCCGGCGGCATCGAGAATCTCGCGCGCCGGCGGCGCGGGGTATTCGACGGACCCGTGCTCGTGGCCGACCAGATCGGAGCCGAGATCCGGGGTCACAGGTAAGGGCGCACCGTCGGCGGTCGGCGTGGAGGACGGCACCGAGGAGGACATCACCATCGGAAGAGTCATCACCTCGAGAAGCGGGGAGTATCGGGCGGGTCCGCTACCTCGCACAGCAGCACCCTGCTGTCCACTGTCACATGCATGATGACGCATGTCAAAGATCGCCGCACCGATCGCTACCATGGCTGATGTTTTGTACGGCGGACCACCGCCGTGCGCTCCGACCCGGAAAGGGAGTGCGCCACCCCGTGGCTTCCGTCATCGACGCCGTCGTCAACCTGGCCAAACGCCGCGGTTTCGTTTTCCCCGCCGGCGAGATTTACGGCGGCACGAAGTCGGCGTGGGACTACGGTCCGCTGGGGGTCGAACTCAAAGAGAACATCAAACGGCAATGGTGGCGTTCGGTGGTCACCGGCCGTGACGACGTGGTGGGGCTCGATTCGTCCATCATCCTGCCGCGGCAGGTGTGGGTGGCGTCCGGCCACGTCGAGGTCTTTCATGATCCGCTGGTCGAATCGCTGATCACCCACAAGCGCTACCGCGCCGACCACCTCATCGAGGCCTACGAGGCCAAGCATGGGCAGCCACCGCCTAACGGGCTGGCCGACATCCGCGACCCGGAGACCGGCGACCCCGGCCAGTGGACCGAGCCGCGCGAGTTCAACATGATGCTCAAGACCTACCTCGGACCCATCGAGACGGAGGAAGGGATGCACTATCTGCGCCCCGAAACCGCGCAGGGGATTTTCGTCAACTTTGCCAATGTGCTGACGACCGCCCGCAAAAAGCCGCCGTTCGGAATTGGGCAGATTGGCAAGAGCTTCCGCAACGAGATCACCCCGGGCAATTTCATCTTCCGCACCCGGGAGTTCGAGCAGATGGAGATGGAGTTCTTCGTCGAACCGTCGACCGCTAAGGAATGGCACCAGTATTGGATCGACACTCGCCGGCAGTGGTACATCGACCTGGGCATCGATCCGGACAACCTGCGGCTGTATGAGCACGCCAAGGAAAAGCTGTCGCACTACTCCGACCGCACCGTCGACGTCGAGTACAAATTCGGCTTCGCCGGAAACCCGTGGGGCGAGCTGGAAGGCGTAGCGAATCGAACAGACTTCGACTTATCAACGCACGCAAAGCATTCCGGCGTCGACCTGTCCTTCTATGACCAGGTCAACGACACCCGGTACACGCCCTACGTCATCGAGCCCGCGGCCGGTCTGACCCGGTCGTTCATGGCGTTCTTGATCGACGCCTACACCGAAGACGAAGCGCCGAATGCCAAAGGCGGGGTGGACAAGCGCGTGGTGCTTCGGCTCGACCCACGCCTAGCGCCGGTCAAGGCCGCGGTGCTGCCGCTGTCGAGGCACGCCGATTTGAGT
>Ga0302319_10011235_pt1 | contig 17005 bp, 11 predicted proteins | sample Bog_T0_2_FD_203319 | JGI IMG/M metagenome (GOLD analysis project Ga0302319, IMG submission 203319) | Peat permafrost microbial communities from Stordalen Mire near Abisko, Sweden - Bog_T0_2 | ecosystem: Environmental > Terrestrial > Soil > Wetlands > Peat | place: Sweden: Abisko, Stordalen Mire...
CTAGCCCTTGAAAAAGCGGGATGCAGCGCAGTCAGAGCTGATAGCACCGCTGTCGCGGGCGATATTCGAACGGACATGTTCTTTGAAATCTTGGCTGCCGACTTGGTCGTTGCGGACTTGACGGTCTCGAATCCAAACGTTTTCTATGAGCTGGGGGTCCGGCATGGTCTCCGCTCGAGCGGCGTGCTCGTTATAAATGGGAGGTTAGAGCAAAGCCAACCTTTCGATGTCGCTCCCGACCGCAGCTTTTCATACGACGCATCATTGTTTCTGCACAGCGAATGCCCTAAAAAGCTGGACAAGCAGATTGAGGAAATGTCTAAGATCTTCCGGCAAGCAATCCTACTCGATCCAATAACAGTTGGAAGTCCCGTGTATTCTCACCTCCCAGGCTTGCGCGAGCCCAACTGGGAAGGGGTCAAGACATCTCGAACGATCTATTTCCGTTCCCTTCGCGACGATTGGCTGGCTTGTGTCAAGACTGCCCAGCGACTTGGTCGGCCCGGGGACATCCTCACGCTTGCCGACGATGCTCCCAGCTTCCTTCATCGAAACAAGATCCTGTATGAAGCGGGAATTGCGCTTATGTATCTTTGCCGTTATTCCGGAGCAGAGCGTATCTTTAGGCAAATACTCCAAGACGATCCATCCCAAGCACGCGCTGAAATCAAACTGTCCGAAGTTCTGGCCCGCCAGGGAAGGAACGATGCCGCTGAGCAGCAGCTAAGGCACTTTCTGAACGAACATGCGGACGAGCCGGAAGCTAGCGATCTCCTTGGGGTAGTTTATCGTCAGCTGTGGCATCTCTCCTGGCGCAATGAAAGATCGTCGAATCTGCGGCGAGACAAAGCTTTGGAGGTCGTGCAACTTGCTGATTCCGCAATTGAACGTTTCCTCTTTGCGCACCAATCAGACCCTAGCTCGTACTACTCTGGCTTTAACGCATTGATTTTGGAAAAGGTCCTCCATTCCCTCGGAAGGCGTTTCCACAGGGACCCGTCCTCGCCGGAGGAAAAGATCCGTGATCTCATCGGCGTTGTCAGTTACGTGGCAAGAAATAAACGGGAAAAGGCAGTCAAGAGCGGTGACTATATCGAACAATTCTGGTCAACCACTGCGATATCTGGTCTTCATCTGATTCAAGATCGTGAGAGCCAAGCGCTCGAAGAGTTGTGTAAGGCCTGCGCAATTGCAGGTGCTACACCGTTCCAGGTTCGGGATTATCGGGACCGCTTACTACTTTTGCAAGAGTTGGATATCAAACCCCACTATGTTTCGCGAGCTATGGGATTAGTAGATGCAACCCTGCAGGAAAAGATCTCGGGATGCCAGTGCAAACGGGTTTTCCTCTGGTACGCTCATTCGGTTGAAGACCAACACGTAAGCCGAATCGAAAAAAAGATCAGCGAGAATTTGAAAAGTTGGAAGGTCGGCGAAGGTGATCTTTGCATTTGTAACGCTGCGAACAAAGCCGACATCCTCTTCGCCGAAGCTTGCTTGCGTACACGTGCGCGTATTCGGATTATGTTACTGGAACCAGGTCAGTTTGCACATCAGGCCCCGATTTGGCCCTTTAGCGATGGGACCTGGGAAAGACGTTTTCATAACCTCCTACAACCAGGACCACAAAAGGATCTTTGGTTTCACATCAAGCAACTTGGGTCCCCTCTCGAGGTTCTTCCACTTGATAATGCGAGGGAGACACCGAGCGCACGGCATCGGAACTGGATGTTCAATACTGCACAAATGGAAGCTGAGCCTGTGACACAAGACAATCAGACGAACGGCCGTATGGCGGTCAGCGGCACAGGAGGCAAATTGTTCGGTCTAATCTTGGGACCTGTGCAAAAACAAGGCGAAAGCCCGGAAGATCCAGAGTATCTCGCTCGTATGATCAACGAGTTCAACGGCTATCAAGGACAGGTCAGCGTCATTGACGTTCCCCGGAAACATTAGAGAATTCCAATATTGAACAACGGTGAGATTCTCGCGCAACATCCTGATCAGCTATTTGTCAGTTTGCGGAAGTGGACGGGAGAGCGTCGCTCGGCTGAGGTCGAAAGAAATGGCTCCCCCAGACTTCGATAACGACGTTTGAACGAAACCGCCTGAAAGTTGCCCGGGCGACTGATGTGAGAATTGATCCATCTCCATCAATTTTATCGCTCCATTCCAGCGCGATGCGCCTCTGGATCTCGGTCACAAGTAATGGCCCTACAAACCAAGAATGCTGCTGGCCACAACTGCAGTAAAGCAGCTAAAGTAAGCGCGCCTCGAAAAATTTCACGGTTAACTCGACGCCAAGTTGACGTTAGACGCGCTAGTGGTTCAATCGAACGCCAATTGTTTCCTGATGGTAGTTTTAAACCGGCCCAAATATGCTTGCACGAAAATGAAGCGTAAGCGATTTGGAATCAAGCAGTTTGGCCGGCTTAAAATGACTTATAAGGTCCAATCTGTGCACGTGCGCCTAAGTCATTCACGCTGCAAGGGTTAGATGTAAAGCGGGCATCAGATTGGCCGTATAAGTCGGTAATCCGGAAGTTGGCCGAAAACGGCGTTGTGGGAAATAGATCCATCCCAGTCAAAGGGGCAGACAAATCGACGCCCATCCAACTTTCGAATTCCTGGATCGCGGCGTGACCTGAACTTGCCGCGGCGAAGCCGCTTCAAAAGCCTGTACGCGCCTGTGGCGGATGCCGACAACTTCAGTTCAGCCCCGTCCGCGATGCATAATCTCCTTGTGGCCGATATGAACATCGACGAGAACGCTGTTCTTCGGCTTCGGACTTGCGGTCACGCGCCTTGCCGGGCCGTATTCACAATCTGTGTCCGGCGACCGTGGCCAGCGCTACTGCGGTCCGAAATGCCGTTCCGAAGTGAGGCGGCAGCAGCGACATGCGGCTAACCGTCGCTACCAGCAAAGCGAACCCGGGCAGGGAATCCCATCGCCGTTGTCAGAAGCGCTATCGGGAGCGGGCGTCAGGACCAGTGTGCCAGTGCGACACAGCCTCCGGATCCATCCATTTCCGCCCTCCCTCGGCGATACCGGTCGGCACATCGGTCAAAAAAAAGCACGTTTTTCGATGATCGCTAACACTCACCATCTGACTCGCCCTCACGCCTTTCATCTCCTCCACAATCCCGCTCCGCCAGCGGATCTTCTATCAGCGCACTCGAGTCACAGCCCTCGAAAAAAATCTCAACTTCCTCTATCCTCAACTCCATCAATCACTTAGCCGCCCTCAGCCCGTCCCGGCTCGCATCCGTCTCTTCACACTTAACGGCAAACTGGAAATCGCAAGGGTACTCTCACATGAAAAATAACTCGAACGCAACAACGCACCTGCCAATAAGAATCAACTTCTCCAAACCACGGTCGCACGTCGTCGCCTCGACTTCACGCGCAAAGGGGCGGACGCGACGAACGGCAAAGAAACTCGCGCAACCTTTAGGCGGCAAGCCTCGTACCGCCGCCCCAAAACAAGCCTCCGGAAAAGGAGAAACCCCCCGTCTGTTCGCGCCAGAATCGTTGAGGTTTTTTCCAAAAAAAGGGGGGTGCCTGGCTAGGGGGGAAAAACATCCCCCACTTTCGCCTCTTCTTCACAAGGTTTTTCCCCCTCGAATTCTCCCTCGCCGCAAGGTGTTCGGGGGCCATTGGCACCGCCCTGCCTCTGGCTTCGTTGCGCAAAACCACCCCTCTCGTCAAATCTCGTTTCGCAAAATGCGCCTTTCCTTCGCCTCCATTCGCATTTTTTCGCGGCCCAATCGGCAAATGAGGCAAACTCAAAGGATGGTTTCCCGCCTTCGCGCGTTCTGGCTGCGCATCAGCGATGGCATTGCCGTCCAGCAACTCTGGTCGCAGTTCCATGGCGAAGCGCGCGTGAGTTATCGCCTTTATGCCAAAGGCATTGACCTCAGCCGCGGCGAAGCGGAATCGCGGCTGCAAAGAACGAAACGCGTGGTCAACGGGTTGTTCTGGGCGATGGTTTCCAAGCTTTCGCCGGCGCGCCGCATCCTCTTCGTGATCGCGCTTTTATTGCTGCTGTGGCCCGGTTTTGATCTGCACTTTGGCAATGACGTAGAGGTGCAACTGCCGAACCTTTCCATCTTCGGCGCCATCGTCTTGGGAATTCTGCTCGCCTTGGAACTGGCCGATCGTGTCACCCTCAAGCGCGACCTGGAAATCGCCAAGGAAATTCAGACCTGGCTCATGCCGGCAGCGCCGCCCAAAGTGGCGGGCGTGGAAATGGCCTTTGCCACCCGGCCGGCAAACACCGTAGCCGGCGATTATTACGATGCGTTCTTGCGCACGAATGCCGATGGATCGATGCTGCCCGGCGCTTCGCTACTGCTCACGGTCGCCGATGTCGCGGGCAAAAGCGTACCCGCTGCCTTGCTGATGGCCACCTTGCAGGCGAGTCTGCGTACGCTGGCCGACGTCTGCACCGATCCCTTGGATTTGATTCAGCGCTGGAACCGTTACTGCTGCGAGCAGAATGTCGGCGGGCAGCGTTTTACCACCGCGTTTCTCGCCGAATGGGAGCCCGCCACCCGGCAGCTCACCTATGTGAATGCGGGTCACAATTGGCCCGTTCTGCGGCGTGTTTCGGGTGCCATCGAGCGGCTGCAAACGGGCGGCATACCACTGGGTCTGCTGCGCACCGCGCGCTATGAATTCGGCCAAGTTACCCTAGCGCCCGGCGATTTGCTGCTGGTCTTCACCGACGGATTGGTGGAAGCGGAAAATGCTAGCGAGCAGGAATACGGCGAAGCGCGCATGTTGGACACATTGAACCGTTACGCCGGCGCGACGGCAAACGAAGTTCTGCGCGGCCTGATGACATCCGCCGATCAGTTTGTCCAAAACGCGCCGCAGCACGATGACATTACCTGTCTGGTCATGCGCATGGAAATCTAATCCACCATGCTCAACTCACGCTGCGAAGAAGCGCGCGACAGATTGCTCAACACCACTTTTAGAATCGCCAAAATCGGCACCGAGAAAAACATGCCCGGAACGCCTCCCAGCTTGTCTCCGGCCAATACGCCGAAGAGCACCAGAATGGGATGAATCTCCACTCCCTTGCTCATCAAAAGCGGATTCAATACATAATCCTGAAACACCCGGTTGAGCAGCCAAAATACGAAAATCCAAATCAATCCACCGGTGCCCGTGGCGCTACTCACCACCAGGATGATGACGAGTGCCGCCGCCGGCCCGATGACCGGGATAAACTCCAAAGTGCCCGCCAAACCTGCCAATAGCAAAGCATAGGGTTCCCCCATGATATTCAGAAAAATGAGCCAGGCGCCGAAGGATGCAGCCGCCAGAATGACCAGCGCTTTCATATAACTTTGGAGCATAACGTGGACATCGTCCATAATGGCGCCCAACGTCGTTTTTGCGTGGCCTTGAGCCAGGTTCAGCAGCCCCGTTTTTATGTCGCGGGCATCTTTGAGGAAAAAGAAAGCCAGAATAGGAACCAGGATCATAGGTATAACGCTGCTCACGCCCGAAAGGATTTGCGAACCCGCTTCTTGAATGAAAGGCACAGCGTTGTCTTTCAGCCCCGCCGCCCAATTTGTGAGTGCAGCCACTATCTGGCCGCGCACCGGGTCGGCCCAACCGGGCAGCGGCAGTGTGGCCCAGCCGCCGCTTCTCACCAGCGCGGGTAAGCGTGTGAACAAGCTGGTTGCTTCCGACGCCAAACGCGGAATGAGCACAAACCCGAGACCTACGATCGTCCCCAGGAAGACGACGTACACGAGCGCCAGCGCCACCGTTCGCCTCTTGGGTAGAACGCGTTCAATCAACGCGACGACGGGCGAGAGAACGTAGGCGAAAAAGATCGCTCCGGCGAAGACAAGCAGCGTTTCGCGAATGGAATAAATGAGGATGAGAAGGAACGTAAAAAGGAAGACGGTCCAAGTAATCCGCAACGCTCTTTCATCAATGCCGAACATGACTGTTAGACTATCAGTTGTTTCGCATCTTCTATGTCAGGGTCTACCCGCGATTTGCGCCAGCTTGCCGGTGAGCTGCACGAGTTGGAGCGCCGCTTGGTTGGCGGCGGCGGTCCAAAGAAAATTGAAAAGCAGCATAAAGACGGCAAACTGACGGCGCGCGAGCGCATCGCTCAACTGATCGATCCGGGGAGTCTGTTTCTGGAAATCGGTCTGTTGATCGCTTACGACCGCTATGAGGGGCAAGCGCCGGCGGCGGGCGTGGTGACGGGTGTGGCCAAGATTGAGGGCCGCCCCGCGGTGATTGTCGCCAATGACGCCACAGTAAAGGCGGGATCGTGGTGGCCGGAAACGATCACCAAGATTCTGCGCGCGCAGGAAATTGCCATGCGCAATGCGCTGCCCATTGTTTATCTGGTCGATTCGGCGGGGGTCAACTTGCCGCTGCAAGACGGTATTTTTCCCGGGCAATACGGCGCTGCTCGTATCTTTTACTACAACTCGCTGATGCGGCGCCGGCTCCACATTCCGCAAATTGCCGCGGTGATGGGCCCGTGCATCGCCGGTGGTGCGTATTTGCCGGCGCTGAGCGACATTATCATCATGGTGGAAAAAGTCAGCTTCATGGGTTTGGGTGGGCCGAACTTAGTGAAAGGCGCGGTGGGCCAGGTGATCGATAGCGAAACGCTGGGTGGCGCGGCCATGCACACGGCCATCAGCGGTGTGGCGCATTATCGCGCGGCGGACGATGCCGCTTGTCTTGAAATGATTCGCCAGCAGTTTCGCCAGATGCCTGCCCCATCTGCGGCGGGCGAGTCTCATGCGCCCAAGGCAGACCCGGCCGGGCTCTATGACATTCTTCCCGCCGACCACCGGCTGCCTTACAAAATGGAAGACTTACTGGATCGCATTCTGGATGGTACGGAGCGAATCGAATTTCAACCCGATTACGCGCCGGAATTCTTGTGCGCGGCCGGAAGTCTGAACGGCCGCCACATCGCCATCATTGCCAACCGGCGAGGATTCCTGAAAACGAAGAGTGGGCCGCGCATTGGCGGGATTGTCTATACCGAATCGGCGCACAAGGTGGCCTACTTTGTGGAGAACGCGCAACGCCATAACCTGCCTATCCTTTATGTGCAGGATGTTTCGGGATTCATGGTTGGAGTTGAAGCGGAGACGGCGGGCATTATTCGCGCGGGCGCGGAAATGGTCGAGACAATGGCTTGCGCCACGGTTCCAAAAATTGTGCTAACCGTCAACCACGCCAGCGGGGCAGGGTATTATGCGATGGCGGGACAAGGGTTCGATCCCAACTTTACGTTCAGTTGGCCGAGCGCGCGCATTGGCGTGATGGAAGGCGATTCCGCCGTGCAAGCGGTGCATGGGCCGGAGCTCGAAAAATACAAGAGCGCGGGGCAGCCGGTTCCAGCGGAAATCGCCGCCCGCATTGAACAGACGCGCGCCGATTATGACCGCTGGCTGGATGCGAAATACGCGGCCGCGCGCGGGCATTGCGACGCGCTGATTGATCCGGCCGATACCCGGCAAGTTCTGAGCCTGGCGTTTGATGCCGCCTGCGCAAAGAGCCACACGGAGCACGTACCGATTCAATTACTGGCATTTGACGAAGGGCAAAAGGTCTGATGGACATCCAGGCACACGACGATCAGCGGGTTCGGCATATTATTTTGGATCGGCCAGCGAAGCGCAATGCGCTGACCCTCGAAATGTGCAAAGACATTGTGACGGAGGTTCGATCGTCGGAGTCGCGCGGCGACATTGGCTGCACGTTGATTAGCGCCACAGGCAGTGTGTTCTGCGCGGGGATGGATCTGAAAGAAGCGCCGAATGCGGATGAACTTTCGCAGGCGCACGAGCAACTATTCACTTTGGGTGCGCGCGCGGTGAAGCCGATTGTCATTGCGGTGAATGGCGCGGCGCTGGCGGGAGGGCTGGGCCTGGTGGCGCAGGGGCACGTCGTATTAGCGTCGCCTAACGCGGAGTTTGGGTTGCCGGAAGTGCGCATTGGGTTCTGGCCTTTTGTGGTGTACCGCGCGCTGGAAAGGGCATTGGGAAAAAGGAAGGCGCTGGAGCTGAGTCTAACGGGGACTTTGTTTGATGTGCAGCAAGCGCTGGCTTGGGGGTTGGTGCATTCCAGTCACCCCGTCGCCGAATTGGATGACGCTTCGCTGGCGGTTGCGCAAAACATTTCCAATGCAAGCCCCATGGCGATTTCCTTGGGCATGCAATATGTACGCGATGCGGAGGGAAAATCTTTGCGCGAAGCCGGCCAGATCGCCGCCAGGTTGCGAGGCCATCTCATGGCGAGCCCCCACTACAAAGAAGGAACGGCGGCATTTAAGGAGAAACGTGAACCGCGTTGGCCTACCATCTCTGCTGATCCTTTTTAGTGGCCGCGCTTTGTGCGCGCATGCTGCCGAGCCTCCCACGTTCTACCGCGATGTGCTGCCGATCCTTGAAACTCATTGTCAGAGCTGCCACCGGGCGGGTGAGATCGCGCCTATGCCGTTCGATACCTATCAGCACGTACGCCCCTTTGCGGCGGCCATTCGCGAGCAGACAACCCTGCGCAAGATGCCGCCGTGGTTTGCCGACCCTTGCTGCGGGCATTTCTCGAACAACCGATCCCTGAGTGCAGCGGAGATCGCAACGCTGGCGGCGTGGGCTGATGCGAAGGCGCCGGCCGGCGATCCCGCCGCTGCGCCGCCTCCTTTGAAGTTCACGGAGGGATGGAATATCGCTTCTCCCGATACGGTGTTGGCAATGCCCAGGCCGAAATTAATTCCCGCCTCCGGCGACGTGGCCTACCAATACATCATTCTCCCGACTGGCTTCCAGGAGGACCGCTGGGTGAGCATGTCGGAAATCCGTCCCAGCAATCGAGCCGTCGTCCATCACGCGGTTGCTTATATTCGGCCGCCCGATTCGAACTGGCTGCGCGGCGCGCCGCTGGGCGTTCCCTTCAGTGCAGACGATTTGCCGGCGGGCGCCTTAAGGCGTGACGCCACCTTTACGGTAAGCGACATTCTGCTTGTCTATGCGCCCGGCAGTTTGCCCGATGCCTGGCCTGCCGGATTCGCCAAATTGATTCCGGCGGGTTCAGATATCGTTCTGCAAATGCATTACACGACCACTGGGCACGCCACCCAAGATCAAACGAGCATCGGTTTAGTCTTCGCGGCGGGCCGTCCCGAAAAACGGGTTCTCACCGTGCAACTCACCAACGACACATTCCACATCCCGGCGGGCGAAGCGGATTATCGCCTGGAGGTGCACGGGTCGATTCCCAACGATGCGCTGCTGCTCAGTTTCTTTCCGCACATGCATTTGCGCGGCAAGACGTTTGAGTACAACATTGTGGAACCGCATGGGCGCATTCGCACGCTGCTCCGCATCCCCCACTACGATTTCTTCTGGCAGTTGAGTTACCGGCTGGCGACTCCTATTACTCTGAAGGCGGGAACGATTTTGCAGGCCGTAGCGACGTTTGACAATTCATCTAACAATGCGCACAACCCAGATCCGTCGGCCACCGTAGAGTGGGGCGAACAGACCTGGGCTGAGATGATGGTCGGATTTTTCGATGTGGCGGTGGACCCGGCTATCGATAAAGCGCACTTTTTCGTGCGGCATTAAAGAGAGCAGGGATTCTACTTCTTGCCCTTCCACGTATAGAGCACCGCGAGCAAGGCTGTTTCCTGTCTCTTGGATGTCTCTGTCCGGCCCGTCAGGAAGAACGGTTTATCTGAAAAGTCGCTGCGGAATTCAGCGCGCACCAGCATGTCTCTCACTTTCGGCTGATACTGCAAGGTAGCCGTCACTTCCTGCAACTGTTGCGCGGTGCCGGACGTAGCGCCGGTCGGATCGTTGTAGTATTCCCACCTCGGGCTGATGCTCCAACGCGCTGCGATGGGCAACGTGACCGCGCCGGCGACGCCGTACCAACTGTCTCGTCCTAGCAGGTTTTTCTCTTCCCCGTAAAGCGTCTCCACATAGGCGTTCAAGCGCGTGGTGGGGGTCAGTTTCACAACGCTGTCGATGAGTTGCGACACCTTCTTCGGCCTCACCGCCAGTGGTTCGGCAACGGTGGAAAAGAACACTGGCTCCGGTCCAACCAGATACGTCTCTGTCCAGTTGAAGAGTTTCTTTGTATAAGTCGCCGTCAAGCCTAGCGATTGGCCGCCGGTGTTGTTGACCACGTCATTCCAGCCATTCATCAGTTGGGCGCCGACGACTAGATCCTTTGTCAGCGACTTCGACGCTCGCAGGCCAAAGTGGTAGTAAGGGCTGCCGAGTGCGAAGAGTAACGACCGCGAATATTGAAAGTTGGAAGCGTTGTCAGGTACTTCCGCGCCAACGCTGGTGTAGAACTTGCCGAAGTCCAAATCGAAATCGGAAGATTTGAAGGGGCGCAGAGAAACGTAGGCCTGTCCGAAATAGCGGTTCACCCCATGCCAAGGGTCGAAGGCATTCATTGTCTGGTACATCTGCCCGTACCCGGAATCCATGTGAAAGCCAAAAATTCCTTTCGTGATCTGGACCGTGAGCGTGCTGGCCGCCAGTTCGAAGCGGTCGGATGAGATATCGAAATTCCGCAGCAAATTCGCGGAACCGGCATTACCGTTCAGTTTTGTTTCGCTATACGTGTCGAAAGTAAGGGAATAGTCGATTAACGGTTGCTCCGGCGATCCAGTTGGATTCGTATCGGCGGGGGCCTGACAAAAGGCGGGCGCGGCTGCTAGCGACGTTGCCAGAAAGAGCCGGCGTAGGACTAAGTTCATTCAGGATAACCTTCTGGGAAAATTACGTACAGTGTGGTTATCGGAAAGCTCCTTCGCAAATATGAGTAGTTTTTACGGCATACTATGCGGATCTAGTGGCATAGGCGGACAACCTCCGAAGCGATATTCCCGAGCGGAAGAACGCGGTCTACCCCACCTTTTTTGATGGCCTCGGCGGGCATTCCGAAGACGACGCAACTGGCCTCATTTTGGGCGATGTTGAAGGAACCCGCCTCTTTCATTTCCAACATTCCGCTGGACCCGTCGTCGCCCATGCCGGTCATAATCACGCCCACAACGTTCTTGCCGCCATAGCGCGCCGCTGAACGGAACAGCACGTCCACCGAAGGCCGGTGCCGGCTCACCAGCGGACCCTCTTTGACTTCCACAAAATAGCGCGCGCCGCTGCGCTTCAGCAGAATGTGCTTACTGCCGGGCGCGATGAGGGCCTGCCCGCGAATGACGGAATCATTGTTAGTCGCCTCCTTCACGGTGATGCGGCAGGTCTTGTCCAACCGCTGGGCGAAGCGAGCGGTAAACTCTTCGGGCATATGTTGCACGATTACAATGCCCGGGGCGTCGAGCGGCATCGCTTCCAGGAGTTCGCGTAATGCCTCCGTGCCGCCGGTAGAGGCGCCCACGACCACCACCTTCTCGGTCGTCTGGATTAACGAGTGGGACACTGGTTTGGGTAGCATCGCATCGGCCGTGAGTTTGGGTGCGACCGCTACTCGCCGCGGGGCCTCTCTGCCGATGCGCGCGCGCGCCGCCGACTTCACGACGTCGCAAATCTTGACACGCGTTTCTTCGAAGAATTCGCGCGCTCCTAATTTAGGCTTCACGATAATGTCAACCGCCCCCTTTTCAAGCGCGGCTAACGCGCTATCGGAGCCGCCTTCGACCAGAGTCGAGCAAATGACCACCGGAATCGGGTGCTGGCTCATGATCTTTTCGAGGAAGGTCAACCCGTCCATCCGCGGCATTTCAATGTCTAGCGTGATCACATCGGGCGTTTCGTGCTTGATTCGCTCTACGGCGACGTATGGATCGGACGCCACGGCCATGACCTCAATCTCCGGGTCCGATTCCAGGATTTCCTTGAGGACCTGGCGGACCGAGGCTGAATCATCGACAATCAGAACTTTGATTTTTCTAAGCATTGCCATACAGCTTTATTTGAATTTGCGGTAGACCGATGTTTTGACGCTTTTCAATGGGATGTTCAAACCGGCGATCGACTCGGAATGGCCAACGAACAGATATCCTCCCGGAACGAGATGCCGGCAAATTTTGTTAATCACCGCTTCCTGTGTATCCCTATCGAAGTAAATCATTACATTGCGAAAAAAGATAGCGTGGAACAGATCGATGATGCGATAGTCTTCGTCCATGAAGTTCAACTCATGAAAGCTGACTTTGCGGCGTAAGGCGGGAACGACGCGATTGAGGCCGTGCGCTTTCTTGACGCTGCTCAGTAAGTATTTGCGGCGCAGAGCGAGAGGAACGGGGACAACCTGCGATTCCGGATAGATGCCGCGGCGGGCGACTTCCAAGACTTTTGTCGAAATGTCCGTGCCCAAAATGGAGAAATCTAGGCCCGGCTGACTGGCGGCGCAGTCCGCCAATAACATTGCCAGCGTGAACGCTTCCTCACCCGAAGAACAGCCTGCGGACCAGACCTTAAAACGCTCTTGATGGCGGATGATCGAAGTGCTCATCTCCGTCAGTACGACATCAAAGAGGTAGGAAAAATGCTCTTTTTCCCTGAAAAAATCGGTTTTATTGGTGGTGATGGCGTTGATGAAGTGTTCTCGTTCCGCGGCATTCGAGGGGGCGAAAAAATAGTCTCCATATTCGTCTATGGAGGCCATGCCGAGATCGCGAATCCGGCGCTGCAAACGGTTTTGCACAAGCGACCGCTTGGTTTCAGGCATTTTGATACCGAGTTCGGCCGTGATGAAGCCGGCAAATCGGGCAAAGCTCGCCTTCGATAAATTAATCTGGCCGCCGGCTGCTGGTTCGGTGGGCGGTTTGTTGGCTGTTGGCATCTGGTGAATGTAGAATTCCGTGTGGGAGGCACCTCGGGATGGGCTCGCCCCGCCCGGTCATTGTGCCAGGAGTGCCTCGTTCGCCGGGGCGTTATCGATCATGGCAAGTTCTTCCCAGGAAAACACCGCGTTCACGTCGAGGATGATGATGAAATCCTCACCGCGTTTCCCCATCCCGTGAATGAAGTCGGCCCGCCAACGCATGGCTATGCGCGGCGGCGGATCGATATTGGCCGGTTCCAATTCAATCACCTCATGAACGCTGTCGGCAATTCCACCTAATACCGTGGCCTCACCATCGAACTGGAGTTCCAAGACGATAATGCGTGTGTTGACGGTAGCGGCACTGCTCGGCAGTCCGAACCGCAGGCGGAGATCGACGACCGGGGTCGCCTGACCCCGGACGTTGACCACTCCCCGCAAATGTGGCGGCGCCGTCGGCACCTTGGTGATGAGCGAGACTTCGAGCACTTCTCGCACTTGGGCTACGTCGATGGCAAACAGCTCATCGCCCAGCTTGAAAGTCATATATTGACGGGTTTCCGTAATCATTCCCTGCCACCTTACGAATCGTACGTCGTGAAGTCGTGATCGTGAGACTCGGAGGCGACGTTGTTCGTATCGAGTTCAATGCTGGTTCCACCCTGAAGAGCGCGCTGCATTTGAGTTAGTCCCCTGGTTGTGGATTTTGCGGAGGAAGCCTTGCCCGAAACAGCACGAGGTTTGGCGCTCCTTTTGGTTTGTACCGGGGCAACTTGCTGAGACTCGCCCGTTTTGAAGAAGGCGATGCTGGACTGCAGGACCTCGGCTTGGCTCGACAGTTCTTCGGCGGTGGAGGCCATTTCTTCCGAATCGCCGGAGTTTTGTTGGATCACATGGTCAAGCTGCTGAATCGCTTTGTTCACCTGGGCAGCGCCCGTGCTTTGTTCGGCGCTGGCGGCCGCAATTTCGCGCAGTAATTCCGCTGTCTTCTGGATATCCGGTACTAGTTTAGAAAGCATTTGGCCCGCGCCTTCGGCGACCTGGACGCCGTCGCTCGTTAAGCGGCCAATTTCGGCAGCCGCCAACTGGCTGCGTTCGGCCAGTTTCCGGACTTCAGACGCCACCACTGCAAAGCCTTTACCATGCTCGCCGGCCCGCGCCGCTTCCACGGCGGCATTCAGCGCCAGAAGATCTGTTTTGCGCGCAATCTCTTCGATGATTCCGATCTTTTCGGCCACTTGCTTCATCGCCGCTACCGTGCGGACCACTGCCTCGCCGCTGAAGCGTGCATCCTCAGAGGCTTTCGAGGCGATTTTGTCGGTCTGTCTGGCGTTGTCCGCGTTTTGCTGGATGCTTGCCGTCATTTCTTCCATGGAGGAGGTGATTTCTTCCGCCGAAGCCGCCTGCTCACTGGCGCCGTCCGACAGGCGTTGCGCGGTTCCGCTCATTTCTCCGCTGCCGGAAGCCACATTGTTGGCGGCGATGGTGACGTGTGAGACGGTATTCCGCAGGTTTTCGATCATGTCCGCCAAGGCTTGGCCGAGCGTGTCATTCTCCGACAGCACTTTCGCTTTTACCTTCAAATCTCCTTGGGAAATGCTGGTGGCAACCGCGGCGGCATTCTTGAGGTTCTCGATCATGGCTGCCAGGGCTTGGCCGAGGGCGTCCCGCCCCGATTGAACCTTTGCCTTAACCCGCAAATCACCTTGTGAGATGCTAGCGGCCACTTCAGCGGCATTCCTGAGGTTCTCAATCATGTGTGTCAAGGCCTGCCCGAGAGCATCCTTCTCCGACCGAATCTTTGCTTTTACTTCCAAATCACCCTCGGAAATACTGCCCGCCACGTCGGCGGCACCCTTTAGGTTCTCCACCATCCCGTTCAACGCCGCGAGCATCTGGCCCAGTTCGTCCTTGGAAGTAACTTCGACGGTATGTGTGAGATCGCCTTCCGCTACTTGGTTGACTAATCTCAGCGCTACGCTGAGCGGGCGGGTGATACTGCGAGCGACCAAGAGCGAGATAAAGATTGCCAGGACGAGCGTGATGACCAAGCCGGTCAAAATTCCCCGGCTTGCGCTACTGACGGCGCCATCTATCGATTTTGTCGCGCCGCCGGAAATTTCCTCGTTGAGCGTTACCAGCGTCTCGGCGGCGTTCCGGTAAGCTACGAATCGGGGGGTCAGTTTCAAGTGAATGACCTGAAGCGCTTTCGCTTTCGCCGCCGGAGTGCCGGTGCGAACAAGCGCCAGCGCTTCGTCGACGCACGCCCAAAATTCCTTGCGAGCAGCCTGCAAGTCATTAAAAAGTTCGCGATTTTTCTCGTTCAGGGCCAGCTTGTCATACTGCTTGATGATCTCGCCGTTACGGGCCCGAAGGTTCTTGAGATCATCTTCGAGCGAGCTACTCTCCTGTTTATCTGTTGACAATGCGCGCTGCAGGGTAAAAGCCAAACCCATGCCGACGTTGCCGCGGATCTGACCCATGAGATAAACTCCGGGAAGAGCGTTGCCGGTAACGTCGGTCGAACTCTTATTGATGGTTGCCACTTGGCTATAGGCAAAGATCCCAAGGGTCATAGCTATAACAATGACGGCAGTAAATCCGGCAGTAATTCGCGTTCCAATTTTCCAATTATTCATTTTCTTTCCTTCTTTGTCTTAAACAAGACGTTTGTCGTCCTGATTGTCCGTCGGACTTCAGGACTGATAGGCTGTGAAGTCTTGATCGGCGGAGTCGATGCCTCCATTGTTGGTTTCGAGCTCTATCTGCGTTCCGCCTTTGAGCGCGCGCCCCATTTTGGCTAGTGACGCGGTGTTGGATGCGGAACTAGATGTTTTCCGAGCGGGCGGGCGAGGCTTGGCAGTGCGCCTACCTTGTGCAGGGGTAAGTTGCCGTGTCTCGCCCGTCTTGAAGAATCCGATACTGGATTGCATCACTTCGGCCTGGCTGGACAGTTCCTCGGCGGTGGAAGCCATTTGCTCCGATGCGCTGGAATTCTGCTGGATCACTTGGTCGAGTTGCTGGACGGCCTTGTTCACTTGGGTTGCTCCGGTGCTCTGTTCGGCACTGGCGGCCGCGATCTCGCGCAATAATTCGGCGGTCTTTTGGATATCGGGGACGAGTTTCGCCAACATTTGACCCGCTCCTTCCGCCACTTGCACGCCATCAATGGTAAGGCGGCTGATTTCGGCGGCGGCGGTTTGACTGCGTTCGGCCAGCTTGCGGACTTCGGAAGCGACGACCGCGAAACCCTTACCATGCTCGCCGGCGCGCGCGGCTTCGACTGCGGCATTTAAGGCCAAAAGATCCGTCTTGCGGGCAATCTCTTCAATGAGGCCAATCTTCTCAGCCACCTGCTTCATGGCGGCGACCGTGCGGACAACGGCTTCGCCGCTGGTACGCGCGTCTTCGGAAGCTTTCGAAGCAATTTTGTCGGTTTGGCGGGCGTTATCGGCGTTTTGCTGGATGCTGGCCGCCATTTCTTCCATGGAAGAAGTAGTCTCTTCCGCAGCGGCGGCCTGCTCAGTGGCACCTTCGGATAATTGCTGGGCGGTGGCGTTCATTTCTTCGCTGCCGGCAGCCACATTGTTCGCGGCTGCCGCTACTTGCGCTACGGTATTGCGCAGATTCTCAAGCATGCCCGTGAGCGCTAAACCGAGAGAATCCTTATCGGAAAGGACTTTGGCGTGCACCGTCAAGTCGCCTTCCGAGATGCGCGTTGCTACCTGGGCGGCGGCCCGGAGATTTTCAACCATACCGTCGAGGGCCAAGCCGAGAGAATCCTTATTGGAAAGCACTTTGGCGCGGACCGTCAAGTCGCCTTCCGAGATGCGCGTGGCAACCTGGGCAGCGCCCTGGAGATTTTCAACCATACCGTTCAGCGCTTTAAGCATGCGACCCAATTCGTCGCTGGATGTGACTTCGACCGTGTGTGTGAGATCGCCTTCGGCGACTTGGTTCACCAGGTCTACAGCGATGCCGAGGGGACGCGTGATGCTTCGTACGACGAAGAATGAAATGCAGACGGCGATGAGGAAGGCGCTTGTTAAGCCAACAAGAATACCGCTACGCGCGGCAGCCACGTTGCCATCGATTGATTTAACGGCTGCCGCCGCCATATCCTGATTAAAGGTGATTTCCTTGGCGGCGGTATCCAAAAATTTTGCGTGCAACGGTCTAATCTGGGTGTATGCCATGTCGATG
>Ga0302319_10011241_pt1 | contig 16999 bp, 16 predicted proteins | sample Bog_T0_2_FD_203319 | JGI IMG/M metagenome (GOLD analysis project Ga0302319, IMG submission 203319) | Peat permafrost microbial communities from Stordalen Mire near Abisko, Sweden - Bog_T0_2 | ecosystem: Environmental > Terrestrial > Soil > Wetlands > Peat | place: Sweden: Abisko, Stordalen Mire...
GATTCCGCGAATAGGAGAAAAATCCAACTCAGAAGGCCGTTTAGAATTGCTGCTCAGCGGAGCGCCGCTTGGTATCTCGCCGGCGTCGTTCCGAATTGGCGCGAAAAGGCCCGTGTCAAATGGCTCTGGTCGGCGAAACCGGTTTCGGCCGCGGCCTGCGCGGGCGTGACGCCCGCCGCCAACAATCGCCGCGCCCATCGAACGCGCTTTTGCGTGACATAGGCGTGCGGCGTGGCGCCGACATCGCGCGCGAATCCCCTCAGCAATTGGAAACGGCTGACGCCGGAAAGGGCCGCGAGTTCCGCGAGCGAGACGTTCTGAGCAGGGGCTTCGTCGAGGCGCCGTAACGCCCGGCGCACGGACGGCGCCTTGGTCGGCCTGACGCTTGTGCCCGAAACGTAATTCCGCGTGATCCGCGCCAACGTCCGCGTCATCGCTTCGTCGACCGCGAGTTCGTCCGGTCGCTCCGCGGTGAGCTCGAAAAAGAGATAGTCGAACGAGGCGGCGAGCACGGGATCTTGGAACGCGGGCCGGGCGATTTCGAGTGATCTCGATGCGTCGGCCTCCCGAAACAGGGTGGCGGGAGCGAAATACAGCATCCGCAAACCCCGCGCGCCGCCGATCGGAACGCCGTCGTGTATCTCGCCCGGGTTGACCGTGATCATGTCGCCCGCGAAAGCCTCGACAGGCCCGACGCCGCTCCACGACCTGTGTGCGCCCGAGGTCATGAGCCCGATCCCAAAATGATCATGGGCATGACGCGGAAAATGCCGGGAGGAAGCGAGCGTGATCGCTTCAACCCCGGCGCGGGCCGACCTGAGAGGTTCGACTTTGTGAATTTCCGCTTTCACGTCGCCTCGGTGTCCCCGGCCCGAAAAGGAACGACCCGGCGCACGCGCGGCCGGGGGACGTTCCTTGCTTCCGCGCTCAGACGGTAAAGCTGACGCCGCAACCGCAGGAGGCGACCGCGTTGGGGTTCTTCACCTTGAACGCCTGTCCCATGAGATCATCGACGAAATCGAGCTCGGAGCCCTTGATCATTTCGAGCGAGACCGGGTCGACGATCACGCTGGCGCCGTCGCGGGTGACGATGAGGTCGTCGTCGGCGCGTGTCTTCTCGATGTCGAAAGCGTATTGGAAGCCCGAACATCCGCCGCCTTTGACGGATATGCGAAGCGCCGAGTCGGCGTCACCGCCGAGCACCTTGTGCAGCCGGCGCGCCGCGTTGGCGCTGATGGAGAAGGCGGGGGCAATGTCGATGGTCTCGCTCATGGGCGCGTCCAAGGTTTAGGGTGGATTTCAAGTCTAAGATAGGCCGCTGGCGAAAAAGCGCAATGTGAGGATGAGTATGATGGAAGCCGGGTTCGCGCCGCGCGCGCCTTACGCCGCGGATGCGGGCGCCTCGCGCGGGCGGCTGCATCCCGAGGCGCCGTCGCCGACGCGCACGCCTTTCCAGCGCGACCGCGACCGGATCGTGCATTCGTCCGCGTTCCGCAGGCTCGCGCACAAGACGCAGGTGTTCGTTTATCACGAGGGCGATCATTTTCGCACGCGGCTCACCCATACGATCGAGGTCGCGCAAATCGCCCGCGCGCTCGCCCGCGCTTTCGCGCTCGACGACGATCTCGCCGAGGCGGTCGCGCTGGGCCACGATCTCGGCCACACCCCGTTCGGCCACATCGGCGAGGACGCGCTCGACGCCTGCATGCGCCCGCACGGCGGCTTCGATCACAACAGCCACGGCCTGCGGTTGGTGACGGAACTGGAGCGGCATTATGCCGACTTCGACGGGCTGAACCTCAGCCAGGAGACGCTGGAAGGCCTCGTCAAGCACAACGGCCCGCTGATCGACAACGAGGGCCGCGCGATCGGGCATTATCGCGAGCGCGGCGTTCCCGCGGCGTTGCTGGCCTATGACGCGCGCCAATCGTTGGAACTGCGCACCTTCGCCAGCCTCGAGGCGCAGGCGGCGGCGATCGCGGACGACATCGCCTACAACGCCCACGACATCGACGACGGCTTGCGCGCGGGCCTGTTCAGCCTCGATGACATCTGCGCGGTCCCCTTCATCGCCGGCTTGCTCGACGAGATTTCCAGCGCGCATCCCGGGCTGGAGCCGGCGCGCGCGATCCACGAACTCAGCCGGCGCGTCATCACGCGCTTCATCGAGGACGCGATCCTCGAGACCGGCGCGCGCATCCGCGAGTCCCGCGTGGCGAACGCGCGCGACGTGCGCGAGGCGGGCAGGGCGCTGGCGGCGTTGTCTCCGGGCATGGCCGCGGCGGAGCGCGAGATCAAGGCGTTCTTGTTCTCGCACATGTATCGGCACGAGCAGGTCAACCGCATGCGGGTGAAGGCGGACGCGATCGTGCGCGCGCTGTTCGGCGCCTATCTCGCCGCGCCCGACGCGATGCCGGCGGAATGGGCGGCGCGGGCGAGGGACGCGGACCCGGCGCGCGCCGTCGCCGATTACATCGCGGGCATGACCGACCGATTCGCCCTCGGCGAATACCGCCGACTTTTTGACCCCGGCGCCAACCTGCGATAAAGCCGCGCGGAAGTGGGACAGGGTTTTTCATGAACATTTTCGCTGATTTCCAGTCGCGCATCGCGGCGTTGCTGGAACAGAGGATCGCGGCGGGCGCGTTGCCGGCGGGGCTCGATCTGACGCGCTTCGTCGTCGAGCCGCCGCGCGACGCCGCCCATGGCGATCTCTCCACCAACGCGGCGATGGTTTACGCGAAGGAGGCGAAGGCCTCGGGCTCGAACCCGCGCGCGCTGGCCGAGGCGCTGGCGGAGGCGCTTAAGGGCGAGCCCGAAGTGGAGGCGACCGAGGTCGCCGGCCCCGGCTTTCTCAATATTCGCCTGAAGCCCGAGGTGTTCACGCAGGTGCTGCGTGGGGTGCTGACCGCCGCCGAGAATTACGGCCGCGGCCCCGAGGGCATGGAAGGCCCCGTCAACGTCGAATATGTCAGCGCTAATCCGACCGGCCCGATGCATGTCGGTCACGCCCGCGGCGCCGCGTTCGGCGACGCGCTGGCGCGGCTGCTCGCCTTCGCCGGGCGCAAGGTCACACGCGAATACTACATCAACGACGCCGGCGCGCAGGTCGACGTGCTCGCGCGCTCGGCGTTCCTGCGCTACCGCGAGGCGCTGGGCGAGAGCGTCGGCGCGATCCCCGAGGGGCTCTATCCCGGCGATTATCTCAAGCCCGTCGGGCAGGCGCTCGCGGCGGAATTCGGTCCGAGCCTGCGCGACAAGGCCGAATCGGTCTGGTTGCCGAAGGTGCGTTCGCGCGCGATCGCCGCGATGATGGCGATGATTCGCGAGGATCTGAAGGCGCTGGCGATCGACCACGAGGTGTTTTCGTCCGAGCGCGCGCTTACCGGAATCGACGGCGGCCCCGATCGCGTCAGGGAGGCGATCGATTTTCTTCGCGCCCGCGACCTCGTTTACGAGGGCCGGTTGCCGCCGCCCAAGGGCGCGCCGGCGGAGGATTGGGAGGATCGCGAGCAGACGCTGTTCCGCTCGACGCGGTTCGGCGACGACGTCGATCGGCCGCTGATCAAGTCCGACGGCGGCTACACGTATTTCGCCAGCGACATCGCCTATCACAAGACCAAGATCGACCGCGGCTTCCTCAGTCTGGTCGACGTCTGGGGCGCCGACCATGGCGGCTACGTCAAGCGCATGCAGTCGGCGGTGACGGCGCTTTCGGCCGGCAAGGCGAGCCTGGAGGTTCGACTGTGCCAGCTCGTGCGCCTCATGCGCGCGGGCGAGCCGGTGAAAATGTCGAAACGTTCCGGTGACTTCGTGACGCTTCGTGAAGTCGTGGATGAAGTCGGCGCCGATGCGGTGCGCTTCATCATGCTGATGCGCAAGAACGACGCGACGCTCGATTTCGATTTGGCAAAGGTGATCGAGCAGAGCCAGGACAACCCGGTCTTTTACGTGCAATACGCGCATGCGCGGGTGTCGAGCGTGCTGCGCCAGGGCCGCGCGGCGTTCCCCGATCTCGACCAGACGCCGGCGGCGCTGGCGGGCGCGGACCTGCGCTTGCTGTCCGACGACAGCGAGCGTGGGCTGATGCGGACGCTGTCGCATTACCCGAGAATCATTCTGCAAGCCGCCGAGGCGCGCGAGCCGCATCGCATCGCGTTCTTCGCGCACGAAATGGCGACACAATTTCATGCTCATTGGAATCGCGGCAAGGATTCACCGCATTTAAAGTTCGTTAATGAAAAAAGCAGAAGTTTAACGGAAGCCCGATTGGCGTTGGCGGCCGCTTTGGCGCTGGCGCTGCGGTCGTCCCTATCTATCCTCGGCGTGAGCGCGCCCGAGGAAATGCGCTGACGGCGCCGACCTCCCACGGCGCCGAGCGCTGAAACGAGGCCGAGCGTCGACCATCGCCCCGTTGGGCGGGCGGAACGCGCGAGCCGTGTGAGGTTGTCGATGAGTGCCGCGAGAGCGAAAAACGTGTCCGAGATCAATCTGGAAGAGTTCGAACGCCGTCTGCGCGCCGCGAGTTCGCCGCAGAGTCCCGTCGAGGATCCGCTGGCGGAACTGACGCGATTGGTCGACACGATCGCGGCGGAACGCCGCGCCGAGGAAAAGGTGCTCGATTTCGCGCCCGCCCGACTGCCCAAGGCGGAACGGTTCGGACTGACGCCCGCCCCGGCGCCTTTGGCGCCGCCGAAGGCGCGCGTCGAACCGGTCAGGCCGGCTCCGGCTCCCCCCGTCGCGCCGCCGGAACCCGAGCCCGAGCCTGTTCTCGACCTAGCTCCCGAGGTGGAAGTCGAACCCGAGGCCGAGCTGCGTCCGTCCCTCGTCGAGGACGAAGTGAGCGTGGACGCGCCCGACTCCGAATATGTCGACGAGGCGCCGGATGTCGCGCCCGAACCGCGCATGGCCCCGCAGCGGGCTCGCGCGTCCTCCTGGTATCTGAAGGTCGGCGGCCTGACCGCGCTCGCGCTGTTGATGGGCGGCGGCGCCGTCGCTTTCAAGGTGGGCATGCCCAGCATGCATAAATCGCCGCCGATGATCCTCGCCGCCGAGGGCCCGAGCAAGGTCGCCCCGCCGAGCGAGGCGGCGGTGCAGTCGCCCAACGATTCCGGAGCTCTGCTGACCAAGGATTCCGCGACGCCGGCGCCGGTCAAAATCGTCTCCAACGAGGAGCAGCCGGTCGATCTGAAAGCGAGCGCGGCGGCCACGGCGGCGCAAGCGCCGGCCGAACCGTCGCCCGTGGCGCCCATGGCCGACACGCCGGTCATCGCGCCGTCCGACGGCGGCGCGAGCGCGCCCGTCTCGCCAATATCGGCCACGCCGAAACACGTCAGGACGGTTTCGGTGCGTCCAGATGGCACGCTGATTTCGGCGGACTCTTATGCGGTGGCGTCCGTCGCTCCGACCGCGCCGACCCCGGCCCCTAGCCCGACGCCGACGATCAGGAAGTCGGATGCGTCGGCGCCCTCGGCGCTCGCCGCGACTCCGACGCTCGATCTGCCGACCAAGCTCTCGCCGCCGAAATCGACCGCCCGTGTCGTCGCGCCCAAAACCGACACGACCGTTCCGAGCGATTCGGCGAACACGCCGATCCAGTTGGGTCCGGTCGCGCACGCTGAAAAGCCGGCCAAGCCCGCCAAGGTCAAGCCGGCCGTCGTCGCCGACGCCGCCCCGGCCGAGTCGCCCGTGGACACCGTCGCGGCCGCTTCCGGCGGCGAGTGGTCGGTGCAGCTCGCCGCGCCGCGCTCGGAGTCGGACGCGCAGAGCGCGATCTCGAAGCTGAGCCGTAAATACGCGGACGCCCTGGGCGGAACATCGCTGGGCGTCCACAAGGCCGACAAGAATGGCGAGCCGATCTACCGCGTGCGCGCGGCCGGCATGTCGAAGTCCGAGGCCGGCTCGCTCTGCGCCAAGATCAAGGACGCCGGCGGCGATTGTTTCATAGCGAAGAATTGAGCCGCGGGTGAAAGCGTTCATCTGCGGTTGCGCCGGCGCGGCTCTCACGGACGAGGAGCGGGTCTTCATCGCGGAGGCCGCTCCCTGGGGCCTCATTCTGTTCAAGCGCAACGTCGTCGACCGCGAGCAATTGCGGGCGCTGACGTCGGCGTTTCGCGACATCGTCGGACGCCCGGACGCGCCGGTGCTGATCGATCAGGAAGGTGGCCGCGTGCAGCGCATGGCGCCTCCGCATTGGGCCGCCTATGCCGCCGCCGCGCGTTTCGACCCCGAGTTGGGGCCGCGCGCGCTCGAGGGCGCTAAGCTTTCGGCGCGGCTGATGGCGCATGATCTGCGGGAGGTCGGAATCACCGTCGATTGCGCGCCGGTGCTCGACGTCGCCGATGATCTCACCCACGCCGTGATTGGAACCCGCGCCTATGGCAAGGACCCCGCTCGCGTCGCCGAACTCGCCCGCGCGGTGATCGGCGGGCTGATCGACGGCGGCGTCGCGCCTGTGGTCAAGCATGTGCCCGGACACGGCCGCGCCCGCGCCGACAGCCATCTCGAACTGCCGATCGTCGGCGCCACCCGCGAGGAGCTCGCCGCACGCGATTTCGCGCCTTTCGCGGCGTTGCGCGACGCGCCGATGGCGATGACGGCGCATGTCGTCTACACCGCGATCGACCCCGAACGCCCCGCGACCACCTCGCGCAAGGTGATCCAGGAGATCGTGCGCGGCGCCATCGGCTTCGACGGCCTGCTGATCAGCGACGACCTCTCGATGAAGGCGCTGGGCGGCCCGTTCGCCGACCGCGCCCGCGCGGTGTTCGCGGCCGGCGTCGACATCGCCCTACATTGCAACGGCGATCTCTCGGAAGGCCGCCCCGTGGCGGAGGCGACCCCGGAACTGACGGGGCGAGCGTTGGAGCGCGCGGAAGCGGCTCTCGCCACGATCGCCGCCGGCCCGAAGCCGTTCGACGTCGAGCGGGGCAGGGCGGAACTGGCGGGGATGTGGGCCACGCCAGCCACTTAGCCGTCATGGCGAGCAAAGCGAAGCCATCCAGACTTGAGCTCTATAGTCTGGATGGCTTCGCTTTGCTCGCCATGACGGCCGCTTGTTATGATCTTGCATCTCAACTCCCCGCTTGCGGAACGCAAGGCGAACAGATAGATATTTGTTCGTGATTTGTTTACGCCTTGCGGCGATTCTCAGCTAATCACGGCGCAGTCGAGCGATTCGATTCGCGCCGTCCGGGAGTTTCTCATGCTGACCAAGAAACAGAGCGAGTTGCTTCGCTTCATCCACGAGCGCCTGCAAGAAGAGGGCGTTCCTCCGTCTTTCGACGAGATGAAGGACGCGCTCGACCTGCGCTCGAAGTCGGGCATTCACCGCCTGATCATGGCGCTGGAGGAGCGCGGCTTCATCAAGCGGCTCGCCAATAGGGCGCGCGCGATCGAGGTGTTGCGCCTGCCCGAATCGGCGACGGTCGCCTCGGCGCCGCGGCCGCAGAAGTTTTCGCCGAGCGTCATCGCCGGCAGCCTGGGGCGCGTACGTCCATCGGCGCCGTCCTCCCCGACAAACGACAACCCGCCCGTCATGATCCCGATCATGGGACGGATCGCGGCGGGCACGCCGATCGAGGCGATCCAGACGCGCACGCAGACGATCGCGATGCCGGCGGACTTTTTGGGCGGGGGCGAGCATTTCGCGCTCGAGGTGCGCGGCGATTCGATGGTCGACGCCGGCATTCACGAGAACGACACCGTGATCATCCGCAAGCAGGACACCGCCGAGACCGGCGACATCATCGTCGCGTTGATCGACGACGAGGAGGCGACGCTGAAGCGCCTGCGCAAACGCGGCGCCTCGATCGCGCTGGAGGCCGCCAATCCCGCCTATGAGACGCGGATTTTCGGCCCTGATCGCGTGCGGATTCAGGGTAAACTGGTGAGTTTGTTACGTCGCTATTGAGCGGCGACGGACCGGCCGAAAATAGTGGCCGGTCCAAGACAGCTGTGAGGAGGCCACTCCCTATACTGCCTCGAACCGGCCGACCCCACGGACCCGGGAGATGCGGCGGACCCGAGCACCCCGCGAGGTATAGCGTCGGTCGAGAAGCGGTCGATCCTGAAGAACTTCGGATCTTCCGCTACTTGCCCTACATTTATGACAATATCGGCGCGCCCGAGCATTGCAATCGAATCATCTGATATGGCTTCTTAAACCGATTGTTTACCTTTATATATTTGGTTAACGGGGTTTGTTGAAGTAATAACTCTGGGTTAACTCGGCGACTGTGGACATGCCGTGGACTCGCCTTGCCGACGCCGTCGCGGCGCGGCATGCTCGCGGCTTCGAACCGGGGGGCGAATCGAAGTGGAGAGCAAGAATTGGCCAGGGCGCCGGCGCAGGAGAGTGATTTCGAGGCCGACCGCGTGGCCGGCGAGCCCGCGTTCACGGTCGATGTCGATGGCTTCGAAGGTCCGCTCGATCTGCTTCTCGAGCTCGCGCGCCGGCAGAAAGTCGACTTGGCGCGCATCTCGATCCTCGAACTCGCCAATCAATATCTCGAATTCGTAGAAGCGGCGCGGAAGCTCCGGCTCGAACTGGCGGCCGATTATCTCGTGATGGCGGCCTGGCTCGCCTATCTCAAATCGCGCCTGCTGCTGCCCGCGCCGCCGAAAGCCGAGCCCGACGACGCGGCCGGGCTGGCCGACGCGCTGGCGCGGCGGCTGCGCAAACTCGAACTCATTCGCCGCGCCGCCGAATTGCTGATGAATCGTCCCCGTCTCGGCCGCGACGTGTTCGCGCGCGGCTCGCCCGAGGCGATCGCGATCACCTCGACCTCGACCTTTCAGGCGACGCTGTACGACCTGCTGTCGGCTTACGCGCGCCAGTCGCAGAAGCACGCGCGCGCGTACGTCCGCATGAAGCCGCGCGAGGTCTGGTCGCTCGCCGACGCGCGCGAGGCGCTGACGCGGATGTTGGGGCAGGCGGCCGAGTGGACCGACCTCGACGGTTGGCTGATCGCCTATTGCGTCGATCCGAAAATGCGCCGCAGCGCGCGCGCGTCCTCGTTCTCGGCCTCGCTGGAGCTGGTGCGCGAGGGATTGATCGAATTGCGGCAGGCGCGGGCGTTCGCGCCGCTCTACCTACGCGCCGTCGCGGCGTCAGCGCGCGACGCGGCCGCGTGAGAGGTTAGGACATCACATGGGCGTCGTCGCGCAACTCTTTGACAACGTATCCGATCCCAAGTTTCGCGCCGACGATCTGCGCACCGCCGAGGCGCTGCTATTCGCCGCCTCCGAGCCGCTCGAGGAGAGCGCGCTCGCCGCGCGTCTGCCCAACAAATGCGACGTGCCCGCGGTGTTGGCGGAGTTGCAGCGCCATTATTCCGGGCGTGGGGTGAATCTGGTGCGCGTCGCCGGCCGCTGGACGTTTCGCACCGCGCCGGACATGGCGTGGCTGCTCGCGCGCGAGGATCAGGAAAAGCGCAAGCTCTCCCGCGCCGCGATCGAGACGCTCGCGATCATCGCCTACCACCAGCCGGTCACCCGCGCCGATATCGAGGAAATTCGCGGCGTCGCGGTCTCGAAGGGCGCGATCGACGTGCTGATGGAAGCTGGCTGGGTGCGCATGCGCGGTCGGCGCAAGGCGCCGGGGCGGCCGATCACCTACGGCACCACGGCCGGCTTCCTCATCCATTTCGGTCTCGACGCGGTCGGCGATCTGCCGGGCCTCGACGAATTGCAGGGCGCCGGGCTGTTCGACGGCAAGCTGCCGCCCGGATTTGGCGTGCCTCAGCCCGACGACGGCGATACGCTGCGGCCGGACGAAGAGCCTCTCGGCGAGCCGGGCGCGCTCGAACAAGCCTGGGGCCCCGTGGGCGAGACCGATGCCGACTGACCTGAGCCGTGGTCACGAAAGCGCCAGAAACACTAGCGACAACACTGTTTACGCTCGTTGAGCCCCGCCGGAGACCTCGCATGAAGCCGAATACGTCGCTGCTGATCCTCGCTTTTGTGGCGTCGATAGGATCGGCGCGCGCGGAGGCGGTCTTGCCGTTGGCCTCGCACCGCGCGGTTTACGAAATCTCGCTCGGCGACACGAATATCAACAAACCGCCGAGCGGCGAGACGTTCGTTTCCGCCTCGGGCCTGATCGCCTATGAATTTCGCGGCTCGGCTTGCGAAGGTTATGCTTCAAACTTCCGCCAGTTGACGGAATTGCAACGCAACGAGGGCGCGCCGGTGTCCTCCGACATCCGCTCGCTCACCTTCGAGGACGGCGACGCCAAGAACTTGAAGTTCGAGATCGATTCGCAGAATTCGGGCAATGCCGACGCGCCGATCGCCGGTTCGGCCGCGCACGTCGACGGCGGCGTGACGCGTGTCGATCTGGCGAAACCGAACAAGGAAAAGCTCGACCTCGGCGCCGACATCCTGTTCCCGACGCAGCATATCGAGAAGATCATCGCGCTCGCCAAGGGCGGCGGCGGGACGATGGAGGCGCGCATTTTCGACGGCTCCGACACCGGCAAGAAGGTGTTCGCGACGCTCACCGTGGTCGGCAAGGAGGCGACGAGCCCCGGGCAGGACGCGACCGTCGGCGACGGACTGGCGAAAATCCGCCGCTGGCCGGTTTCGGTCTCCTATTTCGACGAAACCGCCAAGGACGCCCCGCCTGAATACGTGCTGTCGTTCGACCTCTACGAAAACGGCGTGTCGGGCACGTTGAAGCTGGACTACGGCGCCTTCACGCTGTCGGCCAAGCTCAGCAAGCTCGAATGGCTACCGACGCCGGCCTGCGCGAAGTAACGCGTCACGCCTTTCGCGGCGTGGGCCTGAATGCCAACCCGCGCACGATCGCGCCCTTGCCGAACTTGTCGCGCAACGCGTCAATAGCGGACTCGCGGGCCTTCTCGCGGGTGAGATCGCCGGCGATCAAATCCGCTTCGTCCGCCTCGACGCCAGGACGCAGGTCCGCCGCGCCGATGCCGATCAGGCGGTAGAACTCGCCGGCCGGCTGCGCCTTCAAGAGTTCGCGGCCGGCGGCGAAAAGCCGAGTCGAGAGCTGCGTCGGATTGAACCCGGAGCGGGTGCGCGTGCGCAGTTTGAAATCGGGCGTGCGCAGTTTCAGCGTGACGCCGCCGGCGGCGAGCCCCGCATGCTTCAGTCGGGCGGCGACGCGCTCGCAGAGGACCAGCAGGGTCCGCTCGAGTTCGGCGCGGTCGCCGACATCCTCCTCGAACGTGATTTCGGCCGAGATGCTCTTGGCTTCGCGCTCCAGGCTGACCTTGCGTTCGTCGATGCCGCGGGACAATCGCCACAGCCGTCGCCCGTCCTCGCCGAGGCGCGCGACCGCCTGACCCTCGTCGATCCCTTGCAGATCGCCGATCTTGCGAAATCCCAATCGTTCCAGTCGCTCCAGCGCGACCTTGCCGACGCCCCAGAGCCGGCCGACGCTCATCGGCGCGAGAACGCGCGTCGCCTCCCCCCGCGTGATGATCGTGAAGCCGCGCGGCTTGTCCATGTCGGAGGCCAGTTTCGCCAGGAACTTGCAATAGCTCAGCCCCACCGAGATCGTGACGCCGATTTCGGTCTCGACCCGGCGGGCGAACCGCGCGAGCGTGGGCGCCGCGCTCATCCCATGCACGCCTTCGCATCCGCTGAGATCCAGAAACGCCTCGTCGATCGATATCGGCTCGACAAGCGGCGTCAATGCGAACATCATGAGCCGGATTTGTTTGGCGACCTCGGCGTATTTGCTCATGTTCGGCGGCAGCACGACCGCATGGGGGCAGAGCTTGAGCGCCGCCGCCATCGGCATGGCGGAGCGGACGCCCGAGGTTCGCGCGATATAGCAGGCGGTGGAAACGACGCCGCGCCGGCCGCCGCCGCCGATGATCAGCGGCTTGTCGTGGAGGCCAGGGTTGTCGCGTTTCTCCACCGAGGCGTAAAACGCGTCGCAATCGACGTGGGCCAGCGTGAGATCGGCGTCGGCGGTCGCCGCCACGAGACGGGGAGACCCGCAATTCGAGCAGCGCAAGGTCGCTCGTTCGGATCGCGCGATCGGTGTGAGGCAATCGCGGCATAAAGCCGCCGCGGCGGCGTCGGAACTTGGAGCCTTCAAGACTCGAGAGGCGGCGGGCCGCCGAGCGAGTCTCGCGCGCGCATCACCTCGGTCGGCGACCGGCCTTGTTCGCCGGAGAAAGCGACGAGCAGTCTTTCGTCGGCGACGACATAGTCGAGCACGGCGCCCAGAAACGCGGGGTCCGCCGCCGCGCGACGCAGATTGTGGGGACCGAGCCCGGACAGAGCGAGGAATTTCTCGAGACGCTCGGGATCGGAAGCCAGATAGCCCAAAGCTGCTATCGCCATGTCGGAAGCCGTCGAGGAGTTACAGAAAGAATTCGAATGGGAGGCTCGCGCCACGTTGGGATTCTCCTTTCGTAAATTTATCTCGGCTAGGGTCGTTTTGCGCTACGGAAGGTTGTCTTCCCGCCCTCGCGGGCGATCGATGGATTTTTAAATGCCCAAGACCGTGCTCATCGTAGAGGACAATGAGCTCAACATGAAGCTCTTCAATGACCTCTTGGAGACCCGGGGTTGCCGGATCGTGCAGACGCGCAACGGCGTCGAGGCGGTAGAGTTGGCGCGCAAACACCGCCCGGACCTGATTTTGATGGACATCCAATTGCCGGAGGTTTCCGGCCTGGAAGTCACGCAATGGTTGAAAGACGATGAATCCCTACGTTCCATCCCGGTCATCGCGGTGACGGCCTTCGCCATGAAGGGCGACGAAGAAAAGATCCGTCAAGGGGGATGTGAAGCCTATTTGTCGAAACCCATATCGGTCGCCAAGTTTTTTGAGACGGTCGATTTCTTTTTAGGAGCCAAGTGAAGCGATGACAGCGCGCATTCTGGTCGTCGACGACAACCCCGCCAATCGCAAATTGCTCGAAGTGCGGTTGAACGCGGAATATTTCGACGTGCTGACCGCGACCAACGGTCCCGACGCCATCGCCATGTGCGAGAAAGCGATGTGCGACATCGTGCTTCTCGACGTGATGATGCCCGACATGGACGGGTTCGAGGTGTGCCGGCGCCTCAAGAGCCATATTTCAACGGCGCATCTGCCGATCGTGATGGTCACGGCGCTCGATCAGCCCGCGGATCGCGTGCGCGGTCTGGAGGCGGGCGCCGACGATTTTCTCACCAAGCCGATCGACGAGATGCAGTTGATCGCGCGCGTGCGCTCGCTCGCGCGTCTCAAGGTCGTCATCGACGAATTGCGCAATCGCGCCAACACCACCGTCGCCCTCGGCATGATCGCGCCCTTCGCGACGCCGAGCGCGGAAGACGGGCGGCGCGGGCGCCTGCTCATCGTCGATGACCGCAAGAGTTCGTCCGAGCGCATCATGCAGGCGCTCTCGCCGCATCACGCCGTCACCATAGAGGCGAACGCGCAAGAGGCGATGTTCAAGGCGGCGGAAGACAACGTCGACGTCATCATCGTCAGCCTCGGCCTGTTGGGTTACGACGCGCTGCGGCTTTGCAGCCAGATCCGCGCGCTGGAGCGCACGCGCAACCTGCCGATCCTGGTGATCGCCGATCTCGAGGATCGTCAGCGCGTGCTGCGCGGGATGGAGCTCGGCATCAACGATTGGCTGAGCCGTCCGGTCGACCGCAACGAATTGCTCGCGCGCGTGCGCACGCAACTCCGGCAAAAGCGCTACGCCGACAGCCTGCGCGAGAAAGTGCAGCAGTCGATCGAACTCGCCTTGTTCGACCCGCTGACCGGCCTCAACAATCGTCGCTTCCTCGAAAGCCATCTGTCGACGATGCTGGAGAACGCGCGCATGCGTCGTTCGCCGCTGACGTTGATGATTCTCGATATCGATCATTTCAAGCGCGTCAACGACACCTATGGACACGACTCGGGCGACGAGGTGCTCAAGGGCTTCGCCGACCGTCTGCGCGGCATCATTCGCGGCGGCGACCTGCTGTGCCGGCTCGGCGGCGAGGAGTTCGTCATCGTCATGCCGGGCGTGAACGTCGTAGCGGCGACCCGCATCGCCGAGCGCGCGCGTCAGGCTATCGAACAGGAAGCGTTCGTCATGGCGACGTCAGGGCAGGTGATCAACATCACGACGTCGATCGGTCTGGCGGAACGCCGCGACGACAACGATCCGCATCAGCTCTATCGGCGCGCGGATCAGGCGCTTTACCGCTCGAAGGCAGAAGGCCGCAACCGCGTCAGCGCCGACGCGGCGTAGGAGGGGGGACGCGGCCGTCAGCGTCCGTCCGATCGCCTTGCCGATTCACGAGATATGAGGTGCGACGCGGACGTGAGGGGACCCGAGTCCTTTCGCGGTCGCGGCATCCGCGCTTATCGACGCGCCAGAATCCGTGAAAACGCTCGCGAGGGGTCGAAATCAAACGCTCGGACATTTCGTCGGCGAAGGCCATCGACACGCGCCCGTAAGACGAGATCCTGGCCGAGAATCTGGCGACGCGTCCGCCTCGAGGATCTCGAAGACACGCAACATATGATCTACCGCGTGATGGCGGACGCCCCGGTACCGCGCGAAAGCGGGAAGCGCGACGTGCTCGCGGCGATCATTGGGCCGTCGATCAATACCCGGCAACGACATTGCCAGCACGATCACGCGATGGAAGAATACAACAAAGCGCTCGCAAGTCTCGGGGGACGCACGGGGCCATGAAACAGCGAATCGCAGCTCTCCTGGCCGCGGTCTTTGTCGTGCTCGCGGCGACCGGCATCGCCGCGGGCGGACAATTCGAGGATGGCGCGGCCGCGTCAGAACGAGGCGACTACGCGGAAGCGTTGCGCCTGTGGCGCCCCTTGGCCGAGCAGGGCGACGCCAAGGCCCAGTTCTCGCTCGGCGCCTTCTACGAAGAAGGAAAAGGCCTGCCCCCCGACGCCGATCAGGCGGCGACCTGGTATCGCAAAGCCGCCGATCAAGGTTACGCGGCGGCGCAGAATGGGCTTGGCAGGCTCTATGTTCTCGGACGCGGCGCGCCCAAGGATTTGGAACAGGCCGCGGCCTGGTATCGCAAGGCCGCGGACCAAGGATATGTCTTCGCGCAGGTCAATCTGGCGAACATGTACTTTAGTGGCCAAGGCGTGCCGCAGGACGAAGCGCAGGCCGCGGTGTGGTATCGCAAGGCCGCCGACCAGGGAAACGCGGCGGCGCAGGTCGACCTCGCGAGCCTGTACCGCAACGGCACGGGCGTCGCGCGGGATGACGCGCAGGCCGCCGTCTGGTACCGCAAGGCCGCCGAGCAGGGAAACGCCCCCGCGCGGTTCGGTCTGGGGCTGCTCCTGCAACACGGCTGGGGCGTGTCTCGGGACGAAGCGCAAGCCGCGGCGTGGTATCGCAAGGCCGCCGATCAAGGATATGCGCTGGCGCAGACCAATCTGGGCTTGTTGTACTACTACGGTCTCGGCGTGCCGGAGGACGACGCCCAAGCCTTGTTCTGGTACCACAAGGCCGCCGATCAAGGTCTGGCCGACGCCCAATTCCATATCGGGGCGATATACGACGGCGGCAACGGCGTGCCGCAGGACGACGCACAGGCGGCCGCTTGGTACCTCAAGGCCGCTGACCAGGGAAATATGCTGGCGCAGAACAACCTCGGCACGCTGTACGCGAACGGCCGGGGCGTGCAACGGGACGATGGACAGGCCGCCGCATGGTTCCGCAAGGCCGCCGACCAGGGACTGGCCCAAGCGCAGTTCAATCTCGCCGGTATGTACGCGGACGGCCAGGGCGTGCCGCTGGATGTCGCTCAAGCCGCCGGTTGGCTTCGCAAGGCCGCCGAGCAGGGATATGCGCTGGCGCAGAACGACCTCGGCGATGATTACTACCAAGGCCGGGGCGTACAGCAGGACTATTCGCAAGCCGCGGCGTGGTTCCGCAAGGCCGCCGAACAGGGCGAGGGTGCGGCGCTGAAGACTCTCGGAGCGATGTACGCGGAGGGACGCGCCGTGCCTCGAGACGCAATCGAAGCCTACAAGTGGTACACTCTGGCGGCCGACCGCCTCGACGACGCTCACGGGCGGCAGGCGCTCGCCGGGGAACTCGAGCGCATGGCGGCCCGGATGACTCCCGCGGAGCGCGACGAAACGCTCAGAAAGGTCAGCGAGTGGCGCGCAAGGGCCGACCAGTAGAGCCCGAAACAGGCCGTGGGGCGGACGGCCCCGGGAGCGCAGCGGAGCGCATTTCGATGAAGACGGCCTCGCGCATCAGTTCACTCCCATTTTCGCGTATTCCTCGGCGATGTCCATCTGAACCGCCTTGGCGGCGAGGAGTTCGTCATCGTCATGCCGGGCGACAACGTCGTGGCGGCGACCCGCGTCGCCGAGCGCGCGCGTCAGGCGATCGAACAGGAAGCGTTCGTCATGGCGACGTCAGGGCAGGTGATCAACATCACGACATCGATCGGTCTGGCGGCACGCCGCGACGACAACGATCCGCATCAGCTCTATCGGCGCGCCGATCAGGCGCTCTACCGCTCGAAAGCGGAAGGCCGCAACCGCGTCAGCGCCGACGCGGCGTAGGGCCCCGTCCGTTCGCCGTGCCGAAGGAAAACTATATCTAGAGCGACGCGGTCGTGAGGGGACAGGCGTCCGTTCGCGGTCGCGTGCCGCGCGGGTTGACGCCGGAATTCGTGAAGAAGCGCGATCGTTGTCGAAATCAAACGCTCGGTGTCCCCCTCGAATGAGGGGTGTGGGCCGGGAGGGACGTCAAGCTGGGCTTCGGCTTCGGGACTAAGCGCGATCATCCCTTGGGAGTGGCTGTCTCAAGTTTCTCGTCGTCGGCCTGCATGCGGGCGATGCTGGCGCGGAGCCGGTCAAGCACCGGCTCTAGCGGCACAGTTTGCCCCGCTGCAATCTGAGCCTCGCTACGGGCGAGGCTAGCTGCTGCGATTGATTCAGGAACACGCTTATCCGGTGATGTGTAATTCATAACCCCTTCATACCACAAAAACCGCCCGACTTCGACTTCCAAATCAGGCTTGCATTCTGGAA
>Ga0302319_10011242_pt1 | contig 16999 bp, 17 predicted proteins | sample Bog_T0_2_FD_203319 | JGI IMG/M metagenome (GOLD analysis project Ga0302319, IMG submission 203319) | Peat permafrost microbial communities from Stordalen Mire near Abisko, Sweden - Bog_T0_2 | ecosystem: Environmental > Terrestrial > Soil > Wetlands > Peat | place: Sweden: Abisko, Stordalen Mire...
CCGGCGTTATTACGAGGAAGCAGCTCCCACCATCAGCGACCAGGAATACGACGCGCTTTACCGCGAACTGGCGGAGCTCGAGGAGCGCCACCCGGAACTGCGCACGCCCGATTCCCCCACCCAGCACGTCGGCGGCAAGCCGCTCGATCAATTTGCGCAGGTCACGCACCGCACGCCGATGCTCTCGCTCGACAACACGTACTCCGAAGCGGAGGTGGGCGAGTGGTTTCGCCGGCTCGAGAAGCATCTGCCGGGCGGGGAGATCGAGCTTGTCATCGAGCCCAAGGTCGACGGCGTCGCCATCTCGCTGCTCTACGAGCATCGCCGGCTCCAATACGCCGCCACGCGCGGCGATGGACGCACCGGCGACGACGTGACTCAAAATGTCCTGACCATCCACGGCATCCCGCGCGAGTTAAAGGGCGGCCCCGATCTGATCGAGGTCCGGGGCGAGGTCTACATGACCCGCGAGGGGTTCAGGAAATTGAACGAGGAGCGTGCCGCAGCCGGCCTGCCGGAGTTCGCCAACCCGCGCAACTCCGCCGCCGGCTCGCTCAAGCAGCTTGACTCCGCGCTGGTCCGCAAGCGCCCGCTGGGCCTCATCCTGCACGGCATGGGCGCCGTCGAGGGCGGCGAGCCGCTGAACACTTACCTCGACGGCCTCGCGCTGCTGGATCGCCTCGGCCTGCCACGTGGCAAAACGCAAACCGCGCGCACGTTGGACGAAGTGCTGGCCGCGATCCGGCACATTGACCAGACGCGCCACGGCCTCCCCTTCGAGACCGACGGCGCGGTGGTCAAGGTCAACTCCCTCGCCCAGCGGGAACGCGCGGGCTTCACCTCGAAAGCGCCGCGCTGGGCCATCGCCTACAAGTACCGCCCCGAGCAGGCCGAGACCCGACTGCGGGACATCGTCATCCAAGTGGGCCGCACCGGCGTGCTCACGCCGGTGGCCGAGCTCGACCCGGTATTCGTCAGCGGCACGACCGTCGCCCGCGCCACGCTGCACAACGAGGAAGAAATCGCCCGCAAGGATATCCGCATCGGCGACCTCGTCATCGTCGAGAAAGCCGGCGAGGTCATCCCCGCCGTGATCGGCGTTAAAAAAGAGGCCCGGACCGGCGCGGAGCGCGTCTTCAAGATGCCGGCCCAGTGCCCCGTGTGCGGCGGCGATGTCTTGCGCGACCCGGAGCAGGTCGCCGTCCGCTGCATCAACGCCGCTTGTCCCGCGCAGGTCCGCCGGAAGCTCGAGCACTTTGCCAGCCGGGGCGCGATGGACATCGAAGGCCTTGGCGAAGTGATGGTCGAGCAACTGGTCGAGCACAGCCTCGCCCGCGACGTGAGCGATATTTACAAACTTACCGCCGAGCGCCTCGCCGTCATCCCGCGCACCGGCGCCAAGAGCATCGAGAACCTGCTAGCCGGTATCGAGCAGAGCAAAACCCGCCCGCTCTGGCGGCTCGTCTTCGGCCTCGGCATCCTTCATGTCGGCGCCACCGGCGCGCGCAACCTCGCGCAACATTTCCACACCATCGAGCCGATGATGAACGCCGGCCTGGACGAGTTGCAACGCGTCCCGGACGTGGGCGAAATCATGGGCCAGAGCATCTTCGCCTTCTTTCGCGATCCGCACAACCGCGCCCTTATCGAGCAACTCGGAGCCGCGGGCCTGAACATGGGCGAACAAGACCCGCGCCACGCCCCCGCCGCGAACGCGCCGCTCGCCGGCACCACCTGGGTCATCACCGGCACGCTCTCCGAGGAGCGCGAAGCCATCGCCGAAGTCATCCGCAAACACGGCGGCAAAGTGTCATCCGGCATCAGCAAAAAAACCACCTGCCTCCTCGCCGGCGAGGAAGCCGGGAGCAAACTTACCAAGGCACAAACCCTCGGCGTAAAAATTGTAAACGAGCCGGAGTTCCGGAAGATGATTGGAACAAGTGAAAATTAACCACGGATTTCACGGATGAGCACGGATGCAGAGTTCCCAAATCCGTGCCAATTCGTGAAATCCGTGGTTTAAATTCAACAGTCGCCAGCGTTAGACTCCCGCTTCCATCTCAATATGAAACCGTCGCTTCCGCTCCTTTTCACCGTCCTGGGTCTCTTTCTCGTGGGGGGGTGCGTAACCGACATGACCAACGCCGACTACGCCGCGCGCGCGGCGATGAACGTGGCCATCAAGAACGAGCCGCCGGGCGATTACTTCATCGGCCGGCGCTACTACAAGGTCGATTACAAATTCTGGGGATTCGTCCGCCAGCCCGGCCAGCCGTGGAGCACGGCCAAGCTGGTGATGATGAACGAGCAAACCAAGCTGGCCCCCGACCGCCAGAAGGGCATCCTGGGCAGCGACCACGGCTACGAGTACAAACTGTACGGCCGTTACTCGGGTCAGACTGTTTACGAGCCCGCCAGCAACAGTTTCTACCCCGAGTTTGTCCTGACTGGCTACGAGCTGATCTCGACCACTCCGCCCCCGATCCTCTCGATCCCCGGCTCGAACGATCCCGTCCGCCGGATCATCGAGAACCCGCCGCATTAACGAGCGTTACATCCCGCTCAATTCCAGCTCCGGATTATCCACCCGGCTCAGGCTCCAGTCCCAGGGCTTCCAATTCCCGTGTTTCCATTGAAACACGAACGGCGCCTGCAGCCCGTTCACGCGCTCCTTTACCAACCCCGCCGCTTCCGTGCCCGTCCCGTCGATGGTCCACCTTTCCGTCACCGTTCCGCCATCGGCGCTCAACTGATCGCGCGCCGACGACGCCGTCACCGTAAGCACGAAGAATTGCCCGATCCATTGCCGCGCGTCGCGGATTGCCGTCGCCCGCGTGTAGCCCCACCGGTCCGAGTACCCGGCATCCACCAGCGCCTCGACCCGCGCCCAGTCCCGGCGCTCGACCGCGCTTCGCAAATGCGCCTGGTGGAGGAGCAATTGCCGCTCCGGTTGCCAGAGCCAGAGACACCGTAACGCAATTGTAATCACCGCGAGGCTTGCAAGCGCCGCCGTGATTTTGAATCGTGTGGACATGACGAAAAAGTCGGATAAACCCGGCATCAGATACCGGCTCAATGTGGCCGCAATCCTGCGAAATGGCGCGGGAAAAATTCTCATTTGCGAGCGCATCGACAGCCCGGGCGCCTGGCAGTTTCCCCAGGGCGGCGTGGATGGAGACGAGACCCTCGCCCAAGCCCTCGCCCGAGAGCTGACCGAGGAAATCTCCGTTGCCCCCGCAGCTTACAGGATTCTCGCCACCAAGGGCCCCTACTACTACCTCTTCGGCAACAGTCGGGTGGTCAAAGGCTTCCACGGCAAGGAGCAGCATTATTTCCTGGCCGATTTCACCGGCGACCCGGCAGTGATCGACGTCCGCACCCTTCACCCGGAGTTCCGCGACATCCGGTGGGTTGACCCCGCCGCGTTCCAGATCGGCTGGCTCCCGAGGATGAAACGCAAGGTGTATCGCAAAGTTTTTCAGGACTTTTTCTCCGTCGAAATTTGATGCGCACGCGAAATGCTTATTGACCTTTGATGCCATCTCCGGCATTACCCCCCTTTAACCAAAAATTGCTCTATGCTGACTCTTGGCATGTTTTCCTTTGTCTTTGTTGCTTTCGTGGGTTGTGTATGGTGGGCCTGCAACAACGACGAGGGTGGCGCCCAGTAACCCGCGCCGCCCCCGGTAAGACCGGGCCGAAACATTTATGCCGCCTTCCGACGAACTCCATTGGGTTAAATCGACTGCCAACGAGTTGAATAACTTGTTGCAGGTCATCACGGAATCCAGCCAGTTCCTCCAGCGCTTCACTGGCGGCAATCCCGAGGCCGCACGCTATTACGACATGATGCGCAGCGCCGTCGATCGCGCAGCGCAGCTCTCCCGCACCATGCTCGAGCGCAGCGGCCAGCAAGAGAATCAACCCAAGGTCCATCCCTTTCCGAATCCGGGCACGTTTGGCGAGACGCCCCCGGTGGGCTCGCAAAGGGAGTTTGCGCCCACGCCTTTCCCCGATAAACAACGGACCGATGTCCGCATCGCCAATCCCGAAGGCGCCCGCGAACTGATCTTGATCGTCGATGACGAGGACTTCGTCACCCTGCTGGCCCAGCGCGTTCTAACGGACGAGGGTTACCGCGTCGTCACCGCCCGGGACGGCTTCCAGGCGCTCGATATTTACAGGAAGCTCCAGAAGGATATCGGATTGGTCATCCTGGACTTTACCATGCCCATCATGGATGGCTCCGAGGTGTTCAGCGAGTTGCGCATGATCGATCCCCAGGTCCCCGTCGTCCTGAGCAGCGGCTTCACCGAGCAGGACAAGCTCAAGTGGATGCTCGCCAAGGGCCTGCGCGGCTTCATTCCCAAGCCCTACACTCAGCAGAAGCTCCTTCTCCAGGTCCGTTCGACCCTCGACTCGATGAAGGGCGACCGCCTCTAAGCTCTCCATAAGCTCCATCGCGCCTATCGGGCATACAGAGCCTATAGGTCTCCGCCCCCGCAATCTGCCTGCGGTCTGGCACTGTTCTGGCTTTAGCAATCTTGCGCATGGCCAGAATCGACTCGTTTTTCAAGTTCATGATGGAGCAGAAGGCATCGGACCTTCATCTCTCGACGGGCAATCAGCCGATGCTCCGCATTCACGGTGACCTCGTCCGCATCGACTCCCCGCCCCTTGAGAGCGACGACCTCAAGGCCCTCGTCTACGAAATCGCCCCGGAAACCAAAATCAAGACCTTCGAGGAAACCGGCGACGTCGACTTCGGCTACGAGTACCCCGGTTTCGCCCGCTTCCGCGCAAATTTCCTCAACCAGAAAAACGGCATCGCCGCCGTCTTCCGGCTCATCCCGAGCAAGGTGATGACCATGGAGGAACTCGGCCTGCCGCCCGTCCTCAAGCGCTTCGCGATGCTCAAAAAGGGCCTGATTCTCGTCACTGGCCCCACCGGCTCCGGAAAATCGACCACGCTGGCGGCAATGATCGATTTCGCCAATCTCCACCGCAAGGACCACATCATCACCGTCGAGGATCCCATCGAATTCGTCCATCGCAGCCAGCAATCCCTGGTCAACCAGCGCGAGGTCGGCGTCCACACCCGCTCCTTCGCCTCAGCCCTGCGCGGCGCCCTGCGCGAGGACCCCGATATCATACTCGTGGGTGAAATGCGCGACCTCGAGACCATCGAACTTGCTCTCACCGCAGCCGCCACCGGCCACCTCGTCTTCGGCACGCTCCATACCTCGAACGCCCCCAAGACCATCGACCGCATCATCGACGTCTTCCCCACCAACCAGCAAAACCAGGTCCGCTCCGGCTTGAGCGAGTCCCTCAAGGGCGTCGTCGCTCAAAATCTCTTCAAACGCGTCGACCAGCCCGGCCGCTGCGCCGCTCTGGAGATCCTCGTTTGCGACACCCCCATCGCCAATTTGATCCGCGAAGGCAAGACCCACCAGGTTGCCGGCATGATGCAGGTCGGCAAGAAAAAGGGCAACCAGCCCATCGACGACGCCATCATGGAGCACCTGCGCGGAGCCCGCATTTCCGCCGAGGAGGCCTACGACAAAGCGACCGACAAGAAAAAATTCCGCGCGCTGCTCAAGAACCCGCCGGATGACCTCGACGAATAGGAAACGACCATGCGCCGCGCCGAATTTGACCGCATCCTGACCTCACTGATGGAGGCCCACCCGGGTGTCTCCGATCTCCTCTTTACCGTCGGCCGCCCCTTCCAGGTGGAAAGCTACGGCGAGTTGAAACAGGTCGACATCCACCCCGACGTCCAGCGCCTCACCGCCACGCAGACGGAGATCCTCGCCCTCAACATCATCGGCGAGGACCGCCGCCTCATCAAGGAGCTGATCATGATGGGCTCGTGCGATTGCTCCTACGCCCTGAGCGAGCGGTTCCGGTTTCGCGTCAATGTCTTCAAGCAGCGCGGCAATTTTGCCATCGTCATGCGCAAACCCCAGCCCGAGGTCCCTACCCTCAACAGCCTCGGCCTCCCACCCATTTTCCAGGACATCGCCCGCGAGAAGAACGGCCTCGTCCTGGTCACCGGCGCCACCGGCTGCGGCAAAACGACGACCCTCGCCGCCGTGCTCAACGAGATCAACGAGTCCCAGGCCGTCCACGTCGTAACCCTCGAGGACCCCATCGAGTTCGTCCATCGCCACAAAAACTCGACCTTCTCCCAGCGCGAGCTTGGCTCGGATTTCGACGATTACCCGAGCGGCCTTCGCGCCGCCCTGCGCCAGGCGCCCAAGGTCATTCTCGTGGGCGAAATGCGCGACCGCAAGACCGTCGAGATCGCCATCACCGCCGCGGAAACCGGCCACCTGGTTCTGAGCACCATCCACACCATCGACGCCGGCCAGACTATCGACCGCATCATCGGCCTCTTCGATCAAAGCGAGGAGAAACAGCTCCGGCTGCGGCTCGCCGATACCCTGCGCTACGTCGTCAGCCAGCGCCTGGCCCCCAAGCGCGGCGGCGGCCGCCTCCTGCTTACCGAGGTTATGGGCTACAACCTTCGCGTTCGCGAAGCCATCGCCTTCGGCGAAAGCGAGAACCGCTCCTTTTACGACATCATCGAGGCAAGCGCCACCTTCGGCTGGCATACCTTCGACCAATCCATCGCCCGCGGCTACGACGCCGACCTGCTTACCGAGGAGACCGCCAACCTTTACGCGACCCGCAAGGGCAGGGTGACCCGCGCCCTGGACAACTCGAAGAAACGCCGCGGCCTCGCCGAGGACAGCTCCGCCAGCCTGCGGCTCGATAATATTCGAGAAGTCGATTCCGCCATTCCCGCCGCCGGCGCCCTCACCCTCGACAACTGATCCTTGCCGCCATGGAAATCCAAACCCGCCATGACATCTTCGAGCCCGACGATCTGACCGCCCTGGTCTGCATCGACGAGGCCGAGGTCCAGCGCGCCGTCATCGACCAGGTCGGCGATCTCAATTACCGCATCCACACCGGTCTCTTTGCCGAGGACGTATCCCTCAAGCTGCGCGCGCATACCTACGACCTGGTCGTCGTTTACGAGACTTTTGCCGACAGCATTGCCGAGGGGAATCCCGTTCTCATCGAGACCAACCGCACCCCCTCCAACCAACGCCGCAATCAATTCGTCGTCCTCGTCGGCCCGAACATGATCACCAACGACGAGCTGCAGGCCTTCCAATACTCCGTCGACCTCGTCTTCAGCGTCTCGGACCTGGCCAACTTCAAGCCCGTCCTGCGCCGCGCCGTGGCCCGCCACGGCGAATTCTACAGGCAGTTCAAGGATTGCCTGCGGATGGCCGGAGGATAGGGCACATACGGCCTACGAGGCCGATAGGGCCTATGAAAATCCCGCGGTTTCGGCTCTACTTCCCCCGTGCTCGAATCCGCCCTGGCTCCCATCTTCCAGGAGAACTTCACCGCCCGCCACGAACTCGGCGCCTCCGTCTCCGTCTGGCGCGAGGGCCGCGAAATCGCCGGCTTCGCGGGCGGCTTCCTTGACCGGCACCGGACCGAGCCGTGGCAGGCCGGCACCCTGGCGCTCGTCTACTCCGCAACCAAAGGCCCCGCCGCCGCCTGTGTGCTCAAATGCCTCTGGGAAGCCGGCCTCTCCCTCGATGCGCCCGTGGCTTCCGTCTGGCCCCGCTTCGCCCTCGCCGGCAAGGCAGCCATCACTTTCGCCGACGTGCTTTCGCACCGCGCCGGCCTCGCCGCCCTCGACCATCCTCCCGATGTTTTCGATTACCCAGCCGTCATTCGCGCCATCGAGGAGCAGGCGCCGCTCTGGCCCGTCGGCCAGGGCCACGGCTATCATCCGCGCACCTCCGGCTACATTTGGGATGAGATCGTCCGGCGCTTGGCCGGCCAACCCCTCGGCCACTATTGGCGCATCGCCTTCGCACGGCCCCTCGGGCTCGATTTCTGGATCGGCCTCCCCCCGGGCCGCCTCCGGGATGTCGCCCCGCTCCATGCCGCCCGCGTGCTCCAGGGCGACGACCCGTTCCTGAAGGCCTACGCCGAGACTGGGTCGATCACCAATCGCGCGTTCAATTCTCCCTCCGGCCTCGCCACCGTCTCGTCGATGAACACCCCCAAGGCCCGCACTGCCTCCTTTCCCGCCTTTGGCGGAATCGGCTCAGCCGCCGCGCTGGCACACTTCTATGCCATGCTCGCCGGCGGCGGACAGGAGGCCGGCCACACATACATCCCGCGCGGGGCTGTCGCAGCCATGTCCATCCGGCTCGCCGACGGATTCGACCGCGTTCTGCGCCTGGATACCGCCTTTTCCGCGGGCTTTCTCCAGGACCCGCTCACTCCTGCGGGGGAAAAATCGCGTTCCATCTTTGGTCCCTCGGTTCGCGCGTTTGGCCAGGTCGGCGCCGGGGGAAGCTTCGCCTTTGCCGACCCGGATCGCGGAATCGGCTTCGCATACGTCATGAATCAGATGGAGCCGGGCGTCCTGCCCAATGCCAAGAGCCTCCTCCTCATCCGCCGCATGTACCAAGCGCTGGATTGAAGTCGAGCTACTGCCCCACCGGCGAGGCCGCGGGTCCGCTTGCCCTGAAATATTTGGCGTACGCGTTGACTATCGTCTTGGCCGTGTCGTCCGTCTGCGCCGCCTGGGCCACGTCGGTAATCAACTTCGTCACTTGCGCCTGGGCCTGCTCCGATTGAGCCACCGCCGCCGCCTGATTCTTCAGCAGACTCTCAAGCTGGACCCGCTGCGTCGAGGAATTGCTCACCTGCCAGGCCAGCAGCACGATAACGCTCACCGAAAGCAGCGCCAGCGGGATGAACGCGTTCATCGGAAATCCGTGGCAACCCTCCGCGCCGTATTCCTCGCTCGATTCCTGATTCATTTCGTCGCTCGATTCTTCGCTCATAATCTAGGGGGTTGCGGCAGCGCTTGCAGAGGGCGCCGCCGTGGGGGATGCCGCGGCCTGGGGCGCCGGGGCGGGGGATTCGTTTTTCTTTACGGTAATGCCGTTCTTGGACAGCACGTCCTTGAGCTTGTCGTCTTTCAGAGACGCCTGGGCGACATCCTTCAATAGATTCGAGCCGATCTGCTGGGCCATCGTGCCTTTGTTGATCTCCTCCTGTTGCGCCTGCGCCTGGGCCTGGAGAGTCTGGTTCTTCTGGCCCAGGAAGATCAAGATGATCACCAGGATCAGAGGTACGAGGGACAGGATGACTGACGCGATGAATTGGGGGGGCTTCATGAGAATGCTAAAAATCGGGGTCTGTGTGCGCTATCTCTCCAAAGCGGATGCTTTCTCGTCAAGCATTGATTCGGTTCACGCCCCGGCTTTGGGCGGGCTCGACGATGCCCGTTCGACCAGTTTAACCGGCAGCAGCACCTTCTTCGCCTCGCTTGGAAAGCTGTCCCGCTCCCGCACGCGGCGATTCGTCTCCGACACGCCTGTTATGCCAATCTCCTCGGCCGGAAGGTGCGCAGTCGTCAGCGCGGGCTGAAGGTGCGCCGAAAGCGCGTCGTCCGAGCACCCGATCACGCTCAACTCCCCGGGCAGCGCGATACCCCGCGCCTGCGCCCGCGCGATCACGCCCGCTGCCGCCGAGTCGTGGAAGCAAAATACCGCCGTGGGCGGATTGGGGCGGTCCATCAGCAAATCAAGGGCCTTGTAGCCATCCTCCATCGTCAAATCCCCATAGATGATGTTCTGCGCCTCGATCGGGACGTTCACCTTGTCATAGCCCGCGCGCACCCCGCGGTTGAGCTCGATGATGTCATAATCGGTCGCGCCGAACGGGCCGGAGAGAATCGCGATCCGCTTGTGCCCGAGCTGGAAGAGGTAATCGATCGCCAGTTGCGAGGCGCTCGCAAAGTCCGGCAGGATGCTCGTCACTCCGGTCATTGCCACGTCGTGCCCGGCCACTGTGACGCCGTAGCCCCGGGCCACCAGCGCCTGGCAGAGCGTCGTATTCGGCTTCCCGAGAAGGAGAAACTTCGAGGCCGTCCCGGACTTGATTGGCCGCGGCAGCGCCTCCGGGTCGATCGAATTGTAATCCGCATCCGCGCGGTAGCGCGCGAGGATCACCGAGTCGCCCACCTCACGCATTGCGCCGCTGATCACGCGCGCCTGAAACGGATCGGAAGGCAGTTCCGCGAGATTGCTATCCAGCATCACGCAAAAATCCCCCTGTTCCGGATACATCCGCACCACCGCCCGCAAATCATTCGGCACATAGCCCATCTCGCGGCACACGCGGAACACCCGGTCCCGCGTCTTTTCGCTCACACGGATCCCGTAATCCCGATCGTTCAACAGCGAGGAGATGGCCCCCTGGGAGACTCCCGCCGCCCTCGCGATATCCGCCATGGTAATACCCTTGTGATGCTCGTGCCCGCGACTCACCGGAGCTTTCGAATCATCGGGGGGGGTGCCGGCCGCGCCGCCGCTGGGTGGAATCATGGTTCAGTGATAAAAAAACGCCCGTTGCCTGAGAGCAAGAGAAATTAGGCCATTTGCGCCTGTTTGGCTACATTCCTCTCTTTTTTTGACGATTTCAAGCCTCCGCGGCCTGAATTTGGGTTTCAGTTCGCTTTATCAATAGGGCAGAATTGTTTTTCCAATCCATTTCCATGCCCGCGATCCCTCCTCTTCTCGGCGCCCACGTCTCGACCGCGGGCGGCTGCGCCGCGGCCGTCGAGCGTGCCCTCTCCATCGGCTGCACCGCCATGCAGATATTCGTCAAAAACAACATGCAATGGTTCGCCGACGCCCTTCCCCCCGCCGAGGCCGACTCCTTCCGTCATCACCCGCGGCGCGGCGAACTGCGAGCCGTCTTCGGCCACACCGGTTATTTGATCAATCTGGCCGCCACAAATCCCGACTTCCACGCCCGCTCGATGCGAAGCCTGAGTGAGGAACTGGTCCGCGCCGGGCAACTCGGGCTCCCGTTCCTCGTACTTCATCCCGGCGCCCACATGGGAGCCGGCGTCGAGGCCGGCCTTGAAAAAGTCGCCTCGAGCCTCGACCGCCTTTTCGCCGGCTTGCCGGCCAATCCCGTCCGCATCGCCCTCGAGGTCACCGCCGGCCAGGGGTCGACCCTCGGCCGCACCTTCGAGGAGCTCGCATTCATCCTCGAACACGTCGAGCGCCCCGAACGCCTCTGCGTCTGCCTGGATACCGCCCACCTCTTCGCCGGCGGCCACGACATCTCGACGGCCACGGGCGTCAAGCAAACCTTCGCCCGCTTCGACAAGCTCATCGGCCGCGACCGCCTTGCCGCGCTGCATTTGAACGACTCGAAGACCGCCCTCGACTCCCGCGTCGATCGTCACGAGCACATCGGCAAGGGCCGCATCGGCCTCGAAGCCTTCCGTTTCATCATGTGCCAACCCCGTTTCCGCAACATCCCGAAGGTCCTCGAAACCCCCAAAGGCAAAGAGATGAAAGAAGACATCGAAAACATGGCCGTCCTGCGGTCATTGATGAAGTAGCGCGTCCACTACGTCCACCCAGTCCACGGCGTCCACCTCCCCTACTGCGCCTCGATCGCATTCAGCGACATCGTGATGGTCCATGCGTCATCGGCCCCCATCCGCTTCAACTCATGCCCCGGCCCCCAGGAGTCCGTGTAGAGAATCTCGCTCGTCCCCATATTGTACCCGATGATCAGCCGCATGTGTCCCGAGAGCACCTTGGGCGCCTTTGCCTCCGGCACGATCCCCAGCATCACCGACCACAAAACCGGAATTCCCTGGTCGATATGGTCCCGCACGATCTGCTGAAACCGGTCCACCGCCGCCTTGTTGTGCGTGCGCGCCTCCTTGAGGATTTCCGGCTGCATGGCCGCATAGATCGCCTGCACGTCCAGCACCAGGCCCGGGTCGGGAATCTCCGGCGCATGCCTCCGGCGCGCCCGCTGATTGTAATCCCTGATCAAATCCAGAATCTGCCGCACGTCCATGTTCTCGATGGACCGGACCTTCACCCCGAGCCGCTGGCTCAGCTTCTTGAGCGAGGCGAACATCGCCTCGTTGCTCGTGCCCGCGCTCGCAGAGCTGTTGGCAAGCTCCGCCAGTTCGTTCTCATCCACAGGCACGCCGTAGTAACGCATCACCCGCTCCGCCGATGCCACCACGCAATACCCTTTCCGCCCCTGGTCCACCATCGGCACCGTGTCGATCCGCACGTCGCCCGACGCCTCCTTCCTCACATGCGCCGGCCCATCGAACACCCCCTGCGGCGAGCTCGACGCCAGCGCCGCCGCCATGAAACTCTTCGGTTTCTCCGCCGGCGTGACCTGCAGCCGCACGAACTCCGCCCGAAACGGGATGCCGCGCGACTTGACCTCTTTCGTGAACGAGGACTCGAGCAGGAACTTCGTCGTCGCCGTCTGGCATGCGACCGCGGTCACTTTCACCGCTTCCGCCGCATCCTGGCCCTGCAACGCCGGCTGCACCTTCGCCAACGCCGCGAGCCCGTTGAAGCTGCGCGTCACCAACGCGTTCCATTGGTCCTTCTCGAGGGCCCCGGCGTCTCCGCGGTTATAAATCGAGACCGTCACCGCCGTCAGCTTTTCCCCATGGAAATCCGCAACCGCCTCGCATACCGGCGCACCGAAAAGCGTGAGGCCGTTCGAATGCGTCTCCGCCCGGTCCTGCGAAGCCGAGAGCCAGTAAAACCCGAGGTCCCGGTGCTGCTCGACAAAATCCGCCCGCCCCGTCTGCCACAAATCCGGCGCCGAAACCAACGCATCCAACTCCTGCCCCCGCGCATGGAAGCAGAGGAAGAAAAGGCTAAAGGCTAAAGGCTGAAGTATGAAACGACAGAAGCCGAACTGCGCTTCCATACTCTAGCCTTTAGCCTTCATACTTTGGCCTTACTCTCAAGCTTTCGGCTGCTGTTGCGTCAGACAGTGGAACGCCCCGAGGCCCCAGATCAATTCCCGGCAATCGATCGGCACCACTTTCCGCTTCGGAAATACGCTTTGCAGCACCGACGACGCCCACGCATCCCCGGTGTCCTGGAAGACCGGCATCAACACGACTTCGTTCGCGATGTAGAAATTCGCGTACGTCGCCGGCAGCCGCTGGCCTTGTTTAACGATCTTCCCCGGCATCGGCAGCGTCAGCACCTTCAGCGGCGCACCATCCTCGACGCACATCTCGCGCAACCGCGTGAGGTTCGCGTGCAACGGCTCGAAGTTCTCGTCCGATTCGTCCTCTTCGATGACTGTTACCACCGTGTCCCGGCTCACGAATCGCGTCAGGTCGTCGATGTGCCCGTCCGTGTCGTCGCCGGCGATGCCATCGCCAAGCCACAGCACGTTCTTAACCCCGATGAATTCCTTTAACTGCCGCTCGATTTCCGCCTTGGTCAGGTCCGGGTTGCGATTCGGGTTCAGCAGGCACGAGGTCGTCGTCAGCATCGTCCCGCTTCCGTTTACATCGACCGACCCGCCCTCGAGCACCATCCCCGGTTTGTAAACCGGCACGTTCAGCAATTCCCCGATCCGCCCGGGCACCTCGTCGTCATCGTCGAAGGGCGGATACTTCCAGCCCCAAGCGTTGTAATCCCAATCGACAATCGCCAGCCGCGGCTCCTCCGCCCGCGTCAGGAACATCGGGCCGTGATCGCGGCACCACGGTTCGTTGGTCGGGATGTGGTGGAAGGTGACGTGCTCGACCCGGGCGTTGTGTTTCTTGAACTGCGCCCGCACCGCCGCCTCCTCGTCCGCGTCGCACACATTGATCCTCACCGGCTCGGAGTCGCCCAACACGTCCACCATCCGCGCCAGCACCGGCAGCACCGAGCAATACGCATCGGGGAAGGAAATCCCTTCCTTGCGCGGCCACGAGAGCCACGTCGCCTCGTGCGGCTCCCATTCCGCGGGCATGCGGTAGCCAAGGTGGGCTGGAGTGACTGTCGGTTCCATGACGGGGTCCATTGCTTCAATCAATCATTCGTTGCCCGAGGCCTTCGTAGGCGTCCACACGCCGGTCGCGCAGGAATGGCCAATGCGTTCGCTGCAAGTCCAGCGACTCGAGGTTGATCTCGCAGACCAGCACCGTCTCCTCCTCGATGCCGGCCCGCGCCAGCACGGCCCCGTCCGGTCCCGCGATAAAGCTTTGCCCCCAGAAATCGAGCCCCTCGCCCCCATCGGGCGCCTCGTGCCCCACGCGGTTGGCCGCGGCCACGTAACAGCCATTGGCGATTGCATGGCCGCGCTGCACGGTCTCCCAGGCGTCATGCTGCTGCATGCCGAGTTGCCGCCGCTCCGCCGGATGCCAGCCAATGGCCGTGGGATAAAAAAGTATCTGCGCCCCGCGCAGCGCCGTCAGCCGCGCCGCCTCGGGATACCATTGGTCCCAGCAGATGCACACGCCGATGGGAGCGTGCGCGGTCTTCCACGCCGGGAAACCGAGATCCCCGGGCGCGAAGTAGAATTTTTCGTAAAACAGCGGATCGTCCGGGATGTGCATCTTCCGGTATTTCCCGAGCAGCGAGCCATCCGCATCCAGGATCGCCGCCGTGTTGTGATAGAGCCCCGGTGCGCGCCGCTCGAATAACGGCGCGACGATCACCGCGCCGCATTCCCGCGCGATCGCGCCCAGCGCCTCCGTCGACGGCCCGGGTATCTCCTCGGCGAGTTGGAAATACTTGTGATCCTCGACCTGGCAAAAATACTGCGACCGAAACAGCTCCGGCAGGCAGATCACATTCGCCCCCTTGCTCGCCGCGTCGCGCGCCATGCCGCACGCCCGGGCCAGATTCGCATCCAGGTCCGGCTCACATCGCATTTGCACGATGCCGAGGACGGGTTTCATAAAAAGGAAAAAGGCTGAAGGCGAAAGGGCTTTATTTCACGGAGTCCGCGGGGACGATCTCCACGCTCTTCACCTCGACCCTTTTGGTCGGTTTGCTCTTCTCCCCCCCGCCGCCGCTTGTGACCGGCGTATCGCCGATCTTCCCCAGCACGTCGTCGCCTTTGATCAGCTTGCCGAACGCCGTGTACTTCCCATTCAGGAAACTGGCATCGCCCAGGCAGATGAAAAACTGGCTCCCGGCCGAGTCGGGATCATTCGAGCGGGCCATCGAGATCACGCCGCGCTGGTGAGGGCGCGGATTGAATTCCGCCTTGATCCCGTAGCCGGGACCGCCGGTGCCCCAGCGCGCCTCCTGCTTGAGATCCTTGGTAAGCGGATCGCCGCCCTGGATCATGAAGCCTTTGATGATGCGGTGGAACGCCGTGCCATTATAGAAGCCCTGCTTCGCGAGCTTCTTGAAATTTTCGACGGTGTTCGGCGCCACGTCCGTCCAGAATTCGATGACCATATCGCCTTCGCTTGTTTTGATGACTGCTACTTCGTTGCTCATAGGTTGTTTGTCTTCGGCTTGGGCCGCCGTGTTGGCCGTGACCAGCGCGCCGAGCAACGCAAGACAGGACAGCAGGAGGATTTTCATTTCGTTCGGGTTCCCGGAAATCTTCACGAACATCGCGCCCGCTGCCAAGTAATTCCGCCTCCATTTTTCTCGCGTCCAATGTCACGAAAAACTTGACCCGCGATGAAAATCACGCTCGGGATCGCAATTCCTCCATGAATACACAAAGCCAGCGCCGCACACCCGATTGGGTAGCCGCATCCACCGGCAACGCCTCGATCGACAAGGCATTCGCAATCAGCGTCGATCTCGTCGAAGAGACCACGCGGCGATTTCACGAGTTCGACCGCGTGCGCGGCTGGTTGCCGGTGAGCGGCGGCATCCGCGGCTCGGGCATCAAGGAACCCGAAGCCACCAGGGACTCGGCGCACGCCGTTCAAATGGCCGCCTACCTTTGGGGCGGAGAAGAGGGCATCGCCTCAACCATGGAATCGGCGATGTTCCTCGCATTCACCGATCCGAAAACCGGAGTAGTCTCGCACGCGTGCTCCCCAGTGGAAAGCGGACTTATCGCCAACGAGATCGGGATGCACATGCGTTGCGCTGCCGACACCTATCGTTACTTTGGCCCGGCGGAAAACCTCGACGAGGCGCTGCGCCGCGCGTTGCTCACCGCCGAATGGGTCGCGGCCTCCTTCGATCCTGAAGGCTCCGGCCTGCTCGACGCCCGTGGAGAGCAGGCGAGGAGTTTCCACGGCGCCCACCTCGGCGAGGCGAGCCATTATCCACCGAACTACGATCCGAAAAGCAAGACGGTCGTCAGCACGATGGCCTTCTGCGTCTGGCTGCGGCGGATGACCGAGGCCGCGCAACTTTACCGCCGGCCCGAGGCGGAGAAATTCGCGGAATTCCTGCTCCGCTTTTCCGGCGCCATCGAGGCGGGCGCATGGAGCGACCGGGGCGGCTACTACCGTTGCCAGTTCGACCGGATTTCGGACAAGTGGTACTTCAGCATGAACGGGATCAACGAACGCAGCCGCGAAACCGACCTGGTTCCGTATTACTGCGCGGCATCCCCCGTCGAGTTGGAGCGCAAGCGCTGTGTCGCCAGATACCTCGATACCGCATTGACGCGCGACCGCGTCTTTCCGATGCCGATCTATTATCCCCCCTATTCATGGTACGCGCCGGGACATCCCAACTATAACGACCACGGCAGCGACAGGTTCGTCCTGGGCGGCGCATGGGACACTCCGTATTTCCATTGCATCCAGCTTCTCTCCGACGTGGGCCTGATCGAGCCCCTGGAACTGGCCGTGCGCAAACGCGCCGAGGCAATCGTCCGCGACGGCGACTGCACCGAATGGTATTATCTCGACGGCACGATCGATCTTCGCGCCGGGTACCACCGCGACCGCTACGTGGCGTGCGCCACCGCGCAAATCGCCGCGACCATTGAAGGCCTCTTCGGCGTCACCCCCGCCGAGCCGAACTTCGCCGTGATCAACTTCGCGCCCGCCCTGCCATTGTTCCGGCGTCATCGTCACACCGCCCCTCTCACCGAGAGCGACCAGCGCCCGCGAACCCTGAACATCACCCTGCCCGGCGCACGCCGTCTCGATTTCTCAATCTCCTACGAC
>Ga0302319_10011244_pt1 | contig 16997 bp, 11 predicted proteins | sample Bog_T0_2_FD_203319 | JGI IMG/M metagenome (GOLD analysis project Ga0302319, IMG submission 203319) | Peat permafrost microbial communities from Stordalen Mire near Abisko, Sweden - Bog_T0_2 | ecosystem: Environmental > Terrestrial > Soil > Wetlands > Peat | place: Sweden: Abisko, Stordalen Mire...
AGTATCCCGCCGTGCTCGAAGTACTCGATCTCCTGCGGTGTATCGATTCGCACCTTCGCCTTAAACCGCTTCGCAGAACCATCCGCGGCCGTTGCTTTCACCTCGAGCACCCGCCCTGCCGCGAACTTCGAATCCAGCATCGCCTTCAGTCCGGCAAAGTCGTAAACCTCTTCGCCGGTCATTCCCAGCGATTCGAAATTCTGCCCGTCCTCAAACTGCACCGGCAGAATGCCCATGCCAACCAGGTTCGACCGATGGATGCGCTCGAAGCTTTCCGCGATCACCGCCCGCACGCCCAGCAGTTTCGGTCCTTTGGCCGCCCAGTCGCGCGATGAGCCCGAACCGTATTCCTTCCCCGCCAGGATCACCAGCGGGACCTTGCGGTCGGCGTACTTTACGGAAGCGTCGAAAATGGACATTGGTTCACCTTCCGGCAGCAGCCGCGTCACTCCACCCTCCGTGCCCGGCGCCAGCTTATTCTTGAGCCGCACATTCGCAAACGTCCCTCGCACCATCACTTCGTGGTTCCCGCGCCGCGAACCGTAGCTGTTGAACTCCGCCGCCTTCACGCCGTGCTCGGAAAGATACTTACCCGCCGGCCCGTTCGCTTTGATCGAGCCCGCTGGCGAAATGTGATCCGTCGTGACCGAGTCGCCCAGCACCGCCAGCACCCGCGCGCCCAGGATGTCCGTCACTTCAGCCGGCGTCTTCGTAATTCCGTCGAAATACGGCGCCTTACGAATGTATGTCGAGTCCGGCTCCCATCCGTAAACATCGCCTGTCGGAAACTTCAGCCCCTGCCAATTGGCGTCGCCGTCTGAAACCGTCGCGTACTCCTTGCGGAAGCTCTCGCTGCTCAGTCCGCGCTCAATGGCCTCCGCCACCTCCAACTGCGTTGGCCAAATGTCTTTCAGATAAACCGGCGCTCCCGTCTCGTCGTTCCCCAGCGAATCTGTGTCGAAGTTGTGCTCGATCTTGCCCGCCAGCGCATACGCCACCACCAGCGGCGGGCTCATCAGGTAGTTCGCGCGTACGTCCACGTTGACGCGCCCTTCAAAATTCCGGTTGCCGCTCAGCACGCTCACCGCCACCAGCCCATGCTCGTCGATGCTCTTTGAAACGTCCGCCGGCAATGGTCCGGAGTTGCCAATGCAAGTCGTGCATCCATACCCCACTACGTTGAACCGCAGCTTTTCGAGATACGGCAGCAAACCAGCCTTGGTGTAGTAGTCCGTCACCACCCGCGATCCCGGCGCCAGCGAAGTTTTCACCCACGGCGGCACAGTCAATCCCTTCTCAACTGCTTTTTTCGCCAGGATGCCCGCCGCCACCATCACCGAAGGGTTCGAAGTATTGGTGCAGCTCGTAATCGCCGCAATCACCACCGACCCATGATCCAGGTACTGATCAGGATCGACCCCAAACCGCTCCTTCACTGTCGTCGTCAACGAAAACACCTTGTCATCTTGAGCGACCGAAGCGCTAGCGGAGGAAGTCGAAGGATCTGCGGTTGATCCTACTTGTACTGCCACATCCGTCACCGACCCGCGCTTCCACTGTGCCGCCGATCGACTTCCGAGTGGCTTCGCAGTAGGCGACAGCAACGTCGGCAATTGCTGAGCGAAGCTAGCCGCCGCATCCTTCAGCAGCACCCGATCCTGTGGCCGCTTGGGCCCGGCCACGCTCGGTTCCACCGCTCCTAAGTCAAGCTCCAGCATCTGCGTATATTCCGCCTCCGGTGAGTCTGCGGTATGGAACAATCCCTGCTCCTTGTAGTAAGCCTCCACCAAGGCGATCTGCTCCTCGCTCCGCCCCGTCAGCCGCAGATACCGCAGCGTCTCCGCGTCCACCGGGAAGATTCCGCACGTCGCCCCGTACTCCGGCGCCATATTGCTGATCGTCGCCCGATCCGCAAGCGGTAGCCCAGCAATGCCAGGCCCAAAGAACTCCACAAATTTCCCAACCACGCCCAGCTTGCGCAGTGCCTGCGTCACCGTCAGCACCAGGTCCGTCGCCGTAGCCCCCTCGCGCAGCTTGCCGGTCAGCTTGTAGCCGACCACCTGCGGCACCAGCATGGACACAGCTTGTCCCAGCATCGCCGCCTCGGCTTCGATACCGCCCACGCCCCAGCCCAGCACACCAAGCCCGTTAATCATCGTGGTGTGCGAGTCCGTCCCCACCACCGTGTCCGGATAGGCCGTCAGTTCCCCGTCAATCTCCGCCGTAAATACCACCCGCGCCAGGTACTCCAGATTCACCTGGTGGCAGATTCCCATCCCCGGCGGCACCGCGCTGAAGTTGCGAAACGCCGTCTGTCCCCATTTCAGAAAGGCATACCGCTCGCGGTTGCGCTGAAATTCCAACAGAGTATTGGCCGCAAGCGCGCCCGCCGCGCCAAACTCGTCCACCTGGACAGAGTGGTCAATCACCAACTCCGCCGGCACCAGCGGATTCACCCGCTCCGGATCTCCGCCCAGCGTTTTGATAGCGTCACGCATCGCCGCCAGGTCCACGACTGCGGGAACGCCGGTAAAGTCCTGCATCAGCACGCGCGCCGGCATGTAGGCAATCTCGCGGCTCGGCTCAGCCGTCGCATTCCACGTCGCCAGAAAACAGATATCCCCCGCCGTCACATTCACCCCGTCTTCGCGCCGCAGCAAATTCTCCAGCAGGATCTTCAAGCTGAACGGCAGACGGCTCAAGTTGAACCCCTGCGCAGTGAGCGCAGGCAAACGATAGATGGTGTAAGAACGATTGCCGGAAGTGAGCGTCGCTTTGCTCTTAAAAGTACTCATCAGTAACGGCCTTTCTATCCGCACATCCGCGGATGGATCACGAGAGATGGATTCAAACCTGCTCCAGAACTAACTGGACCCGCTATGTAGCAAGGGCACGGCTTCAGAGCCTGGTGAAAAATTCCCTGCAAGCGGGCTTTGTAACAAGGGCACGGCTTCAGCCGGGCCGATAAAGCCCTCAAGATCAATGTGGGCTTTAGCCCCTGAGGGAACGCGAGTGCCCCGAGTCTCGATCCTGAGACCTGCGAAACCAAGTACCAACTGGATAGATTACTCAGCGGGAGAGGCGTCGTCCACGGTCCGGGCGGCCATGGCGAAACCGCTTGGTCAGCGGCGTCGATGAAACTCGTGTTGCAGGGCGGTTGAACATAGCAGACACAACGATTCTAGCGCCGGGCAGCAATTCATGGAAGCCGCATTTTGCATGCCACAATCTTCGCCAGCGGTGCAATTTCCGGTTTGCCTATAACCTCGGGGCTCATTTCAAGCCCACAGGAGACCGCAAGTGTGTGCTGACAGGGGGAATGTTGTAGTACAGGCACCAAGGTATGTATTTGTGATCTGGCCAGTCTAGGCCACAGGAAGCGCCGGCGGGGCAGGCCTTCAGGAGTTCCATTAGCCCCCCGGTTACCAGGCCAACCTGAAGACTGCTATTTGCCGAGGACACCTCATTGTAAACATCGACAAAACTTTCATAGGGAACCTCAGGGTCAACAAGCATGAAGATCGCGTTCGGTTCCTGACGGTTTTCATAGATTTGTGAGATTTTCCGCCTGAGCTCGTTCCGAGGTACCGGTGTCTCATTAACGCGGATGCCTCCATTCTTGGCCAAGAAGACCCAGACGGAACGATCGTCGTTACATTCAGCGAAGGGAAAGGTACGCACTTGTGCAATCGGAACGCTCAAACCCACCGCAGGCGCCCTTCCCATAGCAAACAGACATAGAAATAGAATGAGAAACAATGCAGCAAGGGGTCCAGCCAAGTACGAACGCAGGTTGTTGTTAGTCATGCCAAGGTTGACACCACCACAACTATGTTTGTTCCCGATGGGGGCCTTTTCCAACACTATATCTCTCTTGCGGTCGGCAAACGAGAAGGTATCCTAATCCGCAAGCTTCCGGAGCGCTCAAATGCACCCACGCCTAACCCACTTGCCCATTGCAGTCACTCTTTTGTTCGCGGCAGCAGCCCACAGCCAGACCATGTCCATGCCTGCCACTGCGCCGGCTCCCGCCGTCACCTGGCCCACCCAAGACCACACCACCATCCTCCCCAACTTCCGCTTCGGCACAGGCGAAACACTTCCTCAACTCAAGCTCCACTCCCTAACCCTTGGCACGCCTCACCGCAACGCCGCAGGCCACGTCGACAATGCCATCCTCCTGCTCCACGGCACCGGCGGCAACGCCCACTCGCTGCTCAACCCACTCTTCTCCAACGTCCTCTTCGTCCCCGGCGGCGTCCTCGATATCCAGAAATATTTCCTCATCCTCCCCGACGACATCGGCCACGGCGACAGCTCCAAGCCTTCCGACGGCCTGCACGCCCACTTCCCCGCCTACGACTACGACGACATGGTGCGCAGCCAGCGCCTCATGCTCGACGACATGAAGATTGACCACCTGCGCCTGATCCTCGGAACATCGATGGGCTGCATGGAGTCCTTTGTCTGGGGCGAAACCTATCCCGGCTTCATGGACGCCCTCGCCCCGTTCGCCTGCCTGCCCGTGCAGATCGCCGGCCGCAATCGCATGATGCGTTACATGGCGATTCAAGCCATCAAGCAAGACCCCGACTGGATGGACGGCGAGTACAAAACCGAGCCCGTGCGCGGCCTCCGCAATGCCAATGAGCTTCTTCTGGTCATGGGCTCGAGCCCGCTCCAGATGCAGAAGCAGGCTCCCACCCGCGACGCAGCCGAGAAGTACGTGGATCAGTACCTGGCCCGCGTCCTCGCCGCCACCGACGCCAACGACCTGATCTTCTACGTGAACGCGAACCGCAACTACGACCCCAGCCCGAATCTGGAAAAGATCACCACACCCGTTTTGTGGATCAACTCCGCCGACGACTACATCAACCCGCCGGAGCTCGGCATCGCCGAGAAGATGGTCAAGCGCATGCCCAATGCCCGCTTCATCCTTCTGCCCATCTCCGACGCCACCCGCGGCCATGGAACCCACACAGTCGCTGCCGTATGGAAAGATTACCTGGCGGAATTTATGCGCGCGACGGAACCGCGCCCCTAGCTCGGCACACCTTCCACAACCCGTTCAATGCCCTGCCTCGCGCATGCGGGCCGTTCAGTCCCAGCATCTCATCTTAAGTGGGTACATTCTGCACCTTCTATACTGGACTTTGAATGGATGTCATCAGCGAGGAACTGCCAAAACCGACTTATTGGGTTGGGCTTCAGGGACTGTGGTCTCGTCTTTTAGGCGGCATTATGCACCGCATGCCGAACGAACGGCAGCGGCTCCTCGTGGTCACGATCGTTGCCGGAGGACTCTGCGGTTTAGCGGCGGTCGCATTCCATCTAAGCCTCATGTGGGCGGAGAGGCTGTTCATTGACCGTGCCAATTCCGCTCCCGGGTATAGCTGGATCTGGTGGACCATCCTTACACCTGGCCTTGGCGGCCTGCTCGCCGGTATTGGCCTGACCTACTTAGCTCCCGCCGCTGCCGGCAGCGGAATTCCCCAGGTTAAGGTCGCATATGCCTTGCGCTCCGGCATGGTCACCCTTCGCGAGACAATCGGAAAGTTTGTGCTTTGCGCAATGCAAATTGGAGCCGGTGCTTCTCTCGGTCTTGAAGGCCCAACCGTCCAGATCTGCGCGGGTGTCAGCAGCTTTCTGGCCCGCGCCGCCCGGCTAAGCCCGCAGAATAGCCGGCGACTGACCTCCGTTGGCATGGCGGCCGGTATTGCCGCGGCGTTCAATGCCCCCATTGCCGCAATCACCTTCACGCTGGAAGAGCTGGTCGGCGATCTCGATCAAACCATGCTCTCCGGCGTCATCGTGGCGGCTGCCCTCTCCGCGGTTGTTGAGCACTCCATCCTCGGCACTACGCCCGTGTTTCACATTCAGCGCACATACACGTTCACCAACGCTTCTTCTCTAGTTTGGTATGCCCTGCTTGGCCTGCTGGCAGCCATCGTCTCGGTAGCATTCACGGATTCATTGCTTGGCCTGCGCGCCCGCTTCAAGCGCCTCACATCGGTTCCGCGCTGGGTCCATCCGGCTTTCGGCGGACTCGCCACTGGAACCATGGCCGCCCTCGCTCTCTACTTCTTTCACCTCAACGGCATTGCCGGCGATCCATACAAAACCCTCACCCTGGCGCTTACCGGGACCATGCCTGTTCTGTTCATGGTGGCGTTCTGCATCCTCAAGCTTGCCGCCACCGTGTCGTCGTATTCCAGCGGTGGTTCCGGCGGAATCTTCGCACCGGCCCTCTTCATGGGAGCCATGTTGGGCGGTTCAGTCGGCTATCTGGATGTCACCATTTTTCACCACTCATCGGATGCCATCGGAGCATTTGCAGTGGTGGGCATGGGAGCGGTCTTCGCCGGCATTGTGCGCGCGCCAATGACTTCGATCCTCATTGTGTTTGAGATGACTGGCGGCTACGGCCTGGTGCTCCCGCTCATGATCGCCAACATGAGCGCTTTTGCGCTGGCCCGCTACTGGCGCAACGTTCCAATCTACGAGGCGCTGCTGGCACAAGACGGAATTGAGTTGCCCCACGGGCGCCCTGTCGACCGCCCAATCGATACGGATGCTCCTGTGGAACCTGTAGACGATGCCACTTCCTGAGCTCGTCGTCTCAAGTTCAGGCCTTTTTCTACTGCGCTTAGCGTTGACCCGGTTCCATGTTATAGAGGAAATACGCCCGTAGCTCCAAGTAAGGCCCATGAAAATCGTGCGGCAATGGCGGATAGTTTGAGCCCGTTAGCGCACCCCATGCCGCCCGATCCAATGCCGTATCGCCCGACCGTCCCTCCAGCACCAGGCTCCCATCCATCAGCCGCCCGTTGGGCAAGACCTTGAAACGAATTGCCACCATTCCTGACTTCAAAATCGGCGGATTCACTTCGTCGGGAATTAGCGGATCCCAAGTGTGTGCGGTCTCCCAATGCCAGCGTTGCAGCCAATTGCTGAAATCAACGCCCTGCGTGTCAGAAAGAACCTGCACGCCGCCTGAGCCCGCACCGGGATGACGAGCAAGGCCACCAGAAGGCAAATTCCCTTGCTGTCCAGACCCAGGATTGCGCGCCGCACCCTTCATCGCATCCCTTAGTTGGTCAGCCGGATTTTCCGAGTTCATGGCAAAGTTAGGCCGGGCAGGGACAGCAGCCGGACGCGGCGCCTCCAACTGCGGTTGCGTTTGCGGCGCTGGCGGAACCGGCGTGGCTGGTTGAACTGGAGCAGGTGCCGCCTGTTTCGGAGAAGCCGGCGCTGGAGCAGGCGGGTTGGCCCGATTAAGCGCCTCGAGCGACTTCTTGTCCATAATTGCTGGCTTCTGAGGAACCGGCTTGATCGTCACCTTCGGCTGCGCTTCCCGCAATGCGTCCGGCGGCAAATCAAGATAGGTCAGGTCTTTGCGTTGCTTGATCGCGTCGATCGGATCAATGACTTGTGGTACTTTGAACACATATTTGGGAATCCATGTTACTGCTGAAAGAAGCGCCAGGTGAAACAGAATGGCGATCCAGATGCCTTCGCGCAAGCGTGCCCAGCGACGCTCATCCTCGAGATCGCTGATCATCTCCAGCAACTCGTGGGTGTCGTAGTCAACCCAACGCGAGCCGCGAACCACAGGGGACGCAGTCTCCGCTTCCGCCTTTGAACCCGAACCGTCTGGCTCTGGTTCCTTGCTCATGGCGGTGGGCTCGTCTGGTTCCTGCAAATTGGTGGGCGTGTTTGTGGAGGGCATCGGTTCCGCTGGAGCCAGAAGGAATGCGCCCTGCGCGCACCCGTTTCGTCTCGAGTCCTTTCTATCTATTCTCTCATCTCTCGCGATGTCGGTGCGCCGCAGCCCGGCCCGTACAATGGTTCCTGATCATAGGACGTATGCAGACGGGAAGGGGAACGCTTTTTGAAGTCGATTATTGCCGGAATCATGGCCCAGTGGAAGATTGTGCTCCTCCCCTTCCTTGCCAAGTTGGGTTTCTGGGGAGCAGGCGCGGTCGCGCTGCTTGATTCCTCCTCCATTCCCGTTCCAATGGATGCCATCCTGGCCTTGTATGTTTGGAATGACAAGGGGCACTTCTGGCTTTATTGCCTGCTGGCCTCTGCGGGATCTGCAATCGGCGGGCTGCTTCCCTACGGCCTTGGTCGTGCCGGCGGAGAACTCTTCCTGCTCAAACGGGTGAACCGCGAGCGGTTCGAAAGAATGCGCACGCGGTTTGAGCGGCAGGAGTTCCTGGCAATGATGATTCCGTCCGTGCTGCCCCCGCCCACACCCTGGAAAGCGTTTGTCTTCGCAGCGGGCGTATTTGAAATGCGCGTCTTGCCCTTCCTGATCGCAGTATTCTGCGGACGGATGATTCGCTGGCTAATCCTCTCGATCCTGGTCCTGAAGTTAGGACCGGGCGCTGTCGATGTTGTGGCACACCACTCTCTGCCGCTGGTCGGCATTGTTGGGCTACTGGCGTTGATCGGATTCACTTGGTGGTGGATACGCAGAAGGCGAACAGTCAAGGCGCTGGGCAGCTAAGCGCATCGTCAAATTGCTTCAGGCATTCCGAAGAGGATCGACTACTTATCGATCAACACTTCCCGGCGCTGCGCACCATTCAGGCGCCGAACCAAGACCGGAACTCCGAATGCCAGCCCGGCCACGATCGCAGTCGAGACCAGGTCATTCCGGTAAAACGGCAGCCCGGCCACGTAGCACTCACCAAGTCCTGCCAGGGTCGGCTGATACATGCCGCTCCCAAGCGGAACCGCATGGTTCGAGATCACCCAAACAACGTAGTTCGAGATGAGAAAAAACGAGGTCGGCCCCAACAAGGCTCCCGCAGCCACGCGAACAAAAGTAGTCTTGCTGTGCAGCAGAATCTGTCCCAAAGCCATCGCCGCCAGATACCAGGCCCATGTGGGAACGTATCCTTGCCAGGCGAAAGCGTAATGGTAGCTATATACCGTCAGGAAGTAATCAGTCGCCACCAGCGCAGCCAAGGGGACCAGCATCTCGCGCCACGGTCGTTTGGCGCCAAAATAGAGCAGTGCTCCGCCCACCGCGGTGAAATTCATCCAGCCAGCGTGGGGTAGCAGACGGGTAAGCAAGGCAAACGCCAAGAGCAAATAAGCGAACATGAAGACCTCATCTCGGAATTTTGGGATCATCCCCGAAAAATGGGATATTTTCCGGCAGGAAAAACCGAAGAAACCGCAACCCGACCGCCGTTGCTGGGTACACGACAAATCCTCTTTCCATTCTGAGGTCCAAACTCTAAGCGGTCAACCGCGCCGGACAAATGCAGTCAACAATTTTTTTCACACCGGCAAAATCAAGCTACTTTTGCTCGCGTCCGTTGGTCGCTTCCCCCGCGTCTTCCCGGCCGTCCACGATATAAACCCAAGCGGCAAGCACGTCCCTGCCTCGATTACTCCCCGTCCCAAGGTACGAATAGTCAAACCTCAGATCCGTAAACTTCACCGTCGTCCACTGCCGATTGGGCGGAAGTTGCGGGGGGTCAATTCCCGCAATGCGCTGCGGGCCAACGTCCCGCACAACCGCCCAGGTTCCCCAATCCAAATAAACCTGCCCAAGAAAGGTGCGTTTGGCCGCCTCCACCGCAGGGGTATTGGTTGGCTTGAAGATCACGTCCTGGCCCGGGTCGCTATCAATCTCACCCGTGCGGGCGTTCACCTCGGCGCTCTGGTAGGTATCCGCTGTTTCTAAAATCGCATGCCAACGAAACGGGTTTACCGGGTAAGGTTCCAGAGCGAGTCGCTTCACCGCCGCTGTTGTGACTTGGGTGTTCTCTACCATCGCCTTCGCTTGTGCACGCTCAGACCATCGCCAGCACCACAGCGCCACCATGCCGGTGAGAGCAAAGATCGCCCAGCCGCGGCCGGGAAAAAGTGTTCTCCGCGCGCCGATCTCCCTGTCCGCCAATCCCAATAGCCAGGGCACTATCAGCGAAAGCAGCATCAGCGCCCACAGCACAGGCTCGGCAATGAACATGAAACTCCCCGCGTACCATCGCGGATTGAATGGAAAGAAGGGCCGCAACCCGTAATTGTTCGTCCAATCCAGCAGCAGGTGACTGAGCGCCGCAATCAGCGCCGTTGCATAGAGCCAGACCCACCTTACCGGCACTGCAGGCGCTTTTACCTCTTGGTTCAGCACCTTGGCTTTTCTGATCAGTCGCCCCTGTCGCCAGCGGTGCAGCACCCAGACCGCCACCACCACCACCCCGGCCACCACCGGCGCAGCAATGAATGTATGGGTAATGCCGCGGTGGTGTTTCAGTTCCTCAACTGGCCCCGCAAAACCCCAAAGCATGTCCAGGTCGGCAGCCTCTGCTGCCAAAACCGCCGCCAGCGTAGCATACGCTGTTTTGCGATTCAGCCCGGCCCGGCCAATGCAGGCTCCGGTAAGAAAGTGCGTAACAGGTTCCATATCAATCTGCCAACCATACTACCCTGCCCGGTCCCTCCTATAATTCACCCCATGGGCGACCAAAATAGCCAGCACTCGGATCGAACGGCCTCACATCGGGCTGAGCAACTTCGTACAGAACTCCGCCACCACGAACATCTGTACTACGTCCTCGACGCACCGCAGATTTCAGATGCACAATACGACGCGCTGATGAATGAGCTTAAGCGCATCGAGTCAGAACATCTTGAGGTGCTCACACCGGACTCGCCCACTCAGCGCGTTGGCGGCAAGCCAGCCGAAGGATTCAAGAAGGTGCGCCACTCCCGCCCCATGCTCAGCCTCGACAACGCCTACTCAATTGAAGAGCTTACCGACTGGGATCGCCGCGTGCACGAGTTGGCCGGCAGTCTTCCTGTTGAATACACCTCCGAACTCAAACTCGACGGCCTGAGCGTAGCTCTGCATTACGAGCCGGCGGAGAAGGGTGCCGGCCGCCTCGTCCACGGCCTCACCCGCGGCGACGGCCAAATCGGCGAGGACGTTACCTCCAATATCCGTACGATTCGCAGCGTTCCTCTCACCATCCCGGCAGATCGGCTCAAGAAAGCTGGACTACCCCAAACGTTTGAGGTTCGCGGCGAAGTTGTTATGCCGGAAGCGGCTTTCCATCGGCTGAATGAAGAGCGCGAGAAACAGGGCCTGCCCCCGGCGGTCAATCCGCGCAATGCCGCTGCGGGAACCTTGCGTACCCTCGAACCAAGCATCGTGGCGAATCGCCGCCTGGTGATGTTCGCTTATTTTCTTCTCGTAAATGGTGACTATCTTCCCCAAGGCCAGGCTGCCACGCTTGACGCCCTCACAAACCTCGGCTTCCGCGTCAATCCTCATCGCGAACGCGCCCACACAGTCGAAGAAATGATGCGCTTTATCAACTCGACTGAGAGCAAACGAGACACCCTCGGCTACGAAATCGATGGCGTCGTCATCAAAGTCGACTCACATGCGACCCAGCAGCGCCTCGGCTACACCGGCCGGGCTCCCCGATGGGCAATCGCGTACAAGTTCACATCAAAGGGCGCTATCACCCAACTGAACGACATCACCATCACCGTCGGCCGATCCGGTAAGTTGACGCCAACGGCAGAACTAACGCCGGTATTCATTGGCGGTGTCACTGTGAGCCGTGCCACCTTGCACAATGCGGATTTCATCGAGCGCATGGGACTGCTGATCGGCGACTGGGTCATGGTGGAGCGAGGCGGCGATGTAATTCCTAAAGTCGCTTCGGTGGTAGAAGACGCCGAACATCCCCGTGGCACGCGTCGCTTCGTTTATCCCACCCACTGTCCCGAATGCGGCAACGAGGTAGTTCGGGAGGAAGACGAAGTGGACTACCGCTGCGTGAATGCGGATTGCCCCGCGTTGTTGCGAGAGACACTTCTCCATTTCGGCCATCGCGGCGTCATGAACATTGAAGGGCTGGGCGAGGCAGTGGTGGCTCAGCTAATGGAGCGCGGGCTCGTCCACAGCGTCGCCGACCTGTACAAACTGACTGAAGTGCAGCTCACTGAGCTCGATCGATTCGCCGAAAAATCTGCTCGTGCTCTCCTCCAGGAGATTGAACGCTCAAAGAATGCCGGCTTGGCCCGCGTCATAAAGGGTCTGGGGATTCGTTTTGTGGGCGAACGCACTGCGGAGTTGCTGGCCGAGGAATTCGGCTCGATTGACGCGCTGATGTCAGCGAGTACGGAGGAGTTGGAGCGCGTGGAAGAGGTTGGCCCGCGCATCTCCCAGGCAATTCTGGAGTTCTTTTCCCGCCCCGCAAATGTCACCCTGGTCCAGCATCTCAAAGACGCCGGCGTAGACATGACGGCCGAAAAGAAACAGCGCTCATCGCAACTATCCGGATTGACATTCGTTTTGACGGGCACGCTTCCTAGCCTCACCCGCGACGACGCCAAAGCACGAATTGAAGCAGCGGGCGGCAAGACCGCGGGATCCGTCAGCAAGAAGACAAGTTACGTTGTGGCTGGTGAAGACGCCGGCTCGAAGCTGGACAAAGCACGCGAACTCAAGATTCCCGTGCTCGATGAAGCTGGGCTGCTTGCGCTCCTCGCGTCTTCGCCTGTCAGCAAAAACTAGCTTAGCTACGCCAGGCAAGTTGTACTGCTGTCAGGACCGGTTGCATCTGGAAAGACGACATTGGCCGAAGCGTTGGAAACCAGATACGGCTTTCATCGGTTTAAGACAAGCCGGTTAATCCAGTCCATTCGAGAGGTGATGGTATCAGGCCGCTGACCAGCTTGCGGAACGCCGAGTTCATGAAAAACGATTTGCGCATCTCGATACCTGAGGAGAATATGCCGCGGCGTGCAAGCAGGAACTCGATGCGGCTGAGGGCAAGGTGCAGCTGCTGGTCAAGCAGCGCGATGGCTCGTTGAAGTCGGAGCCGTTTCTCTCACGAGCCAGACGCCGGGAGCGATTGAATCACCAACGATTTGAGCGTCGATTCGGGCGGAGAAAGTGGTTGATCCGGGAGGCCACGTTCATTCCGCTGAGGGCCCAGACGAACGCCAAATGGCGAACCCCTTCTCCTATCTTGCGAATTGGCCGGTCGCGATAGTGCCGCATGCGCGCCTCCCAGAACATCGCGTCCGCGGCGGCGAGCGTTCGGGCAGCTCGATCGTCAAACTGGTGCGGAGCCACAAGCCGACTGGTAATTGTGATCAGCGGCTCATCCACGTAGCAGACGTCAAATTCCTCAGCCAAACGCATCCACATCGCGACATCGGCCCAGAATCCATAGCGCGCATCGAAGAGCCCCACGCGGTCAAGCGCGCTGCGCCGGATCATGGCGCAGCCCCACACGGGCGAATTGAGCCGCCATCGTTTGAAATAAATCTCTTCAAGTAGGACTGAGCCCGGCGAGCATCGGGGTAATGGCATGCGAACCACTAGGCGTACGTTGCCGTCCTTGTCGAGCACAGGATAGGTGTTGAACACGAACGCGGCGTTGGGGAACTCATCAAGGGAAGCTGACCACTTCTCAAGAAGGTCAGACCGGTAAATATCGTCGTCGTGAAGAATGGCGACATACTCGCCCGTTGAGCTGAGAATGCCAAGGTTGAGATTCTCAGGCATTTTGACGTTCACCGGACGCCGGTGATACTTCACGCGGCCATCGCGCCGCGCCCACTCCTCGCAGATCTGCCGTGTTTCGTCGGGGGATGCATCGTCGGCAATAATCAGTTCGAAATCCGCGAAGGTCTGATGAAGAAGACCTTCAATCGTTCTGTTCAACAGAGCTGCGCGATTATAGGTGACGAGGACTACGCTCACGCGGTGCGTCGGGCTATCCAACAGCCTCTCGATCTGATCTTCGGGCAATTCCAACTCCCCCTCAGCAGCTCTAGGCCCGGCGAACTTGCGATACGAAGTTAAAAGCAACCCTGCCGCTTGTGTGCACGGACCCATTGAGAATCGACGCCATCGAGCTCATCGAATATTGGACGAAACCGAGCCGGGTGTTGGCAACTGGGCGCCATCCACTTGCGCGAGATAAAGAAGCTGCCAGGAAAAAACCCCGGGCAGCGATCGACACCCGAGACTGTCGACCTTATCTGTGAGTCTCCTGGGAAGGATCCGCCGAATGCCAGGCTGCGGGACATTCCCATCCCCACTGGCTGCGATCACCCGATATCCATTCCTTTCAAGCAAATCACGGCCGGTTTGAAATGTGTAAAACCTCACGTGCGTTGAATCCATAATTCCTTGCGTTTCATAATTGAAATTCCCGAAAAGAAACTTCAAACGCTGCTTGAAATGCGCCACATTTGGCAACGCAACAGCCAGCACGGCATTGGGAGCAAGAATCCTCGCCGCTAATCTCAAGAGCTTCGATGAGCCAACCAGGTGCTCCAGCACATGCGACATCACAACCAGATCGTACTTTTCCGAAAGCTCGTCCGGTAGTCCCTGTTCAAGATTCGCCACAAGGACTCTCCGGCAATAGCGCTGCGCGCTTGACTGTTCGGCAGGGCTTAGGGTGACGCCGTCGACCTGCCAGCCGAGCAAGGACAGCACCCGCGCATTATCCCCCGAACCACAGCCACAGTCGAGCGCCCTCCCGGGCTTCTGTCCCGCTACCAGTTTCAACAGCGGCTCATTCGCGCGGCTGTCATAGCATCGTGTCTCGCAGGTCTCCGAAAGGTTCATTACGGCGGTCAAATCTCCAGGATGTTGGGTCTTCGAGCCTGAGAAATCATTTGTCGAAATCGATAATCAAATTTCGGATCAAGCCATCTGAAGCGACTATATCATTTAAGAAGAATACCGCAGGCTCCGCCAACCCGCGCCTGCGCGCGCACCGGTCAATGAACACGGTTTCTTTTGAACCTGAGCCATCAATACCTGCGTGGGCCACGTATAATCTCATCCCGTCACAACGGAATGCGCCTCGTTTACAGCTCGCGCCCGCAGAAACCCGAGTCTACCAACATCCTCCGACGCCGCTTGCCGTCAGGCAATCTCCAAATCAGCCATATATACTAGCAGCACGACGTTTTGTGAGAGCTTCATGGCCCTGATGCCATTCAACAGGGCCCGCTTTTCCCCGGGGCCTGTCCCGCAGACGATTCTCTTGACTCAACTTTTAGTGTTCCCTGGGAAGATGGATGACCCTCCGCCGCATCCTGAAGGTTTACGTAGCCCAGAATGTCACCCAGTTTCTCACCGTTCTGACGCAGCTGGTGCTCCCGCCTCTTTTTCTCCATGTGTTTGGCACCTCGCTTTACGGCCAATGGCTCACACTGAGCGCGGCTGTAAGCTACATCAGCACGCTGAACTACGGTGTGCAGACCTACACCAACATGCAGATGACCATCCACTACAACCGTGGAGAGATCCGGGCTTGTCAGGAGGTGCAGTCCGCAGGCTTTCGCATCATCCTTTCCGCATTCTTGATGTGGACGCTGCTGCTCTGCACAATTTTTCTCATGCCGCTTGATCATTGGCTTCATCTGACGATGCCCTTGCGGTCGGCTCAGTGGGCGCTCTATTTTCTCGGCATGCAGATCATGGCGATTACCGTCTTCAGCTTCTTCAGTTTGAGCTACATGGTCTTTGGCGAAACGCATCGCGGCACGCATATTGGAAATGCGAATTACCTGTTGGGGTTGGCGGCCACCGTCACATGCGTGATATTGCGCCTTCCCTTTGGCGCCATCGCATCCGCTCAAGTGGTAATAACCCTGCTGCTCACCATTTATCTTTACTTTGATCTTGCCCATCGTGCCCCGCTCCTGCGGGCGACGCTTCGCTACTGGCCTCCGGGATCATTTTCCGCCATCGTGAAGCCGAGCGCGCAGTACACTCTGCTTGCTGCGAACGCCTTTTTCTCCTATCAATTCCCCATCGTCTTTATGCAGCGCATTCTTGGGCCTTCGGCGGTTGTGGTCTATTCGCTCACTCGAACCATCTATTCGATGAGCCGCCGCTCGCTCAACCTCATCACCAACTCGCTCGGCCCTGAGGTCACGCTTATTTACGGACAGCGAGATTGGCGGCGCCTGCATCGCCTTTACGACCTCTCAGAACGAGTCATCTTGCTGCTCGTCCCCCCAATCACCTTCGGCTTCATGCTGGCAACTCCTTTGCTTCTTTGGGTCTGGCTGCACAAGGGAAATCTCTACGACCCCGGAATCTCCATCATGCTTGGAGTTGCGGTTTCAGTCATCGGGATCAAGGAGCACAAATACCAATTCCAGTTTTCAAGCAACCAGATCGGAAGGCTTTCTTATTTCACTTTCTTTTCTTACGTGTTTATGGCAATTCTTTCCATTCCTGCCATGTATGCATTTGGCGTTCTCGGCTTCCTGTCCGTCCTCCTCATTTGCGAGACGATTCAATTGCTCTACCTGCTGCATCTGAACGATCTGCTCTTCGGCGATGAGGCGGTTGCGGACCACCGTGGCGTGTACAAACTCTTCGTCATCCTTGCCGGAGGAACGGCTGCCATCTACTGGCCCATGTACCACATCGCAAGTCTTCCTTACACAGCGCAGGGGGCGATCGCCTTTGCCGCGTCCATTGCATTCTTCGCGCTTGGCTACTGGGTGTTTCGCCTGGACGAGGTACGCGGAATACTCTGGGAAAAAGTCGAGGGGAGAATTCCAGCCCTGGCAGCCTGGCGCAAGTAGAATCCATTGCCCAACGCCGGCAACCGGCGCTTACACTCAGTTTCTACAGCAGGGAACCCTGGTCATCGAAGACGACGTTGAAATTGGCGCCAACTCCACCATCGACCGGGGCGCTTTGAAGCAGACCCGGATGGATGATGCCGTTTCCGCACATACCGCAGGGCAGCCGCTGCTGGCCGAGGTGCTGATCAGCCGAGGCGATAATCCTGAAATGAGAGAGTGGGTGGAATCGCTAGGGCGTAAAGCAGGCCTCTATATCCAGCATCCACTAGAGCAGTTTCGGAAAATACGTAGACTTTTCGAGGGCATCAACGGTGGCCTTTTCTTTAGGAAAACGCCACTTGAGCGTCTGCTTCCGATCTACACCATTTCCGAAAGCGCTAAAATCG
>Ga0302319_10011245_pt1 | contig 16997 bp, 12 predicted proteins | sample Bog_T0_2_FD_203319 | JGI IMG/M metagenome (GOLD analysis project Ga0302319, IMG submission 203319) | Peat permafrost microbial communities from Stordalen Mire near Abisko, Sweden - Bog_T0_2 | ecosystem: Environmental > Terrestrial > Soil > Wetlands > Peat | place: Sweden: Abisko, Stordalen Mire...
TGAGTGGAGTCGGCCCCCGGGGTTTGGGTGGAGACTGGCAGTACCATTTGGGGTGCAAAAACGTCGCTGGAGCCTCAACCATTGTCAATGCGGCGGGGGCATTAACAGTTCTTCTGATCATTTTTCCAGCGGCAATTAGCCTAAATTATTTCCTATAATATTGGTGATAAATAGGTTATAATATACCTCTTCGGGCAGCCAGGCGAACTGAGGCTTGTTAAGAATCTCTCATCCTGAAGCAGGCCCATGAGGCGGGCTTCACGGTCGATTATGGCATGCCGACTACAGCGTCTCCTGGTACAACCGCTCGTAGGCGGTCGCCGTGGAGGACCAGCCGAACTTCCGGCCCATGCCGCGGAGCTGCACCGCGGCCATGCGCTGCTTGTCGGCGAAGAGTCTGATGGAACGCTCGAGGGCCTCGCGCAGGCCGCTGGAGGTCGGTGCAGCCATAAGCCCTGTGCCGCCTCCCGGTTCGTCATCGTCGGTGACTGTATCGATCAGGCCGCCCACCCTGCTGACAATCGGTACGGTCCCGTAGATCTGGGAATACATCTGGTTGAGGCCGCAGGGCTCGAAAAGCGAAGGCATAAGGAAAAAGTCGCTCCCCGCCTCCACCAGGTGGCTCATCGCCTCGTCCAGGCGCGCACAGAGAAAAACCCTACCTGGAGCCCTCGCAGCCAGGGCGCGCACCTCCTCCTCGATCCGCCGCTCCCCCGCTCCGAGAATCACCAGCCGGGTGTAGCCCTGGAGAAAGAAATCCTGGTTCGCCAGGACCAGGTCCACTCCCTTCTGCTCCGCCAGGCGGCAGACCATGCCGTAGACCGGGCCGGCAAAGACCGGGTCAAAACCGCAGACCTTGAGCAGCTCGGCGCGGCACACCGCCTTGCCCCCGAGGTTTTCGGCGGAAAAGCGGGCGGGAAGAAACCGGTCGGTGGAGGGATCCCAAATCGCGGAATCCACGCCGTTGATCAGCCCGACCAGGTCGGCCGCCCTTGTCTGAACCACCCCATCCAATCCGAACCCGAATTCGGGTGTCTGGATCTCCTCGGCGTACCGGGGGCTGACGGTCGTTATCTTGTCCGCGAAAAGTATCCCTCCCTTGAGCAGGTTGATCTGCCGGTAGAACTCCAGCCCGTCCATGCTGTTCAATTCCTCGGGCAGGTTGGTGCACGCAAAGGTCCGGGCCGGAAACACCCCCTGGTATGCGATATTGTGGATGGTGAAGACTGTCTTGATCGCAAGCGTGATCCCGTGGTGCCTCTCGGTTTCACGCAGGAACAGAGGCAGGAGCGCCGTCTGCCAGTCATGGCTGTGGACGATGTCCGCCTGCAGGTCGGCCAGCCTGAGCGTCTCGGCCACCGCCTTGCAGAAAAACACGAACCGCTCCGCATTGTCGTCGTAGTCGCGCTCGCCATTGCCGTAGGGAAAGCGCCGATCGAAGAATTCCTCCCGGCAGACCAGAAAGACATTGAGGTTCTTGCGCGGTGAAAACCTGCGAACGTCGCCCGATAAAAGCTGGTCTCCCATTTCGACCTTGAGCCGGAACAGCCGCTCGGCGGCCGCGGCGTCCTTGTGCTCAAGCGCTGCCCGGTAGCCTGGAAGAAACACCGAGACCTCGTGCCCCCTGTCGGCAAGCGCTCCGGTCAAGGCGCCGACCGCATCTGCGAGACCGCCCGTCTTCATGTAGGGGAAAAGCTCGCTGGCTGCGTGGACTATCTTCATCCTATTCTATATAAGATTGTTGCCAAACTATGTCGGAATTGGAGCACCATCCCGGGATTCTTCCAGATCAAAAGGGAAAGCGTCAAAGTCTATTCGCGCCCAACGTTTGACAGGGCTCCGGCACTATCGCCGGAATCCCTGGTTTGTCGAGTTTCGCTTGCCGCCAGCACCCCTCTGGCGAGATACAAGTGCCACCGCATCCGGAGTTCCCCAACCCCAAATGAAACGCCTATTTTGCCTTGCGGCGCTCGCGGCCGCCTTCGCCCTCAAGGCGGCCCTCGGACAGGTGCCCGAGGCCCCTATTCCGCGTATCGTCGCCAAGGACGGGCGTCACGCCCTTCTCGTCGATGGCACGCCCTTCCTTGTGCTCGGGGCCCAGGTCAACAACTCGAGCGGCTGGCCGGCGGTTCTCCCCAAGGTGTGGCCGGCCATCGAATTCATGCACGCCAACACCGTGGAGATCCCCGTCTATTGGGAACAGTTTGAACCCAGGCAGGGCGTCTACGACACAACGGCCGTGGACACCCTGCTGGCCCAGGCTCGTGCCCACGGGGTGCATCTGATCCTCCTGTGGTTCGGCACCTGGAAAAATGGCAGCCAGCATTACATGCCGGTGTGGATGAAGCAGGAGCCGGAGCTCTACAGGCGCGTCGTGGACAGGGAGGGCCGCACCGTCGACTCGCCCTCCCCCTTTGCGGAGGCCTCGCTTGCGGCCGACACGCGTGCATTTGCGGCGTTGATGCGCCACCTGAAGGCCGCGGATCCCCTGAGAACCGTCCTGATGGTGCAGGTCGAGAACGAATCCGGCACGTGGGGTTCCCTCCGCGACTACTGCCCCCAGGCGCAGGCCCTCTTTGCCGCCCCTGTCCCCGCCGATCTGCTCAGGGCCATGGGAGTGCGCCCGGTCTCCCCCGCGCCGGATTGGCAGGAGGCGTTCGGGCCCGAGGCCGAGGTTTTCTTTCATGCCTGGTCCGTTGCAACGTACATCGGCAAGGTCGCAGCCGCGGGAAAGGCCGAGTATCCCCTCCCCCTGTACGCCAATGCCGCGCTCAGGGACATCATGAAGCCGGGGGCTCCCGGCACCTATCAGAGCGGCGGCCCGCTCGACAACGTCATCCCGATCTGGAAGGTCGCGGCGCCCTCCCTGGACATGGTCTGCCCCGACGACTACGAGACCGGGGCGGAGGCCTACACCCGGGTGCTGGATCTCTATGGGCGCCGGGACAATCCCCTCTACGTGCCGGAGACTGGAGGCAGCCCGAGGTTCCTCTATTTCGTCCTGGGCCATGATGCCATCGGTTTCTCGCCGTTCGGCATCGACTTCACGAGGATTCGGACCCTCGACGATCCGGCACGGCCAAAGGACGAGGACCTCACCCCCTGGGCCCGCACGGGGACGAGGGAATTTGTCGCGCCCTTCGAACCGGTCTACCGCGTTTTGGGGCCGATGGCCAGGGAGCTCGCCGCGCTCAATTTCGAGGGGAAACTCAGGGCTGTTGCCGAAAGGGCCGGTGAGGTCGTCCAGACGGTGCCGTTCGGCGAATGGAACGCCACGGTCTCCTACGGAGCCTGGTCGCGCTTCGGCAAGCCGGCGGGCAATCCAACGCCCATGGGGGCGGCCATGATCGCCCGCCTGGGGGAGAACCGGTTCCTGGTGACGGGATTCCATGCCCGTGTCGACTTTCGCCCGGCCGCCCCGGAGCGTCGCCGCCAGTTCCTGCGCGTCGAGGAGGGTTTTTTCGAGGACGGCGCCTTCAGGTTCGTGCGCCTCCTGAACGGCGACCAGACCGACGGCGGCCTGGATTTTTACGCGGAACCTCTTGTGCTCAGGGCCTCGGTCTCGACCTACTGATCAGTGGAGCGCCAGCCGCAGGCGCTCAAAGTGGACGGTGGCGTACTCCATGGATCGCTTGACCTGCTCTTCGTTCACCTGGGCGATCTCAAGTTTCGCCGCATCGTACTGCCAAAGCTCGCGCTCGCCTGGCAGGCCCTGCCCCATCTGCGCCGACATCCATCCGGCGAGGTGAAGCAGCGCCGAACCGCGGGTTGCCTCCCTCGCGTGTATCTCAAAGGCGTGTCCCCGCACGGCCTCGACGACCTCGGATGAAAAGTTCCATTCGCGGAGCACCACGGCGGTCACCGCGGCGTTCTGGATGTGCAGCACCTGGCGCTCCCAGACGCTGTAGCCGTCATTTCCCTCCGGATGGAAAGCCTCGGACAGGGAAAGGTGTTCCCGGGCAAGCCTGTCGAGCACCATCATGCCGATCGGGCGCAGGAGACCGGCCGTGTAGGCGTAGCGGGGATTGAAACCGCTCTCGGCGGCAAGGACCTCTGCCGCCAGCGCCGTGCACACCATGTGCTCGCGCAGCGTCTGCGCCTCGACGCCGTAAAACGCCAGGGCCCGGTCCGCCAGCTGGGCGGTCGCCGCACATCCCACCAGCCGGTAGACTTCGCCAAAGCCGACCCGATTCACGGCTTCGTCAACCGAACCTATGCCACCCCCGCCGTAAAACGCGCTGTTGCTGATCCGCAGGATGCTTGCCGCCAGGGGGCCGTCGCGCCGAAGCAGCGTCGAGATCTGGTCGAGGTCGGTGTTGATGTCCTGGAGAAGCTCGCTCAGCTCGGCCACGATCTGCGGGGCGGCAGGAAGCTTGAGCGCGATCGCAAAGATCTCCTTGAGGCTGGGAGTAAAGATCGTGAGGGAATCGGTTTGTGCCATGGAGGAAGCCGGGACTGGCACAGTGCGGGCCGACCCGGTCAATGGATGAAGTTTAACACGGATTTCCGCCTGCCCGGTAAAAAGTTATACCTCGCGCTCGGGCGGCCTGCCGTCTTGAATGCCGGTCTCAAGTGCCAAAGCAAAAGCCCCAACCCCGGCGAGTTCCCGTAGTCCAGCCCGAGCCCGAAGTCAGCGGCCGGATCCAGTTCCGAAGCGGCGGCTCGGCCTTTGTCGTGCCGGACAGGCTGCGGCCCGGGGAGCCCGTCCGGGCCTCCGTGCAGATTTTTCCCGAGGACACCGGGGTTGCCCTGCCGGGCGATCGTGTTTCCGTGAGGATCTTTGAGGGCGTGAAGGGCAAGCGTCCCGGCGAGACCGTCGGCCGTGTTCTCAAGGTCCTCGAGAGGGGCCGCGATTCCATCGTCGGCGACCTGCGGCGCTCAGGGAGGGGTTTTGTCGTGGCGGCCGACGACCCGCGTTTCTCCCTGGAGATATCCGTGCAGGACCCCTCCCGGTCTGCCCTCAGGCCGGCTCCCGCGCCAGGGGACAAAGTGGTCGTCAGGCTTCGGGAATGGAAGCAGAGACAACAGCCGCTCACGGGGGAAATCACCGCCCGCCTTGGCCGGACCCATGAGCCCCAGACCGAACTGCTCGGCATCTACGAGAAATTCGGCCTCGAGACCCGCTTCCCCGGCGATGTCGAAAAGGAGGCCGCGGCCCTGCCCTCAAGGGTCGATTCCGCCGACATTAAGGGACGCATGGATTACCGCGCCCTGTCGGTGATCACGATAGACCCCGATGACGCCAAGGATTTCGATGACGCCCTTTCGATCGAATCCCTGCCCAACGGGGATGTCCGGGTGGGGGTGCATATCGCCGACGTCTCCGCCTACGTACGATCGGGAACCGCCCTCGATCGCGAGGCCCAGCGGCGCGGCAATTCAACCTACCTGGTCGGAACGGTCATTCCCATGCTTCCGGAGAAGCTCTCGAACGGGCTTTGCTCCCTGGTCGAGGGGGAGGACAGGCTCTGCAAGGCCGTGTTCTTCACCTACGGCAAGGCGGGAGCGCTGCGCGACACTTCATTCGCCAACACCGTCATAAGAAGCAGGAAGCGGCTGACCTACAAGCAGGCCTACACCCTCCTTTTCGAAAACGACCTCGGCCGGATCCGCGAGCTGCCGCTGCCGCCCAGGCACCAGACCGGGTCCACAGGGCGGGCGCTCCGGGATCTGAGCGACCTGGAACTGGTCGACCTCCAGTCCTGGCTCCGTGCCCTCTGGCGGATCGCCGGGCGGCTGCGCCGCGACCGGATGGCCTCCGGAAGCCTCGATCTCGAGATGCCGGAGACGAAGATCTATGTCGATGAGGAGGGTTACGCGGAGAGGCTCGAGCGTGTCGAGCACGACGAAAGCCACCAGCTCATCGAGGAGTTCATGCTGGCCGCGAATGCCGCGGTTGCGCGGCTCACCAGGACACAGAGACTTCCCTCGCTCTACCGGGTGCACGACGATCCCGACGAGGAGAAGCTTGAGGAGTTCCGCCAGATCGCCGCAGCGGCCGGCGTCCAGTCGGCCGATCTCACCCGGCGCGAGGAGGTCATGAAGCTGCTCGCCGCGCTGAGGCCCCACCCCCAGGGATACGCGCTTCGCACACAGTTCCTCCGAAGCCTGAAGAAGGCGTGCTACAGGGCCACCCACGACGGGCACTATGGCCTGCACCTGAGGGATTACTCCCACTTCACATCGCCCATTCGCCGCTACTCCGACCTTGTGGTGCACCGCGTGATGGAGGGACACCTGTCGCGGTCGTCCGGGCGTGCGGGCTACGACGTCCGGCGGGTCGAGTCGCTCGCCGAACACCTCAGCATCACCGAGATCAACTCAATGGACGCCGAGCGGGAAAGCGTGAAGATCAAACTCCTGGAGTTCTTCGAGCGCGAGGCGGCCAAGAGGAAGAAGACCCCCTTTGCCGCCATCATCACCGATGCCCGGCGCAACGGCCTGTTCATAGAACTGATCGAGTCCATGACTTTCGGTTTCGTCGCCGCCTCGGCAATGGACGACGACCACTACCTGCTCAACAACGCAGGCACCGCGCTGGTGGGCAAAAAGAAGCACCGCCATTTCGGCGTCGGGCACCGCTTCGATGTCGTCGTCGACAAGGTGGACCGCTTCACCCGGCGGATCGATTTCCGTCCGCTTGCCTGAAATCCGCCTCCGGCGCTTGCCTAAGGCATTTCGTGCGCCTGAGAAAGCCGCCCCAGATGAAACACTACGACTTCGCCCGGGATTTTCGCTCCCTCTACGACCGGGCCGTGGACCTTTATGCCGCGGGCAGGCGCGGTGCCGAGGAATACTTTACGCCCGGTGAAAAGGCGTGGCTCGCGGCCAACGGGCTCGCCGCGCAGCACCTTTACGACTACGCCGAGGACCAGAACGGCGGCGGCGAGCCCGGCTTCGCGGATGCCGTGGCCATCGAGTCGGTGAGGCGCGACTATTTCCTGAACGCACAGGGCGGCCGTCCCTCCGGCGCGGTGCTCGACGAGGCCGCCATGCCGTCCAAGGCGGAGGCGGTGAGGGGAATCGAGTGGCTTCCGCGCATCCTGCCCAAGGCGAGGGCCAAGCTCAGGGGCGAGCTGCCCGCAAGCCTGATGTACTGCTGCGGGGGCGACCGGCGGTTTTTCCGGACCCACGGGATTTTTCCGGCCGAGTTCCTTTCGCTCGTGTGGCGCCATGAGCGCGACGATGCAACCGTCATAGACTGGGTCGCAAGGCGCGCCGCCGTCCCCAAGTGACCTGACGCGGCCTGCGTCGTCAGGGCGCGCGCCAGACTTCGACGGCGGGAAGCTCCCCCTTGAGGTCCTGGGGTGCGCTCACAAAGCGCGGAATGGCCGCGCCCGACCGGGCAAAAAGCGGGATTAGCCCGAGGGGCGCGCTGACCTCCACATAACGGCCTCCCTCCAGCGTCCGGCCGGGATCCTCAAGCGCCGTCCAGCGCCCGGCGGGCAGGTAAACCTGCCTTGCGGTCCGGCCCTCCTCCAGGACAGGGGCGACAAGCAGGTCCGCCCCCAGCAGGAACTCGTCGTCCACGCTGGCCGCGGCCCTGTCGTCCGGATATTCGATCGAAAGGTGGCGCATGATGGGCAATCCCGTCCGGACCGACTCCTCGGCGCATTGCCTAAGGTATGGAATCAACCGGTAGCGAAGCTGGTCGTAGTGGCGGACCACCTGGAGCGCCTGCGGACCGTATTCCCACGGTTCCTTCGGACTGGTGCCGTGAAACCTCGCGAACGATGAGAAAAGCCCCCACTCCGCCCAGCGGATGTAGAGCTCCGGAGACGGCTTGGGACCGACAAAGCCGCCGATGTCGCTGCTCCAGAATGCCTCGCCGCCGAATCCCGCTGAAAGTCCCCCGCGCAGGGCGCACCGCATCGCCTCCCAGGACACCTGGGTGTCGCCGGCCCATGTGCCGGGGTAACGCTGGGTGCCTATGTACCCTGCCCTGCGCCAGACCAGGGTGTATCCGGCCTTCTCGCGAGTGGCCTCGGCGACCGCCTGGCTGTAGAGGTGCAGGTAGAGGTTGTGCAATTCGGCGCCGGTCTGCCCGTTCGAGGCGAGCGCATCGAGGGGGATAGCATCCCCGTAGTCGGCCTTGAGCACGGAAACGCCGTCCGCAATCAGGGCCTTGAGATGATCCTTCCACCAGGCCTTGGCCTCGGGATTTGTCAGGTCGACCGCCCCGACCGGCTGACCGTGCTCAAGCCGGGCGACGCCACCCCGGGTGGAAAGGAGCATGAAGCCCCTGGCCTTCGCCTCGTCGTAGATCGGCGTTCCCTCCGGTAGGTACGGGTTGATCCAAAATGACGTGGAGAAACCCCAGGAGCGCCAGAGGGCGAGCATCCCGGGGCGGTCTGGCCACGCCTCGTCATCCCTGACAAAGTCCAAGGCATCGACGCCGATGCTGTTGTAATAATGGTGGGCCATCCAGGAATCCAGATGAACGACATCGCACGGGATGGCCTCCGCCCGAAGCCTCCTGAGCACGGTCTCCACCTCCGCGCGGTTGTGGTAGACGCACCGGCTCATCCAAAGCCCCAACGCCCAGAGGGGCGGCATCGCCGGCCTGCCGGTCAGCCCCGTGTAGCTGCCGATCATGTCCTTGATCGTCGGCCCCAGAAAGAGGAACGCGTCGAGCCTTGTATCCTGGGTGAGGACGGAACCCGAGGTGTAGGAAAACGTCCCCACCTCCCAGTACGAACGGAACGACGAATGGAGCATCAGGCCCCATCCCGAATTGCAGTAGAGCAGCGGAATCGACTTGTACGCCAGATCCGTGGTGTTGCTCCCGGCGGTGTCGGACGACCAGATCGTTGCGCGGGTCGAGGACTTTTCCACCTTGTCCCATTTTTCCCCGAGGCCGTAGAAACGGTCGGGGTTGTGGATGCGCCAGCTGAGGAAGGGCTCGACGCCGTCCGGGCTCCGGCGGAACCCGAGGGCAGGGGTCACATAGTCCCCGGCGATCTTCTCCGTCTCCCAATCCATGACCAGGTTTCCCCGCGGATCGAAGACTTCGAACGAGAATGAACCCGTTCCTATCACGGCGTGATAACCGTCGAAGTCCAGGCGCGCCTTCCCGTCCGAAACCGCCATGGTCATGCCCCCGGCCGCAGCCACCGGATGCGCGAGCATGGGAGAGCTTTCCGGATACACGGAACCGGACGGCCCGAATTCCACGCGAAGAAGGGCCGGCCCGACCCGCAGGATGCTCAGGTGCGCCTCGGTTCCGTCATTGAGCGAGGCCGTGGCGGAAAAACGTCCACCGGCGCATTCCAAACCGGAAAGCGAAGTCACCACGGCGTAGGAGAAGCCGGCGCGGTGGAAAATCCGCCCATCGTCCTGGTAGATGGATCCCTCGGGTTCGTAGCGGAGCGCATAGCTGGCACCGCTGTAGTCCTGGTTCACGGCCGATCCTGCCGCGTCTGCAACTGGGCCGCGGGAGAACATGAGAAAGGACAGGGCAACCGCCCCAAGGGAGCGTGCGGTGCGGCGCGCCGGAATCGCGAAATTATGCATTTGCGAGGATGGGCCGCTCAAAACCCGGTCAGGCTCTCCTGGACGCCTCCCGGCGGGGGGACACCAAGAAAGGAGGAATACCGTTTCAGCCAGTCGTCGATCTTGTCGAGATAATAGGCGGGGTCGTAGGGAGCGGCCTCCGGGTCGTAAAGTGAGAGAGGCCTGGCCCGCTGCCAGTCGGTCGTCCTGCCCTTCGATCCGGCCGTCACGTAGTAGCTTACACGCTCGCCCATCCGGGGCCGGGGATTGAGCTGCAGGGCGGCCTCGGCGGCGGCCCGCCGGGGCTTGCCCCCCTCCGCCACGAAGCGCTCATAGGCGTCGGGGTTCTGGCTGAGGACCTCGCTCTTGGCCAGCTCCGCGATGGGAATGGTCCGGGCGGCGATGCCCTCGCGGTACTCCTCCATCAGCGCGAGCGGCGATTCCGGCGAGGCGCCCAGCAGAAAGCGGATAAGCCTGTCGCCGAGCTTCCTCAGGTACGGCTCGGTACCCCGCGAACGAAACGCGCTTCCGCGCAGGATGATCCTGCGGCCGTCGTAGAGGGCGTAGTTCTTGGCCTTGTAGCAGAACATCGCCTGGTAGCGCCCGTCGTGCTCCAATTCGATCCCCTGGGGCAGGATCGGCGCGACCCTCGCGAGCAGCTTCCCGGGATCGTCGTAATCCTCCGGCGAGGACAGGTAGATGCCATCGGTGTCCGCCTCGAGAATCGTGCAACCCTGGCGGGAAAATTCGTCGATGAGGGCCTGCAGGAGTTCGCGGCCGCGCCTCGTCACTTCCGCCGCAAGGTCCCCGTCGCCGAAGCGCGCTCCAGGGAAGCCCAGGTATCCATAGAACGAGTTGATGAGGATCTTGAAGCTTGCCTGGCGGGCCTGGTACTCGGCGCGCATCTCGGCGGTGTCGGCCGTGCGGGCCAGCTGCTTGTATTTGAGGCGGTATTCGCGGAGGGTCCGCAGCAGCGGGATGAAGACACCGAGGGTGTCCCCCGAAGGATTCCGGCCGATGGAGAGAAGGAGGCTGGGATAGAGCGACGCCACGTCGAAATGCAGCACGTGCGTGAAGACCCCGTCGCGGAATCCGCGCGTGAAGCCTCCCTCGAAGGCCGCTATGGGCGGCGGGGCCGGACAGCTTTGCCTGGCATGGTAGTATTCCTCGAGAAACAATAGGTCGATCTTGCCGGTGGTCCCCCGGAGGGTGGCCTCCTGCAGGAGAATCGGGAAGGTGCGCACCTGTTCGAAGTACGTCGGAAGGAGCACGTCGGCGATTCCACGGGTCTCCCGCAGGTCGTCCCGCAGGTAAGCCAGGAACCGCCCCCGGTCGGCGGTGAACGCCTCCTGGATGAGGGGCCCCTCGATCATGGTGCGCCCCGCAGCGCCCTCCCCTCCCGTCACCCCGAAATACCGTGCGGCCTCCTTCAGCCCGTACGAGGCCATGTCGCGGGAGGTGATGTCGTAGAGCTGCACAAGCAGGTAGGTGTCGACGACCGAGCGCCCGGGAAGGTCGCACCGGGGGAAGTCGATCCAACGCTCCGCGGCCTTGAGCCTGCTGTTCCTGAACGTCGCTTCCTGCCCGAAGCGCCCCCAGGCGCAGGGCACCCCGTGGCGCCGGCAGCGGAGCCGAAGGTAGTCCAGGTCGAACTTGAACAGATTGTGGCCCTCGATCACGTCGGGGTCCTCCTCGGCAAGGACAGTGTTCAGCTCCTCAAGGAGCCTTTTTTCCGCAGCGTTGCCCATGTCCCCAAGGATCAGGATCCGCTCGCGTTCGCCGAAACGCAGGCCGATGGCCAGCACCCTGTCGCCCGCGCGGGCCGCGCTGCTGAAGGACCCGGGTGCCGATGCGGTCTCGATGTCCAGTTGGCATCGCCGGAGCTGGCCGAAGCCGGTGTCGGCCCACAACCGCGCCTTGCGCTGGATAAGAAACTGGCTCTCCAGGGGCCGCACGTCGTCCGTGGGGCCGGCCTTTCCCGCAAGGTCCACAAAGGAGTCAAAGTCACCGAGGGTGTGGGCATGCGCCAGGGTGCCGAAGGCCCCGGCCCCCTTCAGGCGTTCAAGGGCGATGCCCGGGCCCGGTTCGCCGGCAGGGGGCTTCTGGAGCCACGCAAACGGCCTGAAGTCCTCGATGCCGTCGATGCGCTTCCCGTCCGACCCCCTCCATGCCGCATGGGCGCGTCCGTCACCGTCTATCCAAAGGCCGCAGAGCGTTTCCATGGGGAAGCCTGCGACTCAGGGTAGCGGACGTCTGCTCAAAAGGGCTTGGTGTACACGAGCGCCACCGATACCACCGCAAGCGCCGCGGTGATGAGAATGAGCAGGCTCGCGCGGTCCCTTTTGCGGTAGGCCATTCCGGCAATCGACGACAGGCCAAGCCAGCAGACGAGCTTCGCGATCACCCATCCGCCGTGGAATCCATAGATTCCCTGCCACATCCGCAACCCGGTCGCAAAAACCAGCAGGCTGGTCACGCCGCTCCAGATAAGCACGGTCTTCCTCGTCTCGGGAGCCCCCGCAAAGGCATAGAAGGTGATGCCGACCAGGAGAATCGCCGCACCAACGTGAAGTGTGTGCAGCGTATTGAGTTCGTAGGGGTTCATGAAAAGAAAGGTGACACCCCGCCTTGTGCCGTGCGCCCAAAGGCTCAGGACCTTTTTATGTCAAGGTGGGCGCCTCCTCCGCGATGTTTGCTTTCCGGTTTACGGCCTAGCAGCTCCCGCGATGGTTTTGGCTCCCGATAAGATTCAAAGGCAAAGAGCGTATATTGAAAGCACCTCGAACACTGCAGGGTGTCGGGGGCGAACCATGATCATGGCGCGCCCACAGTCAAACGGTAAACGGGGTGGTGGTGCGTTATGAAAGGCAGGGCCGACAAAAGGGATGTCCCGCCCGATGCCGATTTTCCGTTCAACATCCTGCTAGCAAAGGAGTGAAACTATTTGCTCCTTCCGGCCGGGGTCGTTTGTTTCCCAAGCCCCATGAAGTTCTGGTCCCGATATTACATTCCCACGCTCAAAGACAGCCCGGCCGACGCCGAGATAGCCTCGCACAGGCTGCTCGTGCGTGCGGGGCTTGTGCGCAAGCTGGGCGGGGGCCTCTACACCACGATGCCCCTTGGCCTGCGGGTGATGAACAAGCTCAGCCAGATCTGCCGGGAGGAGCTGGAGAAGGCGGGCGCGATCGAGCTTCTGATGCCCCATCTCCATCCGGCGGAGTCATGGCGCGACGGCCCCCGATGGGACGCCAGCCGCGAGATCATGTTTCGAGCAGACAGCGCGGGCGCGGGCCGCCGCCTGTCGGCCGAGCCCGAGCTCGTCCTCGGTCCGACGCACGAGGAGATCGTGACGCCGCTGGTGAAGAACGAGCTGTCGAGCTACAGGGACCTGCCCAAGAATTTCTTCCAGATCGCCACAAAATTCCGCAACGAGATCCGGCCGCGCTTCGGCCTGATGCGCGCCCGGGAATTCGTGATGATGGACGCCTATTCGTTCGACGTCGACGACGATGCCGCGACGGCGAGCTACCTGGCGATGAAGGGCGCCTATGAAAGCATTTTCCGCCGCATCGGGGCCCGGGTCATCGCCGTCGAGGCGGACACAGGGGTCATGGGGGGGAGCTTTTCGCACGAGTTCATGATCCCTGCCGACGTGGGGGACGACGATGTCATCTACAACGAGGAAAGCGGCTATGCCGCGAACCGGGAGAAGGCGACCAGCGCGATCGTCCCCGAGGATCTCAAGGATGCGGCACCGGCCGGGCCGCTAGAGGAGTTTCCAACCCCGGGCGCCACGACGATCGCGGCCCTGGCCGCGGCACCCTATGGCATCCCGGCCGAGGGCCAGTTTAAGACACTGGTCTACATGGGCGACGGGCGTCCTTTCCTCGTGATCCTCAGGGGTTGCGACGAGGTTGAGGAGGCGAAACTCGGAGCCCTGGGCTTCGGGGTCCGGCGGTCGGCGACCCCGGAAGAGATCGAGCCCCTGATGGGCGCGAAACCGGGCAGCCTTGGAGGCGTTCGGGGCACGATTGCGAACCAGGCAGCCCTTGCGGGCATATTCGCGGACCACGCCATCAGGCTGATTGGCAACGGGGTGACCGGGGCAAATCGGGACGGGATCCATCTCCGCGGTGTCAATGTGACCCGCGACCTCGCGATCACCCGGTTCGGCGACTTTCGCCGGGTGAGGCCGGGTGAGCCGTGCCCGCGCTCCGGCGGCCCGCTCCAGGTCCGGCGCGGCATCGAGGTGGGGCACATCTTCAAGCTCGGGACGAAGTATTCGGAGAAGCTCGGCGCCGTCTACACCGACGACAAGAAGCAGAGCCGCCTCATCGTGATGGGCAGTTACGGCATCGGCATCGGCCGGACCATGCAGGCGGTCATCGAGCAGAGCCACGATGCCGACGGGATCGTCTGGCCCTGGGCTGTGGCCCCGTTCAACGTGCTCGTCTGCCTGCTCGATCCGGATGCACCGGACGCAGCCGAGATGGCCCGGAAACTGGGCGGTGCCGCCGAGGCGGCCGGGGCCGACGTGCTGGTGGACGACAGGGCCGAGAGGCCCGGGGTCAAGTTCAAGGACGCAGACCTCATCGGCATTCCCCTGAGGGTGACAATCGGCGGCCGCGGCCTCAAGGAGGGCATTGTCGAATTCAAGTGGAGGGACAGGCCCGCGGTGGAGAAGGTCGCCTTGGCGGAGGCCCCGGAAAAATTGGCTGCCGCAGTCAGGGAGCGGGCCGATAATGGCAGGATAGGATGAGGCACACGCCGTGGCGGACCCCAAGACACATATTTCCCCTGACCAGAAGACGGAGGTTGATCTGCAGGCCGAGACGGTCTGGCGGGTGATCGTCCTCAACGACCCGGTTAATCTGATGTCCTACGTCGTGCTCGTCTTCAAGAAGGTCTTCGGGTTCGACGAATCCACAGCCCGCCGCCACATGCTCGAGGTCCATGAGCAGGGGCGCTCCGTGGTCTGGAGCGGTTCCCGGGAGAAGGCCGAGGCCTACGTCTTCACGCTTCAGCAGTGGCACCTGACCGTCGTCCTCGAGTCCGATGAAGCGCATTGAAGTCAGATTGAGCCTGACGGTCGTGGCCCCGCTCCTCGATCTGGTGAAGAACATGGCCGACGACCTGAAGCGCGGACCGGCGACCACCCGGCCTCCGGCCGACATCGACCCGGAATTCAGCGCCGCCTGGACCAGCGAACTCCTGGGGGGCCAGCACGACGATGTCAGCGTGCTCCTGTCCCTCTTCGGCGAGGAATTCTTCTCGGACGGAATCGTGTCGTTCGACGAGGGCAATGCCGAGGCCATCACCCGGGCGTGCTCGGCGGTCCGCCTCCTGCTGCGCGAGCGCTACCTCCGCAACATGAATGACGAGGCGCTCGAATCCGGCGAGGTGGACATGGTCAGCCTGGATCCCCAGGTGCAGAAGGCGTTCATGTGCTACCTCTTCCTTGCGACGATCCAGGAGCTGATCATCCAGCACCTGGACGAGAGCATCATCGGCCCGGCCGAGTCGAACCCGGATATCTGACTCCGTCTGCTTCCGCGGCGGAAGCGGATTGAGAATCGCCTGCTTTTGATGTTGGCTCGGCTGGCAGGGTGTTGAAAAACTACGATGCCAATCCCGTCCCGCAAGCCCTGGCCGCTCAAATGGATCGCACTCGCGATTGCCGTTTACATTGCGGCCTATACGGTCGTCAACCTTCGCTACCGCAAGCCCGGGCGGGAGTTTCAGCCCTATGAGCAGCTTCAGGAGCGCGCCGGCCTGGCCAAGGCCGGCTACATCCATATCCCCGCGAGGGTTGCCAGGCCCGCCGATCCGCGTTTTGCGCCGATGGCGGCACCGGTGGACGCCGTTCAGGGGGGGCTCCCCGCCGGCCTCAGCGCCGCCCTGCCGGCAGTTTTTCAACTGCCGGTCGAGATTGGGAAGCTTTCGGCGGCCCCGGAGGCGGATCGGGGAATGCCGTACGCGATCCAGTTCGGCTGCGTGCTTCCCGACAACGGTTGCGAACTTGGGGGCGCCGAACTCTACCTGAAGGAGGGCGCCCTCTGCATCGTGCCTGACATCGAGCGCCTGCCCGGGGGCCTCCTCACCCGCACCCGCGTCAATGTGATCGTGCTCACGGTACCTCCTGGGACGCTTGCGGCCGGGCGCTATCGCGCCACCCTGGTCGCCGCGCACGCCTCAAAATCATGGGTGTTCGACGTCAGGTGACGGGCCAGCTTATCGCTTGCCGGTGCGCCCCCAACCTCTAGACAGTGAGGGGTGGCCGACAACGAACACATCCTCAAACCGACCGATCTCCGGGGCATCCTGAAGTACGTGCCCCGCTTCCAGGGGCAGATCTTCGTGGTGGCGATCGACGGCTCGATCGTGGCCGACGAGAATTTCAGCAGTCTGCTTGTGGATGTCGCGGTGCTCCGCAGCCTGGGGATCAAGCTCGTGCTGGTGCACGGTGTCGGGCAGCAGCTCCAGGAGCTTTCCGCCCTCCTGAACATCCCGATCACGAACGCGGACGGCACGGGGATCACGGACGCGGCGACGCTCGACCTTGCGGTCCGCGCATCGTCCCGGGTATCGCATCTGGTGATGGAGGGGCTGACCCAGAATTCGCTCAAGGCGGTCATCACCAACGCGGTGCGGGCACTCCCCGTCGGCATCATCAAGGGGGTGGACCAGCAGTTCACGGGCAAGGTCGAGCGCATAGACAAGGAACTGATCGGCGACCTGATCGCCAAGCAGGTGGTCCCCCTGGTTTCGCCCCTTGCCTTCGGCCCCGACGGGCGGTCGCTGCGCGTTAATTCCGACCTGCTTGCTGCGGAGGTGGCCGAGGCACTCCATGCCACCAAGATCATCTATCTCACGCCCCAGCCCGGCCTGGAGATCGGCGGCGAGGTTCGTCGGGAGGTCTCGGTGGATGCGCTGCGCGTGCTGCTCCAGGAGCGGCCGGCCGACTTCGCGGAATCGAGCCGGAGCAAGGCCGCCCACGCCATCAAGGCGATCGAGACCGGCACGCCAAGGGTTCACATCCTCGACGGCCGCGTGGTCGACGGGCTGCTCAACGAGATCTTTTCCAACGAGGGGGTCGGCTCGCTCGTCTACGGGAACGACTACCAGCAGATCCGAAAGGCGACCAAGAGCGACGTCCGGTTCATCAACAACCTTACCCGGAACGCCGTCCGGCGCGAGGAGCTGATCCACCGGACCCAGCAGGCCATCGAGAAGAACATCGACCAGTTCTTCGTGTTTGAGGTCGACGAGAACATCATCGCCTGCGTCACCCTCTACTTCTACCCGGACCGGCCCGCGCTTGCAGAAATCGGTTCGCTGTACGTCATGCCCTTCTACCACAATGGCGGCGTCGGGCAGAAGATGGTCGATTACGCATGCATGCGGGCCAAGGAGCGCGGGGCCACCACGGTGATAGCGCTTTCCACCCAGAATTTCGGGTTTTTCATCAACGTCTGCGGTTTCGTCGAGACGGACAGGGAGATCCT
>Ga0302319_10011248_pt1 | contig 16995 bp, 15 predicted proteins | sample Bog_T0_2_FD_203319 | JGI IMG/M metagenome (GOLD analysis project Ga0302319, IMG submission 203319) | Peat permafrost microbial communities from Stordalen Mire near Abisko, Sweden - Bog_T0_2 | ecosystem: Environmental > Terrestrial > Soil > Wetlands > Peat | place: Sweden: Abisko, Stordalen Mire...
CGCCATAGTTAGAATAGCGCTCAGCCGGCCCTACACGTTCGTGGTCATGGCCCTGCTGATCCTGATTTTCGGCGTGATATCGGCTGTTCGAACGCCAACGGATATCCTGCCTAATATCGGCATCCCCGTTGTGGCGGCCGTGTGGTCGTATAACGGCATGGCGCCGGACGACATGTCAGGCCGCGTGGTCTACTATTATGAGCGCACGCTCAGCGCGCAGGTCAACGATATTTCCCATATCGAAAGCCAGTCGATGTTCGGCTACGGCGTGGTGAAGATCTTCTTCCAACCCAGCGTGAACATCAATTCCGCGTTAGCGCAGGTGACAGCGGCGTCGCAGACCGTGCTGAAGTTGCTGCCGCCCGGCATCACGCCGCCCTACGTGCTGTCGTTCAACGCATCCAGCGTGCCGATATTGCAACTGGCGCTATCCAGCAAGTCGCTGTCGCAGGCGCGGCTGTTCGATTACGGCCAAAACTTCATCCGGCCGCAATTGGCCACGGTTGAAGGGGCGGCAATTCCCTCGCCCTATGGCGGCAAGGTGCGGCAGATCCAGATCGATCTGAATCAGCATGCGCTGCAAGGCTACGGGCTTTCGGCGCAGGATGTGGTGGAAGCGCTGGCGCAGCAGAACCTGATCACGCCGGTGGGCACGCAGAAGGTAGGCGCGTTCGAATGGAACGTGGCGCTGAACGACGCGCCGCAGGAATATGCCGAACTCGAGGATTTGCCGATCAAACGGGTGAACGGCACGGTGGTTTATATGCGTGACGTGGCGCATATCCGTGACGGCTCACCGCCGCAAACCAACATGGTACACGTCGACGGCACCCATGCCGTGTTGATGACCATCCTGAAATCCGGCGCGGCCTCCACGCTGGATATCATTTCCCACACCAAGGCGCTGCTGCCGCAGATCAGCGCCTCGCTACCGCCTAGCCTCACCCTGAAGGCGGTGGGCGATCAATCAGTGTTCGTCACCTCGGCGGTGATGGGCGTTGTGCGTGAAGCGGTGATCGCGGCCACGCTGACCGGCCTGATGATATTGGTGTTCCTGGGCAGTTGGCGCTCCACCTTGATCATCACCATATCCATTCCGCTGGCCATCCTGTTTTCGCTCACCGTGCTGTCCATGCTGGGCGAAACGATCAATGTCATGACCCTGGGCGGCCTGGCGCTGGCCGTTGGCATCCTGGTCGACGACGCCACGGTGACCATCGAAAACATCAACTACCACCTCGAAATGGGCAAGCCGGTTGAAACCGCGATCATGGACGGCGCACGGCAGATCGTGGTGCCGGCCACCGTGTCGCTGCTCTGCATCTGCATTGTGTTCGTGCCGATGTTCGGCCTGGGCGGCGTTGCCGGTTACCTGTTCCGGCCGCTGGCCGAAGCAGTGGTGTTCGCCATGATGGGCTCCTACGTGCTATCCCGCACGCTGGTACCCACGCTGGCGAATTTCCTGCTGCGGCGCCACGTGCATCACGAAGGCCCGGCGCGCCGCAATATCTTTCAGCGTTTCCAGCGCGGCTTCGAATACCGTTTCGAACAGGTGCGCCAGGGCTATGAAGGCATACTGGCCCTGGCGCTCACCTGGCGGGCCCGTACGCTGATCGGCTTTGCCGCCGCCGTGGCGCTCAGTTTCTGCCTGGTGCCGTTCCTGGGCCGCAATTTCTTTCCGCCCGTCGAATCCGCCCAGATAAAGCTGCACGTGCGCGCGCAGACCGGCACCCGCATCGAGGACGTGGCGGCGCTGTGCGGCCGTATCGAGGATACCATCCGCGCCAGGCTGATTCCGCCGGCGCATCTCGATACGATCGTCGACAACATCGGCATGCCGGTCAGCGGCATCAATCTGGCCTATGGCAATTCCGGCACGATCGGCGTGGGCGACGCCGATATCCTGATTTCACTGAAAGGCGCCACCGCGGACGATTACGTGCGGCGCATGCGCGAAACGCTGCCGCATCTGTTCCCCGGCACGGTGTTTTCGTTCCTGCCGTCTGACATCATAACACAGATCATCAATTTCGGCCTGCCGGCGCCGATCGATCTGCAAGTGGTGGGCAACGATCTGCGCGCCAACCGCGATTACGCCGACACTCTGCTGGCCAAAATCCGGCGCGTGCCCGGTGTGGCCGACGCACGCATCCAGCAGGCGTTCAATGAACCCACGTTGCGCGTCAATGTAGACCGCTCGTTGGCGCAACTGGTCGGACTCACCGAAAAGGATGCGGCGACCAGCATGCTCGATACGCTTGCCGGCAGCATCCAGACGGCCCCCACCTTCTGGCTCAATCCGCATAACGGCGTGTCATATCCGATTGTCGTGCAATTGCCGCAATACGATATCGATACAATGAACAATTTGCAGAACCTGCCCATGGGCAGCGCCGGCGGCACGCAGTTGCTCGGCGGCCTGGCCGCGATCACCACGGAGGCCAGCAACGCCGTGGTGTCACACTACAATGTGCGGCCGGTGATCGATATTTATGCCAACGCGCAGGGCCGCGACCTCGGCGCCGTGGCGGCCGACCTCAACCGCATCGTGGCACAACAGGCCGGCCTACTGCCGCGCGGCAGCCAGGTGACGCTGCGCGGCCAGGTCAGCACAATGACCGATGCCTACAGCCAGCTTTTCCTCGGCCTGGGTTTCGCGATCGTGCTGATCTACCTGCTGATCGTTGTTAATTTTCAATCCTGGATCGACCCCGCCGTGATCGTGCTCGGCCTGCCGGGCGCGCTGGCCGGCATCGTCTGGATGCTGTTTCTTACCGGCACCACGATTTCCGTGCCGGCGCTAACCGGCGCCATCATGTGCATGGGCGTGGCGACGGCGAATTCCATCCTGGTCATCAGTTTCGCGCGCGAACGCATGGCCACCGGCATGTCCGCGCTGCAAGCGGCGATGGAAGCCGGCGCGACGCGGTTTCGCCCCGTGCTCATGACGGCGCTGGCCATGATCATCGGCATGGGGCCGACGGCACTGAGCGCGGAGCAGAACGCGCCTTTGGGGCGGGCCGTGATCGGCGGATTGTTGCTGGCCACCATGGCCACGCTGTTCGTGGTACCGGTACTATTCAGCCTTGCTCACGCTCACGAAAATGTAAAACAGCCGGCGCGCGGCGGCCGGATCGAAGGAGCGCCCGCCCATGCCGGATGACGCGGCGCTCGCCCACCAGGAGGGCAAAATACCCGAGGAATTGCAGCACGTCTCCGCCGGTTCGCATGCGCCCGGGCCGCACCATGGCCCGCGCACACCGCGCCATTTGAAATTGCTCGGCATCGTTGTGGCCATCGCGGCGGTCAGTAGCGCCGCCTACGGCATCGTCGAACGTTCGAATGCCGATCAAGAACTAGCGCAATGGACCGATCAGCAGGCCGTGCCGACGGTAGCCGTGGCACACCCGCGCACCGGCGGCGCCACGCGGCCGCTTAATCTCCCCGGCGATGTCGAGGCTTTTTACGAAGCGCCGATTTACGCACGCGTCAGCGGCTACGTGCACGCTTGGTTTCAGGATATTGGCGCGCATGTAAAAGCCGGCCAGGTGCTCGCGGTCATCGACACGCCAGACCTGGATCAGCAATTGATGCAGGCCGAAGCCGACCTCGCCACGGCGCGCGCCAATGCGGCCCTGGCGGATCTTACCTCCAAGCGCTGGCACGCCTTGCTCGCCAGCAATTCCGTGTCGCAGCAGTCGGCCGATGAAAAAGCCGGCAGCGCGCAGGCGATGCGCGCCACCGTGGCCGCGCAGCAGGCGCACGTGGATCAATTGCGCGCATTGAAGGGTTTCGCTCAGCTCACCGCGCCATTCGATGGCGTGGTTACAGCCCGCAACACCGATGTCGGCGCGTTGATCAATGCCGGATCCAGCGCGGCGCAGCCGCTGTTCAAAGTGGCCGATGTGCATGCAATGCGCATTTATGTACGCGTGCCGCAGGTTTACGCCGGCGAACTGGCAAAGGGCCTGCGCGCTACGCTGATGCAACCGCAATATCCGGGCAGGAGCTTTCCCGCCGTCCTGGCCACCACGTCACAATCGGTAGCCGCGGACAGCCGTACTGTGCTGGCGGAATTGATGGCCAATAACGATAGCGCCAATCTCTGGCCCGGCACCTACGGCGAAGTCCGCTTCGATTTGCCAGCGGACCAAGCCGTGCTGCGCGTGCCGGCCAGCGCGCTGATTTTCCGCGCGCCCGGCCCGCAACTGGCAACACTTGGCACTGACAACAAGTTGCTCATGAAATCGGTCACCGTGGGCCGCAATCTGGGCGACCAGATCGAAATCACCAGTGGAATATCGGCTTCGGATTGGGTGGTTACATCGCCGTTGGATACTCTAGAGGATCATGAAGAGGTTAAGGTGGAAGGAAGGTTGGGGGAGATGAAGCCATCCCCCCCAAGCCCCCCGTCTTGAATTTAAGGAAAGACCGGGGATTTGGGGGAGCCGGCGCGCCCCGCACAACGCTTTTCCTGCTTTGCCTGCTGGTCTCGGGTTGCGACCTCGCGCCCAAATACCACGCGCCCGTCACCGCCATTCCCGTCTCCTACACCGAGGCTGCGCAGTGGCAGCGCGCGGCGCCGGCCGACGATCTGCCGCGCGGCGATTGGTGGAGCATCTACAACGATACGGTTCTCGATGGGCTCGAGGCGCGCGTCGAAAGCGGCAACCCGGGCTTTGCCGCCGAGGCGGCCGTGCTCGATCAATCGCGCGCCCTGGTCGCCCAAGCGCAAGCGGGCCTGCTGCCCAATATCGGCATCGGCGGCCACATCACCACGAACCGCCAGTCCGCACGGCGGCCTTTGCGCAGCGCCAACCAGCCAAATCAGTTCATGGACAATGCCATCGACACGCAGGCGACCTACGAAATCGATTTCTGGGACAAGATCGCCAACGCGGTTAAAGCCGGCAAAGCCTCGGCGTCCGCTACCGCGGCGGACCTCGAAACTTTGCGCCTGTCGCTGCATGCCGAACTCGCCACCGATTATTTTACCTTGCGCGGCCTCGATGCGCAGGCGGCACTGCTGGCGCGCACCGTGGATGCCTATCAACAAGCGCTGACGCTGACGCAAAACCGTTTTGCTGGCAAAATTGCCTCGGGCCTCGACGTTGCGCGCGCCGCAACCCAACTCGATGACGCGCGCGCGCAGCAATCCGACATCACCGCCAGGCGCGCGCTTTCGGTGCACGCCATCGCGCTGCTGGTGGGCGTGCCGCCCGCGTCGTTGGCCATCGCGCCGGCGCCCGTGCAAGTGAAAGTGCCCCAGCTCGATGCCGGAGCGCCGGCCTCGCTGTTGCAGCGCCGGCCCGATGTGGCGTCGGCGGAGCGCTTGGTGGCGGCTGCCAACGTGGAAATTGGCGTTACCCGCGCTGCTTTCTATCCCAACATATCACTGAACGCCGTGCTGGGATTGCAGGATACCGGCTTCAACATGTTCAACCTGCCGGACAGTTTCTGGACTGTCGGGCCGGGCCTGACCCTGCCGCTATTCGAAGGCGGCTTGCGCACCGCCGAGGTGGAAGCGGCCAAGGCGGCCTACCGCCAGGCCGCCGCCGCCTACAAGGAAACCGTGCTCGGCGCGTTCGGTGATGTGGAGGACCAGTTGGCGCTGCTGCACTGGCTCGGCGAGGAGCAAGCGCAGGAAAACGCGGCGGTCGCCGATGCCAGCAAGACGCTGACCATGGCCATGGCGCTCTACAAGGATGGCGCCACGAACTTTCTGGATGTCGTTACCGCGCAGACCGCGGAACTACAGGCGGAACGCAACGCGCTGGATATTAAGACACGGCGCGTGGTAGCGACCGTGGCGTTGATCAGGGCCTTGGGCGGCGGCTGGCAGCGGACCGAACTGGCGGCACGCTAAAGCAGTTCTTTTTTTAAAAAAAAGAAACCACAAACCTTCGCACGGCTGTCGCGGACTACCCACGGACAGCTAGACCAAAGTTTTTGCTTCTTCTTGCAAAAAGAAGCGCTTTCTTACCCCCGCATGGCAACCGCTAAAACCGAATTTAAGAGCCGCCCGGTTGGGTTGCTGCTATCAGATCGCCAATTGTGTTGCGCGCCAAACCAACATTCAACGGGGAATTGTATCGTGGACAAAGCGAGCGGAAACCGTGGCGTGCTGAAAGCGGGCGCCTTCGGCGTGGCCTTGGCCATGCTGCTGTCCGGTTGCGCCACGGAACTGACATTCCGCCGGCGTGAGGCGCTGGATTCCTTCGTCGGCCGCGATCGCGCGCAGGTGATCACTCGCCTGGGCCAGCCCACGCGGATCAGCCAGCAGGATGGGCAGGAGCTGCTCACTTATGACGACCACGAGCTGAAATGGATGCAGGGCGAACCTGGAACGCGCAACAGCGACAATATTCCCATTGGTCCCTGGGTGGCCAAAACGACCTGCTCGACCACATTTCGTTTGAGCGGAGGCCACGTGGATGCGTGGCGGCTGGACGGCGATGATTGCCGCAATCCGCAATTCCCGCCCATGGGCGGCGACGATACCCACGCCCTGGCGCAGGCGGCCGCTGTGGGCGTGAACGGCGTAGCCGATTACACGCATAACGGCTTCACCGGCCGGTCGATTGTCAATTACGGCGAGTTCCAGAGCCAATAAACGCTGATATACCCGGCCGTAGCCGACTACCCCGCGACAGCGGCGTAAAAGTTTTTGCTTCTTTTTTCAAAAAGAAGCACTTACTTCCCCTTAACTCGCCGCTGCAAATCCCGCGCGAAGTTACCCAGCCGCCGCTCCATGCTCACCGGCGCTTCGCAGGCATAGCGCATGGTGTGCTGGGTTTCCTGAAACGCGCGAATATCGAAATCGCGTTCGCCGGCGAGATCTTTTTGTTTGGGATCGCTCGCGGCGGCGTTATCGGCCTCGGTGCTGATCTTGGCGACCACGTCGCCCATGCGGCGCTGTCGTAGGCCGAGCTGCTTGATGCGCTGGATCAGCAGCGTGCGTTCGTCATTGGTCTGGTCAACGATTGCGCTGAACAGCAAGGGCAGGGCGGTGGCGCGCTGGCCTAGCGGAATCGTATCGACATAGGCGTTCAGCCTGGCCAGGCCGTCGGCATCCGGCGTGTCGCGATCGACGATGTCCGTCACCATGGGGAACAATGTTTCGTTGTCGCGCCACTTAGGATTTGCCGGCACTTTGCCATCCCAATAGGCGCCAGCGGTGAGTTTTGGCACCAGGGTTTGCGCGCAAGGCCAGTCAGGATCCGTGGCCGCGGGCTGGGCGCTGGCGGGCATTGCTACCAGCATAACGATCAAAGGCAAGAGCTGGGGGAGACGTGCCGCCCCCCCCAGACCCCCCGTGGCCCATTGAGTCCCGCCGTCTGCAACCCGCGTATCCAAATTCGCAACGGGGGGTTTGGGCGGATTCTTCATCGGCGCATTGCGCCGACCCGCCCAGGCACGGCTCCGCCAGATCTTGCCTCGATTGTGCTTGGCCTTATCCATCCGTCCCTCCGCCGCCGCGCCGCGCCAGCAAGCCGCGGCCAGGATCGTAGCCTACAATGGCCGCCGCCATGAACACGACTAGATAGGCGCACACCACCAGGGCCGATACGGGATTAAATGCGCCGTACAGCGCGAAGCGGATCAGTTCAACGGCGTGCGTAAATGGGTTCAATTGCGCCAGCCAGTAAATTGGCAAGCTGGCCTGCTGCATGCGCCAGAGCGGGTAGAGCGCCGACGAAGTGAAGAACATCGGGAATATCACGAAGTTCATCACCCCGGCGAAGTTTTCGAGCTGCCGGATGAAGGATGAAAGCACAAGCCCAAGTGCGCCCAACATAAGTCCGGCCAGGATCAGCGCTGGCAGCACGGCGATATAGCCGGTCAGCGGTGGCCTGATATGCCAGAACCAGGCGATGGCAAGAAAAATATAAACCTGCACGATCGAGACGGCGACGCCCGCGAGCAATTTGCAAATGAGCAGGAACCAGCGCGGAAATGGGCTGATCATCAGCGTGCGCATGCTGCCCATTTCGCGGTCGTACACCATCGAAAGCGAGCTTTGCATGCCGTTGAATAACTGAATCATGCCGGCCAGTCCGGGCGCGATATAGACTTCGTAGGGGATGTACGTGCGGTAAGGCGGGCTGATGGATACGCCGAGAACAAAGTGAAACCCCGCGGCGAAAATCACCAGCCAGACCAGCGGCCGCACCAGGGCGGAAACGAAGCGGCCGCGTTGGTGGACCCAGCGCAGCGCTTCGCGGCGGATGATGCCAGCCAGGCATTGCCAATACGCCGCTGGCCCCAATGCGCCGGTGGCACTCATGCGGCGGCCTTTCGAATCAGTGCGTCGAACGCATCCTTCAACGTGCCACCAGGCGCGGTCAGGCGGCCCGAACTACCATCGGCCAGAATACGGCCTTCGTGTAAAACGATCACGCGCGATTCATCGCCGGCTTCGTCGATCAGGTGCGTGGCCCACAGCACGCCGATGGCGCGCGTGGCGCACAAGGCGCGCACGTGCTGCAGCAGGAAATGCCGGCTTTCCATATCCAGCCCCACGGTGGGTTCGTCGAGCAGCAGCAGCGAGGGTTTGTGCACCAAAGCGCGGGCCAGCTCCACCCGGCGTTTCTGACCGCCCGAGAGCGCGCGCACCCGATCGTGCCGCCGGCCGAGCAGGCCGATGCGGCCGAGCTCCTCGGCGATCGCTCCGCGCGCCTGGGCGCGCGATAATCCGTGCAGCGCCGCGTGGTAAAACAGGTTTTGCTCAACCGTGAGATCGAGGTCCAGCGTGGGCTGCTGGAACACCACACCCAGATGCGCAAGGGCGGCGAGCGGCGCGCGCTCTACATCGTGGCCAAATACGGACATGTGGCCGGCACGGGCGCTATAAAGCCGGGTGATCAAGGCGAATAACGTGGTTTTGCCGGCGCCGTTCAGGCCCAGCAGCACGGTGAAATCGCCAGGCAGCACATTGAAGCCGATGTCGCGCAGAACCTGCCGCTTGCCGAATGCGTAAGACAGGCCGGCGACCGAAAGGGCGGCGTGCGGGTTGGCGTCACGGGACAACGACGATGCCCCACGGCGCCTGGCCCACCGGCACGGATTGGCTCACCTCGAGGTTTTTCACGTCGATCACGGACATGTCGTTGCTGATGCCGTTAGCGACGTAGAGCGTGCCCTGGTCGGGTGAAAAAGCGCCGTGCCACACGCGTTGGCCGACCAGCAGGAATTTCTGCACCTCGAATGTGGCCGTATCGATCACCGCCACGCGGTTGGCGGGGCCGAGATCGACGAAGGCGGTCTTGCCATCCGCGGTCATGTTGATGCCTACAGCCTGAATGGCGGCCTTGGGAACCTCCGGCAGATCGAAATGAATGGTCGTGATAATCGCGTGCGTTCTTGCATCGATTACCGCCACTGTGCCGGCCACTTCCGATGACACCCAGACGCGCGAACCATCCCTGGTGAACACGGCGAAGCGTGGGCGGGTGCCCACCAATACGCTGGCGCTAACCGCATGGGTGGCAACGTCGATGAAATGCGCCATGCTCGTGGTTTCCGACGTGCAAACCACGGTTTTGTCGTCCGGGCTGATTGCCATGCCTTCCGGCTCCACGCCGACCGGAATTTCCGAGGTGATGCGGCCCTCGGCGATATTCAGCACCGAGACCTGGCTATTATTTTCATTGGCCACGTAAAGCGTGTTCCCGTCGCCGCTCAACGCCATGTATTCAGGATCGTGATTGGCCGGCAGAATGCGCGTGACGGTTAAGGTAGCCAGGTCCAGCACCTCGATGTGATCGGCATCCGACGTGCAGATATAGAGGCTCTTGCCATCCTTCGACAGCACGATGCCGCGCGGCCGCGCGCCGACATTCACGGTTTGCAGGATATTCAGCGACGCGCCATCCAGCACGGTGATGGTGTTGTCCTTTTCGTTCGACACGACAATGCGATAGGCGAATGCCGGCGACATCGCGAGCACCACCGAAGCGGCCGCGCCGGCGAACGCCAGGCCAAGCTGCCTCATGGGTGGAAATGGCATTCGGTCTCCGGCTGGTCGGGGCCCAGGGAATCGAGCTCGTTGGTTTCGTGCAGAAAACCCGGCTGCGGCGATATGGAAACCACCGAGTGCGAGTCGGCCAACAGCACCGGCTGGCGCAATTGGCCGTCCCAGGCGCGGAATGTGAATTCCGGCCCTTTATAGCCGGACAGCGCAAAATCCGCCCCACGCATATAGGAAATCATCTTGCCGGCCTCCGCGCTTCCGCCGCGTGTCGCGGCTTCGCCAATGGCGCGTACGGCCAGCCAGGCGCCGTAATCCTCGTCGGTCATCCAACGATTGGCCAGGGCGCGAAAGCGCAATTGCAGTTGCGTGCTGGCATATTCGTCCATGATCGGCGACCACGCTGACGGCACCAGGCCTTGCGTGCCGGCGATGGGGCGGGGTTGATCGGTGCGGTACGCCAGTTGGTCGCCAAAATTATCCGCCTCGTCGGCCACCACCAGCACATCGTAACTGACGCCCTGAGTGGCGCGCACAACCTCGTCGTTCACCTGATAATGGCCGGTATCGGCTTGCTGCGCGGCGGGATTAAAAATCCATGGCCGATCAGCGCCGATGCTGATCTGGAATTTCGCGGCGGCGTGACGAATCGCGTCGGCATAGAGCTTGTCGCCGGCATCGCGGCCGGTCAGCAGCATGATGTTCGTCCATTTCTTCACCACAAGATATTGCATTAATGCATCGGCCAGCATGGCGCGGCTGGGCAGCAAATGCAGCATATTGGCGCGGCAATCGGCGCCGCGCAGCCGGTCATCCCTGCTGGTGGCATCCAGGATGATGGCGCCGCTTGCGGCCTTCATATCGGCCAGCGCCAGCAGCACATCGGCCGGCAGATTGGCAACGAAAAGCCGCTGGCCGTGGCCGAGCGCGTCCGCGAACGCCTGCTTGACCGCACCTTCGTCCCGGCCAACCGTTGTTCGCAACGTAAAACTCTGGCCGGTGAATTTGCCGGTGGTGTTGGTATCAGCCAGGGCGAGTTGCGCGCCGCGCAAGCCAGTGTCGGTGGCAAGCAGTCCCAGTGCGGCGGAGGGCGCTGCGTGTTGAGGTGCCAGGCTCAGATAATCGATCGTGACACTATTCTGCGCGGTGGCGCTGCGCACGCACGGCAGCAACATCAGCGCGGCAATCGGCAGCGCGAAGCCGCCACCATCAGATCGCATCTTTCGGCCCGGCTTGCCGCTTGCCATACGCTGGCCTATCCGTCCTAACCGGGTCTATTTCAGGGTTATCAGGTATGCAATGACGTTCTCGCGATCGCCCTGATTCGGCAGACCGGGGAACATCATCTTGATGCCTTGAATTTCTTGCCGCGGGTTGGTCAGATAGTCGCTCAGCGTGCTTTCGTTCCAGGTGCGGTTGGCGTTCTTCATAGCATCCGAATAGGTGTAACCATCCAGCGAGCCAGCCTTGCGCCCCACCACGCCCCACAGGCTGGGGCCAATTTTATTGGTGCCTTTTTCGGGCGAATGGCACAGCGCGCATTTTTGTTGAAACAGCATTTTGCCGGCACTGGCGTCGCCGGCCGCCCGGGCCGTCAGGGGGGCCAGCATGAGCGCGGAGGTAAGCGCCAGCGCGCTGATAGCGGAGGTCTGCATCGGTGGTCCTGTCAAGAAATCCAGCGCGATGGGTGGACGTGGTTCAGGCCGCGTTGTCAACCGTGTTTTGTCGCGCGGGGGCGTACCTGACTTTATACCGCTGGGCATGACGGTCAGGCAGCGCTGCATCTTGCTGCGCTGCAAAATAAACCCTCAGCCAAGCCATGAAACCGATCGCCGCACGTCAGGCGCCGCAGCGCAGATTGGCTTCCGCCTGCGCCCGACGCAATTTCTCCAGCGTCAATTTGGCCACCGGCGTGTCGCGGAACAGCCCGCCGCGCGGCCCCACGCTGGCTTGCTGCATGCTCAGGATCGTGTCGGCCGTTTCGTAGTCCTCGTAGCTCATGCGGTCGGCGATGGCGTCGATGCTGCAGGCGCATTTATCCAGCAACTGGCGCTGGAATCCGTTGGCGGCGAGACACCCGATAACGTAATCGGCCCGCGCCGCGGTGGGATAGTCGTAGCGCGGCTTGTGAGCGTCTTGAGCATAGCCCGATGCGCCGGCCAGGGCGACCAGGGCGGCCGAAGCTGTCACGGCGGCGATGGAAACTGCGATGCGGCGCAACCAATCCTCCTGTAAGATGATGACGGACGCTTGTCTTGCGACCACAAGGCGCGTGTTGCAGATAGGCAATGCGGTGCCGCGCACGCAAACACTGGAGAAACGCCATGATCGAACTGGTGATCGTATACTGCCTGGCAGCGGACACCAAGGCGTGCATCGAAAAGCGAGTCCCCATGGAAAATTTTGCCTCGCCCGTCGGCTGCACGATGAGCGGCCAGCAGCGGGCGCAGGAATACCTGCACGATCATCCCGCCTATCGGCTGAAGAGTTGGCGCTGCGAGGTGGACATGCCGCGCCAGACCCAGCTCGACGTGGTGGCAACCTATGGGGTGACATAACCTATGCGACAGGTCATTTTCCGCCGTGTATTGCCAGGAAACGAGTAGTATTTCGCGGCCTTTGTCCGCACACGGTTTTGTTATTCCGATACTGCTGCGCCGCACCATGAATGCGTTCGTGCATCCTCCGACCAAGGTCGTACTTGCCAGTATCGCGCTGGTGTTTTCCGCTACCAGTCTGGGGAGCGGGGTGTGCTGCGTGACGGCTGCACGGCCAAGGGGGTAAAAAACTGAAAATCCGCCGCCGGCCTTGCATTGCGGAACAGCGCCGGCTTGCCATATCGCGGTAAGTTCTCGCTCGGGACAGTAATAACGCAATTTGTGGTCAAACTGACCGGACGGCTGAATAGGAATGGCGGTAAGCCTGGCACCGGCAGCCTGGCTAAGGACCACATCGAATGATCCGGCAGAGTCTGGCGTATGGCCGAGGTCTATGACTACGAATTAGGAACGATCCGGCTTATCGGACGCACTAAATGGGAACTTCAGGGAGGCTGCAAATGAAACAATTATTGGCGCTATCGGCTTGTGTCGCGGCATGCGTGGCAGCACTCGGTGCCGCGCCGAGCCTGGCCAACGAGGCACTGCAAAAACTGTCGGCGGACTCGTCACAATGGGTCTTGCCGCTGGGGAATTACAGTTCGCAACGCTATAGCGACCTCAAACAGATCAACACCAGCACGGCGAAGAACCTCCATCCGGTATGGACGTTCTCCACCGGCGTGCTGCGTGGCCACGAAGGCGGCCCGCTGGTCATTGGCAACATGATGTATCTGTCCACGCCATATCCGAACACGGTGTTTGCGCTGGATCTGAACGAGAGCGGCCGGATTGTCTGGAAATACGAACCGAAGCAGGACCCCAACGTCATTCCGGTGATGTGCTGCGATACCGTGAATCGCGGCGTGTCCTATGGTGAAGGCATGATTTTCCTGCATCAGGCTGATACCACGCTAGTGGCGCTCGATGCCAAGACCGGCAAGGTAGCCTGGTCGGTCAAGGATGGCGATTCCGTCGGCAAGGGTGAAACCGGCACGTCGGCGCCTCTCGTCGTCAAAGACAAGGTTTTGATCGGCATCAGCGGCGGCGAATTCGGCATTCAGGGCCGCCTGACCGCCTACAACATCAAGGACGGCAGCAAGGCCTGGGTCGCCTATACCTCCGGTACGGACGACATGATCAAGTTCGATCCGCAGAAAACCACCGTGCTGGGCAAGCCCGTCGGCGCCAACAGTTCATTGGCGACATGGAAGGGCGACCAGTGGAAGAATGGCGGCGGCGGCACCTGGGGCTGGATTTCCTACGATCCGAAGCTGAATCTGATTTATTACGGATCGGGCAACCCGGGCACCTGGAACCCAACCCAGCGCCCCGGCGACAATAAATGGTCGATGACGATTTTCGCCCGCAATCCGGATACCGGCGAGGCGAAATGGGTCTATCAAATGACACCGCATGATCAGTGGGATTATGATGGTGTCAACGAAATGATCCTTGCCGACCTGCCGGTGCACGGCAAGCCCACCCATGCGCTGGTGCATTTCGATCGAAACGGTTTCGCCTACGTGATGGACCGCGCTAGCGGCAAGCTGCTGGAGGCGGAGAAATACGATCCCGCGGTGAACTGGGCCACCAAGATCGATATGGCGACCGGCAGGCCGGTGCTGGTGGATCAGTACGGCCCCGGCGCGCAGGGCGCCGACCACAACACCAAAGGCGTCTGTCCCGCGGCATTGGGATCGAAGGATGAGCAGCCTTCAGCCTATTCGCCGAAGTCTCACGTATTCTTTGTGCCAACAAACCACGTCTGCATGGATTACGAGCCGTTCAAGGTGAACTACACGGCGGGGCAGGCTTTCGTTGGCGCCACACTGTCCATGTATCCGCCGCCCGGCGAGAACAATCTCGGCAATTTCATTGCCTACGATGCAAATCAGGGCAAGATCTTGTGGTCGGATCCAGAAACATTCTCGGTGTGGTCGGGTGCGCTGGCTACCGCGGGCGATGTGGTCGCGTACGGCACGCTGGATGGCTACCTGAAAGTTGTGGACCAGAAAACCGGCAAGCTGATCTACAAGTTCAAGACGCCATCTGGCATCATTGGCAACATCAACACCTTCACGCATGACGGCAAGCAGTACCTCGCCGTGCTGTCCGGCGTGGGCGGGTGGGCCGGCATCGGCATGGCGGCTGGGTTGACCGAGGATAATGCTGGCTTGGGTGCTGTTGGTGCCTACAAGCAACTTTCGAACTACACGCAGCTTGGTGGTGTGCTGACGGTGTTTGGCCTATCGGACTAACACACCGCGTTGAATGCGCCCCGCCCGCGCTTATCAGCGGGCGGGGTGAATTTTTCGCGCTGCCAGTCATCGCACCGGGTACGCCAACCAGGAGACTTGGATGAGTTTTGATAGAATTATGCAATTGATACTGGTCGGTGGATGCCTGATGGCGGGGGCAGCCTCTACCGCGGCCACATCGGCACCGGCAGCGGATCCCGAGCGGCCTTATACCGTCAAGGACGGTAAGAAAGTCGATATCGGGACGTATAAAGGTTATTTGTACTACGGCGATCTGTGCATGCGGTGCCATGGGCCGGATGGGCTCGGCAGTTCCTATGCGCCGAACCTGACCGACAGCCTCAAGACAATGTCAAAGCAACAAATGGAGAATACGGTCATCAACGGCCGCAAAGAGGTCAATACAGCCAACGACCGCGTGATGCCCGCATTCGGCACCAACGCGGACGCGGTGGAGAACCTCGACAACATATATAGCTATTTGAAGGCACGGTCAGATGGTGTGCTGGGGCGCGGGCATCCGGATCATCTTGACCAGTGATGATACGATGACCGCGCGCTTGCTTGCGGCCGCATCGTTGGCCTGGTGTTTTCTCAATATCCACGCGGCGGCGCAGCAATCGCCCGATCTGGTCTCGCAAACCGAATTGCGCGTCTGCGCCGATCCGCACAATTTGCCGTTTTCAAACCAGCAGAGCGAGGGATTCGAGAACAAGATCGCGGCGCTGCTGGCGCACGACCTGAACCTGAAATTGTCATACACATGGTTCCCCGACTCGCAGGGTTTCGTCCGCGCCACGCTAATGAAGAATCGCTGCGATGTCGTGATGGGCACGGTGGCGGGCGTGGAGGACATGGCCACCACCGACGCCTATTACCACACCGGCTACGTGATGCTGACCCGCCTGGCCGACAACATCACAACCGACAAGGTGGGCGACTGGAAGATCGCCGGCAGGCGCTTCGGACTGGTCGCGGCCACGCCGCCCACCGATCTGGTGGTGCAGCATAATTTGATGGACCAGGCAGCGATCTATCCGTTGGTGGTCGATACGCGCGTGGTGCAGCCTAACCTGGCGATGGTGCAGGATTTGGCGCATGGCCGCATCGATGTCGCCCTGCTGTGGGGCCCGTTCGCGGGGTATTATACGAAACGCGACCATCTGCCGTTGCGCCTGACGTTCCTGGACCCGGAAAACAGCCTGGTGCGCATGGACTACCATATCGCCATGGGCGTACGGCCCGGCGATGTCGGCTTCCGGCGCAAGCTGAATACGATAATCGCGAGGGATGAACCGCAAATCACGCAGATATTGCGGGACTATAATATCCCGTTATTGGATGAACAAAACCATCCGTTGGCCGCCGACAAGCCGGCAGCGCCGACACAATGATACCGGATTGGCCGGAAAGGCGAAAGGAAAGAAGTTCTTTTTTGCAAAAAAGAACCAAAAAACTTTTGCGCGGCTGTCGCGGACTAGCCGGCGACAGCCGTGTAAAAGTTTTTGCTTCTTTTTCCAAAAAGCAGCGCTTGCTCGCTTCGCCAGTGCCGCGGATAGCGAAGATACCAAGGGGGCGCTGCGTCGTATCACTTTGCGCCATCTGTGCCCTGCCGGCCCAAGCCGCGCCCGCGCGCGTCGCTGTCGCGGATTTCGATTATGTCGATTCCTCCGGTGAGGTCGCGAACCAACAGGCGGTGCACGCCGACCGATTGCGGGAGCTTAAGGCCGATATCATTGCTTCTATCAGCCAAAATGGCCAATTTACCGGTGTAGCGCTGACTTGCGGTAAGCCACCATGTGCCGCCGGTAACATGGATCAGGACGCGATCTCCAGCGCGGCACGCGCGCAGCATGCGCAATTCTTGGTGTTTGGCGGTGTGCACAAGGTCAGTACGCTCATCCAGTGGGGCCAAATGGTGGTAATGGATGTGGCCACGGGCAAAGCCGTGCTGGCGCGCACAGTGTCCTTTCGTGGCGACAGCAACGACGCCTGGAAGCATGCCGCGGACTACCTCGGCCAGATGGTCGTCACCGCGCTGCCGTAACTCGTTGGTTGTTGCGCGGCCGGGACCATCCCCAATGGCAGAGATCTGGTTGGCGTCCGAATCCGGCTGCTGGCGCACGTGAATCTGGCAGGGCACCACGTACTACTTTATAACTAGTTC
>Ga0302319_10011251_pt1 | contig 16992 bp, 12 predicted proteins | sample Bog_T0_2_FD_203319 | JGI IMG/M metagenome (GOLD analysis project Ga0302319, IMG submission 203319) | Peat permafrost microbial communities from Stordalen Mire near Abisko, Sweden - Bog_T0_2 | ecosystem: Environmental > Terrestrial > Soil > Wetlands > Peat | place: Sweden: Abisko, Stordalen Mire...
CTTCGACGTCATAGGTGATCTGCACCCGGGGGGCCCGGACGCGACTGAGTTTCTGCTGGGTACTCTCTCTGGCCATATCACTCCGGTGAAGCAACTAAATTCGGTACCCCCAAAGAAATCACAAAACGCGCCTTCTGTCTAGATAAATCTTTGGTTTACCGGTTGTAATTCAACTCAGGTTCACAAGCAGACGGGGAAGGAAGAAAAATTCAATTCGAACCGCAACTTGTGCGAGGATGATGGTGTTTAACCTGCGTTTTCGCATCATCAAAATCTTCGAACAGTCCAACACTTCTACCTATCGAGATCGGTTTCGAGTTTCCTTTCGAGTTTGTTTTGGACATGGTTCGAACTCAACCGCTAATATGACATACTCAAGCGAGGTTGCTGACAAAGATGCGCCAACTTCAACCCGTTATCTGGTCGAAAGGCACGTTTCTTTCGCCGCAGCATTTGCAGGCGCAGGAGCGCTTTGTTGAGGACAGCTCGCGGTTCTATCTTGATTCGCTGAATGCGCGTTCGTGGGGATTTCGCGAGATCCAGATCGACAGCAAGGCGCTGTCTGAAGGACGACTGGCAATTGTTCTGGCTTCGGGAATTTTTCCGGATGCACTTCCGATCGACATCCCAGCTTCGGAGTATCCACCGCCGGCGAGGATCCTGGATGAGTGCTTTCAGGACGGGCGGCAAGCTTGCACGTTTTACCTTGCGGTGCCCGAGTATTTGAACGGAGGCATGAACGTCAGCGTGGATCGCGGGCGCGTGAGCACGCGATTCCTGGCGCAATTGCTGATGGTACGCGACGAGAACACGGGCACCGGTGAGAAGCCGGTGCAGGTTGCGCGGAAGAATTTGCAGATTCTTGCCGAGGGCGAGAACCGCGAGGGATCGGTCGTGCTGGGCTGCATCCGGATTCTGCGCTCGGAGACTGGGATCTACCAGGTGGATTCGACGTACATTCCTCCGCTGATCGATATCCACGCGCATCCGACGCTGAAGCGGATTTTGAGCAACATGGTGGAGTTGCTGGTGGCACGCAGCAGCCAGTTGTCTGGCGGCCGACGGCAGAAGAACCAGTCCCTGGCCGACTTCACGGCATCGGACGTGGCCAACTTCTGGCTTCTCTACACCATCAACAGCCATCTGCCGGCGTTGCGTCATTTTCTGGAATCGACGAATGTACAGCCGGAACTTTTGTTCAACGAGTTCTCGAATCTTGCGGGGGCATTAACCGCTTTTTCGAGCAAGATCGCACCTAAGGATTTGCCGGCTTACAACCACGATCAACTGGGCGTGTGCTTTGGAGAACTGGACCGGCTGATCCGGATCATGCTGGAGACGGTTGTACCGAGCAACTTTGTTGCGCTGCCGCTGAAGCTGGTGCGGGATACGATTTATGCGACTTCGATCGACAAGGATGCCTACTTCGAAAACTCGCGGTTCTACCTGGCAGTTTCGGCCGATATCCGCGATGCTGACCTGATTGACCGCTCGCAGAAGCTGCTGAAAGTCTGCTCGGCGACGCAGCTTGAGACGCTGATTCGCAATGCACTGCCGGGACTGCGGCTGCAACATGTATCGCCTCCACCGCGGTCGATTCCGGTGAAACTGCGGCACCAATACTTCGCGATCGAGCAGGGCGGGCCGGTGTGGGAATCGGTGCTGCGGGCGCGGAACTTCGCTGTCTACGCGCCTGCCGATATTCTGAATCCGCAGTTTGAGCTGATTATCCTGCTGGCGCAAGCCACTTGATTCGTTGCAAAAACCACCCTATTCATAGTGTTGATGTGCGCCGTTCTGGTAGGCCATACCTATGGCGTCAACGCTTCGGCCTGTTGTAATTGGAGGTGTCAAACGCTACGGAAAAACTCACTCCTGCGAACATTCACATAGACTCTGCATCAAGGCCCCACCGCACCCGCGCAGCAGAACCGCTTGAGCTTCAGACTCCTCTGCGGAGTCTTCTTTCGAGCAGTCTCAGACTCGTCTTTCAGCATTGTTGACGAGAATCGGAAGGCAAGAGTATGCTTGCGTTCAAAATTCAAGCGAGGCTGGGCAATGGGGAATAGACTGGATTCTCTCACGCTAATTGCGCATGGAACCGACATGGTCGCCGGCAACGCCAGTTACGCAATCAATGGATTCCGCGCGATCACTGGATTGCAGGGCTTTCGCAGCTATAGCTGGATGACGGACACTGCCGCAACCAATGTGGTCGGGGACTTCCGTGGAATGGTGGTCAGCGCTCGATGGGCATCCGCCTACAACGTTATCAGCCCCATCGCCAAAGTTGCCGGCAATGTGGCGACCCTGGCGGCCCTGGCAGGCAACATCATGGATATGGCACCTCAATTCGAGAAGGTCTACCGCTCAAACAGCAGCAGCGTGGTCAAAGCGCAGCAGATTTCGCTCCTAACGAGCATTGTGGCGCAGAAAACACTCGCAGGGATCATCACCGGCGGCGTTCATCTGATCTACCTCCCTCTGATCCTCGGCTGTGGCGCGGCTGCGAGGACGGGCGGAGGAATTGGGGCGGCGGCAAATGTCTGTTCGACAGTGGTTGGAACCGCGGACGCACTGGTTCAGTCTTCGGCAAACTACCTGACCAACCCCGCAAACCAGCAGCGTGTTATTCAGAGCCTTGTTACGATCCGCATCAACTAAGCCGCTGAATTCGAATTCTGAATTGCAAATCGCCCGATCAGAATCCTGATCCCGCGCCATGGCGCGGGCGGGCGTCAGTGCTTCATGAGGAAGAAGACAGTAATGATCAGCACCAAAAGCAAAACGATGATGACGACTAGAAGAAGTGGCACGAGCTGCTGCAGTTTGCTGGTCGGGGGCTGAACCGCTTTGACCGCCGGAAGCTGAGGAGCGGGTGGTATGAGCGGGGGAGCAAACATCCCTGGCTGCGGCATGCCGCCCGGCATGGGCATGGATGGGGGCGGCGCAGCACCGAACTGCATGGGAAAGGCCGGTGGTTGGGGTGGAGGTGGAAACGCGCCAGGTTGCGGCATGGCTCCAAAGCCCTGCATAGCCGGCGGAGCAGGTGCGGCCGGCATGGGATAGCTCGGCATTTGCGGGGGCGCAAATTGGGAAGGAGGGGCGATGCTCTGGGGCGGTTGGGGCGGTTGGCTTTGCGGAGCAGTTCCGCCTTGCATGGATAGCTCACGGATCCGCGACGCATCGAGGATCCGGGTAAACTCGCTGGGCCCGGAGGGTGCAGGTGCGGCCGGCTGCGGACTCGCGGCGAGTGGTGGCGCGAACGATGGATATGCGGGTGCAGCGGGAGGCGCTGGCGGAGTGGGCGCCACGGGATCGCTTGAGATGTTGAGTGATGCAAAGGTCTGGGTCCAGACTCCGGGTTCCGCTGCGCGCGGCGGAGGTATCGGGGTTGGGGCACGGCTCGGTTCCGGCTGCTTTGACGGCTCGTCAAGCATCTGAATCAGTCGCGTGATTCCCACGCTCGAACTCTGTGACGCGGCGGCAGGAGGCGGTGGCAAGGGCGACGAAGCAAATGGATCCCGGTTGGCTTCTGAAGCGCGCGGAGGCGGAGCGGGCTGACTGTAATCGAGACCGCCGGTGGGAGGCTGGATGGGTTCTCGATAGACCGGTTCGACTGGTGCTGATCGCTGCTCTAGCGAGAGCATCTGAGTGAAGGACCCAGGACTTGCGGATGGAGGATTGGGGGCCGGAGGGCTGAATGGAGGCGGTGCAGAAGGAGGGGCTGCAGCGCCGCCCATGGTACCGAATAGCTGGGTAAACGATCCCGGCTGATTTTGAGGGGGTGGGGGAGGTGCGCTGGCAGCACCTCCGGAGATTGGCGTTGCACGGAGCAATTCCGTAATGCCGCCAGGCGATGGGGCCGCATACTGCGGAACCGCCGGAGGTGGAGATGCAACCGGCGCGGTTGGTGTGTCCGCGGAGCCCATTGTCTGAAGCAAGGAAGTGAAGCCCGTGCTTGGCACGGGCGGAGCCGGAGGCGGTTGTTTCGGCGCGGACGCAGGGGAATCGGTTCCAAGCGTTCGCAATAACTCGGTAAATCCTCCACTGCCTTTGGATGCCGGATCAGGTGCAGCTTGTCTCTCCGCGGTGGAGGATCTTTCCGCAGACGCGGCGCGCATGCGATCGAGGAGTTCCGGAGAGCTGGCTGCCGCGCCACCTTCGAGAACAACCTTGTGGACAACAGGCTCGGCAATTGGTTTTGGGGCAGGCGGTGGTGGCGGAGGGGGTTCCTTCGCCCACGAGGCGAGGAAATCCGGCTCTGGCTTCGAGGCTGCAGGTGCGGAAGCCGGGTCAGGTAGCGTGACGGCGCCAAAGACGCCGGTTGCCCCAAAGTCCTGATCAGAACCGGAGTTCTCCGGCCACGAGGAACCTGATCCGCCAAATCCGCCAGATGAGTTCGGTTTGTCCATGCAATCAGGCCTCCGATGCAATGCGGGTAGCATAAATCATTCATCGCTCCCGATTTGCCTATTTATCTGAAAAGATTTTGGGTAGAATGCGGTTGCGTCCCAAAGTCCCTGACGAATAGACTCATCGGGGAATTTTCCTGTATTGTCCGGACAGTCGGCATCAGCGATTCATGAGGACATGCCGCAGTCACTGAACGTTCGCTTTTCCGCGTCGGAGGGCGACCTGATATCTGACTCTTCCATGGTGGACTTCCTCCTATGAAATTCCTGTCGCGGGTTGTCTGGTCGGAAGGGATGCATCTCGGTCCCCATCATTTCCAGACGCAGAGCCGCTATTTCGAAGACACGCTCTGGTTTCTGAGCTCAAATCTGCGCCAAGACCCGTGGGGATTTCTCCATTACTCGATCGACACAGAAGCAATGCGCAACGGGCTGGCGATTCTGAGCTTCGCGTCCGGCATTCTTCCGGACGGCCTGATTTTCGATTTGCCGGATTGCGACCAGTTGCCTGAAGCAGCGCACCTGAACGACCTATTCTCATCGATAGACAGCGAGATCACGCTTTTCCTGGCGATTCCGCCGAGGCAGGACCAAGGCCTTGATTGCGACCAGGGCGGCGGCTTGAACACAAGATACAGCGCCGTGCAAAGGACGCTCAGGGACGATTCCGTGGGTCAGGGTGAGTCGACGGTCTCATTTGCCCGCAAGAATCTTGTGCTGTTGAGCCAGGCGCAGCTCTCTGCCGAGACAGTCTCGTTTCCCATTGCGCGTGTATTCCGGGACGGAAATGGCGGATTTGCTTCCGACCCCGAATTCATTCCGCCGTGCCTGCGCATCAGCGCCAGTGCAAGCCTGGTTATGCTGCTGCATCGGCTGGCGCAGGCGATTGAGGAGAAGATTACATCCACGCGGAACATGAGGGCCGGTTCTGGACGCTTTGAACTTGGTACATCGGCGCTCGATGTCGCGAACTACTGGTTTCTCCATGCGCTTTGCTCTTCTCTACCCGCGTTGCGACATCATTTGCAGGACCGCCGGAGTCACCCGGAAGAAGTGTACAGGGACCTTGCCCGGCTGGCCGGGGCTCTGAGCACGTTTGCGCTGGAATCGACGCAGGAAGAGATTCCTTCCTACCGGCATCGGGACCTGACTGGAACTTTCAAGGAGATGGATGCGCTGATCCGGCGCTATCTGGAGATCGTTTCGCCATCGAACAGCGTCACACTTCAGTTCCGCAAATCCGATAATTACTTTTTTGTCGCCGATGTGACGGACGAACGCTGTTTACGCCGTTCTAGATGGATATTCGGGATTCGTTCCTCGATCAACGATTCGGTGATCCTTCGTCAGACGCCAAGGCTGGTGAAGGTGTGCTCTGCCGGAGGGGTAACAAAGCTTGTGGAGCGCGCGCTTCCGGGTCTTGAACTGATGCATGTTCCCGTACCGCCCGCGGCACTGCACGCGCAAGCCGACATGCATTACTTCTCGGTTTCGCTCAGTGGTGCGTGCTGGCAACATATTTTGCAGACTAAGCAGGTTGGCGTGTATTTGCCCGGCGACCTGGGCGACGCAACCTTTGACCTGACTATCATTCTGGAGACATCCTCATGAGCTCCACCCCCGCTTCAGTTCCCCAAGAGACGAAGACAAGTAACCTGGCGATGGCATTCCAGGAAGTGTTCACCGTGATTCTGCGCACGCGGTTCTTTGTGCAGCGCGTTGAAAACGCGGAGACCTTTCGCGCCACGCTGCGCAAGATGATTTCCGCGGCAGTGAAGGACGCTTCGGCGATGGGCTACAGCGACGAAGCCTCAAAGATGGCGATCTACGCGATCATTGGGTTTCTGGATGAGAGCGTACTGAATTCGAAGGACCCGACGTTCGCGGACTGGGCACGACGGCCGCTGCAGGAGGAGATGTTCGGAGGACACTTTGCGGGTGAGTTATTCTTTCGCAACGTAGCCGAGTTACTGAACCGGCCCGAATCGACAGAAGTTGCCGACGTGCTGGAGTTGCATGCGCTTTGCCTGCTGCTGGGATATCGCGGACGGTTCGCGTTTGGGGATGCGTCGGAGATTCACTCGATACTGCAGCGTATTCGGGAAAAGATCACGCGTATTCGGGGTACGTACGCTTTACTGCGGCCTGCCGAAGCGCCAGCAGCTCCGCCGCCTCCACGACGAGACCCTTGGGTGATGCGGCTGGCGATTGCCGCCATCTTGCTGTTCTTGCTCACGGCGTTGGCGTATGCGGGATATGTTGTGATTCTGGGACAATCGATGCCCTCGATTTCTGAAAGTGTTCACCAATCGTCGCCGCTGATGGCGCATTTACCGACGGCCAGCCTTGCGGAGATCATCCTATGAAGCGCATCCTGATTGGGATTTTGATCTTTGTGGTGTACATGGCCCTGGTGGTTGGGGGCGCGTTTGCGCTGCACTTTGAAGGCACGAAGCTGATTCTGTTCTGCGTGATTCTGGGGTTAGTGGGCGCGCTGACGATTGTCTTTGTGATCTGGTATCTGGCTAAGGCGAGCGGGGATTCGTCGGGGAGCGGCGGCCTGGACACGCCGGACGGGGTAAATCTGAACACGTTGCTCCGGGATGCGGATGCGAAGGTACGACAGGCGGGGCGGGCAGGAGCAAAGTCGCTAGCGAGCCTGCCACTGATCTATGTAATAGGAGACGAGAACTCAGCCAAGACGCAGACCGTGTTGCAGTCCGGACTGGATCCCGAGCTGATTGCTGGAAACATCTACCGGGACGGACTGGTGGCTCCGACGCAGTTGGCGAACATCTGGCTGGCCGGGAACTATGTGCTGGCTGAGGCGGGCGGAGCGATGCTGCGGCAGGCGCCGCTATGGTTGCGGCTAGTGCGCGCGACAATTCCGGCGCGGCTAGGATCGGTGTTCGGCGACAGCCGCCTTCCCGCACGGTCCGTGGTGGTTTGCGTAAGTATCGAGCGGATCCTCGCACCGAATACTTCAGAGCAGATTCGCGCGCTGGCTCAAGGGCTGAACGAGCGTCTGCGGCAACTGTCGCAGACGTTGGGGATCTCGCTTCCCATTTATGTGCTGTTCACCAAGCTGGATAACATCACCCCATTTGCGGAGTATGTGGGCCGGCTCTCCGATGAGGAAGTGAAGCTTCCGATTGGAACGTTGCTGTCTACGCTTTCGACCGGCTCCGGACTGTATACCGAACAGGCCACGGCGATGATCGGAGCGCGATTCGACCAGCTCATTTACGCGCTTGCGGAATTCCGCATGGATGTTCTGTCGCGTGGCGGAGAACTGCAGAATCTGGCGCGGGCGTATGAGTTTCCAAGGGATCTGCGCAAGGTTCGTGCGGGGATTGTTGGCTTCCTCGCGGAGGTCGCGCGGCCAAGCCAGATTGGCGTGAACCCATTCCTGCGTGGATTCTTTTTCGCGGGAATGCGGGCACATCTTATTGAGGACGTGTTGGAGGTTGGGCCAGCCCAGCCGCAAGCATCCGGACCGGTGAACGCGGGAGCGACGCGCATTTTCTCGCTGGCAGCGATGCAGCAGGAACAGGCTGCGCCGCAACCGAGGCGAGGCGGCACGCGCAAGGTTGCGCAGTGGGTCTTCCTGCCGCATCTGTTTTCGAAAATACTGCTCGCGGATAAGGCAGCGCTCGAGATCAGCCGCGCCAGCACGCGGACCAGCCTGCTGAAGCGCACGCTGCTGACGATGGCGAGCGTGTTGATTCTGATCCTGCTTGCTTTGTTCACGATCTCTTTCTTCAAGAACCGTTCGCTCGAAGAGCGAGTGGCAAAGGCCGCCGCTGTGCCGGTGTCGCCTGTGGCCGCCGGCAGTTTCGCCGCGCAGGGCGATCTTGAGGCGCTGGAAAAGCTGAGACTGGTGCTGGCCGAACTGGACGGATATCGCAAAGATGGGTCGCCATACCTCGACCGGTTCGGGCTGTACAAAGGTGATGCGCTGTACCCGGTTGCGTGCCAGGCTTATTCGAACAAATTCCGCGCATTGCTGCTAAGCCCAACACAGGAGAACATGCTCGGCAAGCTGCGTTCTGTGCCTGCGGCGCCAACGCCAGACTCCAGTTATGGTGCCACATACCAGCCACTGAAGGCGTACCTGATTACGGCCACGAGCCCTGACCCGGATACGGCGCAGGACACGGTTGATTTTCTTCCTGCCGCGCTGCTGACGGAATGGGCGGGAGGCGGTACGCCCGATCCGAATGTTGCGCAGATAGCCCAAGCTCAATTCCAGTTTTACGCCAATCTTCTTCCCGCGAACTCGTCGTGCCTGGCGAATGCGGGCGGAAGCAGGAACGATGTGGTGGTTGCGCATGCCCGCTTTTACCTGAGCGGATTCCAAGGGTTCGAGCATGTGTATCAGAGCATGCTCTCCGCCGCGAACCACAAGGTTCCCGGATTCGACTTCAACAGCAAATTTCCTGGTTCCTCGCAATACATTTTCGACAACTATCCGGTTCAGGGCGCGTTTACGAAGGCGGGTTTTGCGTTCATGCAGGATGCAATTCTGCATCCGGACCCCTACTTCAGCGGGGAGCAATGGGTTCTTGGTCCTTCGACGGCACCGCCGATTGACCGCGCCGCACTCTCCGTTCAGTTGAAGTCGACTTATACGGCCGAATTCATTCAAACTTGGCGGACCTACCTGACGAAGGCGCAGTTCATTCCGTACAAGAGCTTTGCCGAGGCCGGGACCAAGCTGGGCGCACTGGACTCGAATACATCGGCGATGCTGGAACTTTTCTCGCTGATTTCGATTAACACGGGGGTTGCGGCGCCGGAAATATCTTCAGTCTTCCAGGCGCCTCAGTCCGTGGTTCCGCCATCGATGCCGGATAATCGCCTGATCGGACAGGCAAACCAGGGATACATACAGTCCTTGCAGGGTCTTGAGGGGGCGGTGAAGAACCTTTCACTGAACCCAACCAGCGCAAACGATCCCGCTGCGGCGGCACCCGTAGTGCAGGCAGCACTCACTGCTGAACAGGCCGCGGAAACACTTCGAAACGGTTTTGTTCCTGATCCCGGTGGGCTGGACAAAACGAGCTTCACGCTGCTTGAGGCGCCGATTGAGTCGACAAAGAACCTGGCGGCACAGGCACCGGCAAACGCAGCAGGCGGCGGGGCAAAGGCATTCTGCGCACAGGCTGGGCCCGTATTCGCCAAGTTCCCCTTCAACCCGCAATCGACGACGGAGGCTACGACCGAGGAGGTCGCGCAGATCTTCACTCCAGGCTCGGGATCGTTTGCGCAGTTCAGTGGATCGATGAAGGCGCTGGTTTCTCAGCAAGGGACGCAGTATGTGGTTGCGCCCGGCTCAGCGGTGCACATCAATCCGGCCTTCCTGGGATTCCTGTCGAACGCGCAGAAGATTTCTTCAACCCTATTTCCAAGCGGGGGAAACCAGCCGTCGCTGGACTTCACTCTGGCTGAGGTGAAGTCGCCTGGCGTGCCCGACGCTGTACTCAACATCGACAACCAGCAAATTACCGCGGCGGGACAGAAGACGTCGTTTCACTGGGTGTCAAAGCCTGATGGAAAATACAGCTTGACGTCGGGGGGGAATGCTTCTGCGTCCTCACCGGGGTCATGGTCAGTGTTCCACTTTGGCTTCGCAGCGACGCATATTCCTCCAGACCGGCTGAAATACAGTTTGCAATTGAACAGTCAAACCAACGGAGTGGTTTTATTCGACGCTTCAGGTCCGGGCGCATTTTTACTGAATCCTCAATTCATGAAGGATTTTCACTGTGTTTCAAACGTTGCTCGCTGACGCGGGTGGGCAAAGACTTGTTTCCTCTGACGATTCGCACTGAATCATGAGAGGATTGCTGGGAACGCCCGTCCCCCCAATTGGCAGCAGGCAAGCAAACTTCCCCGGGAGCCATTGCTCTTCGGGCTTACTGAAGCGAGATCATGAGCGAAGAATTCATAGGCGAAACTTCCAATTTCGAGACATTGGCCGGCGGAGAATCCACCCCGATTCGCGTCTCAGTTTCCGCTCTCAGCGATGTGGGCTGCGTACGCACCAACAACGAAGATGCCTTTGGCTATGACGAAGGGTTGGGCATTTATGTTGTGTGTGACGGCATGGGTGGAATGGCGAGCGGAGAAGTGGCCAGTTCCCATGCGGTGGCTGCGATTATGAAGAGTTTCGCGGAGAGCACTACCCTGGATGTGCCAATCAGCGCCAAGCTGCTGCTGGCCATTAACGCGGCCAACCAGGATGTTTGGGAAAATGGGCAGGTTCCCGAAAATAAGGGGATGGGAACTACCACCGTAGCTGCCGCACTCGACGGGAACAAGCTGATACTCGGTAATGTGGGCGACAGCCGTGCCTATATCATCCAGAATGGCCAGTGTGTGCAACTAACGGTCGATCATTCGTACATCAACGAGCTTATCCGCAACGGGACACTTACGATTGAGAACGCACATACCGCAGATCTAAGGGGCATGGAATCCATCATTACGCGGGCTGTGGGTGTGGCGGCGGAGGTTCAGCCGGATTTCTTTTCGGTGGACCTGAAGCCGGGAACCGCGGTCCTGCTGGCAACGGATGGGCTGACGCGCTATCTTGTGTCGGACGAAATCGCTTCTATTCTTGGTGCGTCGCCTTTCGAAAGCTCTTGCGCCAATCTGATCGATCTCGCGAAGCAGCGCGGCGGCCAGGACAATATAACCTGCATTCTGCTGGTAGCGCACGCGGTATAACTTCGCACTTTCCTGGAAATAAAAGGAAACAGGCCGGAACTTTCGTTTGAAAGCTGTGTTGGACTAAGCAGAATCCTGAGTGTTTCTGCCAGGTCCAAGTATGCTTGACATCTAATTGACCTTGGTTTACGTTTTTGGGGTCTGTCAAAGCATTTCCCTCAAATTATGAAATGGATGTGTCATATGGGTCGGAATCATACGCTTGGTGTATTCGGATTGATTGTTGCAGGCGCGGTAATCGCACTTAGTGCGCAAGCCCAGGGAGGGGACCCTGGAACTCAGATTCAGGCGAAGCTTGTATCAAAAATCAAGCTCACGAAACCTACTGCGGACCACACGGATATTGTTACCGCCGGCGATGTGGTGTTGCTGCAAAAAGACGGATTGATGATGTGCAGCTCCGCTTCTACGTATGCATTCTCCAACACGTACAACGCCGGGGTTCTGAGTGCGAATTACAACAATCGCGCAAAGGATGCCGCGAAATCGTTTCTCAAGGGCCGTCTTCCTTTTGGCGGGGGCGGAAGTGTTACCGACGCGGCTAACAACGGATGCCCTTCACGCAAGTTCGTGGCCGGAGAAAAGTTCTGGGTGACGGGAGTGACGCCTCAAAAGGACGGCATCGTTGTAGCCACATTCAGCGATCCGTACCAGGATCCTTCGAATCCCGGAGGAGACAAGGTTCACTTCTATGGCGAGATCAAGTTTATATACCCCAAAGGCGTGGCTCCGCCGCCTGATGATTTTGTGAAGACAGTTTCAGAGGTGATGACTGTTGCGCCCTCGGACGATGGCGGCCAAGGCGGCGGTCAGGGTAGCGGAGCACCGGCGCAAGCTGCCGCACCTGCTGCACCGACTCCTCCTCCGGCACCGATGGCGGCTATCGCACCGCCTCCACCGCCCGCGGATGCGCCACCGCCGACGATCGCAATTGGGCAAACAAAGGATCAGGTGACGACCGCCTTCGGGGCGCCGACCAAGACGGCAAAGGTGGGGGCCAAGGAAATCTTCTATTACAAAGACATGAAGGTGACATTCACGAACGGCAAGGTCAGCAACGTAGAGTAAATTGGTCGCGCATCCGAGAGGGATGCGTGGAGAGAGCAGAGGAGTGAGGCAACGATGACGATTCAGAGGTTTCAGAAGTCGATGACGAATGGTTCAGCAGCGCTGATTCTGGCGGGGATGCTGGGTGTGATCGGGCTTGCCAGCGCAGGCGCAGATACGAAGAAGCCAGCCCCGCCTGCCCCGAAGGCAGCTCCCAGACCTGCTGCTGCTCCCAGAACGAGCGCGCCTGCCGGCGGCGCACACACTGGCGCAGTCGGCGGCGCACATACCGGGGCGACAACTACGGGCGCGCACACGACGACAACCGGCGCGCATGCGACCACCACGACAACCCACACTCCAACGACGACTGGTCATACGACCACGACGGCAGGTCCGCATACGACCGTTGGCGGCACCCGTCCGGGCGCCGGGGGACCTGCGGGTGCGCACGGTGGGGCAGGCGCAGGCGCCAAGAACACGGCCTTCAAGAGCCCGGCGCCGAAGGGCGCTAATGAGCACGTAACCAAGAGCGGGAGTGCAGTTCGCACGCGCCCAGGCGGCAAGGTTGCCGATGTGCACGATGCAAAGCGTGGAATGGACGTGCATCACGGCCTGGCCGGCGGGCACAGGGTTTCGATGGAGCGTCACGATGGCAGCCGCGTGTACGCCGAGAGGGGCCGTCGCGGCTATGTGGAGCGCGGGTATAACTACCATGGACACGATTTCGCACGGCGTTCCTACTATTATCACGGCCGCGCCTATGACCGCTTCTATCGCGGATACGGATACCACGGCTTGATGCTGAACGTCTATGCACCGGGCTTCTATTTCCGTCCCGCGTTTTACGGTTGGGCATATAACCCGTGGGTGGCGCCAATTTCGTTCGGATGGGGATGGGGTGTGGCGACACCGTGGTACGGCTACTATGGAGGCTACTTCCAGCCTTATCCCGTGTATCCTTCAGCGGCATTCTGGCTGACGGACTACATCATCTCTCAGGACCTGGCGGCGGCTTATGCGGCGCACCAGGAAGCGGCTGAGCAAGCTGCGGCACCAGCGGCAGGTGGGCAGCCAGTGCTTACTCCCGAGGTGAAGCAGATGATTGCCGACGAAGTGAAAGCCCAGTTGGCGCTTGAGAACGCAGAAGCAGGCCAGAATGCACAGCAGCAGGACGTGGACCCCGGTTCGAGTGGGATTGCCCGGCTGCTGAGCGATGGGCGTCCGCACGTCTTCGTGGCCGGCGGCAACCTGGATGTAACCGACACATCCGGCCAGGAGTGTGTTGTGAGCGACGGCGATACTCTGCAATTGCGGGAACCGCCTGCATCCGACGCGACTTCAGCGAACCTTGTGGTCATGTCGAGCAAGGGGAACCCTGAGTGTTCGATTTCCCTCACTGTTTCAATCCAGTTGACCGACCTGCAGGAAATGCAGAACCACATGCGTGAGACGATCGACCAGGGTCTGCAGGATCTGCAGGCGAAGCAGGGTACGGGCGGATTGCCCGCGGCTCCTCCTTCGGCGGCCGGTCCGACAGCTCCTGCCACGTATGCCGCGGCAGCGCCCCCGCCAGAGGCGAACCCGAGCGCGGACATTCAGCAGGCAGATCAACAAAGTGCGCAGGCTGAGAAGGACGTGACGACGGAAGCTGCTGCGGACACAGGCGCAGGTGGACAGGCAAGTGCTGCGGCACCGGATGGCTCCCCGGCCCCGGCTTCGCCAGATGCTCCAGCACAACCAGCATCGGTTGAATTGGGTCAGACGACCGATCAGGTCACAGCGGCTCTCGGTGCACCAAGCAGGATCGCGAATCTTGGACCGAAAGTCATCTACTACTACAGCGGCATGAAGGTGACTTTCAAAGAGGGTAAGGTTAGCGACGTTCAGTAAAACGCAAGGCAACATAGAAAAGGGAGGGAATCGTCGATTCCCTCCCTTTTCTATTTCTTCTATTCAATTGGGTACTGTTTTCATCCCTCAAGATTCAAGGCGTAAGGCTGTTGCGCACGGTTGCTGCTACTGAGGTCCATTCAGGTGACGCATGGCTGCGTCATAGCCTCTGCGGAACCCTTCACGATAATCATCCCGGGCGCTCGCCGATACGCGGGGATGACGAAATTCCTCCCGATTGTTTACATTCGGTGGACGGTGGTTGTCGAAGTCCTTTCGTGCGCCTTCGATACCATCGTGAAAGCCCTGGCGTTGAATCTCGCGGAACTCTCCGGGAGGGGCGTCCCATCCGCCATCGCGATCGTGATCCTGGATGAAATCAGACGAGCTTGGCGCCGGCTGCGCCGAAGATGCAGTAGCGATGACGAATCCGCCTGTTCCCAGCGAAAGGGCAAGCCCTGAAAAAGCAATCCATGTGAGCTTCATGATCGAAATCCTCCTCTGCTCGCATTAGGAGATGAACTGATTGCAAATAGCGTTGCCTCTTCGTTGCCGATCCGAAGAATTCCGCGCCCTTTTAAGCGGCGCCTGACGAATCGGCGCGGGCGATTCAGACTGTTGTTCTGAACCAAAAACCTTCCAAAACTGCCATAAAAATGGCCTTTACTGGCGGTTATTGAGCGAAAAAGAAGTCACTTTTATCAAGTTTTCGCCGCTGATTGATTCAGAGCCAATTTGCAAGTTGTTCATTTTGTTGTTATTGCAGGAAGGGCCCCCGCCCGGAGGAGTGATTTTTGAGGGGGAGGGGGGGTGGGGTATTTATTTAAATCAGGCAGATTCTTGGCAAATTGAACCCTGAACATCCTCGAAAAGTCGTGCACTGCGGGTCTGGAATTCGTGATCACAATTCCGATTGTGCGACTTTGGAGTGAATAAATCGGCAAAAACCCTTGAGGTGACGCTTGCGATCATTATTCGTCCGGATCAGCTTAACTGTAGGTGTACCCACCCTGGTTTTGATCGTCAGACACTGCCTAGCTATAACCCGCCTGAGATGGGCGCAATTCTCTATCTGCTCGTCCTGCAGCACGTCCTCAGGGAATGCCGGCTCCGGATGCAATACGATGGGCGTATGCCGCTGCTCGACATCCGTGACCTGCAGATTCGTTTTGGATCAGCCGAGGCAGTGCGCGGCATCAGCCTACGGGTGGATGAAGGTGAAGTGCTCGGCCTGGTGGGCGAGTCAGGATCAGGCAAAAGCGCGACTGCACTGGCGATCATGGGACTGCTGGGCCCTGCCGCACAGATTGCGGGACAGATTCTTTGGGAGCCCGCGGATGGGGTATCCAGCGGTGTCGATTTGCTGCGCCAGAAGCCCGAAGCTCTACGGCGCCTGAGAGGCCGCGAAATCGCCATGATCTTTCAAGAGCCGATGACGGCGCTGAACCCGGTGATGCAGATTGGGAATCAGGTTGCCGAGTGTGCGACCGCTCATTCGGGGGCATGGACGGGCCGCGAAGCAAAGCGCAGAGCCATCGCCGCTCTTGAGGCAGTGGCAATTCCCGAGGCAAGCCGCCGCTATTCCGACTATCCGCACCAGTTTTCCGGCGGGCAGCGTCAGCGGATCATGATTGCGATGGCCTTGATCAACACGCCAAAATTGCTGATTGCCGACGAGCCGACGACGGCGCTTGACGTGACAGTGCAGGCGCAGGTGCTTGCGTTACTGAAAAAATTGCAGAAGGAGCACGAACTGGCCATGCTGTTTATCTCGCATGACCTGGCTGTAGTGGGCCAGATGGCGAGCCGGGTGGCCGTGATGCGGGGGGGAGTCGTAGTGGAGACAGGCGATTGCGCGCAACTGCTCACGCGACCAGAGCATGCCTATACAAGGAGCCTGCTGGCCGCGGCGCCTACCCTGCATACAGATCGTGACCTGCCACTCGTGACTTTGGAATCTATTTCAATGAAAACAGAGCTATACTCTCCGCATGCGGAGTAAATTTACGGTGGATGTCGCGAGCAAGGTCGCGCGGGCTAGTGCCGCGCCCGCGGAATTCTCGCTGCGGGCTGGCGCGCGGGAACTGCGGAGTTTCTGGCAGACGCCAGGAGGATTCAACCTGTGACCCAACTGGCATGTGTCGGCGCCATCGTGCTCGTTCTGAATTTGTCTGCATGTTCCATCGGCACAGTGCTGCACGGATTGTCTACGGTCCAAACTCCGGAACCCACAAAGACTGACTCTCCGCCACAGCCTGCGAAGCCCGTGCTAGTGGCACAGACCGCCCCGCCGACAACGCCAGCGCATAAGTCAAAAAAGCCGGATCCCAAACCCCAACCCACGGAACAAGACCTCCTGGACTATCTTCGCGGGAAGCTTCTTGCCCTGAGCCCCGAGGATGGACTCAATGACAATCTGGAAGTGTCGTACGACCTGGACAAGTCAACCATGTCGATTACTCAACCCGATGGCCACTGCGACATCTCTCTGAACGCCCTCGATGCAAATAGCGCTTTTTGGGACACTTTGGACCCGAGCGACAGGTACCGTGCGCGTGACGAGGTTTTGAGGCTTACGATTACATCTCAGAGCGGGAAGAACGCCAGGGTTTGCTACGACAGGAAAAATCAGATCAATCCCAACGCTGCGGCAAACCGGGTTCGATTGTTATTCGCGCATTCCAAGGCAAACGCAACTCCCGGCTTCGTGGACACGATGGATAAGGCAGTCAAGAAGCTGGTAGAGCTTTCCGGTGGCACGCCTGAGAAGAAGATCTTTTAGAGCAGAATCAAGGTAGCTATACCCAAGGTAGGTGAATAGGGTTGATCCTGTATTCCTCTGGTGAAGTGACCGCGATGACGAGGATGGGACGAGCCTATTCGGACGATTTGCGGGTGAGGATTT
>Ga0302319_10011258_pt1 | contig 16984 bp, 10 predicted proteins | sample Bog_T0_2_FD_203319 | JGI IMG/M metagenome (GOLD analysis project Ga0302319, IMG submission 203319) | Peat permafrost microbial communities from Stordalen Mire near Abisko, Sweden - Bog_T0_2 | ecosystem: Environmental > Terrestrial > Soil > Wetlands > Peat | place: Sweden: Abisko, Stordalen Mire...
GAATCAGAAAGTAGCGGTGCGGATGCTCGAGAAACTGGGCCTGCGCGCGGACGTGGCGGCCAACGGCAATGAGGTTCTCAAAATGCTGGAGACGGTTCCCTACGATCTGATCTTCATGGACTGCCAGATGCCGGCCATGGACGGCTACGCCGCCACGCGGGAAATCCGCCGCCGCGAGACACCGGGGCAGCGGGTGGCGATTGTCGCCATGACGGCGGAAGCCATGGCGGGCGCTCGGGAAGACTGTCTGGCGGCCGGCATGGACGACCATATCGCCAAGCCGATCAAGCCGGACGATCTTTTCGCCGCCCTGCAAAAGTGGGCGCCGGAGAGGAGGCACGGGAAGACCGTGCCGTCCGTGTCTTTGCCGGGCTAACTCACAATACTGTTCACTTTGTACCAACAGACCTGGGGACCTTGATTCCCGATGTGTGGGGCGGACTTCAGAGGAACTTGTAGAATTCGGTATTGAACCCGCTCCCTCGCGGTCGCGGCTCGGTAAGTGCTTGCCTTTCAACGTGGCTTTTCCGAGCCGCGCGCGCAAGCAAGCGGTTTCTTCGAATTTTGCAAGTCCTCTTCAGTCTGCGGCCGGCTTCAGCCCACCCGCCCGCGAACGACGGGAGACCCGCGGCGGGCGGACTGAAGTCCGGGGTCCCCTCTGGGGAAGGCTGAAGCCCAATGCCCCACCCCAGCTCACCGAGATTTCCGCTAAGTGAACAGCGTTGGGGCGAACTCGGTTGCCGCCCGCGCTTGCTAACGGGCGAGGGCGTGGATCGCCAACACGATTCCCAGGCCCACCACCGACTCGATGACTTTCATGGCGGTCCACGATTTGAGCGTCTGCGTCACCGTTAGCCCGAAGTACTGATTGACCAGCCAGAAGCCCGAATCGCTCACTTGCGAAAAGCCCGATCCTCCGCAGCACAGCGCCAACATCATCAGGTTGGGACTGTAGCCGGGAATCCCCTTCACGATGGGCGCAACGATGCCGGCGGCGGTGATGATGGCCACCGTCGCCGAGCCTTGCGCGATCCGCATGGCCGCGGCGATCACCCAGGCCACCAGCAGCGGCGAGATCGACGAGGTCATCAGCAGATGGCCGGCGTACTGCCCCACGCCGGAATCGACAATCACCTGTTTGAATGCGCCGCCGCCGCCCATGATGCAAAGCAGCGCGCCCATGGGAGCCAGCGATTGCGCCGCCATTTTCCCGGCGTTCTCGCGCGTCACGCCGCGCCGGATGCCGAACCAGTAAATCGCCACCAGAGTGGTAATGGTGAGGGCGCTGAACGGGTGCCCCAGGAACGTCGCCACTCCGCCGAAGGGCAGTTTATACAGGTTGGAGAGCGTCGCACCGAAGATCAGCAGGACCGGCAGGATCAGCAACAGAATTACCACGCCCAACGAAGGCGGCGGACCTTGCGACGGGTCGGCTTTGGGCGCCGCTTCGGAGATCTCCGGCACGGGAATGTTCATTCGTTTCGCCATCCAGCCGCCGTAGACAATTCCTCCGACAATGGCCATGGGGATGGCGACCGCAATGCCATAGAGGATGGAAAGCCCCAGGTCGGCGCCGAAGAGTTGTGCGGCGGCGGCCGGCGCGGGGTGCGGGGCCACCAGGGAATGAACGGTGGTGAGCGCGGCCGCCATGGGCAGCCCGTAGAACAGCAGCGACCGCCTGGTTTCGCGCGCCAGGTTCCACACCAACGGCGCCAGGATCACGAAGCCCACCTCAAAGAACAGAGGCAGGCCCACCAGAAACGCCGCGACCAGGATGGCCCACGCGGCGCGCTCCGTGCCGAATTTCTTAAGGAGCCAGTCCGCCAACACGCGTCCGCCGCCGGAATGCTCCAGGAAGCGGCCGATCATGGCGCCCAATCCGACCACCACGGCGATGAAGCCCAACGCTTCTCCAAATCCGTTCTGAATGGACTTCAGCACCTTATCGGGCGGCAGGCCGGCGGCCAGTCCCAGGGCCATGCTGGCGACCATCAGGGCCAGAAAGGCGTGCAGTTTCAGCGCCAGAATCAGGGTCAGGAGCAGGGCAATCGCCGCCACCGTCATCAGAATGAGATAGGGTCCGTTCGCGGGCATAGAACCTGCATTGTACCGGACTTGGCTTCCGGCTACCGGATGCGCCACAATTGGGTTTGCCTGACGAAATGGAGAATTGACTGTGAAAGTAATCGCGGGAGTCGACCTTGGCGGGACCGCCGTCAACTATACGATCATCGACGCGCAGGGGCACTTCCTCATCGAAGGATTGTGCGAGTACCCGGCGCTGTCCACGCAAGGGCCGGACGTCTGTCTCGCCCAGATCGAAAAGGGCCTGGAGATCGCCGCTGGCAAAGCGGGCGTGCCCTTGGAAAAAGTGGTGGGCGTCGGCCTGGACACGCCTGGGCCGGCGAGTTCCACGGGAGTTCTGAGTGCGCGCGGCTCTACCAACTTCGTGCATCCCGAGTGGGCCGGATTCGACATCCGCCAGAAGCTCGAAGTCCGTCTCGGCCGGCCGGTCACGTACCTGAACGATGGGAACGCCGGCGCCCTTTGGGGACATTTCTCCATTTTCGGCGAGGACAGCCGGCACACTTCGATCTCGGCGATTGTGGGCACCGGCCTGGGCGGCGGCGTCATCATAGAGGGCAACGTAGTCAAGGGCAGGATGGGATTCGGGGGCGAACTGGGGCACGTCCTGATTCCCTACCAGAGCATCGCCGGCACGGAAGGTCTGAAGCCGGATTGCAATTGTGGACGCACGGGAGATCTGGAGTCGCTGTGCTCGCTCACCGCCATCGCCAAAACGCTGCTGCCGTATTTTCTGGTTCGCTATCCGGGACATCGGTTCGAGCAGATGGAGATCGGCAAGGCGGCCAAACTGGTGCGCGGGATGGCGGAGAAGGGCGATGCGTTGTGCCGCGACATCTTCCGGGTGCAGGCGCACGCCATGGGGCTATTCTTCGACGAGATGGTGAATACGTTCGATCCGGATGCGTTGATCATCGGAGGCGGCGCACTGGAGACGGGCGAGGATTTCCAGCGCTGGTTTATCGGGGAAACGCGCGCCGCCATGCCCGGACAGCGCGAGGAGCAGGCCGGGATTCCGATTCACGTGATGCCGAATGGCGACACTGCGGGCGCCCGCGGGGCGGCCATCGAAGCGCTCAAGTTGGCTCAGCACGAGGGCGTGCTGTAGGCGATCGCTCGTTTTCCCGCGGACGGGATGCTGCATTTGTTGTGGGGCGGACACCCTCGGGGGGCCACCAGGGGGTCCGCCCTGGGGTCCGCCCCATAGGCGTTTACATAGCCGGTTGTGACCGCAAGATGGTGGAAACCCAACTTCGGTCGCCACAATAGGTGGATGCCCTCAGCGGTCCTATGCGCCTTAAGTAAACGTTTATGGGGGTCCGCCCCACAAGCGTTAACCTAGCAGCAGACGGCTCGGAACCACCTCATCGTCAGGGAAAGTCAGAGTGGAAGCTGAGGGTGCTGGCCGCTCACTTCTCCGGCTGGTCGTAGCCCGCCAGGCGGCGCACCCAGATATTGCGGTAGCGCACCGGGTTGTGATGGTCCTGCAAGGACAACGGCAGCTCCGCGGGTTGCGGCGTGTACTTGGCCACCTGGCGGTAAACCATGGGGCCCATCAGCTCCTTGTGCACGTGCACCATCACGCCGTTCCAAAATACCGTCTGGTAGGCTGGCTTCACCAGTTTCGCCCCATCGAACTGCGGAGCTTCGAAAACGATGTCGTAGGTCTGCCACTCTCCCGGCTTCCGTGCGGCATTCACCAGCGGCGGCCATTGGCCATAGATCGCGGCCGCCTGCCCATCGGCGTATGTGGGATTGTTATACGCGTCCAGCACCTGGATTTCGTACAGCCCCATCAGCAGGACCCCGCTGTTGCCGCGACCCTGGCTGGTTCCACTCACGTCGGGCGGCTCGGACCACTCCACGTGCAGTTGAACGTCGCCGAACTTCTCCCGCGACTGCAACTCGCCGGTCTCCGGACCGACTTCGAAATAGCCATTGCGCACCGGCCATTTCGGATCGACCAGTTTGCCGCGGTCGGCTCCCCGTCCGGGTTGCACCCACTGCGAGAGGTCCTTCCCGTCGAACAGTACGATGGCGTCCGAGGGCGGCGCACCGGGAACGGCCCCCGGCGTCACCACCTTGGGGTGAGGACGAGCGGGGTCGTGCACATGCCAGGGCAGCCCCGGAAGCATGGGAGTGTCGGTAAATCCCAGGTCGCCGGGTTTCTGGGCCTGGGCCTGGGTCTGAGCAACGGCGGTAGCGGCAATGGCAGCGATTGCAGCGAGACACGCGATGGCGGCGGGCTTCCAACCTGGGCCCCGGCCGCGCGAAACGAGTCGTTGTTTCATGGGCTGTTCTTCGAGTCGTAACTAGTATCCCATTATCATCTGAAGCCGGCAAACTGGAGTGCCGGTCTCCACGGGTGCCTATTAACCGGCTAATCTTTCCTCATTCTGGTGGGAGCGCGCCGGAAGATCCCGATCGAGTGTCGACCCGATTTGGAGAAAAATCAACTGGAAAAGAAAGGCTTTCGTTTGACGGCACTGGTTTGCGAGTGCCTCTGAATGCGCTCAACCGCCCGGTCCGCCTCTCAACTTCTCCCGCTCCGAGGATTGGCCGGTTAAGTGCTTAACCGATCTGGGGAAGGTCCGTGACCGGTAAACGCTCCCTGACGGGGTGCTTCCGTTGGGGCCCGGCGCTACTCAAGGTTTACTCCGCCACAGCCGATAGAACTGTAGCCCGCGCCTCACGACCGTGGTGAACAGCTATGAAGGCCAAAGGACCGTCGAGACCAAATTCTGTGTGCTGGACGATAGCGGTTTGGCTGACTCTGGCAGCCGGCCTCCGCGCGCAGACTGTTCCCTGGAGCAGTTACGGACACGACCCTCAACACACCGGCCTTTCCACTATTGGCGCCCAGCGGCTGGAGCGCATCAAATGGACTACGCCCATAGACCTCGTGCCGCCGAACGCTTCCGGCCCCTTCCGTCTTCACTACGTTTCACCCCTGGTAACGTCCGCAAACACGGTACTGGTCCCCGTGCGGACCACGTCGTCGAACACGTACCGCTTGGAAGCTCACACCGGCGCGGATGGGACGATTCTCTATACGCTCCCCACCGGCTTTACGCCGCCTCCCCACAACCGGTTTCCCGTGTATGCCCCGGCTTTGAGCCAGGGCAAGCGGCTGTATTACGCGGGCGCCGGAGGCGCCGTATATTATCGCGACGAGCCCGATTCCGTAACCGGACCCTCCGGCCAGATCGCTTTCTATGGCAATGCCGTCTATGCCGCCAACCCGGCGGCCTTCAACAGCACCGTCATGATCTCGACGCCCATCACCGCCGACGCGCACGGCAACATCTACTTCGGATTCGACGTCATAGGATCGAACCCGGCGAACCTGGCAAGCGGGCTGGCGCGCATCGGCGCCGACGGATCGGGATCGTGGATCGGCGCTTCCGCCGCGGCGCAAGGCGACGCTTCCGTCGTCGAGGTGGCTTTGAACTGTGCGCCCGCCGTGAGCAACGACGGCCTGACGCTGTACTTCGGCGTGTCGGAGAACCCGGCCGGTCAGGGTTACACGGCCGGTTACCTGGTGTCGGTGAGCAGCACCACGTTGGCGCCCATAGCGCGTATGCGCCTGAAGGACCCCGAAACCGGCGCCGACGCGAGGGTGGCCCCCGCCTCCCCTATTGTGGGTCCGGATGGCGATGTCTACTACGGGGTTCTGGAATCCTCGTCCGGTTCTCATGACGGCCGCGGCTGGCTGCTGCATTTCGACCAGAACCTGACGGCAACCAAGACGCCCGGGGCATTCGGCCGGGACTTCATGGCTTCGGTGGCGCCGGCCAGCATAGCGGCTGCCTACACCGGCGCTTCCTCCTATCTGCTGTTCAGGAACGGCCACAACAAAACTGCCGTGCTCGACCCCAACGGCTCCATGACCGACCCGGCCACCGGTGCGACGGTCATGCAGGAAGTGGGCGCCGTCCCACGACCCTGGCTGGACCCTCCCGGCAATGCCGTCGCTGACGGCGTGGGCGAGACTTACATGCCCGCGGCGATCGGCGCCGATGGCACGGTTTACGCCATCGACGGAGCCAATCTCCTGGCGGTGGGCCAGGCGTCCAATCTGACCGTTTCCGCCAGCCACACCGGCGATTTTGCCGAAGGACAAAACGGCGCCGGCTACACTCTGACCGCATCCAATAGCGGATCCGGTGCGACCAACGGCGCCGTGACAGTGACCGACACGCTGCCGGCGAGTCTGACGGCCACGGGGATCGGTGGCCCGGGGTGGAGTTGCACACAGCCCGCGGGACCGTGCACCCGAAGCGACACGCTGGCGGCCGGCGCCAGCTTTCCGGCTCTCAAGCTTACGGTGAACGTGGCAAGCAATGCCCCCTCCACTGTGACGGATATAGCTGCGGTATCGAGCGACGGCTCGGCGAACTCGGTGAACTCCATAGCCGGCGATGTGACGGCGATCGTCCCGTTGCCGGCGCTGAGCATTGCGGGCAACTTTACGCGAGGGCAAGCCGGCGCTACGTATTCGGCAACGGTGAGCAACAGCGCGGCGGCGGGACCGGCCAGCGGGATGGTGACGGTGGCTCACACCTTACCCGCGAGACTTACCGCTACGGCAATGGGCGGGACCGGATGGACGTGCACTCTAGCCACGCTCACCTGTACGCGACGCGATGTCCTTGCGGCCGGCGCCAGCTACCCGGCCATCACCGTGACGATGAACGTTGCGAACAATGCGGCGGCCTTGCCGACGAGCCGCGTAAGCGTGGCGGGAGGCGCGTCGCCGGCGGCCACTGCCAACTACCAGACCACCAGCGGGGGGGCGCTCACGATCGCTACCGGCAGCGTGCCCGTGACCACGCAATATCAGAGCTACAGCACGGCGCTGACGGCAACCGGCGGGACGCCGCCCTATACGTGGTCGGTGGTGTCGTCCACCGGCGCCAGTCTTCCGGAAGGAATGAGCCTGAATCCAGCCACGGGCGTGGTGAGCGCCACGCAAGTCAACGGGCAGGGCGGGTATGCCGTCACCGTGCAGGTCATCGACAGCGCCTTGCCCAGCCCCGGCAGCGCCACCGCCACGCTGAACTTCGGCGTCTATAGCGACACCAGTCTGGGCGGTTGCCAGATGTTTCCGCCGGACTCGATTTACAACCAGCGGATCGACCTGCTGCCGGTGGATACGAATCCGTCGGACCAGATTCCCGCAAGCTACCTCACGAAGCCGATCCACCCCGATTTTGGGCACGGCTTTTATCCGTCTCCCGGCGGCATTCCGTGGATGCGGGTGCCGGCCAATCAGCCGTTGACCAACGTCAATCTGGCGGGCGACGGCCAGATCGACCTGGCTGGGACCTACCAGTGGCCGCTCCCGGCGTGGCCCAATGCGGTGATCGAAGGGACCTCGTATGGGCAGGACGGCGACGACCACCACATTTCGATTCTGCAATCCAGCGTCGATAGCATCGACGGGCCTCAGACCGGTCCCTGTACGCTGTATGAGACTTATCAGGACACCGCGGTTTCGGGCATGTACGATGCGGGCAGCAACACGTGGTTCATGGGTGCGGGCGTGCACTATGTTCTCAACAGCAACACCCTCGCGGCATCGCCCGACACGCTGGACGACGGAGCGCAGGATTCGGCGGGTGTCCCGGTGGCGCCTCTGTTGGTCCGGTATAGTGAGGTTCCGCTGGGGGTGCAGCATCCGCTGCGCATCACTTTTCCTTCGCCCACCGACTGGTTTGCGTGGCCGGCCACGGGGTGTTGCGGGGCGAGCGGACCGCCGCAAGGGCTGCTATACCGGTTGAAGGCGAGCGTGAACTGGCAAGCGGTCTGTCCGGTGGGCGCCAACCCGCAGGCGGCCACGGTATTGCAGGCTCTGCAACGGTACGGCGCATACATGAGCGATCACGGCGCCGCGGGATACATACAAGGGGTACCGGATGTGCGCTGGGACGACGACGATCTGGCCTGCATCAAGCAGTTTCCAATCTCCAGTCTGGAAGTGGTGGACAACTCCGCATTGGAAGTGTCGGCGATTAGCGGGCAGACCATGCCATACGTTGTGCCGGCGACGCTGGCAAACGGCGCCATAGGCTCGGCGTATAGCGCGACGATTGCGGCTGTCGGCGGCAATCCGGCCACGCGGCAGTGGTCCGTATCGTCGGGCGCGCTGCCACCAGGTCTGGTGCTGAACGCTTCCACGGGAACGATAGGCGGGACACCCAGTTCGTTTGCCGGCAGTCCCTTCACCTTCGGCGTCACTGCGACGGATACGGCTTCCGGCAAGGCCTCGGCGGCGCAGGCATTCTCGATCGGGGTCGTTGGGTCTGGCCTGACGATCGGCAAGTCTCACAGTGGCAACTTCACGCCGGGACAGATGGGGGCAACGTATTCGATCTCTGTGACCAATAGCGGTACGGCGCCGACCAGTGGAACAGTCACGGTGACAGAGAGCATTCCCGACGGGTTGATGTTGGTATCGATGGCTGGCACGAATTGGAACTGTCCCGTTGCGGGAAACACCTGCACGCGAAGTGACGCGCTGAGTGCCGGTTCGACTTATCCCGCTATTACGGTGACGGTGAACGTGAGCCAAACTGTGGCCAGCCAGGTTACTAACCAAGCGAGCGTCGCCGGCGGGGGGGTGGCTGGAGCCAGCGCCCAAGACGTCACGTCCATTTCGCCAACGACCCAGACGATCGGTTTCGGAACGTTGTCGAGCCAGGTGTTCGGCGCGGCGCCGTTCACGGTCGGCGCGACGGCATCGTCGGGGTTGGTGGTGGGCTTCGCTTCGACTACTCCCGCCATTTGTACGGTGTTGGGCACGACGGTAACGCTGGTCGCCGTCGGCACCTGTTCGATTCAGGCGACGCAGGCGGGCAATACGAACTACGCGGCGGCGACCCCGGTTAGCCAGAGTTTCCAGGTGACGCAGGCGAGTCAGACGATCAGTTTCGGAACGTTGTCGAGCCAGGTATTTGGCGCGGCGCCGTTCACGGTCGGCGCGACGGCATCGTCGGGGTTGGTGGTGGGCTTCGCTTCGACTACTCCCGCCATTTGTACGGTATCGGGCACGACGGTAACGCTGGTCGCCGTCGGCACCTGTACGATTCAGGCAACGCAGGCGGGCAATACGAACTACGCGGCGGCGAACCCGGTTAGCCAGGGCTTTCAGGTGACACAAGCGAGTCAGACGATCGGTTTCGGAACGTTGTCGCCCCAGGTGTTCGGCGCGGCGCCGTTCACGGTCGGCGCGACGGCATCGTCGGGCTTGGTGGTGGGCTTCGCTTCGACTACTCCCGCCGTTTGTACGGTGTCGGGCACGACGGTAACGCTGGTCGCCGTCGGCACCTGTTCGATTCAGGCAACGCAGGCGGGTAATGCGAACTACGCGGCGGCGAACCCGGTTAGCCAGAGCTTCCAGGTGACGCAAGCGAATCAGACGATCACCTTCGGGACGCTGTCGAGCCAGGTGTTCGGCGCGGCGCCGTTCACGGTCGGCGCGACGGCATCGTCGGGCTTGGTGGTCGCCTTCGCTTCGACTACTCCGGCCATTTGTACGGTGTCGGGCACGACGGTAACGCTGGTCGCCGCCGGCACCTGTTCGATTCAGGCAACGCAGGCGGGCAATGCCAACTACGCGGCGGCGACCCCGGTTAGCCGGAGCTTCCAGGTGACGCAAGCGAGTCAGACGATCGGTTTCGGAACGTTGTCGAGCCAGGTGTTCGGCGCGGTGCCGTTCCCGGTCGGCGCGACGGCATCGTCGGGGTTGGTGGTGGGCTTCGCTTCGACTACTCCCGCCATTTGTACGGTGTCGGGAACTACCGTGACTTTGGTCGCCGTCGGCACCTGTTCGATTCAGGCGACGCAGGCGGGCAATACGAACTACGCGGCGGCGACCCCAGTTAGCCGGAGCTTCCAGGTGACGCAAGCGAGTCAGACGATCGGTTTCGGAACGTTGTCGAGCCAGGTGTTCGGCGCGGTGCCGTTCACGGTCGGCGCGACGGCATCGTCGGGGTTGGTGGTGGGCTTCGCTTCGACTACTCCGGCCATTTGTACGGTGTCGGGCACGACAGTGACTTTGGCCGCCGTCGGCACCTGTTCGATTCAGGCAACGCAGGCGGGCAATACGAACTACGCGGCGGCGACCCCGGTTAGCCAGGGCTTTCAGGTGACACAAGCGAGTCAGACGATCACCTTCGGAACGCTGTCGAGCCAGGTGTTCGGCGCGGTGCCGTTCACGGTCGGCGCGACGGCATCGTCGGGGTTGACGGTCGGCTTCGCTTCGACTACTCCGGCCATTTGTACGGTGTCGGGTACGACGGTAACTTTGGTCGCCGTGGGCACTTGTACGATTCAGGCAACGCAGGCGGGCAATACCAACTACGCGGCGGCGAACCCGGTTAGCCAGAGTTTCCAGGTGACGCAAGCGAGTCAGACGATCAGTTTCGGGACGTTGTCTAGCCAGGTGTTCGGCGCGGCGCCATTCACGGTTGGCGCGACGGCATCGTCGGGGTTGGTGGTCGGCTTCGCTTCGACTACTCCCGCCATTTGTACGGTGTCGGGCACGACAGTAGCTTTGGTCGCCGTCGGCACTTGTACGATTCAGGCAACGCAGGCGGGCAATGCGAATTACGCGGCGGCTGCACCTGCCAATCAGAGCTTCCAGGTGACGCAGGCGCCCGTAACTCCGGCCGCAATCTTCGCCTCCACCGGCTCCGGGCAGGGCGCCACGGTGGGCACCGCGTTTGCGGGCCCCTTACAGGCTCTGGTAAAAGATGCCGCCGGCAACGTGGCGCCGAATGCGCCGGTGACGTTTACGGGACCCTCGAACGGGGCCGGTGGAATGTTAGCCAACGGCTCGGCGACCTACATGACGACAACCAACAGCTCCGGAGTGGCCACGTCCGCCACGGTCACCGCCAACACAATTCCGGGCAGCTATTCGGTGACCGCGACTGCGACGGGCGTAACCACAGCGGCCAGCTTCTCCTTGACGAACCTGAAGGCTCCGGCCCTGAGCATCACCGAATCGCACGCGGGCGGCTTCACCCAGGGGCAGAGCGGGGCTACCTACGCGATTACGGTCGGGAACGCGGTGGGCGCGGGGCCCAGCTCGGGAGCGGTGACGGTGACTGAGATAGTGCCGGCCGGGCTGACGTTAGTGTCGATGAGCGGGGGCGTTACCTGGAATTGCACGGTGCTGCCCGTCTGCACGACGACCACGGTGCTGGATGCCGGGTCCAGCTACCCGGCGATCACAGTCACGGTGAACGTGGCCAGCAACGCGGCGGCATCGGTGACCAACCAGGCGATCGTGTCGGGCGGAAGTTCGGCAACCGCGGCGGATGCCATCGATCCGACGGCGATCATGCAGGTCAGCGCCTGCGACGTAAATCGAGACGGGAATATCGGCGTCTCGGATATCCAGCTCATCATCGACGAAGCGCTCGGAGTGGCGCCCGCGGTGAACAGTCTGATCCAGGCCGGGGTAGTCGACGTGGCGGATGTGCAGAGCGTGATTCAAGCGGCGCTGGGTTTGGGTTGCCCGGGATCGTGATCCAACGTTGCGGCAATCGACGGTGTAATACGGCGACGCGCAGGAGGAGGAGGTTGTGCAGGGCGCGCTGGTACATCCGGTGGAGGCGGGCTTCGTAACGGTGCATCAGGGCCGTTGCCGCGTATTGCGGAAGAGCCTGCCTGGCCTGGCTTGGCGTATAGTTGTGGCCGTAACACCAATGTTCGCTCAGGCAGCGTCTGAAGCCGCATCAGCCGGCGGTAAGCCGCCCCAGATCAGAACATCGGGGCACAAGTCGGCGCCGGTAGGCCAAACCAGAGTGCCCCCTTCGACACGCATCGCCCTAAATCGCGCCTCGTCGTTCCTGATTTCTTGGAAAACCGGGCCCACCAGCATTGGTCCGAGATCTCTCTCGACTATGCGACCGTCGGTCAGTGTAAGCTGTACGCGATAGTCGGGCAGCGGCTTCGCTTCCCGGATACGAACCAGTCTCATGTGCGCTCCTCAGTCTAGTGGGGCGATCGATTCCAACGGTGTTCCACCACGAGCCCTTTCCCAGTCCTCTCTCAGTTCCTGGCGATGAAGGGCTGCCCATTCGAGTACCAGCGCCATAGCCCTCCTCGGGAGATCTCCCCCTGATGATAACGAGGGTCTCTATCGCAATAAGCGCTTCGTAGTCGCCATATTCGGCATGGAAATGTGCGGGACTGTGGTCTCTGAAGTACATTCGAATCACAATCCCAAAGAATCGCGTCACCTCGGGCGTTTCTTCTTTTTGATTTTACTCTCTTGTGTCGCGCTACGTGCCAGGCTGCTGCGCCTTGCGGCAACCCGCTCGCCTTACCGAGTGCCAGGGCCGGCGTGTCACGGGAGCGATCCAAACGAAGTTCCCACAAGCGGCCTTCCCCGCGTGGGCTGGCCAGTTTCCGATAAAGCCAATCTGGGAGGGCAACTCCCGCCAAACTAAGCGAGAAGCCCAACGCCGCCAAATTTGCGGAACGACGCCAACCCTTATAAGATCCAAGTATGAAGCTTCTCGTTACGTTGGAGCCGGATGAGACCGGCGTGATCGTCGCCGAGTGCCCGGCGATCCCCGGATGCATCTCGCAGGGACGAACCGAAGCGGAGGCGCTGGAGAACATCCGGGAAGCGATCGCAGGTTGCCTCGAAGCGCGGTCGGCGAACGGGACGCCACTGACCATCGCGGTTCGGGAGGTCGAGGTCCTTGTTTGATGGCCGGCCTCCCTTCTGTTTCGGGGGAGCGAGCCGTCCGAGTCTTCCAGAAGGCCGGATGGGTCAAGGACCGGCAGAATGGGAGTCACGTCATCCTGATCAGGCCTGGAAACCCAGGCAGTCTGTCCGGGCCTCAGCACCGTGAATTGGCCCCGGGTACGTTGCGTGCTTTGATCCGGGCATCCGGGATGACGGTGACGCAATTCACGAACCTGCTCTGAGCGCCTTCAGACCATGGCACCTGGCCAGCCGCACGTGACCGGCTCGATCACGGGATATATCGGCCTGGCAAAGCCTGGGTATGAAATAGTGTTTCTAAGCGATGGAAGAAATCACCCTGCAAGTACAACGCGACGAGGAATCCGGCTGGCTCGTGGCATGGTGGGACGATCCCAACGGAGCAGGCGGCATCACCACCCAGGGGCAAGACCTCCGCGACTTGCAGGAGCAAATCACGGAGGCGGTGGCTGTTCACTTTGATGAAGGCGCAGTTCCCCGCAGGATCCGCTTCCACTTCGTCAGCGACCCGATCTTGGTTCAGGCGTGAAACTACCCCGGGACTCTCAGGCCCGGAGGCCGTGAGAGCGTTGCAGCGACTGGGATTCTTAACTACCAGGCAAAGTGGCTCTCATGTTCAAATGGTCCAAGGGCATGGGCGCGTCACGGTGCCATTGCCTCGAAGCTTGGTTGCCGGCACACTCCAGAGTCAGAACTCCTGATGTCGCCCCGCAATTTCTGCCTGGCGGGGAAAATGGGCTGAGCCACTCCTTTCGATGGCGAGAGCTTCGCAGGTGGGGCAGGCGGTGCCGCCTGCCCGCCCGCGCTGAATCAGGGCCGCCGCTCGAATAGGATCGAGCGAAGGCGAGCACCGCCTGCCCCACCCGCGGGCTCACTGCAAATTCCACGACATCAGGAGTTCTGAAAGTATTATCCGTCAGGCGGGAGTCACAGTGGGCGACTTTGTGAATGCGCTGTAAAGGTGGTTTTTCGATCTGGCTCGGCACACCTCTTTGAGCCTTGGAGGTCTAACTTCACGCGGCCAACTCCCGGAGCAGGTGGATCCGCCCTACACCGTCTTCCCCCGTAACTGCCCGCCCTCCGTGCACTCATACCCGCCCGCGGCCACCTTACTGAATTCCTGCACCGCGCCGCTGGCCCATTCCACCACGATCCGTGTCGCCGAGTCCCGCGGACCCAATCCGAATGTCAGAGTAAGTTCCGACTGCGAAAGATAACTCGATCCCGTCTTCACGGTGCGCGACTGCGTACCATCCGCCGTCGTCACGCGCACCACCGAGCCAATCGCGTCGCGGTTGGACTTGGTGCCGATGAGCCGCAGCCGCAGCCCATGCACGCCGGGCGCGACATCGTTGCGGTACAAATGCGCCGGCCCCTGATTGGTGGTGATCAGCACGTCCAGATCGCCATCGCGATCGAAATCGCCGTACGCCAGGCCGCGCGCCACCTTCGGAGAGGCGAAGCCGCCGCCCGCCTCCGCCGCCACATCCTGGAAATGGCCCCCTCCGCGATTTAGAAAAAGATGCGGCGGCTGGGCATAACCGGTGTTGCCGTGAATCTGGCGGACGGTCTCGTCAATGTGGCCGTTCACCGCCAACAGGTCCAGCCGGCCGTCCAGATTGATGTCCAGGAATGTGCATCCGAAACCGAGACTGTCGCGCGAAGGCTGCCCCACGCCGGCATTCATGGCGATGTCGGCGTACATGCCCTGCCGCGATGGGCGATACAGCGCCATCATTTCGTTGTCGAAGTTGGTGATGGCGATCCCTTCCACGCCGGAGTTGTCGAAATCGGCCGCGTCGATTCCCATTCCGGCGCGCGCCTTGCCGTCTTCGCTGAAAGCCACCCCGGCGTGTACGGCGACATCCTCGAACGTGCCGTTGCGCCGATTGCGATAGAGCTTGTTCGGTTGGGTATCGTTGGCGATCAGTACGTCGGGCCAGCCATCGCGATCGTAATCGAGCAGGGTGACCCCGAGAGATTTCGACGTGGGGTCGAAGATGCCGCTTTTGGCGGTGACGTCTTCGAAAGTGCCGTTGCCGCGATTGCGGAACAGCCAGCAGGTGTCGCCGTGGTACGCCTCAGGGGTGCAATACGACTTGCGCTTGCCGTCCACGCTGCAGAAAACATCGAGCTGCGGCGACCATTTCACGTAGTTGCAGACCAGCAGATCGAGCCAGCCGTCGCGGTCGAAATCGAACCACAGGGCGGAAGTGCTAAAACCCTTGCGCCCGCCCAGTCCGGCCCTCTCGGTGACGTCCACGAAATGGCCCGCGCCGGTGTTTTGGAACAGGCGATTCTGGCCCACGGCGGTGATCAGGATGTCCGCGAGGCCGTCGTTATTGAAGTCGGCCACGGCCACGCCCATGCCGTACATTTCCACCGCCAGCCCGGCGCGCTCGGTTACGTCGCTGAAGGTACCGTTGCGATTGTTGCGGTAGAGTTTCAGGGTGCTGCGCTGGCGCTTGTGATCGGGCCAGTCCATGCCGTTGACCAGCAGAATGTCCAGCCAGCCGTCGTTGTCGTAGTCCAGAAAGGCGCAGCCGGGCCCCATGGTCTCGGGCAGATACTTGGCGCCGAAGGCCCCGCTATTGTGATGGAAGTCGATGCCCGCGGCCACGGTGACGTCGGCGAGCGAGAAGCCCAGTCCTGCCGGCGCGGCGGCGAGCAACGGCCGGGCCACACAGGCGAGCGCGCCGCCCATCAGCCGCCGCCGCGTCACGCGATGCTCACCAATCCCTGCCGGATGGCGCATACCACCAGCTCCGCGGTGTTATGAATCCCCATCGCCTGCATGATATTGGCGCGATGCACCGCTACCGTATTGGCGCTCAAACCGAGCATGGTGGCAATTTCTTTATTGGACCGCCCGTTGACGATGAGCTGGAGCACTTCGAGTTCCCGCGTGGTCAACACCGGCTGCTGTTCCGGTTGCGTGGCCAGCGAACCCAGGCGCGGATCGAGCACGCACTCGTTGGCCGCCACACGCTTGACCGCTTGTACCAGTTCCAGGTCCATGGCGTTCTTCAAGAGGTAACCCTTGGCGCCCGCCTCCAGGCAGGTGCGAACGAAAGTTGCGTCGGAATGCATGCTGAGCATCAGCACCGCGGTTGACGGGCAGGCTTTCAGAATGAGGCGGGTGGCCACGGCGCCATTCATGCTGGGCAGGGCGAAGTCCATCACCACCACATTGGGTTGCAGCCGCGTGGCCTCTGCCACCGCTTCGTGACCGTCGCTCGATTCGCCGACCACGCGGATGCCGGAGTCCTCTTCCAGCAGACGGCGAAAGCCGCGGCGCACCAGGCTGTGATCGTCTACCAGCAGGACTGTCAAAGGAGGGTTGGGCATGATGCTCGTTTCCTTATATTATGCCAGCCGGCACAGTCATGCGAATCAGCGTGCCACCGCCCTCGGCATCCAGAAACTCCACGCGGCCATTCACCAGTTCGGCGCGCTCCCGCATGGAGACCAGGCCCATTCCGTTGCCTCTGCCTTTGCCCAGACCGATTCCGCGGTCCTCCACTTCCAGGACAACGGCGTCCGGCAGATAATTGAGCCGCACCTGCGCCGAGGCCGATTTGGAATGGCGCACCACATTGTTAAGCGCCTCCTGAAGCACGCGATACAAATGGATGGCCACGGCGCGTTCGATCTCGCGGCTGGTCCCGCTCTTTTCATATTGCACCGGGATTCCGGTCTGTCTCTCGAAGGCCGGCAGATAAACGTCGATGGCGCCTTCGAAGCCGGCATCATCCAAGACCACCGGGTGGAGAGACTGGGAAAGAGATCGCACTTTTTCCAGAGTGGACTGCGCCACCTCCTGAATCTCGCGCAGGTCCTCCTTGTCGGCACCGGCTTCGGCCGGGGTGCGCCGCTGGGCGCGCGCCAGCATGGCTCCGATGGCGGTGAGGATCTGGCCAAACTCATCGTGCAACTCGCGCGACAGGGAGCGGAAGGTATTCTCCTGCGTGGTGATCAGTTGTTGCGCCAGTTCACTGCGCAGATGGGAGAGATCTTCCACGCGGTCGAACATGCGGCGGTTGTAGTCCAGCAGATGGATGCTGTTCAGCACCACCACAATCAGCATCGCCGCCAGGAACACATATACGTTGCGCTCCGAGCGCCGGTAAATGGCGCGCGTATCTTCGGCGG
>Ga0302319_10011259_pt1 | contig 16984 bp, 12 predicted proteins | sample Bog_T0_2_FD_203319 | JGI IMG/M metagenome (GOLD analysis project Ga0302319, IMG submission 203319) | Peat permafrost microbial communities from Stordalen Mire near Abisko, Sweden - Bog_T0_2 | ecosystem: Environmental > Terrestrial > Soil > Wetlands > Peat | place: Sweden: Abisko, Stordalen Mire...
CTGGGCTTTGGTGGAATCGCCGGCGCAGCGGCTGGTATCGCGAAAATCCTGTTCTTCGTTTTTTTGGTCATTTTCCTGGTCAGCCTGATTATGGGCCGCAGCCGGGTGGTCTAGCCGCCCACTACCGTGGAGCCAAGAGCGCAGGCAATAAGATCGGGCCCCAGAGTCGATTTTTAGCCTGCGCACCGATTGGCTATAATCGGATTGTGAAAGGCATTGTCCTCGTTTTACTGACCTCGATAATATTACTTCCAGGCTGCCGGAAAGACATCCAAAACAAAGAGGCGGTGCGAAAAGCGGTGGCAGAGTATCTGTCAGGACGCCCTGGGTTGATGGCAATGGACGTTTCGGTTTCGGCTGTTAAATTCGATCGGAATCAAGCTGATGCGCTGGTTTATCTCACCGCGAAGGGCGGTCCGGCGGCGGGCAGTGGGATGCAAATGAGATATACGCTGGAACGGCAGGGAAGCAAATGGGTGGTGAGGCCGCGTAGCGGGGCCAGCGCCCACCCGGGCGCCAACAGCAGTCCTATGGGGACCACCGCTCCACCCATCTCGCCGGGAACTGAGGCACTACCGCCGGGACACCCGCAAATTCCCTCTGGACAACCAAAATGAAGAAGGTAGCCGTCTTAGGAGGCGGCCCGGCAGGAAGCTTCGCCGCGGAGCGGTTGGCAAAAGCAGGACTGAACACCGTCATTCTGGATGAAAAGCTAGCGTGGGAGAAGCCCTGTGGGGGAGGGCTCACCTACAAGGCATATAACGAGTATCCTTTTCTGATCGAGAACGATACGCCGAAAAAACTGGTTCACGACACGTTTCTACACGAGCCGAGAGTGGGAGCCGCAAAGCTCGGTTTGACACAACCGCTGTTAATCTACTCGCGTTACGACCTTAACAAGATGCTTTTGGATCGCGCGGAGCGGGCCGGCGCCCAGATTGAGAAGAGCCGGGTACTGGGCTTAGATCGTTGGAACCGCGGTTGGCGCATTCGCACCCGCGACGGTTCGTTCGATGCCGATTTTTGCATAGTGGCCACAGGGGCGAGAAATCCTTTACGCAACGTGGGGACACAGTACCGTCCGGCCGACACGATGTGCGCACTGGGCTATTATGTGCCGTCGCATCAGGACCACATCGACATACAGTTCCTGCCGCGGCTGGAAGGTTATATTTGGGTTTTCCCGCGCTGCGGGCATCTTTCGGTTGGGATTTGCGGAAAAGGCGAATCGTCCCAGAAGCTTCGGATACGGCTGGAGCGCTATATGGAAGAGAAAGGTATTTCTTCCAAAGAGGCGACGTTTTACGGTCACGTTCTGCCTTCACTCGACCGGTCGGGCTGGCGGAACAACAGGGTGGGGGGCGACGGTTGGCTGGCGGCGGGCGATGCCGGCGGGTTGGTGGATCCGATCACGGGCGAAGGACTCTACTATGCGATGCGCTCGGGTGATCTGGCCAGTCAGATTGTGCTCGACGAAAGCCATGCGCCGACGGAGAAAGCGCAAGCTTACTGGTCGCTGCTGCGCCGCGATTTCGCCGCCGATCTCGAATTCGGCGCTGGTTTAGCGGAGCGCTTGTTCCTGGGCCGTCTGTTGTTCAACACGGTACCCGCTCGGATGATTCAGTTCATTCGCCGGAGTCCACGATTCTGCGACCTGATGCAGGATCTTTTCGCCGGTACGCAGCCCTATCTCGGGCTGAAGAGCCGGTTCCTGAAAAACGTCAATTGCTCCATCCCGGAAGTGGTGATGAACTTCTTTCTGCAAAAGCTGGTCACTGTGGAGAAGGCAGGTGAAGCCTGATGTATTCGCGTAGCCGCCATGAATCACTCTCGCTCTGAAGCTCTTTTTGCCCGCGCGCAACAGCTGATCCCCGGCGGTGTGAATTCGCCGGTGAGGGCCTTTCGCGGCGTCGGCGGCACGCCTCCATTCATCGCCCGCGGCTATGGTTCGCGAATCTACGATGTGGACGGCAACGAGTACATCGATTATGTCTGTTCCTGGGGCCCGCTGGTGCTGGGGCATCGGCCGCCATTTCTGATGGACGCGCTCCGCGAAGTGTTGGAGATCGGCACCAGTTTCGGGGCTCCTACGGGGCGCGAGGTCCAACTGGCCGAACTGATCACCGAATGTGTGCCGTCGATCGAGATGGTGCGGCTGGTGAACTCCGGTACGGAAGCTACTATGAGCGCGCTGCGTGTGGCGCGTGGCTTCACTGGCCGGGACTTGACCATAAAATTCGAAGGCTGCTATCACGGCCACGTCGATTCGCTACTGGTGAAGGCTGGGTCCGGTATGGCAACGCTGGGTATTTCCGACACCCAAGGCGTTCCCGAAGCATTTGCCGCAACCACTATAGCGCTTCCTTACAACTCGCTCGACGCAGTTGAACAGGCGTTCCGCGAGCGCGGGGATAGGATTGCAGCCGTTATCGTCGAGCCGGTGGTCGGCAATATGGGCTGCGTTCCGCCCCTGCCAGGTTATCTTGAAGGACTACGCGACATGACGCAAAAGCACGGGGCGCTGCTGATTTTCGACGAAGTGATGACCGGCTTCCGGTTGGCGCTGGGCGGGGCTCAACAACGCTTTAACATTCGGCCGGATCTAACCACGCTTGGCAAGATAATCGGGGGCGGGTTGCCGATGGCGGCTTATGGCGGACGCGCCGATATCATGAAGAAAGTTGCCCCGGTCGGGCCGATCTATCAGGCTGGGACCTTGTCGGGGAATCCGCTGGCGGTTACGGCCGGAATCGCGATGCTGCAATATCTGCAAGCTCATCCCGAGGTGTACGAAATCCTGGAGGAACGGACCGCCCAACTGACGGCCAATCCGCCCGCTGGTGTGACAGTGAACCGTGTAGGATCGATGTTTACATTCTTCTTCACGCCGGCGCCGGTGACGGATTGGGAATCGGCAAAGCGGTCCGACACGCGCCTGTTCAAGGAATTTTTCCATTTCATGCTGGATCGCGGGGTTTATCTGGCGCCCTCGCAGTTCGAAGCCGGCTTCGTATCCACGGCGCACACCGCAGCCGACATCGGGCAAACCGTGCGCACGGCGCGGGAGTTCAGTCCGGTATCCGCCTGAAACTGCCATATAATGATAAATATGGAAGAAAGTGCGGCGCATCCCTTCGAATACGCCAGGGATGCGGCGGCGTCGGAGCTGCAAGGATGGAAGATCGGCCTGGCGACGGGTTGCGCCGTTCTGTTGGCGATTATCTTCTTTGTGTCGGGTTCCTGGAAGCTGACCGATCCGTTTCGTTGGTCGCAAGCTCTGACGCAATTTTTGGTGCCCGGAAAATTGGCGCTGCCCTTCTCGCTGCTGCTAGGAGTGGGGGAGATGTTCGGCGCGATTCTGATTTTCGTGCCCGGCTACCGGCGCATCGGCGCATGGCTGATCGCACTGCTGCTGCTGTCGTTTATCTTCTATGTGGGCGTGAATTACGGCGCGCTGGTCGGCAAGGACTGCACCTGCTTCCCGCTGGTGAAACGTAGTGTCGGCCCCGGATTCTTCGTGGGTGACAGCGTTATGTTGCTGATGGCGGTGGCGGCAGGCGTGTGGTCGCGAAAACCAGCCGACCTTCGGCCTGTGCTGGTGATCCTGGGGGCAGTGGCTGTTTTTGCCGGTGTGTCGTACGGAATCAATGCCAACCGTCAAACCGGATTGAAGGCACCCGATTCCATAACCGTGGACGGCAAACCGTACTCGCTGCAGCAGGGACATATCTTCGTTTTCTTCTACGATCCCGAGTGCATGCACTGCGACGCAGCCGCTCGCCGAATGGCAAAGTTGAACTGGAAAGACACTCAGGTGGTATCGCTTCCGACGCGTGTGCCGCAGTTCGCCGCCTCTTTTCTGCACGATACGGGATTGAAGGCGGGCACATCGAACGATCTCAAGCTGATGCGGGAAACTTTTAAGTTTGTAGATCCTCCGTATGGTGTAGCTCTCGAGGATGGGCGTCAGAAAGTGGCGATTAGCAGTTGGGATGAGTCCGAGCCGGCAAAGACGTTGCGCCAGATTGGTTACGTCCAGTAGCCTCGGCTACTTCGCCCAGATAGTAGCTGAACTCGGCAAACCGCCCACTGTTACCACGATCCCCATCTGGGCATTTTCCATGGAAGTAGAGGGAAGCCGGAAGTTCACCTGCATAAGACCCGCAACCTGGCCGGGCGCGGCGCCCGCGTATAGCACGCCCGTATCTTTCCCGGAAAGAGTGCCATAGCTGTTGAGTACGGGGGTCGCGACTTCAACGGTTGCTTGGGCTTTCGGTCCAGCAGACGCCAGGGCACCATCGGCGGGTGTAGGCGTCAGCAGGCCTCCACCATTCAAAAAAATGGTCACGACCGCCCCCGGCTGCGCGGGGTTCGCCTGGCTGTTGATACTGCCGTTCTCGTTGAGGGCCAACGCAAACCCGGCAGCGCTGGCGAGGATGGCCGGCTCCGCCGTCAGGACCGGCAACTGGGCTGTATTGCTGAAAACGCCGTCCGCGCGAACCTGCACGCCGACGGTCTGACTGCGGCTCAACTCGAAGGGAACAATCGCGTTGACCTGTCCATTGGCGGTCCACAACAGGGGCGCGGGGATGCCGTTGAATAGCACCTCGGTCCCGGCTAAGTTCACAGGTAACGCGCCATCCACAAAATCGCCGAGCACTCCGACAGCAGGACCCAGATTCGACCCGTAGATGCTAACGATCTCACCCGGGGCGAGACCTTCGCCGACGGCGCTTTCGGCGAAATTGGCTATGCCGAATATAGCGGGAGCGAGCGTGGAAACCGTCGAGAATCGAGTCAGGAGCGCCAAAGGACGGGTACTCATGGGAGGGCCGTCACCACCCAGAACGATGAATCCGCCGCTGCCATCGGGACCGATGCCCGAACCACCCGCGCCGGCAGGCTGCCGGCTCGAATACAAAACGGCTCCGTCGCCTGCTCTCAGGACCGCCACAAAGTTTGTTCCGGTGGGGCACGCTCCAGCGGAGACGGTGAATCCGGGTGGCAGGTATTGCCCGGTCACCAGGATATTGCCATTTGCGTCAGGAACAGCGAAGCCGTAGGCCGGTCCAAGACCATTGGGCAGCAGCGCGCCCAGTTGCGTTACAACCAGTCCGGTCAACTGAGCGCCTGCCGGGTTCAGCTTCGCGGTGCTGATGGCGACCTCAGAAACGGCGGTTTCGATGGTCAAGTTCGCGTTGCCAGCTGCGTCCACGGCGATGGACGTGGGCGTTTCGCCGGGGAGAAAAGTTGAGTAAATAGGGGCCGTACCGGCGGAATTCAGCTTCATCAGAAAGGCCGCAGTGGCGCCGGTGGAGCAACAATTCGTCAGGTAGGCGCCATTGGTCGTAGGAAAGCTCGCATCCGCTGTCGAACCTCCGATGTAGGCGTTTCCGGCGGCGTCCACCGCGATGGCCGTGCCGCTAGTGAGACTGCCTACCGCGGTGTTTTCCAGGAACGTCGAATAAACTACTTGGCCCGCGGGGTTCAGGCGTATCGCAAAAGCGCCGCTCGCCTTCGTCGGTACCCACGCGCCTGGCGTGGTCTGGACCCATGCTGAATTCGACGCGGCGCCAGTGAGATAGATGCTTCCATCCGCCCCCACTGCCAGAGCGTTAGCCGACCATGCCGGGAGCCGGTAGGTGGACAGCAACTTGCCCGTTGGATCCACCTTCGCCACAAAGCCTTGTACCAAGCCGCCGGCGGCAGGCTCGACGGAAAGCGCCAGGTAGATGTTTCCCGCGTTGTCCAGCGCACCGGCGGTGATGGTTCCGCTATTCACCATGGGCGACACTGCGTAGACCAGGTTGCCGTCCGGATCCACCTTGCTAATGATTGGCGCGCCGGTGGCGGGCGCCACGCTGGCCACATAAGCGTTGCCGTTAGGATCGGTAGTTATCTAAGAGATGTTTATCTGAGAAGCCCGCGTTACTTCGTAATGCGGAATGAATAATAGCGACGCAGCCAGTAGCAACATACGTCCTTAAGTATAGGACGCCAATTCAAACGACCCCGACATGAGGATCGGCCAGCTTCGCCAGTAGTTCGCCAAACTGGCGGCTTTCTTCGCGAGTTAAAGTGTTCTCCATCTCGCGCTCGATCGATTCCAGATGGCGCAGCACCTTCCTGGCTCGCACCTTGCCTGTTGGCGTAAGGGCTATGGCGAACGAGCGGCGATCGGTTTCGCTGACTCTCCTGACGATCCAGCGATGCCCGGCCAGCCGGTCCAGAATGCTGGTCAGCGTCGAGCGTTTGTGCGCCAGCGCGCGGTGCAACTCGGCGATGGTGGATTCCCCGTGGTCGGCCAGATGAGCCAGAATGTGGGCCTCACCTTGGGATACGTCGAGGCCGGGAAGGGCGGCGATCGAGAGCCCGACCCGGTGCGTGATCTGTTGTATCGCGGGAATGAAAAGTAGGGGCATGACGATTTAGGGCAGGGGTGCGCGGTCGGGTTCCACCCAGTTCGTCCGCGCCTGGTGGGTCGCCAGTGTTTCGGATGAGTAGTAGGCGGACAGTGCATGCTTGTCGAGCAAGCCAGGATCGGCAGACGTTCCGGCGCGCCGTGCTGCGTCCACCACTCGCATCCAGGCCAGGGTCATGGTGTGATGATATTTGTCCGCTTGTCCGGCATGAGCGGCCAGACGCTGAATCGTTTCGACGATCTTGCGGGAGCCTTCGGAAATGCCGAATCGCTGGCAATAGAGCCAGGCGAGGCGGATATGATCGGAATGATGGAATGAATCGATGGTGCAGGATTCGACGGCCGCAATGAACTCGTCGTCCGAATAGTTCATATCCGTATTATACGAAATCGTAGTGTATTCTCGACTGCAATACTAAGCTAAAGATGCTCATCGGTAAACGTTTCTGGTTCGTAGTTATGATCGGCGGTATCGCGCTGGCGCAGATTTCGGACATTTCGGGCAGCCGGATCCGGGCGCATGTCCGGTTCCTGGCCAGCGATTTATTAGAGGGACGCGGCGTCGGGACCCGGGGCGGGGACTTGGCCACCGAATATATCGCATCCCAGTTCGCGGTGGCGGGAGCGGAACCGGCCGGCGAAAAAGGAACCTATTTCCAGGCCGTGCCCATGGTTGGCGCGGAGACTCAGTCCACGGCGACATTGTCCGCGGAAGCCGGCGGGAAATCCACTTCCTTCCACTGGTTAGACGACTTCGTCGGGGTAACTGAGCGGCAGCAGGCGGACGTACATTTGGACGCCGAGGCGGTATTCGTGGGCCATGGGATTGTTGCGCCCGAGTTTCAATGGGACGACTTCAAGGGCGTGGACGTGAAGGGCAAGGTGTTGATCCTGTTCACCAACGAACCACCTTCGGACGATCCCGCGTTCTTTGGCGGAAAGGCGCTGACTTATTATGGCCGATGGACATACAAATATGAAGAGGCCGCCCGGATGGGGGCTGCGGCGGTATTCATACTACATACGACACCGACAGCCGGTTACGGATATGAGGTTGTGCGCAATTCCTGGGGCAAGGAAGATCCACAGCTTCGTTTGGAGCCGGGCCACCCGGCGCTGGGGTTCGCCGGTTGGCTAACGAAAGATGCAGGCAATCGCCTGCTGACCTTGGCTGGGAAGAACGTAGATGAACTGCTGGCCGCCGCCAATTCGCGCGACTTTCGCCCCATCCCGCTGGGCATCCGTATCCGTGGGAACATGCCTACCAAGCTGCGGCAGATTGAATCGCGGAACGTGGCGGCCGTCATTCCAGGGAGCGACCCGCAGTTGAAGTCGCAAATTGTAATGTACACGGCCCACTGGGATCATTTGGGGATCGGTCCGGCGGTGAATGGCGATAGCATTTACAATGGCGCGGTCGATAATGCGACGGGCTGCGCGATCCTGATCGAGATGGCACATGCGTGGGCCGGTCTCAAGCAGAAACCCAAGCGCTCGGCCCTGTTCCTGGCGGTCACTGCGGAAGAAGCCGGATTGCGCGGATCGGAATACTATGGCGAGCATCCGATTTACCCGCTGGGCAAGACCGCTCTCGACCTGAACGTGGACGCGGTATATCCGTTCGGTGCGACGAAAGATTTGTCCGTTTCGGGGGCGGAACGGACTACGGTGTGGCCTACGGTGGAAGAAGTAGCACGGAGGATGAACGTCGAGATACAGCCGGAGTCGCACCCCGAGCAGGGACACTACTATCGGTCGGACCACTTTTCGCTAGCGCGCTTCGGCGTTCCGGCATTCTCGATCAGCCTTGGGTCGCAGTTCTACGGTAAGCCGGCTGACTTTGGTGAGAAGATCTTCGAGGAGTATAACGAGAAACACTATCATCAGCCGTCCGATGAGTATCGCGGCGACTGGAACTTCGCAGGGATGGAGGAGATCACCCGCTTCGGATTTCTGGCGGGCACGATTGTTGCAAACCAGGACCGGCTTCCTACATGGAAGCCGGGCGACGAATTCTTGCCTGCCCGCTTGAAAAGCGGTGTCCAGTAAGGCTGCGTTTACCTCTTGACCCCAGCGCCAGTCGGGACAGGTTGCGAAAAGTAGATAGTGGCGGAATACGACGTTGTGTAGGTGCAGCCGAACGAAGCCTGCATGAGGTTGAAGGTGACCGGTTGCGGCGACGTGAAAGTCAGCGAACCGCTAACATAGTTAAGAGTTTGAGTGTTTTCATAGGTAGCTGCCGTTCTCACGACTTCTACACCCGCGCCCGTACCGGCCCCGAGTTCGGCGTCGAGTTCGGCGAAGGGCATGCAATATTCGTGGGAAAGCGGTTGGACGGCAGACGGAGGTGGAGACCAATTCGCCATCAGCGCGCCAAAATTGTTGAACGTACCGGTGAAGTATCCTCCGACCTCGACCTGCGTAGCTTGCGCTCCCGCGACGGCGCACACGGCGCATTCAGCCACCATGCTAACGGTGGGGGGAGTGGTCGCGGTGTATCCGAATTGAATCGTAATATCATCGGTGGAGACGTTAGGATGTGCCTTCGTGACCGGCATGCTGGAACTCTGCAGCGTCAACGGAGCGTAGAGGACGATGCCGTTACCTACGAGACAAGGTCCACCGCTTAGAAAAGCCGATAGCTCGGTCACGGTCATGCCCGACGGACATGAAGTTTGGCCAAACGCGGACACGCTTAGCCAAAGCGATAGGGCAAACGCCCCACTGAAATAGAGAATTCTCATACAAAACTTATTCTTCCTTCCAGCTGAGGATGCCATAAAAGCCGGCTGAATCCAACAGTTTTCTTTAGTCCTGTGGTTAAGGACGTACTACGTTGAACCGGCTAAGCAAAGCCTAAGGAGTTAACCATAAGGAAAGCAACTCGCGCGTTCTGTTAAGATCCAGGCTCGTTGATGGCGTAGAATCAGGTCTCCACAATTTCACTTAGCGCTACAACTAGCCGCGCAGCGAAAAATGAACTCCTTGGGCTCCCTAACTCGACCTCTGTCCACCGATTGTGGAACGCGCTCACCCGGCGTTCTCTGCTTTGCTTGCCAATGAATTGGCTCTTTTGCCGATACGCAAAAGGATCTTGGCGCAACCAGTCAACTGAAATCCTCGTCTGTATGCTTTTTGTTAGAAGGAGTACAGCCTCGGCGCAATCTCCCCCGCCAGTGTGCCTTCTGACGCCGGTTATGTACGTCGTGGGGAGTGCCCTCTTCGATCAGGGCCTGGGAAAGCGACAAGCGTGCGAACATGGACCCGGACGATCAGTAACCGCGTATCGCGGGGGTGGGCCAAACACTTGCTAACCTTAAGTAAATCCGCTTGGTTCGTAGTATAAAACGAAAGGTTGGGAAGCGCCGCTGAATGTGTTCAGTTAAACAGGATTTTCGCGCAGCAGCCGTACTGCTGCTCTTGGTGATCTCGCGAGCTTCATCAGGACAGGTCACCGCCGGCATTACAGGGAGCGTGGAGGATGCTTCGGGCGCGGGCATGAGCGGCGTGACGGTGACGGTGAAGAGCGTGGAAACCGGAGCGACGCGCTTCGCCACCACGGACGACTTGGGCGATTATCGAGCGCTGTCGCTGCCGGTGGGCCTCTATCAAGTGCGTGCTGAAAAGCAGGGGTTCAAGACCGAGATCCGGAACGGAGTCAATCTGGTGGTGGGACAGCAAGCGGTCGTGAACCTCCGCCTGGAACTGGGCAATCTGGCCCAGGAGGTTACGGTGACCGAAGCAACGCCGATCGTCAACACTACAACGTCCTCAGTATCTGGAATCGTAGGCGAACGCGAAATTAAGGAATTGCCGCTGAACGGGCGCAGCTTCGACGATCTGATCACCTTGAACCCAGGAGTGATCAACTACAGCTTAAAGAGCGCCAACACGAGCACCAGCAATGGCAACACTTTCTCGGTGGATGGCCGGCGTCCGGCGGACAATCTGTTCCTGTTAAATGGAATCGAATATACCGGATCCAGCCAGCTGGCGATCACGCCAGGCGGAGTGAGCGGATACCTGCTGGGAGTGGATGCAGTACGCGAGTTCAACGCTCTCACCGATACCTACGGCGCCCAATACGGCAAGCGATCCGGCGCGCAAGTCAGCATCGTCACCGAATCCGGCACGAATGAATTGCATGGAACAGTGTTCGAATTTCTCCGCAACAGCGATCTGGATGCGCGCAGCTTCTTTACCCAAACTTCTTTCGTGCCGCCTTTTCACCAAAACCAGTTCGGCGGTGCGCTGGGAGGTCCGCTGAAGAAGAATCGCCTGTTTCTGTTCGGGAACTATGAAGGCTTCCGGCAGGCGCTAACACAGAGTAACGTCAGCGTTGTTCCGGACGCGTTGGTTCGAACTGGAGAGTTTCCAAACTCGGCGGGCGTGTACAAAAAAGTCGCCAACTTAAACACGGCGATCCTGCCTTACTTCTCCTTTTGGCCGCAACCCAACGGACCCGAGTTGCTAACTAACGGAAAGCCCAGCGGAACGGCTTTCTCTTACAACAATCCTAAGCAAACGATCCGCGAGGATTTCGGTACTTTGCGTGTGGACGACACTTTAGGCAGCCGGGATTGGCTGTCGGCCGCTTACACCATCGACGACGGCGATAGCTTGATTCCGCTGGCCGATCCATTATTCGGTTCGTACAGCACACTCCGCATGCAGGTGGCCAGCGCGCAGGAGACGCACACGTTCTCGCCCGATATGCTGAATACGGTCCGCGCCGGTTTTTCGCGCGCCGGTTTCAATCTGGATTCGTCCTTGCTGTCGGCAATTCCATCCATCCTTTCCTTTGTCGAAGGCGCCGGACCAGGGGGAATCGTAGTCAATGGCGGCGTGACCACCACCGGTCTGTCCGGCATCACCTCCGCCGGACCGAACAATGCCGCCGGAGTCTGGAACCGCCGCAATCTGTTCACCTATGCGGACGATTTTCAAATCTCCAAGGGAATTCACCAGATCAGCGCCGGCGTATGGTTTCAGCGTTTACAGGATAATGAAGATTCCGCCTCGCGCCAGCTGGGTCAAGCCACCTTCAGCAGCTTGACCACGTTGCTCCAAGGAACCGTCAGCAGTTTCCAGGTAGTTCCCAGCGCTAATGAACTGGGATGGCGAAGCCTTTTCGGAGCGTGGTATGTAGAGGACGCCATCCGCGTGCGGCGTAATCTCACTGTTCGCGTCGGAATACGCGACGAATTCACGACCGGATGGAATGAAGTGTCCGGCAGGGCCGCCAATTACTTGGCAGGTCCCAATGGAGTGCTGGAAACCACGCCGCGTGTCGGAAGTTCCGCATTCACGCAGAACAACGCGACTCGGCTGTTGAGCCCTCGGGTGGGCTTGGCCTGGGATCCGTTTGGCGACGGAAAGACAGCTATCCGCGCGGGTTATGGCATGTACTATTCGCTGATCGACGATCTCAGCTTCCTGCTGAATTCGCTGCCTCCCTATAACGGATCGATTACTTCTTCCGGGTCTCTATTTTCGATTGTTCCCATAACTCCGAACGTAGCGGTTCCACCGTCCTGCGGCCCCGGAGTTCCCAAGCCGTGCACGACTTATGCTCCTCAAGGAGTGCAGGCAAACGCCAAGACACCCACGGTACAAGAATGGAACCTTACCGTGGAGCGGCAACTCAATTCGCAAACCTCGGTCTGGGCATCGTACGTGGGATCGTTCGGATATCATGGATTGCTCAGCGTGGATCCGAATACGATTCCGGCTCAGGTTTGCGCTTCTACCAGCGGTTGCAAGGCTGGTGGAGTGGCCACCAGCGGGGCTCCCGCAACTGCCGCGAATCAAAGCCATGTGCCGCAAGGCGCGCAATACATCCCGGTGGGAACGCGCCCCAATCCCTATCTCGGGGCCGGTTTCTTTTGGTACACCGAAGGCAACAGCAGCTATAACGCGCTCCAGACAGAAGTGATTCATCGCCTGAGCCACGGCCTGCAACTGCGCGCCAACTACACCTGGTCGAAAAACCTGGACATGAATTCCGGGTTGACGGGGGCGCAGGCGCAAAACCAGTCGCAGATGATTCTGGATCGCAACGATCTGAAGAGAGACTGGGGGCCATCCGCTTTGAACGTCACCTCCGATGCCAGCATTTCGGCTCGTTATGAATTGCCGTTCGGTAAAGGTCAGCGATTCATGAGCAACGCCACGGGATTCGAAGGCAAGCTGATCGAAGGCTGGCAGCTGAACGGAATTACAACGCTGCTCAGCGGTTTTCCTTTCACACCTATTATTGGTTCGAACCGGTCGGGCGATGGCGATACTAGAAATCCGGACCGGCCTTCTCTCAACCCGTCCTTCAGCGGACCGATCGTTTTAGGGCAGGCGAACCAATGGTTCAATCCGAACGCTTTCATCCTGCCTTCTGCCGGGACATATGGCAGCCTGGGCCGCGGCGTCTTCAATGGCCCGGGATTAGCCGACTTGGACGTGTCGTTGTTCAAGACTACGGCGATATCGGAGCGGCTAAGACTGCAATTCCGGGCGGAATTTTTCAACGTTCTAAACCGAGTCAACCTGGGGACGCCGAATGCCACGGTATTCTCGGGCGGGGCCGTTAACGCGTCAGCAGGATTGATCACCACTCTGGCGACTACGCCGCGCCAGATCCAGTTTGCCTTGAAGCTTTTCTTCTAGCCGGGAACTTTGTGGGCGCGCCGGTATGGGAGCCTTATCGGGGTGCTTGGCTGGCGCTCGCCAATGTTTGAGTCGCCGGCTTGTGCCATAGCAGGTAAACCGGAATGCCAGCCACAATCAGAGCTAATCCTGCGAGCGCGGGAACCGGACGGCTAACGATTGTATTTACTAAGAACCAGGCGGTCACTGCCAAGAACAACAAGGGCGTAAAGGGATAGCCCCACATACGGTACGGCCGCGGCAGATCGGGCCGGGTTCTGCGTAGCACTATGACTCCGCTCACCATCAGTCCATAGAAAAGCCAAGTAGCGAACATGGCGTAATCCACCAGCGTATCGTACGACCCCGATATCACCAGCACGCCCGACCACAAAGCCTGCGCGAGGATCGCAAATCCAGGCGTCTGATACTTAGGATGCACCTCGCCGAATTTGCGGAAGAAGAGCCCGTCGCGCGCTTGTGCGAAGTAAACTCGCGGACTGGTTAGAAAGCAGCCGTTCAAAGTACCGACGATCGACAGCATGATGATCAGCGATACCAGCGTGCCGCCGGCCGGTCCCATGGCCCGTTCCGCAGCACTGGCGCCGACATGATCGCTGGCCGCAATTTCGGGTATGGACAGAACGCGCAGATAGGCGGCATTCGCCAGCAGATAGACGGCTGCCACGATGGTCATGCCGATGGCCAGCGCCCTTAAAATTGTCTTCTGCGGATTCTTGATTTCGCCCGCGACGAAGCTCATTTGAACCCATCCGTCGTAGCCGAGCAGGCAGGCAATCATGGCCACACCGAAGAACGAAAGCGAGATGGGAGCGGAGGGAGCACTGCGGACGACAAGGTGTGGAGCAGCCAGGAAAGCTCCGGCCACGATGACCAGCAGACCGCCGACCTTGGCGAACATCAGGACCTTCTGGACGGCCGCGCCGGCCTGCACACCCACGTAGTTGATCGCGGCAAACACGGCGATCAGAGCCAACGCGAGAAGCTTCGCCGCCACGCCCCGCACGGGCACGAAATACGACACGAAGAGCACGAACGTAACGGCGAGCCAGGCGATCTGCGCGGTTCGCGCCACCAGAAAGTTCGACCACCCGTAGAGAAAGCCGGCCATGCGTCCCCAGGCTTCGCGAATGAAAACATACTGGCCGCCGGTAGCTGGTAAGGCGGATCCCAATTCGGCGCTCGCCAACGCTCCAAAGAAAGACACGATGCCCGCGAAGATCCAACAGGCGAAGATCCAAGGTACTGAAGGAAGGCTGCGTGCCACTAAATTGGGGACGACGAAAATGCCGCCGCCGATGACCACGCCAATAACGACGGCGATCGAATCGAGCAGTCCCAGGCGCCGCGGGAGTTCGGCGGATTCTTTCAAGCTACTGGACCGGAGCCGCCGGAGCGTGCTTGCGGTGTGCGCGGGCCTGCTGATGTGTGCCGGAGCCTTGGAAGAGTTGCTCCATAGTAGCTTCGGGGACCGTGAGCGCCATGGTCATGGTGCTGCCGCTGGCTTGTACGGTCATGGTATCGAGCAAAGTGGATACTTGAGACGCAGTCGAATTCTGGCTCTTGTTGGTTTGCAGCAGTCCGGCGATGAACTTCACTACATCGACCAGGGCTGATGCATCTTTATCCGATCGCGTCAAGGCTTCGGCGCCGAACATCACGTTCTGCGCTCCGAACCTCGCCCCGCCGCTAGCTTGCAGGACGGCTTGAAACAGATTGCCTTGCATGGCCTGACCCACATTCTGATTGGGCACCACGCCCGAAAATTCCGATAACGGAACCAGTGTTAGGAACCAGAAATCATATTGCGCGCTCAACTGATTCACCTTGTCAGGAGCTACGAATCCCGCGGGAGCGGTGCCTTGGGCGCGTTGAATCGCCGCCTGGACTCCGGCCATGTCGCCCATCAATGCCGTCGAGTTGTCGAGCAGTGCCACCACGGAATCGGAGGTCTGGGCGGTCTTTCCGTTGGGGGCGAGAATGTTCACGCCTTGGAACGAGGTCACTAGTCCACCGTGGCTTTGGACGGCCGCGGTAATCGTGGCAGGATTGAAACTGCCGCGTGCCAGCACCAGCCATTGCCCTTTCTGGTCGCCTTGCCAGTTCGACGCAATGACGATCTCGGTCAAATCGGTGCGCGGGTCGAACCCGGTCGAGTTTATAAAGTTCTGGAACCCCGGGTCGTCGGGTTGCATGCGCCCGAGCACGTACTGCCCGAAGGGTGAGATTTTAGCCTGCGCGACTTGCATGCCGGCGAGCACTTTGGCGTCCGGCATTACTAATTTCAGGAGTCCTGGATCGGCCGCGAAGGCAGCTATTTGCAGGAACGTCACCGAGAGGAAAGCATAACGAAGGTATTTCATGAAGGCCCCTACTGACAATACGAGGCTAGCATGGAATGAGTTCGCCTGATTCAGCGCGCGGATTGGTGGAGGTTGCTTGTTGGGCGCACACGCGACGTCATTTTCACCGGGCGGTGCTTTCCTTCAGGCCTCGCTCGCGGCAGTAACCACGAATCGCCGTGGCCCGTTGCTTCCTGCACGGTGATCCGCTGGCGCCACCAATCGCGGCGCTCTGCTTGTTCCGGCGTCAGCATCCAATAAGCGCCTCGCATGGCGGATGGCCAGACGGGTAGGTCTGATGTTACCTTTCCTGCACAAGCGAGGGGGGGACGACCGACCAGACAGGCATGCCACAACTAGCGAAAAATCAGCATTCACTCGGAACCACAGCGCCCAATCCTTGAACTGGCTCAGATTGCAGCGGCGAAGATGTTTGTGAACTTTACGGTATCCTTCCGGGTTCTGCCGGATGTTGGCAACGGCTTCGTCAACAACGCTCGTAGAACTCGACGCCAAGCCCTTCCTTGCGGCCTTCGTAGAAAGCAGCAACCTGATCGACCTCGCGTAGAGCAACAGCGCTGAACCGTACCGGCTTCAACGAGGCACAAGGCTTTGGAGTTGCCGAATGCGCTTTTCCTTCAGGTCAGCCGTCCATTCCTCCGCGTCCTTAGCGTCACGCTCGATTGTTCTCAGACGATCATCGAGCGTCGCGCGAGTTTCGTCGTCTATTTCGGGTTCGCCGGGGCGGCTGGAAATGGTGATACTCATGACCTCATCTTACGCCGATCGCCATCAACGGGCAACCCTTTCGATCCATGAAAGCAGTTCAACGCTATCGGGTTAATGGCCGTTTGCGTCGACATCGCCGACCAGACCATGGGCGGGTGGATGCGCCAGTCGGAGGATCTGCTCTCGCCGCCCTATAAGCGATTGAAGATCTTCGAACAGACGACACGCCGGTGTGAGTGCTCGACAGGAGTTCTCCCGGGACCAGCCGAACGGGCCGGTAACATAACCAATTTAGTTAAGGTCTTCACATTGGTATTCCGCCGCTCGTCGCTGTCTTCACTCGCGAAGAGTCGATCGCCCTAGAAGCCGCGCTGCCATGACTCTCGGAAAACCGGCTAGATCCTGCTTTACTTCCAAATCCTGCCAGCCCTCAATCAACATATTCTCCACCGCACCGAGAGAATTGTAGCCGAGTTCGAACAGCAGCCAGCCCCCCGGACGTAGCACTCGCCGTGCCTGCTCTATCAGCCGCTCGTAAATCTCCAGTCCGGTCGGTCCCGCAAACAACGCCAGATGCGGCTCCCAATCCCGCACTTCCCGCTGCAAGCCCGGCTCGTCCACCCTAGGAACATACGGAGGATTCGACACCAGTAGGTCGAGGCTATGATCGGCCAACGCGGAAGCCAGATCCGCGGCTACCCACGCTACCGACGCACCCAAAGCCACCGCATTTTGCATTGCCACATGCAAGGCGGCGAGTGACAGATCTCCGCCGATCACTTTCGCCTTAGACTCCATGACCAGTGTGATGGCAATCGCGCCCGATCCAGTG
>Ga0302319_10011261_pt1 | contig 16983 bp, 13 predicted proteins | sample Bog_T0_2_FD_203319 | JGI IMG/M metagenome (GOLD analysis project Ga0302319, IMG submission 203319) | Peat permafrost microbial communities from Stordalen Mire near Abisko, Sweden - Bog_T0_2 | ecosystem: Environmental > Terrestrial > Soil > Wetlands > Peat | place: Sweden: Abisko, Stordalen Mire...
CAAGTCGTGGAACTCACGGCTCCATGTCAATTGCGAGACGGCCGCCTCGTTTCGCTGCGGCGCCTCGGCGCCGACGATGCCGAGGCCGTTACGATACTTTCTCAACGCCTCACCGATCACGATCGCTACTATCGCTTCTTCACGCTGAACCCCGTTCGTCTCGACCAACTCGTTGGCAAGATGATCGAACCGGGGAGTGGACAGTGCGCTCTTGGCGCATTTGCAGGAGACCGACTCATTGGTGTAGCGAATTACACAGTCTCCGATGACGAGACCGTTGCCGATATCGCGATAGTTGTTGCGCACGAATATCATTCGGTTGGCGTAGGAGCAGCCTTACTCAAGCATCTGGCCCAGATCGCTCGAGCTGATGGAATTCGGCATTTCGAGGCCGACGTCCTGGCCGACAATGACCCCATGCTCGTGGTCTTGTTCGACTTCGGCTGGCCGAGTGGGCGACTGAATCACGGGTCAGTTCTCCATCTGAACATCGAGCTGCCTGACTGCATCAGCGCTTCAACCGCCTCCAATGGGGTTCCACAGCAAGGAGTGTGAGATGTCATCGCAGAAAAAGAAATACGGGATTTTGGTTTGTGTCGATGGGTCGGCGGCTTCTGACGCTGCCGTAGCCTGGGCAACCCGCGAGGCTGTCATGCGCCAGCTGCCCATCACGCTGATGCACGCTGTTCCGCCCGTGGTCGTCGGCTGGCCGGTGGCTCAGCTGTACACAGATACGCCAGAGTGGCAGAAAGAAAACGGACAGCATGTTGTTGATCAGGCCCGCAAGACTCTTAACGCCAGCCTGAGTGAGTCCGAGTCGCCTGAAGTACGCACTGAGATAGTGTATTCCAGCGTTGTGCCAACGCTGATTGATGCATCCAGAGATGCTTCGATGATCGTCGCCGGCAGCCAGGGCCTGGGCGCGTTGGGCCGCCTGCTGCTCGGCTCGGTCACTACGGCACTGACGCACCATGCGCACTGCCCGGTCGCGGTCATTCATTCCGACGGAAGCGCAGCCCGTGGCTCCAATGCGCCCGTGCTGCTGGGCATCGACGGATCGCCCGCCTCGGAAGCCGCGACCGCGCTGGCCTTTGACGAAGCCTCCCACCGCGGGGTTGGTCTGCTGGCGCTGCACGCGTGGAGCGACGTGGGGGTGTTTCCAATTCTGGGAATGGACTGGCGGGACAGCGAGCGTGAAGGGCAGGAAATCCTCGCCGAGCGTCTCGCCGGTTGGCAAGAGCGGTATCCGGATGTGCATGTCGAGCGATTGATCTTCTGCGATAAGCCTTCCCGGTGGCTGCGTGAGCAGTCTGAACGTGCCCAGCTGGTGATAGTCGGTAGCCATGGACGCGGCGGCTTTCCCGGTATGCTTCTGGGTTCGGTCAGCTCCGCGGTGGCTCAATCGGCAACAGTCCCGGTAATCGTGGTTCGCGGTAACTGACGAGGCGGGGCTGGCGTCAGTGCTCGGCAGGGTCTTTGGTCCCACGTGTTAGGGCCATTCGGAAGGCGCTTGCCTGGGCCCGCTTCGGCATTCTTGGTCCATGACCTATGTGATCGGCACGGCCTGCGTGGATGTGATGGACAAGTCGTGCGTTCAGGAATGCCCAGTCGACTGCATCTACGAGGGTGCCCGGTCGATGTATATCAACCCCGATGAGTGTGTGGACTGTGGCGCTTGCAAGTCGATTTGTCGCGTTGAGGCGATTTACTGGGAGGGTGATCTACCCGATGACCAGCAACAGCACCTCGACGACAACGCCGCCTTTTTCAGCCAGGTGCTCCCGGGCCGAGATGCCCCATTGGGTTGTCCGGGTGGTTACGCGAATGTAGGTCCAATGGGCGTTGACACGCCGTTAATCACCACGATGCCAGCGCCCCCGAGTGATGCGGCCCGCCACCTGCCGCACCTGCGCCAGGCTGATCAATCCCGTGATTGAATTGTTCCATCTTGGATGAAGCGCGATGATCGCGTATCGGTGACTGGTCCGGATCCTGATGGGCTATCCACACTGTCAAGGGGTGGGCGGCAGATAGCGATTCCCCCGTTCTTCCAGCGGACGCTCAGGGGTCAGTCTTCACCCGACCCGGACCCACGTCGTCTTCTTACTTTTTGTGCACAACGAGTACCGAGCATCCCGTGTGTCCGAAGTGGGGAGTAATTGGGCCTACTATTCCAGCAACCCTGCCGGCTTCTGAGCTGCTCACAACAGCAAGTCGAACGGATTCCGTTGTGCTGTGTAAAAAGGCAGCAACTCCGTGTCTGGCCGCAGTTGGGCGCACATGCACCTCGGGGTACTGTGCTACCCAGCGGCCGAGCCGATGATCTAGCTGTTGGTAGGGGATTTCACCGAAACCCCATCGCCATACCCCCAGCGCCAAAATCGGCGCGTCACGGAGTCGCGCTTCCTTGAAGCCGTACTCGAGCACCGCGTCATTATCGGGTGACTCGTCAATCACGACTGCGATCCATCCGGAAGGTAACGCCCCGGCTTCGCGACTACTCCGAATCACCGCGACTGGGCAATGTGCATTCTGCGCGACACCGTCTGCGGTCGAGCCGAAAACCCTGCTGCTGAGTTGTCTGAGCCCAATGGACCCGATGCAAACCAATGCCGCGTTGCGTGATTCGTTGACCAGGACGTCCTTGGGGGATCCGCGGACAAGTTCGGTTTCAATCTTGACCTGTTCGCCCATGGAATGGAGGGCCGCGCAGGCGGCGCGGAGCACCGTTTCGCCGTACTCGATGTCCAGACTCTCGTCGCCCGCGGGTTGATCGGGCTGTAGTGCGGGGATCGCGTTAATGAGACGAAGCGGGATGTCGCGGCTGATAGCCTCGGCGACTGCCCATTTGGCCGCATTTATCGCTGCACCTGAGCCGTCGATACCCACGACGACCCGCTCTCGCCCTTGGTTCATCTCATCCTCCGGATTGAAATGCAAGGCACCGGAACAGCCCGGGCCCGTCACCCAAGTGACCCTATGAGACGTTAACGACTTTCCGGCAGGGCCGTTTGGCTCCTGCGTTGCGGCACATGGTCACCTGAGTGGGCTGCGTGTGAACGCCATTCGATCAACTCCGGTCGAGCCATCGAGGTCTCAGTGCCATGCAGTGTGTGACCAAAGGCTCATGCCCGACGACCTCAGGATGAATAACGTTATCGATGACGGACAACTAGGGAGAAAGAAAATGGCTGCACCCATAAAGCGTCACGGCATCGTCGTGGGAGTCGATGGATCGGCCGCCTCGGATTTCGCTGTCTGCTGGGCTGCGCATGACGCGTCGATGCGCCATATCCCACTTACGTTGGTGCACATGGTGAACTCGGTGACGATGTGGCCTCAGGTGCCGATGTCAGCTGAAGCGGTGGTGTGGCAGGAAGACGACGGGCGTCGGGTCCTCGAAGAGGCGGTCAAGATCGCCGAAGACACCACGAAGACATCACGGGGGCTCGAAATCTCGAGCGAACTCAGGCATTCACCTCCTGTGCCGACGCTGGCCGAAATGTCCGACGAGGCAGAGATGGTCGTTGTCGGCTGTTACGGGCGCGGAGCGGTCGGCCGGGTATTGCTGGGTTCGGTCACCTCCGGTCTGGTGCGACGGGCGAGCTGCCCGGTCGCGGTAATTCGGGAGGAAGATCAGTCGACGCCTGACTTGCGTCACGCTCCCGTGCTCGTAGGCATCGATTGTTCGCCGGCCTCGGAGCTGGCGACGGCCATTGCGTTTGACGAAGCATCGCGTCGCGGGGTCGGCCTGACGGCATTGCACGCGTGCAGCGATGTTGCGATGTGTGAACGCCCGTGGCTGGACTGGATGTCGGAAGGCCAGCGGGGCCTAGCTGAATATCTCGCGGGTTGGAAAGAACGCTATCCGGACGTCAAGGTGAACCGACTCGTCGTTTCCGATCACCCGGGTCAGGCGTTGATCGAGCAATCGGAATCGGCCCAGCTGGTTGTGGTGGGCAGCCACGGCCGGGGCAGCGTGGCTGGCAAGCTGCTGGGTTCGGTTAGCAACGCAGTCATCCACGCGGTCCAGGTGCCGGTGATCGTCGCGCGGCCGGCCTGAGAGTGTTGGACGCAGTCGCCAAACAGAGGCCTTTCAGCTATGCGGAGTGGGACTTTCGGCTCCGGACCGACGGCGGTCGGACTTCTAGGGTTGGCAACTATACGAACTTGCCAGCGGGTTAAGCGGATTGGAATGGTTGTGATGAGCCATAACGTGGAATTTCTTGTGCTCGTCGTAGTTGCGGCGATGCTGCTTTTGCTGACCGCCTCGATTCGGGTGGTGCAGCAGTATCAGCGCGGTGTGCATTTCCGCCTCGGCAGGGTCATCGCGGTTCGTGAACCCGGGCTGCGGTTGATCATCCCGGTCATCGACCGCCTGTGGCGGGTTTCGATGCGGATCGTGACGATGCCGATCCAGTCGCAGGGCATCATCACCCGCGACAACGTCAGTGTCGACATCGCCGCGGTCGCTTACTTCCGTGTCGTTGATGCCCGCAAATCGGTGGTCGTGATCGAAAACGTCGGTGCCGCAATTGATCAGATTGCGCAGACGACCCTGCGCAACGTCGTCGGGCAACATTCCCTCGATGAGGTCCTCGCCCAAACGGAGAAGATCAACGCCAGCATCCGCCAGATCCTCGATACCACCACCGTGGAGTGGGGCGTGGAGGTGACACTCGTCGAACTCAAGGACATCCAGCTACCGGACAGCATGAAGCGCGCGATGGCCCGCGAGGCCGAAGCCGAGCGCGAGAAGCGGGCGAAAATCATTGCCGCCGAAGGCGAAGCGCGCGCCGCCGCCGCACTCGGCGACGCTTCCGACACCATGATGCAGCATCCTTTGGCGTTGCAGTTGCGAAATCTGCAAACGCTGGCCGAGCTGGGGGTGGAGAAAAACACCACCGTCGTGTTCCCCGCGCCGATGATGAGCGCGATCGGAGAGCTCACCGGCTTCCTAAACCGCGAGCGGACCGCCGCGAGTTCGAGCCAGCCTAACGGGCTACCCGACGAACTACTCACCCATGCCGCGAAGTTGAGCTGCACGCCGTAACCCTGCATGTGTTGCGTATCGGAGGCCGGATGGCCACACGGCGAGGGACTAATTCCTCCTTACCCCGCTGCAGGTCCAAGGATTAGCGTCATCGATATGGCGTCACTCAAATTGAATGGGTCTAGCTGAAGGTGGACACGAAATGACAAGGCACGCAACAAAGCTAGGTGTGATGGTAGGCGTCGACGGGTCATCCTCGTCGAGGAGGGCTGTTCAGTGGGCTGCGCACGAGGCGGCGATGCGCAACGTGCCGCTCACCCTTGTCCATGTGGTCGTCACACCGTCCTGGGGCCCGGCACCGTGGCTCTTGTCTGACGTCCCCCTTCCGGTTCCCGCTGAGGAAGACCCGGCACTGGAAAAGTCAGGGCGGAAGATCATTGCGGATGCGATCAAGATCGCCGAAGGCAGTACTCGTAAAATTGGCCGGCCTGAAATCAATAGTGAGTTATTCTTTTCGGTACCAGTGCCCAGACTTGTCGACCTGTCTAAAGATGCCCAGATGGTGGTCGTGGGCCGTCGGGGGCAGCACCGTCTGCGTGGAGTCTTGCTCGGATCGGTCAGCACGGGTCTGATCCACCATGCGCACTGCCCGGTCGCGGTGATCAGCGGCACTGCGCCGACGGGGTCGAAGAAGTCCAGGCGGCCAGTCGTCGTCGGCGTCGATGGGTCGCCGGTATCGGAATTGGCGACCGCGATGGCGTTCGATGAGGCGTCGTGGCGGGGGGTGGACTTGGTCGCCATGCACGCCTGGAGAGACCCGGATTTATCAAGCGGGCTGAGCCTGGAATGGTCGGCGCAGCAATCGATCGCGAGTAAAGACCTGTCTGAGCGGCTGGCCGGCTGGCGGGAACGCTACCCGGACGTCACCGTCCATCCCCGCGTCGTGTGGGACGACCCGGCGGGTCATCTCCTTGATGAGGCCAAGTCGGCCCAGCTCCTCGTCGTTGGCAGTCATGGCCGAGGTGGATTCGCAGGGATGGTCCTGGGATCAGTCAGTACGGCGGTCGCACATGCTGCCCGCATTCCCGTGATCGTGGCCCGACAGCGTTGACGTTAGGCGAGACAGTTCAGGTCTGACAACGGATTTCGGGCGTCAGAGCGAGGGGAATCGACGATGAGCAACAAAGCGGCAGTCTTCGTGCCGGCGTTTGGTTATGACGAGGTAAACGACCCGACGGTGTTCGGCAGGTTCGACCCGGGCACCCGGGTCCTACCGGCGGGTTTTCAGACCGCACCGCAGTTTTGCCCGATCCCGGTCGACATCGTGCTGGAGAAGGACACTGCTGTGACACTTCGTGACGGAACGACGATCTACGTGGACGTATTTCGCCCGGTCGGGATCGAGCAGGTTCCCGTCATCGTCGCGTGGAGCCCGTACGGCAAGAGTGGCGGGACGCATCCACGAAACTGGAACATGTTCAATGTTCTTGGGATCGACCAGAGCGAGCTTTCGGGATTGGGAAAGTTCGAGGGTCCCGATCCTGCGTTCTGGTGCGCGAATGGCTATGCCATTTGCAACCCGGATGCACGAGGGGTCTACAACTCCGATGGCGACAGCATCTTCCCTGGACTGCAAGACGGCCGAGACTGCCACGATCTCATCGAATGGCTCGCAGCCCGAGACTGGTGCACTGGCAAGGTCGCCATGAGCGGAAACTCTTACCTGGCCATTTCGCAGTGGTTCGCCGCGGCTGAAAAACCACCGCACTTGACGGCAATTGCTCCATGGGAGGGCATGAGCGACATCTATCGCGACCTCGTCATGCGCGGGGGAATGCCTGATTTGGCGTTCCCCGCCATGTGGGCAAACTCCTATGTGGGCGAGAACAAGCGAGAGGATCTCGTCGCCGAAGCCGAGCAATACCCCCTCATCAATGACCTTTGGAAATCGAAGATCGCGGGCCTGGCTCAAATCAACGTGCCGGCCCACGTTGTCGCAAGCTACTCGAACTTGATTCACACACAGGGGACATTCCGGGGATGGCGAGAGATCGGCTCGCAAGAGAAGTGGCTGCGCATCCATCGCACCATGGAATGGCCTGACTTCAACGAAGAAGCGCACAAGCGCGACTTGCTTCGTTTCTTCGACCACTACCTCAAGGGACACGAAAACGGATGGGAGCAGACCCCCCGCGTCCGTTACGCTGTACTCGATCTGAACGGCAACGACCGCGTCGACATCCCTGCGACTGAATTTCCCCCCGGCGATATCGGCTACGTCAAGTATTACCTTGACGGTGCATCTCAGGCGCTGACCTTGGAGGCACCCGCGGGCGACGTGCCGACGAGCTACGACGCGGAGTCGAACCGAGCAGGGATTTCCTTCGTTGTCCGTTTCCAGAACGAAACGGAACTCGTCGGCTATCCGAAGGTGCGGCTATGGGTCGAATCAGAGGGCTGGGACGACTTGGACTTGTTCGTTTTCGCCCAGAAGCTTGATGCTGAGGGGCGACACCTTGAGCAATTCAACGTTCCCAACCACGGGGAAATTCTGCAGCACCTGACACAAGATGGAGCGGCGATCCTGAAATACAAGGGTTCCAACGGACGGCTGCGTGCTTCCATGCGACGGCTGGACGAATCGACCTCAACGGACGCCATACCCGCTCACAGCTTCGACCGTGTTGAAAAGCTCAAGCCCGGCGAGATCGTCCCAGTCGAAATAGACATGTTCCACATCGGCTTGGCATTCCGCGCCGGTGAGCAATTGCGGCTCGTCATCACCGGCTATAACCTCTTGGGCGGTGTGATGCCGAACCTTTCGACAGGTTCCGCGACACCCCAGAATCTCGCAACAGTGGTCCCCGACAACCGTGGCAGACACATCGTCCATACCGGAGGGTCCCGGGCGTCATACCTACAACTCCCAGTGAAGGCGACTTCGTCGTTCGGTCAGAATGATGGCTGATATGGCGCCAGCCGACGCCGGCCTGCAACTGCCCGCGCCGACAAGGGATTCCGACGATCTATTGTTCGCCGTGTTCGAGCGGCGAAAGACCACCCGCGACATCCGCCCGACTCCGCTATCGATGCAGCAGCTTTCCAACCTGCTTTGGGCGGCGTTCGGGGTAAATCGCAAGGTGGGCCCATTCGGAGCGCCTGGGCGGACGGCCAGTTCAGCCAGCAACTCGCAAGAGATCGATCTGTATGTTGCGCTTGCCGACGGGACCTATCTCTATGACGCGGCAACCTGCCGCTTGGCGTCGGTCACGGAAGGTGATCTGCGCGCCCTCGCACTAACGCCCGGCGAGCGCGACGTCACGGCCGCAGCACCTGTTCAGCTGATCTACGTTGTCGATATTCATCGTCTGACACACACCGTGGGCTTTGAAGAGCCCGGGCTTCATGATCCGGAGGTCCAAAAGTCCTACTATTACGTCGCTACTGGCCTAATCGCGCAAAATGTCTATCTGTTCGCTGCCGCCCATGGCCTCGCGGCCTGGTTTCACAACTGTGACAGGGCGGGCCTGGCCAAGCGCCTAGGATTGAACACGGGACAGCGCGTTCTGTTTGCTCAATCCGTTGGCTATCCCGCACTCACCGGCGGATAGGGACTGGGAGACTCCTCAACAATGCGTTTCCTCAGGTAGGAGTCCAGGCCACGTGGTCACCCGAAGCGGCCGGAAATGTAATCCTCAGTGGCATTTTGGTCGGGGTTGGAGAAAATCTTCTTGGTGTCGTTGATTTCGATCAACCGTCCGGGCTTGCCGGTGGCCTCCAGGTTGAAGAACGCTGTCTGATCGCTAACGCGGGCTGCCTGCTGCATGTTGTGGGTGACGATGACGATCGTGTAGTCGCGCTTGAGCTGGGCTATCAGTTCCTCGATCGCCAGCGTCGAGATGGGGTCAAGCGCGGAACAGGGCTCGTCCATCAGCAATACGCTAGGTGAGACGGCGATTGCCCGTGCGATGCACAGCCGCTGCTGCTGGCCACCGGACAGGCCGCCGCCGGGCGCGTCCAGCCGATCTTTGACTTCGTTCCATAGGCTTGCCCCGCGCAACGATCGTTCGGCGAGCTCGTCGAGGTTTTTCTTGCTGTGTATCCCTTGCAGTTTCAATCCGGCAAGCACATTGTCGCGAATCGACATGGTGGGAAAGGGGTTTGGTCGCTGGAACACCATCCCGACAATGCGGCGGACACCAACCGCGCTGACCCGCGTGCCGTAGACGTCCCAGCCGTCGAGCAATACCGATCCTTCCACCCGGGCCCCCGGGATGGTCTCGTGGAGACGGTTCAGGGCCCGCAGAACGGTGGACTTGCCGCACCCGGACGGTCCTATCAGCGCGGTGACACTTCGCGGATTGACCGTCATGTTGACATCGGCCACCGCCTTGAACGAGCCGTAGTAAATGTTGAGATCTCGAGCCTCCACCCGTTTCGCGCCTCGGCGCTGGACAGGATCCCGCGCCGGGTCCACCGCTGCGGGTGCCTGCGGGGCTGCGTGTTCGGGACTACCGATCGCCGCGGCTGCCGTTGTCGCGTTGACGTCGTGTATCACGGGATCCTCCTGTGATGTCGTTCGCGTTCAGACCCGGCGGGCCGACCTGCGTTGTCGTAAGTTGGCCGAAACCGCACAGCCCGATCGCGGGTACGGGCAACAGCGCGCTACGAGGACCGGCGGCTTCTTCGGCCCACGCGTGTGCGCCACGGTGAACACACTGAAGCCAGGGTCTCTCATGCTCGGGGTTCGGTCAAACGGGCGCGACCGACACTGGTCCGGCTGGCGATCCATCGGGCGGCCAAGGTGAATATGAGGACTATCGCCACCAAAGTGAGTGCCCCCGCCCAGGCGCGGGCTTGGGCGGCTTTATAACCGGTTATGGCATTGCTGAAGATCTGCAAGGACAGTGTCGACATGCGCTTGGTTGGGTTGAGTTCGATGAACAAGTCGTTGCCAAGCGCCGTCAGCAACAGCGGCGCTGTTTCGCCCATGGCGCGCGCGAAAGCGAGCATGATACCGGTGATGATTCCTGAGCTGGCGGTCGGAAGTACGATCGACAGGATGGTGCCTGCCTTGCTAGCGCCCAGCGCGAACGAGGCTTCCCGCAGTTCGCGCGGCACGAGTCGTAGCATCTCCTCGGTCGAGCGGATCACCAGCGGCAGCATGACCAGTCCGAGGGCTATTCCTCCGGCGATGCCGGAGAACCCGAAGAACACCACCCACATCGCGTAGACCAGTGCGCCGGTGACGATCGTTGGCACGCCGACCAGGATGTCGGTGAGAAACCGTGTTACCCGCGCCAGTTGGCCTCCGTATTCGACGAGGTAGATCGCTGCCGCGATACCAATGGGCATCGACAGCAGCGTCGCGATGCCGGTGGTGATGAGGCTGCCGATGATGCCGTTGAGGAACCCGCCGCCCGGCTGGCTGGGATTGCCGGGCGGGGTCTGGGTGAGGAACTCCGGGCCCAGGTACTTCAGTCCCTGTCCGGCGACGTAGACAAGCAGCCACACCAGCACGCCGACGGTGGCGATCATGACCAGTAGCAGCACGGCGTGCATGAGCACGTTGGTGATTTGGCGGCGGCGCTCCCCGGGGAACGTGTCGAGCTCGGGCAGTTCTTTGAGTGGTTCTTCGTCGATCGTCGTGCTCATGCGATGTGCTCCGAAACCCTGCCGACGATGCGCTTGCCGGTCATGTTGACGAGCAAGGACAACAACAGCAGCCCGAAGGCGACCACGAACAGCGAATCCAGATGGAAGGGCTGGTTGGCTTCGGTGAACTCGTTGGCGATGACGCTCGGCATGGTGGCTCCCGCGCGCATTATCCCGTGTGGGATGGTCAGCACGTTGTTGCCGATCAGCATGGTCACCGCGATCGTTTCGCCGAACGCGCGGCCCAGACCCAGGATCGCAGCGCCGATGATTCCCGAACGCGACCGCGGCAGCACCGCGATGCGCAGCATCTCCCATTTGGTTGCGCCGACCGCAAGCGCGGCTTCCTTTTCGGCGGCCGGTGCGGTGTCGAAGACTTCCCGACAAATGGCGGTGACGATGGGCAACACCATGATCGCGAGGACCACGCCGGCCGCGAACACGGAATATCCGAAAAATGGGCCCTGGAACAACCAGCCGATCACCGGGATGCCCGACACCGACGTCAATCCGCGACCGATCGGCCCCAGTGCGGGGATCAGCGCGAACACCCCCCAAAAGCCGTAGACCACGCTGGGGATCGCCGCCAGCAGGTCGACCAACGATGACAATGGTCGGCGGAGCACCGCTGGCGACAGATTAGTGATGTAGAGGGCCACCGCGATCGCGACCGGCACCGCGATCACCATCGCGACCAGCGAGGTCACCACGGTCCCGTAGATGAATTGGAGGATTCCGTAAGGATTGGGGGTGGATGAGGTGGCCACTGCCTCCGATGGCGCCCAGCGAGCGTGAAAAAAACTCAACGGCCCGTAATGCGAGAGCGCCGGCCACGCCCTTATCAGCAGGAACACTGCCGTGGCCACCAAGACCGCGATCACGGTCAGCGCGGCGGCGGCCATCACCCGTAGGAACAACCCATCGGTGAACCGGCCGTCCGACGATCCCTCCGACGTGTCAGGCGGGGATAGCAGCTCCGCGGTCAAAACTTCCCCTTTGGGGCGTCCCGGATCATTTTGTGACCGGGCCGCCGTTGAGGGTGATCTTTTGCACTATCCCCATTGCCAAACCCTGCAACTCCTTGCCCAACGGCGCGTAGCTGACGCTGGCAGCATCGTCCTGACCGTTGGAAAGGGTCCAGGAGAAGAAGTTGACCAGTGCCTTTGCCTTCGCCGCATCGGTCTGGTTCTGATACACCAGTGCGTAGGTTGTGCCGGTGATCGGGTACGCGTTGGGATCGGGACCGTCGGTCAGGCTTACCCGCAGGTCCGGCGGGTACGCGAGGCCTTGGGTGCCCGCGGTGATGGTGGCGACGCAGGGCTGAATGAAGTTGCCCGCCTTGTTTTTCACCACACCGTAATTGAGGTTCTGCGCCAGAACGTAGGCTAACTCGACATAGCCGATGCTTCCGTCGGTCTGGTTGATCACCCCGGAAACGCCCTCATTGCCCTTACCGCCGATGCCCACCGGCCACGCGATGTCCTTGCCGAAGCTCCTATCGGGGCCGCCAAGGGCTTGTACCCAGGTCGGGCTTTCCTTGGTCAGGAAGTCCGTCCAAACCGCGGTCGTGCCGGAGCCGTCCGAGCGGTGGGCCACCGCGATCGGCTGGTCGGGCAGACTCGTCCCCGGGTTCAGCGCGACCAGCGCCGGGTCGTTCCATTTGGTGATTTTGCCGGCGAAAATCTTGCCCAACGTGTCACCGTCGAACTTCAGGCCGGTCTGGACTCCCTTGACGTTGTAGGTGGGTACGACGGCGCCCAGTGTCAACGGGATGTGCAGGACAGGGCCGAATTTCGCGGCGGCCAGCTCGCTGTCCTTCATCGGGGTATCGGAGGCGCCGAAGTCGACCGTGCCGGCGATGACCTGCTGCACACCGCCACCGGAACCGATCGGCTGATAGGCGACCTGCACTCCATCGGATTGTGAGTAGTTCTTGGTCCATACCGACATGACCGGCGCCACAAACGTCGACCCGGCGCCCGACAAACTGGTCGCACCGCCGTCGATCTTTGCGATCGTCCTTGGATAGCCGGGCTTGGCGGCCGCCTGCTGGCCGCAAACCTGGCCCGCTAGGGCTTGCTGCGTGCTGCTGGCGGTCCCACCGCCACTGGTGCTTCCACACCCGGTCAGCCAACTCGCAGCAGCCATGGCGACCACTGCGGTGAACGTTATCTTGGGGAACATCAATCTCTCCTGATCCCGCGGTACCCGCGCATCCTCATGCTCATCGAAGACGGTCGAGATGAACACGCGTTGTTTCCGACTTGACTGCGAGATGAACGCGTCAACGCCGTCGCAGGCCAGCTCGTCGTGGCGGCGGCCCGTGCCGATCTCGTCGAGCGCGGTGGCGGCCTAGGGCCGTACCGTCGTCGTTGGCCGGCTTGTCGACAACAGGGACTTTTGACAGCGGTTCCTGTGGCCCTTAGCACTGGGTATGGTGCCGTCAATATCTAACGATAGCGTCGTGACTCTGAAAGCCGGGTGAAGTGCTTTATGAGTGTGGTCGGGACGTTTCCCAACCGTGGTGTAGCGTCGCGCCCGCAGCGCAGCCGGGTTGCCGATCTCGCGGTTTTCGTTGGCGCCGCGGTGATCTTGTGGCTGGTGGTGCGTGTCGGTGGTGGGATGGCCACGCCGTGGGCGGTGGCGGGCGCACCGTCGGCGGTGCCCACTGACCCTTTCGAGTTGCCGTATTACGCGATGCGATCGCTGCTGCGCATGTTCGCCGCGTTGGGCTTGTCGTTGGTGTTCACCTTTGTCTATGCCACCGCGGCGGCGCGCTCGCGCCGCGCCGAGAGGGTGCTGATTCCGCTGCTGGACATTTTGCAGTCGGTACCCGTGTTGGGGTTCTTGGCAATCACCATCACTGGGTTCATTGCGTTGTTTCCCGGCTCGTTGCTGGGCCTGGAATGCGCCTCGATATTCGCAATTTTCACCTCGCAGGCATGGAACATGACCTTCGCGTTGTACCAGTCGCTCATCTCCCAGCCGCACGATTTGGATGAGGCGTCACGACTGCTGCGGCTGTCGCGTTGGCAGCGATTTTGGCGGGTCGACCTGCCTAGCGGAATGATCCCGCTGGTCTGGAACGGCATGATGAGCTTCGGCGGCGGCTGGTTTTTCCTTACCGTGTCGGAAGCGTTGAGCGTCAACAACCATAAGTTTGCCCTGCCCGGCATCGGCGCCTATGTCGCCGCGGCCAGCGAAGAGGGCGACCTGACCAAGGTGCTGTTGGCAATCGCGATGATGATCGTGGTGATCCTCAGTGTTAACGCATTGTTCTGGCGGCCGCTGACCGCGTGGGCCGAACGCTTCCGGATCGAGGAGTCCGAATCCGTTGAAGCGCCACGCAGTGTGACGTTGGACGTTCTGCGACGCTCCCGCGTCCCCGGGCTGATCGGTGCTCCGATGGGCCGGTTGATCGATCCGATCGACCGCGTGATGGCCGTTTTCGGAGTGACCAGCCAGTCGCTGAAACCCTCTGCGGTGCGCCGCCGCGTCGGCGACGCGGTGTTCACGCTCGCCGTGGCATTGGCCCTTGGCTACGGCGCCGTCCAGGTGATCGCCTACATCGCGCACAGCGTCGGCTTCACCGAAGTCGGCCATGCGGCAATGCTGGGCTTAGCGACCTTTGCCCGGGTGGTGGTTGTAGTCGTGGTCTCGACGCTGATCTGGGTTCCCATCGGAGTGTGGATCGGCTTGAATCCCAAAGTCTCTCGCCTGGCTCAACCGGTGGTGCAGGTGCTGGCGTCGTTTCCCGCCAACTTCTTGTTTCCGATATTTACCGCTTTGCTGCTGGCCACGGGAATCAGCCTGAACTTTGGCGGGATACTGCTAATGGCGCTTGGCACGCAGTGGTACATCCTCTTCAACGTCATCGCCGGCGCCAGTGCGATCCCCAACGAGCTGCGCGAGGCGGCCGCGAGCTTTCGGCTGCCCACAATTCTTCGCTGGCGCACGTTGATTCTGCCGGGCATCTTCGGTAGCTACGTCACCGGCGGTATCACCGCTGCCGGGGGGGCCTGGAACGCCTCGATCGTCGCCGAAGTCGTCCAATACCACGGCACCACGTTGACCGCCGAAGGGCTGGGCGCATACATCACGCAGGCCACCGCGGTGGGTGATTCCCCGCGCCTTCTGCTCGGCGTCATCATCATGAGCTTCTACGTCGTAGGAACGAATGTGATGTTGTGGCAACGCCTTTACGCCCTATCCGAGCGGCGCTTTTCCCTGTCCTGAACGATAACCCCGAACGGAGGTTCCCATGACCGACGACGTGCTCATCGAGCTCGACCACGTGAGCAAGAGCTTCAACAAGCCCGACGGTGGTCAGCTGCTGGTTTTCGATGACATCACCCTCAACATCGTCGCCGGGAAGGTTGTTGCGCTGCTTGGGCGCTCCGGTTGTGGCAAATCAACGCTGCTGCGCATCATCGCCGGACTGATCGCGCCCACTACCGGCAAGGTGCTTTACCGCAACACGGAACTGGTCGGCGCGAACGCTGGTGCCGCCATGGTGTTTCAGAACTTCGCCCTGATGCCGTGGCTGACCGTACAGAAAAACGTCGAGCTCGGCCTGCAAGCGCACCGAGTCGCCCCTGCCGAGCGACGTCGACGAGCGCTGGAGGCGATCGACCTCATCGGACTGGATGGATTCCAATCCGCCTATCCGAAAGAACTTTCCGGCGGGATGCGCCAACGCGTCGGATTCGCCCGGGCGCTCGTGCTCGAACCGGACCTGTTGCTGATGGACGAGCCTTTCTCCGCGCTTGACGTCCTCACCGCCGAAAACCTGCGCAACGAACTGATGACGCTATGGACCACCCAAGACTTCCCAACCAAAGCCATCTGTCTGGTCACCCACAACATCGAAGAAGCCGTAATGCTGGCTGACCGGATCGTCGTGCTGGGCAGCAACCCCGGTCGCATCCTGGCCGATCTGCCCATCGAGCTGGAACGGCCACGTGACCGCCGTTCGCCGGCATTTGAGGCATTGGTGGATGAATTCTATGAGCTGCTAACCGGTACCGGGCCGGCCACCACCGCAGTCGAATTCGCCACCGCCACCCCCACCAGTCATCCGTTGCCCCACGCAACTGTCGGAGGGCTGGCCGGGTTGGTGGAAATCGTTCACGGCAAAGGTGGGCGTGTCGACATCCCGGATATCGCCGCGGACCTCGGCATCGATGCCAAAGAGCTGTTGCCACTGATCGATGCCGCAGCCCTGCTCGACTTCGTGCGCGTCAGCGGAGGCGACCTCGAACTTACGACGATCGGAAAGGATTTCACCACCGCCGACATTCAAAGAAGCAAGCAAATTTTCGCCCAACAAGCACGCACCCGCGCCCCGCTGGTGCGCACCATCTGCGGTGCCTTGCACGACTGCCCGGACGGCACCCTACGGGCCGACTTCTTCCTCGACATCCTCCAAGAGGGATTCGGCACCCAAGACGCACAACGGCAATTCGACATCGCCATCGGGTGGGGCCGATACGCTGAATTGTTCGATTACAACAGCCAAACCGGTCAGATTGCCGGTGGAACAGGTGCCGAGACACCTGTGCCCGTGCTTACCGGCGGTGTCCGCTAAAGTTCCGCGTCGGGCTCCGGAGCGAATCGGATAGCAGCACAACGCTTCGCGGCAATCGTCGGGCTGGCCATCCGAGACTATTCCACCAGAGCCGTATGACCTCGACTTGCAGTAAACGCTCACTTATGGGGCTGCGCGGGAGCATTCCTGGATCGACCGACCCCACGACAAGCCAACAAGGTCTCAGGGCCGTGCGGTTGGGGACTAAAGCCTCATGACCGAGGACCGTCGGGTCAATAGCGTGTTGAGTGACCGACTAATAAGGGAGCACGAAATGTCTACAACCGCGAAGCGACACGGCATCGTCGTCGGAGTGGATGGATCGCCTGCGTCGAATTTTGCCGTCTGCTGGGCCGCGCGTGATGCGGCTATGCGAAATGTCCCGCTGACCCTGGTCCACGCGTTCAGCACCTACGTGCCGACGTTGCCGCAGATACCAATGCCGAGCGGGGTTGGGGTATGGCAGGCCGACGACGGCCGAAGGGCTCTCGAGGAGGCGGTCAAGATCGCCGAGGATGCCACGAAGGCACACGGCAAGATCGACGTGACGAGCGAGCTGAAGCCTTCGCCCCCTGTTCCGACGCTGGCCGAGATGTCGAATGAGGCGGAGATGGTGGTGGTGGGCAGCAACGGTCGCGGAGCAGTAGACCGGGTGTTGCTGGGTTCGGTCAGCTCTGGTGTGGTGCGACGGGCGGCCTGCCCGGTCGCGATCATCCGCGACGAGGACCCGTTGATGCCTGATCCGCAG
>Ga0302319_10011265_pt1 | contig 16981 bp, 16 predicted proteins | sample Bog_T0_2_FD_203319 | JGI IMG/M metagenome (GOLD analysis project Ga0302319, IMG submission 203319) | Peat permafrost microbial communities from Stordalen Mire near Abisko, Sweden - Bog_T0_2 | ecosystem: Environmental > Terrestrial > Soil > Wetlands > Peat | place: Sweden: Abisko, Stordalen Mire...
AGGATGAAGTCCTGACTCTCTGGAGCGGCCTCGGCTACTATCGCCGCGCGCGCATGCTCCACAAGGCAGCCCAGTTCGTTGTCGATCAATGCAATGGCGCTCTGCCCTTGACCTCAGCTGAACTGCGTACCTTGCCCGGGATCGGAACCTACACCTCCGCAGCGATCGCCAGCATCGCTCATGGGGAGCCGGTGGCCGTGGTCGACGGCAACGTAGAGAGAGTCTTGAGCCGCCTGCAGGGCTGGGGGTTTGCAGGTCGCAACGCCGAAGCCACCCTGAAACGCAAAATCGACGACCTCGCCGCACAGCTTGTCGACCCGGCCCAACCCGGTGACTTCAACCAAGCCCTCATGGAACTCGGAGCCACCGTCTGCCTGCCCCGCAATCCGCAATGCCTTTCGTGCCCTTGGGCTGAGAACTGCAAGACCAAGGGCGAACACAAGACTGCTCCGCGCCGGCAGATGCTGAGCCGCCAGGTGGCGCATGCGCTCGCAGTCCGCACCGGGCGCCACGCCGGCAAGGGAAGCCGCGAAGTTCTCCTGGAACGCAGAGCAGACTCGCAGACTGTTATGCCCGGCATGTGGGAGTTGCCCTTACTCAAGGAGACCGCTGTTCCTGAAGAGGAGCTGCGCATGACCGTGCGCCACGCCATCATGCAGGTCAACTACTACGTGCGCATCCGTACCGTTTTTGAAGATGACGTGGAATCGATGACAGTAGAGAGTGGCCTACGGCAGTGGGTTCCCCTGCATGAGGCTGAGAGCATGGCGCTCACCGGCCTGGCGCGCAAGGTTTTGACGCGCGCCCGCCTGCTCGCCGGCACTCCTCTCGACGCCATTACCCCGCAGACCGCGAACGGTCAGCTCGACATATTCTAGAAGGGCAAAACGATGCGCATCGCCATCGTATCCGACATGCACGGCAACATGACCGCTCTTGAAGCCGTCATCGAAGATCTCCGCCAAACCGCCCCCGACCTTATCCTTCACGGCGGTGACATTGCCGACGGAGGAGCAAATCCAGCTCAGGTGGTCGACCGCGTCCGCGATCTCGGATGGCAAGGCGTGCTAGGCAATACCGACGAAACGCTATTTAGACCTGCAGCGCTTCCGGAGTTTGCCAGCCAATCCTCCAAAAACCTGCAACCTCTTTTCTCAGCAATTGAAGAAAACGCAGCAGCAACACGCCAGGCGCTCGGAGAAGACAGACTCACCTGGCTGGCTGCGTTGCCGCGCCAACTCACCCACGAATCAATAGCCATCGTCCACGCAAGTCCTGAGAGTCTCTGGCGCGCTCCAGCACACGACGCCAGCGATGCGGAGTTGGAGTCGGTCTATCATCCGCTCGACAAACCAATTGCGATTTATGCCCACATTCATGTGCCCTACATGCGCAGCTTGTCAGGAATGATCGTCGTCAACACCGGCAGCGTGAGCCTCTCGTTCGACGGTGACCCACGTGCCTCTTACCTGTTGCTTGATGACTTCGTTCCAGCAATCCGGCGCGTTGAATACGATCTGGACAAGGAACTCAGAGCTCTTTCCGAATCCAATCTTCCCCATTCCGATTGGATCGCGCGAACACTGAAAGCAGCCCGTCCCCAAATGCCGTGAGAAACGCGCCGCCCAGACGATTCTGCGCTTAAAATCGCATTGTCTTTCGATCATGCCGCAAGTTACAGATGCAATGAACGCAGTGTTAGACCCACCTCAAATGTCTCGTGCCCCGTTCTTGCGAGTTTTTCTTATCGCAAGGGCGGGAAGCCTCAAATCTCAATTGGAGATCCTTCATTCTGGGGGGTGAAATTGAAATTGCTCACAGGTTGATCAGGCCATCCCGGGTACCCGGGTGTTGTAGTAATTCACGAAGAAGCACGATCGAAAATATGGTCTAGCCGAAAAGGAGGCCCCATGGCCCAAACTGCTCAGAGAAGAATGGCATTAATGGCCGTTGTATGTGGCTTCGCGATTGTGTCTGGTTGGAGCAGCGATGCCCAGAGTGTCCCTAATGATACGTTCACGATAACGATTTCGTTACTGGCACCGACTATACACGTCGGCGAGGTTCCGGTAATTGAGGACATCACGGAAAACAAGACAAATCATCTCGTGTATGCGGGGTGGGCCGACGGCGGCCCCGTCGTGGAGCTAATCGATGAAAAGGGAGAAGACATTAGCCTTCATGTTTTAGGAAATGAACGTAATGACAACGACATCTATTTGAGACCTCCTATAGAGAGACTCGAGCCTGGCTATCACAATCGGGGCCCGTGGTCTATCCGTACCGAACTAGGCCATATGACTCCAGGGATATACAAGTTAAGGATCCACAGACTCGGTTTCAAGAACGGTGACATTAAAGCCGGTGCCGAGGTCTACTCAAATACTTTGACCCTCACTGTCATTCCCTGCCCCGTGCCCCGCTAACAGCGAAGCATCCTTAACGCGAGCAACCTTGCCGAACAAATGAGGCGAACTTCTGACTCTCCACGCTAGAATCAGAATCCAGTACTCACAAGCAACCCTCCGCCGGAGATTTCATGCACCGTAAATTAGCTCTCGCCTTCGCTGCTGCCTCCACACTCGCTGTGCCACACCTCCAAGCCCAGCAGCCTGCCGTCCCCGAAGTCCACGGCCTACCCCCAGCCGCCCGCGCCGCAGCCGCTTCCATCGACCCAGAAAAAATCCGCGCCCACGTCCGCTTCCTCGCTCTGGACCTACTCGAAGGCCGTGGCCCCGGCAAGCGCGGCGCCGAGCTGGCCGCCGAATACATCGCCACCCAATTCGCCCTTGCCGGCCTCGAGCCCGCCGGCGACAACGGCACTTTCTTTCAGAAAGTCCCACTCTTCGCCGTCCATACCGTCGAAGACAAAACCAAATTCTCGCTCGTCCCATCAACCGGCCAGCCGATAGACCTCGCCTACAGCACCGAGATCGTCTCCAAGGACCAGACCGGCAGTGAGACCGCCGACATCGACGCCCCCATCGTCTACGTCGGCTACGGCATCCACGCCCCTGAATACAACTGGGACGACTACGCCGGTGTCGACGTAAAAGGCAAAATTGCCCTCGTCATCGTCAACGAACCTCCTTCCGATGACGAAAAATTCTTCAAAGGCAAGGCCCTCACCTACTACGGCCGATGGACCTACAAATACGAGGAAGCCGCGCGCCGCGGTGCCGTTGGCGTGCTCATCATTCACCGCGCAGACCTGGCCAGCTACGGCTGGGAAGTAGTGCGCAACTCGCAGGCCGTCGAGAAGAGCTATCTCCAAGGCGACCCCAACGCTACCCTCCAAGCCGCCGCATGGATTCAGCACGACGTAGCCCAACGCCTCTTCAGCCTGGCCGGCCTCGGCAACCTTGACCAGTCCATCGCCACAGCCGGCAAGCCCGGCGCCTTCCATGCTGTCGAACTCCCCGTCCGCCTTCACGGCCATGTCGAAAGCCACGTCCGCCGCTACATCAGTTCCAACGTCGTAGGCCGCGTTCCCGGAGCGAGCGCGTCGAACAACGCTGTCCTCTACACCGCACACTACGACCATCTCGGTATCGATCCCGACGCCAAGGGCGACAACATCTATAACGGAGCGGCCGACAACGGCACCGGCTGCGGCATCCTCATCGAAATGGCCCGCGCCTTTGCCCAGTCGCCCGTCCGCCCACCCCACGCCGTCTACTTCTCCGCCGTCACCGCCGAGGAGCAAGGCCTTCTAGGCTCGCAATATCTAGGCATGCACCCGCCCGTCCCCGCCGGAAACATCACCCTCGATCTCAACTACGATATGCTGCTGCCCATCGGCGTGCCGCGCTCCGTAAGCCTGGGCGGTGCCGAGCGCATCGACTTCTGGCCCACCGTGCAGACCGTCGCCAAGGCCTTCGATCTCGCACTCCTCCCTGACCCCACCCCCGGCGCAGGACACTACTATCGCTCCGACCATTTCTCGCTCGCCCGCGTCGGCATCCCCGCCTTTTCCGTCGACCAGGGAGAGCTATACGAAGGCCACGACGAAGCCTGGGGCCGCGCTCAGGCCGAGGACTACGTAGCCCACCACTACCACCAACCCTCCGACGAATACCGTCCAGACTGGGACTTCCGCGGCAACGCCAAGCTAGCTAGATTCGGGTTTGTTTTAGGCTGGCTCGCCAGCGACCAACCCAAGCCGGTCGAATGGCTAAAAGGTGACGAATTCGAAGCCCCCCGCAAAGCCAGCGAAGCCGGATCAGCCCACTAACACCAACCTTGCAGTTCCGTTTCACGCGACCAGTTTGTAGCTATCGAGCGAACCTGATGAACTCACTGAAATGCAAGCACCAGCATCATCTAAGAAATCGGGTATATTGGGCACAGTTCCCTTCCAGACTCGGAAGTTTCTTGTCTCCAGTGGTAGAAATCGGCGCAACATTTTCGACGTATGAATAGAACAGCCCATGTCGGCTGGAATCTATGATGTCGGAGATATGGATGCGCTTCATATTGCTGCTGATCCCCAAAGGGTATAAATCGATAGATGCGGACGCAGTCCCTGGCGCGGTGGCCAGCAGGATGGCGTACAACAAAACCCTTCATAAAGCAGGCGTATTGCTCGGGCTCGATGCGCTTCTCCCCCCTTCGACCGGAGCTCGAATTTCATTCATCGACGGCAAGGCATCGGTTACAGAAGGGCCGTTCGCTGAGGCCAGTGAGAATATCGAAGGCTACTGGATCATTCAGGTGCGCTCGCGGGAAGAAGCAATCGAATGGGCCAGGCGCGCACCCATGACCAACAATGAGATCATCGAAGTGCGCCAGATCTATGAGATAGGCGATTGCTCAATCGACGCACAGAAGGCGCCACAAGGCTTCAATAATCTTCCAGACGCGGCTGCTCGAAAAGCATGAGCGAAAATCAAATACCGGACATTCACAAAACGATCGAGGCCGTGTGGAAGATCGAGTCCACGCGACTCATCGCCGGCATTGCCCGCGTGACTCGCGACATAGGCGTTGCTGAGGAACTCGCTCAGGACGCGCTGGTTGCGGCCCTTGAGCGGTGGCCTGAAGAAGGCATTCCGGAGAAGCCTGCGGCGTGGCTCATGACTGCGGCAAAGCGGCGCGCAATCGACTCTCTTCGTCGAGGTCGGATGCTTGAACAAAAACATGGCGAGATTGAGCGAGAGTTTGAGTTTCAACAGCAGCGCCTTGCCGAAGCAATGGACCAATCGCTGGATCAGGTCATTGACGATGACGTCCTCCGCCTCATCTTTACTGCCTGCCATCCTGTCCTCGCTGTTGAAGGGCGCATCGCCCTTACGTTGCGCTTAATTGGCGGCCTCACAACTCCTGAAATTGCTCGTGCCTTCCTCGTACCCGAGAAGACGCTTGGCCAGCGAATCTTTCGCGCCAAGAGAACCCTCTCCGAAGCCCGCGTTCCGTTCGAGATTCCGCGTGGAGACGAGCTGCGTAGCAGGCTTGAGTCCGTGCTCTCGGTGGTCTACCTCATCTTCAACGAAGGTTATACCGCAACGTTCGGAGATGAGTGGATGCGCGAAGAACTTTGTAATGACGCTCTGCGGCTCGGGCGCATTCTCGCAGGACTTCTTCCCGGTGAATCTGAGGTTCATGGCCTTCTCGCGCTTATGGAGTTGCAGGCGTCACGAACCGCGGCACGCAAAGGGCGAAACGGAGAAGCCGTCTTGTTGATGGAGCAAGACCGGTCGCTGTGGGACTATGTACAAATTCAACGAGGAATGGCTGCGCTTCATCATGCGCAAAAGCTCGGTGGCGGAGCCGGTACCTACACGTTACAGGCAGCAATCGTCGCCTGTCATGCCAGAGCCAGCACAGCCGCGGAGACCGACTGGGAAAGGATTGTCCTTCTCTACGACGCTCTTCTCCAGATCGGACCATCGCCCATCGTCGAGCTGAACCGAGCGGTAGCTGTCGGGATGGCAGAAGGGCCTGCCGCTGGACTGCGTGCGCTGGATGCGCTCGCGGCTGAGCCTGCGCTGAACAACTATCATTTGCTTCCCAGTGTCAGGGGAGATTTCCTCGTGCAGCTGGGACGACATGCCGAAGCTCGCGAAGAGTTTCAACGCGCCATTGCCATGACGGAGAACCGTCGGGAGCACCAATTGCTCTCGAAAAAACTAAAGCAGGCGATGTTTATCGATTGAATAAGCAGGCTTGCAAAGATTTATCCGCTCTCTCCGGAATAAACGGCCCGCGTGAACAAATATGCTATACAGAAGCAATGCGCGCTTTTGTTTCCCGTGTGCTGCTCCTCCTATCCTGCACATCCATACTCGCCCAAGCGGATGCTCACCCCTCGTGGACGACACCCATCGCTCCGTTCCGCATTGCCGACAACCTCTACTACGTCGGCAGCCAGGAGCTTGCCAGCTATCTCGTCGTCACTCCGCAGGGAAATATTCTCATCAATGCCAACCTCGCTACTTCACCGCCGCAGATACGCGCGAGTGTGGAGAAGCTGGGCTTCCGCTGGTCTGACATCAAGATCCTGCTCAATAGTCAGGCGCATGACGATCACATAGCCGGCGCGGCTCAAGTGATTCGCGAGACACATGCGAAGAACATGGTGATGGACGGCGATGTGAGCGTGGTAGAGACAGGCGCAAAAGCAGATTTCCTTGCCCCCTCACCCAATGTCCCCGGCTACGCCCCAATACACGTGGACCGGGTTCTCCACGACGAAGACACTGTAAGCCTCGGGGATGTGATATTGACCGCCCATAAAACCGCCGGCCACACCCGCGGATGTACAACGTGGACCATGCGCTCTCATCTCCCGGGAGAGCCAGCCGGAACATCGCGCAACATCGTCATCGTGGGAGGAGCAGGCTTCTGGTCGGAGTACCACTTCGTCGCGACGCCCAGCCACCCCGTAAGCTATCCCGGAATTGTTCAGGATTTCCAACATACATTTGCCGTGCTGCGAGCATTGCCCTGCGATGTTTTTCTTGGCGCGCACGCGGGCTACTTCGATATGCTCACAAAACTGAAGCGCTATCCAAACGATGGCCCGCGTGTCTTCATCGACCCCGCAGGCTACAAGGATTTCGTCGCTGACGCTCAGCAGACCTTCGAGCAGGCATTGACCAAACAGCAGTCCGCCGCTGCACATTAGCCTTACCCATTAATTCCGCCTTGTAGGTATCTAAAGGTCTCTGAACGGCCATCGGTTCAGGGATGGAGCCTTCACAAAATCTCATAAATTCCTCATACTTTCCTAATCCCTATTTGTTTCCAATCACGTAAGCTTGGGTCGTTGGGTTGAGCCCGACAGAAAGTTGAGGAAAAGACCATGCCGTTAATTCAGGTCAAACTGATCGAGGATGTCTTTACACCAGCACAGAAAAAGGAAATGATCACGAAGCTCACGGACGCAATGGTCGAGATCGAAGGCGAGAATATGCGCTCGGTAACGTGGGTGGTCATCGAGGATGTTCGCAGCGGCGAATGGGGTATCGGCGGAAATGCGCTGACCACCGAGGCGGTTCGCGCGCTCGCTGCGGGAAAGGGCTAAAGCCGACCGGTGTGGAAGGGAGGGAGTAACCTCCACTCTCACACAGCCCGGATGCTGGTATGATCTCGGAATCGCGAGGGCATAGGCTTATGCCACGAGTTCGAGAACTGCTGGACCGCCGAATCGCCGGAAGTTTTGTTGGCCGAACAGGAGAACTGGAGTCGCTCCTTGAGCTTCTGACCGATCAGGGGCCGGTCGTAGTGCATCTGCATGGAATTGCAGGGGTCGGGAAGTCACGGCTCCTGGGTGCCTTCGCAGAGAACGCGCGAGCCGAAGGTGCGAGCGTCGTCCAGTTGGATTGTCGAGAAGTCGAGCCCACCGAAACCGGTCTTCTGAACGAATTGGGTTTGGCCACCGGCGGGGTATCGGGCTCAGCCGATGAGATTGCATCGCGGCTCGGCCTCGTTGGGTCCCGGGTCATCGTTACCCTGGATACGTACGAGGTCTTCCGGTTGATGGACACTTGGCTGCGCCAGGTATTTCTGCCGCTGCTGCCTGACAATGTCAGGTTCGTCCTCTGCGGCCGTGAGGCGCCCGTGACCGCATGGCTATCCGATCCCGGATGGCAGAGCCTGTTCAAAAGTGTTCGTCTGGAGTCGCTGAAACAGAGTGACGCCGCAGAGTTGCTCTCCCGCGCGGGCGTGATGACCGAAGATGCACGATTTCTGTCCGGCATCTGCCACGGCCATCCATTAGCGCTTACGCTGGCCGCTTCGATCCAACGCACGCTGCCAATGACGCTGAATTCAGGTGTCGCGCAGCGGGTGGTGGAGGAGCTCTCAAGCCTGTTCTTGGCCGACATCACGGACGCCAGGACCCGCGAGACTTTGGAAGCCGCGACAGTCGTTCGCCGGGTGACACTTCCGATCCTGCGAGCGCTGTTGCAGGGTGCCTCTCCGCACGATGCGCAGGAGCGCCTTCGGACGCTTCCTTTCGTCCAACCCGACCGGGACGGACTGCATATCCATGACGCCGTCCGGGAAGCCATTGCAGCGACCTTGCGTGCCAACCATCCGCAGCAGTATCACGCTTACCGGAAGGCGGCCTATCGCTATTTCATGAGTGAACTGCGAAGCATTCCAGCCTCCGAATTGTGGCGCTACACAGCGGACCTGCTCTACCTGCTTGAGAACCCGGTCGTGCGGGAAGGGTTCTTTCCCACCAGCGCACAGGAGTATGTTGTAGAGCCGGCCCGGCAGGGCGACGCTGCGGCGATTCTCGATTGCATCGAACGTCATGAAAGTTTGAACACCGCGAGCTATCTGAAGCGATGGTGGAGCCACGCCCCGGAAACATTCTCGGTTGCGCGCGACCAGAAGGGAACTGCTCGAGGGTTCTATTGCGTCTTCGATCCCGCAAATGTCCCTTCCCACCTTTGCCAGGAAGACCCGGTCACCCACGCCTGGCTTGATCATATGAAGCATCAGCCTCTGCCGCGTCAGAGCACCTTGTTTCTTCGTCGCTGGTTGTCCGCCTCGGATGGAGAGGCCCCTTCTCCCGTTCAGGCGGCCTGCTGGATCGATGTGAAGCGTAAATACCTGGAGCTGCGCCCGAACCTGCGCCGTGTCTATCTTACGGTTGGCGACCTGACGCCCTATGCCGCGGCAGCGCATAGGCTTGGATTTAGGGTGATAGCAGAAGCCTGCGGCAAAGGGTATCAGTCAGCGATGCTTGACTTCGGCCCATCGTCCGTCGATGGCTGGCTTACGCGGCTGCTGGCTGCTGAGCTAGGCGTTGAAGAGGCGGGCTTGCTTGATTGCGCCGCGCATGAACTCGTTCTAGACGGTAGACGCGTCGGCCTGAGCAAACTCGAACTCGGCGTCATCGAGTTCCTCTACCGGCGGCCCGGGGAGGCCGTCTCGCGCGGCTCCCTGCTGGCGCATGTTTGGGAGCAAAGCTACGACGGAGGAGGAAACGTGGTGGACGTCGTGGTTCGTTCTCTAAGGAAAAAGCTGGGCGAGCGGTCTTCGTTAATTGAAACCGTTCACGGCGTCGGATACCGTTTCCGAGGAGAAGATGCGTTTCGAAGAACGACGTAGCCTTTTGAGCCAATCTCAGTGAGATGATAGCTATTCCGGGCTATCGCGGTTTCACAATTACTTTATCCAGAACGCACAGCTTTAAAATGCCTTTTTCCTCAAGAAAAAGGCACCTATCGCGAACCCAGAAAGGGGACACGGATTGTTGAACCTCTCTAGTGCAACAATACGTAGCTCAATGTGTGGACAGCGCGCCTGTAGGGATCGTCGTGCTATTGCCCGGAAAACGCCGCAGCCGGGCTGAGCCTCGCGCTCGCTTCCCTTTCCTCTATTTCCATCCGTTCGATCAGACCGTTTGCGATGGTATAAACGTGCCAAACCTCGCTATCCAAAAGAACGTCGCCTCCGAGATTCTTCACCAGTTGGTGAACCCTGACCTCAGTCTTGCCCCCTTCGCAATCGATAACTTCCATCGGTTCCACATGAGGATCAAACTCCCGCCACTGACGCGTCCAGTAAGAGCGAATCTCTTCCTTCCCAATCGCACGGCCACTCTCCGAAGCCCTGGGCCAACTGACAGTGTCACTCATAAGCTCAAGGATGCCGTCTATGTTTCGCTGGTTAAAAGCAGCGTAGGCCTGAGCGATCAATGTCTGTGTGTTTGTCATGATTCCTCCGCCGCAACTATATGTACATTACACACCAAGGCGTGACTTGTGGTATCGCTCTAGCACCTAGCGTGGACAACATGAAGTCCGGCGCCAAGGATCACAACCTGCCGGACCCCACTTCCTACAGCTTTTGACAAGGCATCTTCCGCAATCCGGCTTCGAGCGGTGGTGATCAGCCGTCCGATGCCGGCCAGGGGGTGTTTGCTCGCAAATTGAAGCACGGTCCCTTCGTCTTCCTGCAAAATCTTCATGGCGAATGGGTCATAAAGAATTGAGCCATGATCGAGCACCTGGTGAGCGGCTCGTTGTCCTGCAATCATCAGGGCTGTGCGGCTTGGCTCATCCGACTTCATCTTCGATGTCTCCGTCCAAAAAATCTTTGACCATTTGTAGAATTCGAGTCAGGCCATTCGTCGTTATAGTGAAGGCAGGCCAGACTTGCCCGCCCCAGGACCGATAAAGCATAAAGGAGAAACCATGCCACAGTATTTGGTCGCTAATTACCTCCCCGACGACTTCGACCCCTCCACCGTAACCGAAGCGATGGTCGATGAGATCCACGCTCTCAACCGCGAAATGGATGCTGCCGGGGTGACGAAGTTCGCCTGCGGCATTTCCCCGCCCGGCAGCGCGAAGACGCTGCGGGGACAGTCCGATAGGACAGTGCTCATCACCGACGGACCGTTCACCGAGGCCAAGGAGCACATGGGCGGATTCTGGATATTGGAATGCGCCGACATGGACGAAGCACTCGCGTGGGCACGCAAGGGGGCCATCTTCCCCGACGCGGTGGGCGAGGTGCGCGAGCTTCTTTTCTTCCCGGCTCCGGAACTATAACCCGGCAGAAGGCAGTAATCACAATGGCCACAGCGGCCTCGGAACATACGTCCTGCCGTACGGCGGGTCGATAAGTCCACATTCCGAGGCTGTTGGTGGAGCGGTAGTAAACAGGTCGTTAACATCTGCGCTGTGTTTGGCGCGCGCGCGGCCCACGTTTCACCATGCAGCGTAGACGAGGGAACACGCACCGATCGTCTCTTTGCCACGCCAGAGGGAGCAGGGGGTTCACAGGCTGCCGATAATCTCAATGCTTTGAAAGGGCACGGCTTCACCTGGAGGTTGCACCCACCGCATAGAACGGTTCAGATTGCAGGGTACGGACTTCAGCCCGTACATAGACCAGCCCAAAACACGCGTGGGCTTCAGCCAACGAGAGACGCTCCACCGAAACTATCCATGCCTACAACCCTTTCACCGCAGCCTCTTCATCCCGCAGTCAACCCAGCCATGACGAGCTCCGCTTTACAGGACCGCGGAAAACCCCACGTCGCAGGGAGTCGGGGGTTTCAACCCTTGCATAAAACACTCCGCGGGAATCAAACTAGTCCATCCTTAAGGCCGTGACAGGGTTTATCGATGCCGCACGCCTCGCGGGAATGATTCCAGCAATGAACGCCGCCAGAGACAGGATCACAATTGCGCCCGCCATCACGTTGAAATCGGCGCCGGTGATCTCGTAAAGCTGCGACTTCACAAATCGCACGCAAAGCAGCGCAACAGGGATTCCGATCGCCAGCCCGAGCGCGGCTTGAATCATCGCTCCCCGCATCACCATCGCAATCACGCCGCCGCGCTCAGCACCAAGCGCCATGCGGATACCAATCTCCGGAGTTCGCCGCACAACGGAATACGCGGTCACGCCGTATAAGCCGATGATCGCCAGCAGCAGCGCCTATCCGCCAAACAGCGTTGAAAGTCGCGAAATCATCCTCTCCTCGGTAAACCGATCTGCTATCTGTTCATTGAAAGTCTCAAACTGCGCCACCGTCAGGTTCGGATTAATGCCGGCAAGCGTCGTCCGAGCAAGTTTTTCCATATCGTTCATCGGACGATCGGTCTGAAGCACTATCGCTCCCAGGTAAAGCGAATCATCCTTTTCAATAGGCTGTTTCGTGCTCCTCGGCCGTTGCATCATCGGGACGAAATACATCAGGTGATCCTTCTTGCGCACGCTCGTGTAGACGGTATCCTCCACGACGCCGACGATCTCGAAATCTCCCGTCGAATCTGGCCCCGGATGTCCAAAATGACGTCCTATCGGGTTCTCACCGGGCTTGAATAAGTCTTTGACAAATGTCTGGTTCACTACTGCCACCGTGGTAGCTGCCGGTGTATCGCGTACATCGATCCCGCGCCCCATCACCACTTTCGTTCCAACAGAATCGAAATACTCCTCATTTGCCCGAATGACCGATGCGCCAACATTCAAGAAAGGCTGTCCTTGCACCTGCACGCCCCAGCCGTTGTTGTTATCTTCCATCGGCGTGTAGGAGGCGATGCCCACTTTCATCACACCCGGCAACGCATGCAAGCGCTCCTCGATGGTCCGGTACAGTGCCTCCAATTGAGTTTGCGTATAGCCCGCGGTTTGAGGATTGATGTGCACGATGTAACGGTTCGTCGCGTCGAGCTTGAGGTCTGTGCCCTCCAGTTTTTTCAGGCTCTGCAGGAACAATCCGGCCACAACGAGCAGCACCAGAGAAAGTCCAACCTGGACCACCACCAGTCCACGCTGCAAAACAGATGATCCCATCGCTGTGGTCCGCGTGCTGCTCCGCAATGCGTCGATCGGACCCGCCTTCGCCGCAATCCACGCCGGCGCTACCCCGAAAAGAACTCCAGTCAGCAGTGACAAACCACACGCAAACCCCAGCACTGTGAGCGACGGGCCAGTGTGGATCGGTATGCTCTCCGCGCCCGGGAAAGCCAACATGAGCAGCATGCGCGCTCCCGCATAGGCGACCGCGAGTCCGACGATCCCACCCATTCCGGCCAGCACGATGCTCTCCGTCAGCAATTGGCGAATGATTCTTCCACGCATGGCTCCCAGCGCAGCGCGCATTGAGATCTCCGCGCGCCGTGCCATCCCGCGCACCAGCAGAAGGTTTGCAATGTTCGCGCAGGCAATCAACAGCACAAGACTGGCAATACCCATCAATAAATGGAGTTTTGACCCATACCACTCCTGCATTGCCTGGATGCCCGCGCCGCCCGGCGTCAAGACGACATGGACCTTCTTCAGCACTGTCTTGCCCTGCTCCGATGAAAATGTCTCGTCCGTTGCGAGTGCCTGCTGCAACAGAGCCGTCACCTTTTCTTGCAGAGGAGCGATCGCCACCCCCGGCTTGATGCGCCCAACAATGTAGAGCCAATCCTGTTCGGGATCGTGCACGTACGGGGAATTCGCCAGCACCGGCATTGCCTCAATCGGCAGGTAGAATTCGGCGGGAGTGACCGACATGCGGTCGCCATAGAAGCCTTCAGGCGCAATGCCAACAACCGTGACCGGCTTCGTATTAATCCAGAATGTACTTCCCGCCACTGCGGCATCGCCGGCGTAATTGCGCTGCCAGGCCTCATAGTCCATGACTGCCGTCATGGGCGCGCCTTGCGTATCGTCAGCATCCATCAGCAAGCGGCCCGCCCGCGGCCGCAGTCCAAACGTGCGAAAGTAGTTGCCGGAGACAAACTCAGCCGACACTGAACGTGCAGCCTCCTGCGTGCCGTCGCGCCGCGCAATCACGGGCCGGCCCCAGAAACCGGCCTGCATCGCCGCCAACTCTTCAAAGTCCGGAGTGTTTCGTTTCAGTTGCTCATACGTGTCGGTCGAGAACATGGCAAAGTCGCCATCCTGCCGATTCCCGGAGCCCACGCAGCAATCGTTGTTATCGCCCAGGCGCACCAACGATGCGGGATCGGCAACAGGCAGCTTTTTCAAGAGCACCGCATTTACCAGCGTGAAGATTGCGGCATTTGCCCCGAGCCCCAGCGCCAGAGTCAGCAGAACCGTAATGGTGAATGCTGGCGTTCGCGATAGCTGTCGTAGCGTATAACGAATATCGCTTGCTGTGGTTTCGAGAAATGTAATGCCACGCGATTGTCGACAGTCCTCCTTGACATGACCCAAACCGCCGAACTCAAGGCGGGTCTGCCGGATGGCGTCCTCTCGTGTGCGGCCTGATCGAACGTGTTTCTCGACCTGCTGTTCAAGATGAAATCGCAATTCATCATCAAGCTCGTTCTCAACAACGCTCCGCCGGAAAAGAGATCGAAAACGGAAAATCAAATCGCTAAGCATCACGCCTCCTAAACCGTGCCCAATACCTGCGCGACGGCAGCCGTCAGTTTTGCCCATGCGTCCGTCTCTACCTCAAGTTGCTGACGTCCGCTTTTTGAGAGCTCGTAGAATTTGGCGCGACGGTTGTTCTCCGACGTTCCCCAGTGAGCCTTGATCCAGCCACGTCGCTCCAGCCGGTGAAGCGCGGGATATAGCGAGCCTTGCTGAATCCGCAGCACGTCACTCGACATCTGCTGAACACGTTCGGAGATGGCCCATCCGTGTTGGCGTCCGAGGGCAAGCGTTCGCAGAATGAGGAGATCCAAAGTCCCTTGCGGAAGATCAATATGGGTCGCGGCCATGATTCCCCTTTCACTTCTACATGAAAGCTACATCACTTCTTGTAGAAGTGCAAGGGGAACGATAGATTTCCTTGTACTTAATTCTCGCGCCAACACGCCAATGCACTCGTCGACCGCCGTTTACGCGTTCGCACCCGATAAGTAACGAGAAATGAGTAACGAGAAATCCCCTTTTCGCCGCAAAAGCGACAATCCGGAGAACCCCTGCCCGTCCCTCAACTCTCCAGATACTCCCAAAAAGAGTCGGCCAGCTCCGCGCCATGTTCGTTCAGAATGCGTCGAGCGGCGCGCTCAATCTCTTCGACAAGCCCATGCAGGTAGTCCCGCGACCGGGAGATGGCGACCACGCCGATCATGGCCGACTGCCACGTGACCGCCTCGTCCATCTCCGCCACGGACGCGTTGAATCCCTGCCGCAACTGATCCTTCAGGGAGCGCACCACCTGCCGCCGGTCTTTGAGCGACTGGGCGTGCTCAATGCGGATTTCCAGGGTTAACTGCGCTACAGGCATGGCGGCATAGCACTTCTACCGCAAGTGTAAGTCCGTCCGCAACCCTTCGTCAGAATTTTTCCGAAGGCTTTGCAGATTAATTCTCTGCATAAGTGCACAATGAATCTTGGAAGCTTAAGTGACGCAACCCACGCATTCAAATCGACCATCCGAAGTCAGCTTACTTCGAACAAACATCGACGATTTAGGGCTGTGAAACCGTGGATTTTGATCTAAACATTTCACAATAAACAGCTTAAAAACGGGCATCCACAGGAACAGAGTCCCTGTGAATATGTGAATCGGTGAAGTTCTCAGCCCAATTTATTTCCACCCGCAACAACCTTGAACTATGATGAGTTGCATAGCTCGCAGCAGCGCCAGGAGGCTTCTATGGCTGAAATGCAGGCACGGAATCATGGTCGGCGAGAGTTTCTAAAAGCCGGTGGAGCGGTAACAGCAGCATTGCTCGCTCCCTCGACGCTCCACGCGGACACGCCCAAAACCATGCCAGCGTTGCCAGTGAACCCGGTAACCCAGTCGGCCATGCCAACTCGCAATTTGGGCAAGACCGGTTACAAGGTAGGCATTTTCTCACTAGGCGGCCAAGCCTCCCTTGAGCATGCGAACAACTTCGACGTTGCCGTTCCCATCATCGAACGCGCCCTCGACATGGGCGTAAACTACATCGATACCTCATCCATCTATGGCGGCCCCGAGCGTTGGAGCGAGCAATATGTCGGCAAAGTAATGGCCCACCGCCGCAACGAAGCCTTCCTCGCCACCAAGACCAAAGAGCGCACCCGCGACGACTCCATGCGCATGATCGAGAAGTCGCTCCAACTGCTCCAAACCGACCACGTCGACCTGTGGCAGCTTCACGACATCGGCACCATGACGGACGTGAACGCCGTATTTGCCAAGGGCGGCGCCATGGAAGCTCTGATCGAAATGAAGGAGCAGAAAGTAGTGCGTCACCTGGGCCTCACCGGCCACTACCGTCCCGATGCGCTCATTGAGGGCATCAAGCGCTACCCCTTCGACGCAATTCTGATGGCCATGAACGCAGCCGATCCACACCATTACAGCTTCAACGAGGAGCTATTGCCGTTAGCCGTAGAGCGCCAGATGGGCATTATCGGAATGAAGATTCCGGGCCGCGGCCGCATCCTGTCGACATGGACTCCACCATCAGTCGAGCAGCAAAAGCACAGTTGGGAAGGCATGACAATTCAAACCACCTCACCCGGCACGTTGAGCATGCGTGAGGCGCTCTATTACACGCTGTCGCGCCCGGTGAGCACAGTCATCATCGGCTGCGACACGATTGCCCAGTTGGAAGAAAACGTGCACCTGGCGCGCGAATTCACACCCATCAACGAAAAGCAGGCAACGGAGTTGGTTGCCAAGGCCGAGCCCTGCGCAAAGCCGTCTCTCTTCTTCCGTTTCTACGACAGACCGTAAAAGTGTGAGCGAGCAAGATTAGCAAAAGCCCCGCAAGTTGTGGGGCTTTTGCTTTTCAAAATCAAAGCCGATTAATCAACGACGCGATACAGGCCGCACCGAACCCATTGTCAATGTTGACGACCGAAACATTCGGAGAGCATGTATTCAACATCCCAAGCAACGCCGCCACGCCTCCAAAGGATGCACCATAGCCCACGCTGGTAGGCACAGCAAGCACCGGCGCATTCACAAGCCCGGCAACCACGGTGGGCAACGCACCCTCCATCCCGGCGCAGACAATGAGCACCCGAGCAGCTTGAAGAGAATCTCGCTGCGCCAGCAGCCGGTGAATACCGGCAACGCCCACATCGGCAATAAGCTCGACTGTAT
>Ga0302319_10011267_pt1 | contig 16978 bp, 20 predicted proteins | sample Bog_T0_2_FD_203319 | JGI IMG/M metagenome (GOLD analysis project Ga0302319, IMG submission 203319) | Peat permafrost microbial communities from Stordalen Mire near Abisko, Sweden - Bog_T0_2 | ecosystem: Environmental > Terrestrial > Soil > Wetlands > Peat | place: Sweden: Abisko, Stordalen Mire...
TCGCAAGCTCACCGACTCCCCTCGCGGAGGAGGGGAATTGGGTTTTCAGGGTGATTCCGTGTCGACTACCTTGTTCCACAGTAGGCCTGAAAGGCCTCGTTATGGAGCATTCTCAGCGAAAGCCCACAAAGTTTGCACCAATGGAGGGTAGGGTGAGGGTTCTTCCGTATGCGCGCCCCTGGCGCCTTGTCTCCAGGATAACCTGTAGGTGAGGAAGAAGACGAATCAGGTTCGTTGTTGACCCAAGGGGATACCCCGTTTGGCAAATGATGCGGCCAAAGTCGAGCAAATTCAGTGGTATCGGTTTTCGACCAAGGCGCCTCTAACGTTTCCATCTAAGCAGCGGGTTTTCGAGTACTAAAAGCAGATCCTATCGGTGCCATCTTCCTGTTGTTCGATCCAGGAGACCGGCAGTGGTTCACTGGGACGCAGCCAACTGCCCCCGCATCAATCGGCGGCGCGAGGGTCGCCATAGTTTGGTAGGAAGCCGTTTCCGATGTTGTAGAACAGCTTGGTCGTTGTGAAGGTCACGTATCCAAGGAACTCGCCCGACTTGGCCGCGATACCAAATGGTGATTTCGCCGAAGCGATGTTGCGCCAAACCGGAATCTGGAGCGTGAGTTGGCTCGGCGCCCTCGTGAGCAGATCGTCGCTTTCAGCCGAGATGAATAGTTGATGATCTAGGCCTGTAACATGTGTAAACTCTGCTCGCTTCAAGTCGTGGTACTCCTTAGAATAATCAGAACGCTTCCATTGGAGCAGAGGGGTTCCGACAATCTTGACCGGATGTCCAACCCCGCCATTGCGCCCGGCGTTCCCCCTGACGATTGCCATCACCCCGATACCATCGGGTAGGTAGGGAAACACGATGACACCGTAGAGGGTGACTCGAACGCCACTCAGAGCCTTTGTCTGCTCAGGAACGACAATCCTTTGATCGAGGTCATCGAGTAATTCGCGCTTCGTTCGGAACCGAACCGAAGACCGGAATTCCTTCGCATTTCTTTCGGCAAGACGCGCGTCCGGATAGTCGATCACATTCGTTCCGTGATTTCTTCGACCATTCGGCTCCTTTAAGTCTCCTTCTGTGAAATCAATGAGGTTCGTCCGTTGGTTCACGTAGATGTGCTCGGAAATGCCGTTTTGATGAGCGTCCAGGTTCCTCCACTCATAGACGGTTTCTTCACCTCGGTCGGTACGTACAGTGTGCGCTTTCACCGGAATGGGACGCCGACGGGCAATTTCAGGCCCAATCGATCCGTCAGCCGTCCACGTCGGGTCGCTCTTAGCGTCGTATTTCCAACTGAGCCCACTTGTGAATCGGTCGTCGTAAGCAAGATATCTCCCGTCCTTGAAAAGCTCCTTAACCACATGCCCCTGTCTGCGAATGTAATGGTCAGGAAATCTCCAAATGTCGATTGGGAGATCGTCCCGCATGGGCGGAGTCGAAGGGTGTTCGTAAGTGTCATGGTTGACCACGTGGAAGTGCACGATGGGTTGAGACGATGAAAGTCGAGCGGATTCCATGAGCGCGGCGTACGCGGACTCTGGCTTGAGCGCAACGGCGAGGGTTACGGCAATCGCAAGACATGCAGCCCCAGCCGCTGACGCCGTTTTGATTCTTGCCGCTAAATCTCTGCGGCGTGCATGCTCCAAGAACTCCTTGGCGCTCTGCTTGGACACTTCACGCCTGACGTTTGAGAAGCCGATTTCGATAATCTCATCTGGACTCAACATGGTTTTCTCCTAGAATCTGCTTGAGCCGCTGACGGGCGGCAGAGAGACGCGACTTTACGGTTCCGGTTGGTATTTCCAAGACCCGCGCAATCTCGTCCACGGAAAAACAATTGATCTCTTGAAGAACAAGAGGCTGAGCGAGCGCCGGGTTTAGCTGAGACAAGGCAGCCAATAGGGCTTGGGTCGCCTCAACCTGGCTATAGGAATCCTCGTTGGCGCACAGTTCGGTGCTCAATATCGCCCGAGGATGCCTTTTGCGGTTCCAGTGGGTAAACGTGTGAAAAGCGACCCGATGGACCCACGTTTTTAGCCCGGACTCTCCCCGGTACGAGCGGATGTGGTTTTTAGCTTTGAGAATGCTGTCTTGCGTGAGGTCCTCCGCATCCTCCACGTTGTTGGTCAGACACAGCATGTACTGGTAGACCCCGTTGTGATAGGCGTTGAAGAAGGCGGTCACGCTCGCAGGATCGTTTCGGGCGATACCGCGGGCAAGCTCCATATCCTCTTGAGCGCATCCGTTGCTCATCGGTGCATTGAGCCATAAATGTCTCGATCGGTTCGGAATGTCTTGAAATTCTCTGTTCTTTTCTTTATTTCAACAAACCTGACTGAAGTTTGGATTTGTGATTCGTCGGCCCATTTCAAAGCCTCATCGATGAAACAGGAATCGTTCCGGCTGTAAACCGCCGCCACTGAGCATCTTCGGACGCACCACGTCTTGCCGGGCCAGGCATCCAGACTGCCGTCGGCAATGAATCCGGACGCTGCTTCCCGCCAACCCAACCCCAAGCGTCATGGTCTCCCCTTGTCACGACATGGATCGAGAGACTAGCCACCATTTATCCTCGGTGGGCTAACCGGACCTCTCTGCGGAAGTTCTCGGTTGTTTCGATAAGAATGGAATATCGAATCGCGTCGACCCTTAGGGACGTATCGGAATGAGGATCGGCGACCGTTTCCAGATGATGGTCAGAGGTGACGGGCGAGCCCAAAGGCAGATACCCGCTAGAGGACTTGGGCTCGAATTGGAGGATGGATTGCCGCCCATGCTTCGTAGGGTATTTGACCCTGTTTCGGTCCGACGAAGACCTACGGGGCACATCCATGTCCTTCAATGAGGCGGAGGCGACGTCTTACGGCTTGCAGCCTGCGCCTGAGCTTGCTGGATGGAAGTGAGCCGCCTCGTCAATTCGGATTTCCACTCCGATGACAACTCTCCCATCGCGAAGTCGGGCGAGTCGTTGTACAAGTGAAAGTCGTACAAGCGTCCGCTCGCGAAGGCCCGGTCTGAGCCGTGGATGGTGAACAGGTGTAGCTTTCGACTTCCAAGCTTGAACCGCCCGTATTTGATCGCATCATTCTTTCCGAAGTCCGGCTGATTCGACCGGGCTGCCGTGTTTGCCGTGAACCGCATCGCGTCTCCGTCCCTTTCCCATTCCCCGGCATCGATTTTGGCGATTTCTGCCAGCAGTTTGTCGACGGGCACGTCCTGCACCGAGACGAGTAAGACGTCGTTTGCACACTCCTTGGAAGCGGTCAACTTCGACCCCGTTGCCTTACTCAAGTCAACGACCAAGTGGGAAAGCGGCTCAGCCCGACCCGTAAAGGTGACGGCGGCAAGTCTCGACGACGAAAGTGCCAAAAGCGCGATCGGCAAGATCATTGCTTATCAGCTTACGAGGAAACGGGAAATAACTCGACACCGATTTTGCGCCTAGGATCTCCTTAGTCTGTGAGACTGCTTTCACGGATTTACGCGGATATTTAGGATGAGGGCAGGCTGATCTGTGTTTGGGGCAAACGCCTGAAGTTCGGTTCCATAGAACTCACCGCTCACGCCTGGTTAAAGGATAAAATCGCGGCCTGCCACATTGATGCGTACCGGGCTTTTGAGCATGTAGACAAGTTCCTCACCACGATGAAATCGGGGTTTCGAGCGGTGGTACACCTCGATGATTGTCGGAAGGACTTTGGCTGAGGGCAGTAGGCTCCGGAGCAGCATGAGTGGATTGAGACCCAGGTTGATTGCCAGAGCCGTCGCTGATCATCGGGTAACTCCCCGGTTGCGTCGTCCATATACCCTTCCCGATGCTGATCCAGTTCGTGCCATCGGTCATCGGTTTATCGATGCACGGCTACCGTCTCGGGCTGAATGGTGGCCTCAATACGATCGAGATGGAGTCCGAGGGCATCACAGACTTTCAGGAGGGTGATCGGACCAGAAGCGAAGCCAGAATCGAGTCGACAATGGAATTTGGCTCCCAGTTCGCTCGATTTGCCACATCCCAAATCGACAACCCCTTTGCAAGGCCCTCACGTCGCACCCGTGCCCGATGACAGTCGGTGTCAGGCTCTCGGGCATATCGCGAACTCTACGGTCTCGGTCCAAGAGAAAGTCGCTCATCCTCTAAGTTCTGCCGTGGACTAGCGCACGCCTCGTATGGATACAGTATCCGTGCGAACGCGATCGCTAGGGTGATAGCGGTTCTTCTCGCGTCCCATCAGGCGAACTCGTCAAGCATCCTGGTGCGCGTGGACCCTCGCCTGCAAGTACTCGGCCTCATCATGGGGCTGACCGGGGAATATCCATCCGATTCGGCTTACAAGGTGCGGGCTTGGAGCCCATTCAATCGGTATCGCGATCATCTAGCCATCATCGCAGTCAGAAGATCGAAGGCAATTTATTCGGACTTGACCGAATCATGTTTGGGTGGTCCAAGCCAAAGCCGGGAGGATGCTCTTGCCGCTCGCGCACAATGGGCTTCAATCCGGTATTTCGGGTATATCCTAGTGTCATGGTGTGCTGCGGATTAAACTTCGCAAGTATTTAGACCACGATAGAAAGCACGAGAATGGAAAAACAAAGTCAAATCACCCACTAGGCTTTCAAGGAATTACAAGGATTTGCTCGACCATATCATTCTTTCCGTTTCCGACCTACGCAGATCGGTCGAGTTCTACGAGAAAGCCCTCGCACCTCTGGGAATCTCACATTACGTCGACTACGATGGCGAGAACGGCCACCCTGACCTCAAAGGATTCGGCCGAGAGGGTCGTGCCTTCTTTTGGCTCAAGTCGGGCGATCCCAGCGCCTCCGCAGTACACTTTGCGTTTGTTGCGGCGAGTCGTGAAGCGGTAGATGCGTTTTACGCGGCTGCGATCGCTGGGGGCGCACAGGACAACATTTCGCCCCGTATCCGTTCTGAGTACGACGCGATGTACTACGCGGCCGACATCCTTGACCCCGACGGCTACAGCGTCGAAGTCGTGATCAAGAGCTAAGGGCGGGTTCGAACCCTGACACGATGATCTACCCAAAATCCGGTATGGTCGCAGTGGTCAGACGAAAATGGTCCTTATTCGCTGATACGAGATCTGGATGGTCGACGCCAGACTTTTTTGCACTTTCTTGTAAGCATGGTTGACCTCCTGGAAGGAAGCAGGGTGGACGGAATAGTCGCAACCCAAGCAGTACGGAGCATGTCCACCAGGAGAGCCTCATTTCCCACTCCGAGAGTTATATTGATCTTTCTTTGACCAATCTTGTACGTAATGCTCGACAATCCCCTGCCCCGGTTCCAGACGCTTCGAAGCAGCTCGTAGTCGACCATCACCCGCTGGCCACCCAAACGGCAGCGACATCCTCGACCGGAGGCGGCAACGAGTTTGTGGCAGCCATGACCCTACGCTGCTAAATCGTCGGGAGCACCGACCCAGTCTTTAAATCGCCGCGCGGAAGGGGCGTGATTTTGCGGGCCTACTCATTCGCCGCCGGCAAGCGGACGAGTACGGTTGTGCCGACGCCGACTTCGCTTCGTATCTCCATCTCGCCTCTGTGCGCTTCGAGGATCCCCTTCGCTATGGCCAGCCCCAGTCCGACGCCACCACAATTTCGGGACCTTGAGGCTTCTGTCCGGTAGAATCGCTCGCCCAAGCGAGGCAGGTGTTCCGGTGCGATGCCCTCGCCATCATCCGATATCGTCAGCTCGACCAGTTTGCCGTGGCTCTTGGCGTCGACGCAGACCCGATTTCGCGCGTAAGAGCGGGCGTTTGCGACGAGGTTCGCGATGCCACGTTCCAGCTTAGCGGGATCTCCAAGGACATTCAGATCCGGGTCTACCCGCAACCCGATAGCGCATCGGTCGTCGGGCGGCAACGCTGCCAGAGCGTTTTCAATCAAACTCCGCAAAGGAACCGACTGAAGGTCAACAGCGACGGAGTCCGCATCCTGCCGGGCCAAGAGGAGCAGGTCGGCAATCAGCCGCGTCATCCGATCGGCGGCCCGGTCGACAAGCTCCAGGGCGCTTCGTTGGTCGCCCCGAAGGCGCTTCTCTCCCAGCATTCGGCTGACTGATCCCTTGATGACCGCAAGGGGTGTCCGCAACTCGTGGCCCGCGTCTCCCGTGAATCGCTCGAGCTGCCGCAAAGCACGCTCTTGCTTTGCCATTGCCAGAGACGTGCGGTCGGAGGCCGCGTTGAAGGCGACCGCAAGGTCTGCGAATTCGTCTCGACCCACGATTGGGAGCCGCTCGTCCGGTTGGAGGGCCAGGGCGGATTCGGTCAGAATCCTCAGGGGGCGCATCGAGTTGGCGACGAGGACGGTTCCGGCGCCTGCCGCCAGCAAGAGCGCGACAGGGATTAAAGGTAGAAGTGCCGCATCGAACCGACGCAGCATCGCCTCCGTCGGCTCCATGCTCCGGACCGCCTGAACGACCGCGACGACTCGGCCATTTACGTAGACCGGCACTGAATTCGAACGGAATGGACGGCTGTTGATCCGGAAATCGGACGCCCAGTGGATACCGGTCGCGGCTTGTCGATATCCGTCCGGGTCTAAAGGAACGAGGTTTGAGGCATCGCCAAGAGTTGGCAGAGGCACTGGAATCAGCTTGGGCACGAATGCCTCTGCTTGGAGGGTGATCATCTCAACCGACTTGTCGTCCTCAACCCGGGTTAGTTTCCGATTCAGACTGCTTACACCGCCTCCGACAGACTTACCGACGACGGACGCTTCGACGGGTAAATGCAAGACAGTCCCGTGAATACCGGAAGATGGGCTCGCGACTCGTGCCGATTCGGCTTCGGACCGCAATTCGCTATCGAGTTCGAGCACGGCGTTCTGACGGAGGTGCGAGCGAAGCATCAAAGCCATAGCAGCCAGGATTAGTCCGATCGCGAGGACGTTCCAAACGACCAGACGAGCACGTATCCCTCTCAAGTCGTCGGCTCCTGCTCGGTCCGGACGGTATAGCCGAAGCCGTACACCGTGTGAATCAGCGGTGCGGCTTCGCCGGCGTCGATCTTTCGCCGCAGCGAACGGATCGCGACTTCGAGCTTGTTCGAACCTGGCTCCGGGTCCTGCCAAACTAACTCCAGAAGCGTCTCTCGCCGAACCGTCCGGCCGCACTGGGCTACGAGGATCTCGAAGATGTCGTACTCGGTCCGCGTTAGCGGGACCACCCGGCTGCCGCGGGTTACCGTCCGATGCTCGGTGTCGATCTCGACATCCCCGATCCGGATGGCTCCTGCTTTCAAGATGCGGTCACGCCTTACGAGCGCCCTCACGCGGGCCAGGAACTCTCGAAAGTCGAATGGCTTCGGGAGGTAGTCGTCGGCGCCGCACTCGAGGCCGGCGACCCGGTCCTCGACCAGGTCGCGCGCCGTCACCATGAGGATCGGGGTCTGGCGACGGTTCGCCCGGAGGGTGCGGCAGATCTCCCAGCCGGTCATGCCCGGCAGCATTAGGTCCAGCACCACGATGGCATAAGGCCGAGCCAATGCCCGCCGCAGGCCAGAATGACCGTCGGCCGCCCAGTCCACCGCAAAGCCCGACTGGGACAATCCGTGCACCATCATCGCCCTCATGTCTGGGTCGTCCTCAACCAGCAGAATTCGCATCAAGTAACCTTTAAGATAGCACTGAAATATGAGAAAGGAATGAGATTGCGAACGGCGGCATCCTCCCTAGCCGTTCTCTAAGTAATGAAACGACGAGCCGCCTTTACATTGGTAGAACTCTTGATCGTCATCGCGATCATAGCGGTGGTTGCCGCAATTCTCTTTCCGGTATTCGCTTCCGCCAAGAGGTCAGCCAAGCGTACGACCGCGCTATCGAATGTCGAGCAGATCGGGAAGGCGGTGCAACTTTATCTAAGCGATCACGACGATACACTGCCGTTTCGATTCCCGTCGCTTCCCTCCTGGCCAGGGTTTGACCCAATCCTGATCCTCGATTTGGATTCGCCAAAGGGCTTTAACGCGGTGCTCGGACCCTATCTCAATTCGACAGCAGTCTGGTACAGCCCGGAGGATCGCCTTTCGGTGCCAGGATACACCAGCTTCTGCGTCAACGGGCAACTCGCTTTCAGTTGGTCGATGTCCAGCTTCGCCCGACCGGCGGAGGCGATCTACCTCACAGACCGAACGGACATCCCACGTTCTCCCGCACTGCCGCCGGATACCTACGGCTGGTGGTCGTTCATCGATACCGAACCGTTCAACGTCAACGATCTGCCAGGAAAAATCGACCCCGTAAGCGTCGCCGTACAAATCGATCCAATTCGTTATGTCGGCAACACCGCGCTCTATCTGTTCTTGGATTCCCACGCTAAATCGATGGACTTCTATCGTACATGGGGCAATTCGTCGCAGAACCTCCACCTCGCAACCAAGTCATGAAATACTTTCCCCTCGCACTACTAACCTTTGCCGCAATCGGATGCGGCCGCAACGAATTCGATGTCAGCCCCGCTCAAGTGAGCAGTCACAAGGGCCGACCCAAACTGGCGGGCACGGATCAGGTCCATGTGCCCCCCGAAGGGTTCAAGACCGAGATGAAGTTCAAGAAGGGCGACCGGCTGCCCGATGGAACCCTTGCGGAACAGGATGGGAAGATTTCGGCTGATGGTCGATGAGCGGTGCGGATCCTTCGCGATGACCTCCGCCGCCCAGAACTCCCCCCTGGATCGACCGCTAGGGAGCGGGGGAGTCGAAACCCGAAAAGACTAGCTGCCCGTTCCGGAAATAGACAGTGACTCTCAGAGTCGCTATTCACCCTGCTGGTTGGCAAGTGCGAGTGCCCCTTGCCTGTCCACAGGTTCTTCGAAGCTCCCAACGACCCGAGCGGAGGCGGTGTTATCCCTGCTCTCGATCAACATGCCCCAAGTTAGTAGGGTCGGACGTTTGATGAGCTTCGGGCACTCGTCACTTCAACTTCAAACGATACACCTTCGGTGTCCACTTGCCGCAATTTATACCAACCGAGGCGGAAACGGCAGATGATCGTTTGTCCTCAGAGACCGTCATCGTGTATCCAGTGGACGTTCCCGTGCATGGATTGACTGGGTATTTGCCGCCCAGGTCCTTGGCGTAAAGGCCCATGTTGTTGTCATATGCGCCAGTCGCGACCGCGCGACCCTGCACCACAGTCGCGAGGGACCTCGCGTTTTTGTCAGCTAAGCGTCGCATGTCTTTAACGCTTATCGGAGATTTGGAGGCGGCAGCCCCCTTGTCCTGCGCCGCGGCAAGGAAACAAAAACAAGGCAAGATTGTCAGCATCGCTCCAAATCCAACAAACGTAATTCGCATTATTCGCTCCCGCGCCCTATGAGTTTACTTTTCCCTGTCCCCCAACCGGCTTCTCGACAGAAGCAGGTAATTGAACCATATTATAATACCAAGTGCCTAACGCTTTACTCGAAATAGGCGAAAATGGTGAGTCATAAGTCGGTTGGGAAAGACGATGCCGACGCGCATGAAAACCTAAGCTCGCGGCCTATGCGCGCCGGCGCAAAACGCAATACAGATGCACTGTTGGAAGCCGCACTCGCTGTATTTGCGGTTTCAGGCGCGGACGCGCTGGTGCGTGAAATTGCTCTCAAAGCCGGCGTCGGAGTCGGCACGCTGTACCGGCATTTCCCGCAGCGTTCAGACTTGATCGTGGCCGTCTTCCGTCACCAAATCGATGCCTGCGCAGACGCAGCATCGATTCTGGCGGCGGCGCAAAAGCCGGGCGAAGCGCTGGCGAGTTGGATGCAGCGTTACGCGGACTTTATTGCGACCAAGCGCGGACTGGCTTCTGCGCCACATTCGGGAAATCCTGCCATCGACTCATTGCCCGCATACTTTCAGCAGCGACTGGAGCCCGCTCTTCGGTCGCTTCAGGAAGCGGCAGGATCCGCCGGCGAAGTCCGCACCGATATTTCGGCCGAGGAGCTTTTGGGTGCGGTCGCGAGCCTGTGCATGCACGCCTACAAGCAGGGGCCCGATCAGGTCCGGCGCATGGTTGGGTTGCTCGTCGATGGGTTACGCTACGGCGCGACCGCACCGTAGTCTAAGCAGGGCTCCAACCCCAATGCAATCGAAACCCTTGGCGAGAGGCAAACAACGGCCACCCAAAGCAAGACCCCAGTCATGATTGGCATGGCAAACGGCGTGTGCGATACGAATAGGTGAACCGCCGTCGCTCCCCCAAAGAACGCAGTGAACAGCAATGCCCCGAGCGCGCGATAGCGAGGCGTAAGCAGCAGCGCGAGCGCTACCAACTCGTAGATTCCTATTGGCAAGAGCACCGAAGAATCGACCCCCACCTTTGCAGAAGCCTCGACCACGAATGGAGGCCTAAGGAGGTGCATCGCCGTGTCCATGACCATGAACGCAGAGACCAGCCAGAACACCATTCTCCCTACCCAAAGCCGCGCACCTGACGGTATTGCCGGGCTGCTGATGTTTGCAGCAGTCATGGACACGCCTCCACGTTCAGCAGCCGGACCGGTCGAACTTCAATCGAACCATGCTTGGCGGGCGGGATATCGGATGCGATGCGAATCGCCTCGTTTAGGTCCTTGGCGTCCACCAGATAGAAACCGGCAAGCATCTCCTTTGTATCTGCGAACGGTCCGTCCGTCACCGAGAGGGCTCCATTGCGAACCCGCACGGTTGTGGCTGAAGCTACCGGGTGCAAGGGCTCGGCGGCGAGAAGCTTGGCCCGATCGACAAGCTCCTGGGCATAGGCGGCACAGTGGGTATCCGGACAGGAGTCCCAGTGCTCTTGATCCAAATACACTAAACAGAGGTATTTCATCCATGCACCGCCAAGTTTCCGTTAACCGCCCAATGGATGCCGAATCTGTCTGTCACCATCCCGAACTTTTCCGCCCAAAAGGAAGGTGCGAACGGCGTCGTGACTCTTCCCCCCTCGGCAAGTCCGTCGAACACTTTCTGCCCCTGTTCGACCGTCGGGAAGTTCAGGGTCAGCATGAGCCCAGACATCGGCGAGTGGGGCATTCCCGGAGGAGTGTCTCCTCCATAGAGCATTGCCCCGCCGGGCAATTCCAGCATTTCGTTCACAACCCGGTTCTTGAACTCTTCGGGGATCGGCATATCCCCTGGCATCTCACCAAAGGTCATCTTGCTGACGGTCTTCCCATCGAATAGGTTGGCATACACGTCGAACGCCTCGGCGCAGTTACCGTCGAATGCGAGATAAGGGATTGGTTGAAGGATGTGTTCATTCATGTTGTATTTTCTCCTCTAGCCTTCTGTGGTTGGCCATTAATCGACTGTCGATTGATACGGCTTGAAATCGACCTTCATGGGTGAGAAGTTTGAGAGATTTCATCAAGGCGTCTCCGGATAAATCGCCGCTCAGGTTCTTGGCGAGCGAGGCCCAATGCCGCCTCGAAATCTGCGCGAGCCCTTGCGGTATCGCCTTGACGGCGATAGAGCTCGCCTCGCGCAGCATATGCCGGGTGGTAATGCGCAAGATCTCCTTTCTCCAAGAGGCCATCTATGAGGGCGATGCCCGCTGGACATCCGTCCCTTATGGCGATGGCGGCGGCACGGTTAAGCTCGGCGATTGGCGAAGGCTCGGCCACCAGAAGAACATCATAGAGACCGATGATCTCGACCCAATCCGTCTCCTCAAAAGAAGGCGCCTCTGCGTGCAAGGCGGCAATCGCAGCCTGCAATGTATATGTCCCATACCTCCGCGAACGAAGGGCGTCGGCAACCAATGCCCCGGCTTGACTGATCAACTCCTTGTCCCATTGGCTTCTGTCTTGATGCTCTAGCAGGATAATGTCGCCCTCTGGAGTGGATCGTGTTCGGCTCCGAGCTTGGTGAAGCAACATGAGGGCGAGGAGGCCCATCGCTTCGGGCTCAGGCAATAGATCGATCAGTTGACGTGCCAGGTGGACGGCCGCCGAAACGAGTTCGGTCCGTACCAAGTCTTGGCCCGAACTCGACGAATACCCTTCGTTGAAGACCAAGTAGATTGTTTTCAAGACCGAATGCAGGCGCTCAGGCAACTCTGCCTTCGCGGGAACCTCAAAGGGGATCGCCGCCTCCCGGATCTTTGACTTTGCCCTTACGATGCGTTGCGCGATGGTCGGCGCAGGGGTCAGGAAGGCGCGTGCGATCTCCTCAGTTGTCAGTTCACACACCTCGCGCAAGGTCAGGGCGACCTGCGCGTCAGGGGAGAGAGCCGGGTGGCAGCAGGTGAAGACGAGGCGTAGCAACTCATCCCGTACTTCGAGCGGCTCCTCCATGGCTACGCTTTCGTGCTCGATCAAAGGAGTCAGGCGACGCTTACGGCGTAGGAAGTCGATCCCGCGAAACCGTGCCGTCTGGTAGAGCCATCCGGCTGGATTGTCAGGCGCCCCTTGTTTCGGCCACTGGTCCGCGGCCGCCCGTACGGCGTCTTGCAGGGCGTCCTCGGCAGCATCAAAGTCGCCCAGCGATCGAACCAACCGGGCAAACAGGTTCCTGGATTCGGCTCGGTAGACTGCCTCCAGCACACTCATAGCCTCCGCGTGACTCAAGTCGCCAGTTTACATGTTGCAGCACTAATGTTTAGCGAGATCCACTTGCTTCGAACCAGCTGCTTGCTAAGATAGTCCCGCTTCAGGCACGAAATGAGGCGGCTCTGGAAGTCCGGCACTCATCCCCAGACGCCCTTGACGATCGATATCTGGCTAGCCTGGGGCCAGTGAAGTGGCATTCGCGGTATGGAGCTCGGTGTGACGTTACCAAGCTGCAAGGGGAAACGGTCGGATCGATCCTAAACTAAATTTCTTCGCCGCCTTCATAGCCGGACAAGATATCCCCGAAAGCAAAATTCGAAATTAGGCAGTCGGGCCTCGGCGAGCGCCAATGATGGCGACATTACCAGGTTCGCTCAGAGCCACCACTGTTCGAGTTTTCGTGCGTCAGGATGCGTAGTGACCCGCTCTCCGATCGATCGGTCTGTTGCTGCACATGGCTGTCAGGGCTTCGAATCTCCAAGTGGCCAGGTTGAACCTCTCGATAGGTAAAGGAGATCACCTCGGATTTGCGCCCTGAGGGCGCTTTCAGCCAAGAATTGATCGCTCCGCCAGGTTTGAACTCCATAAAGGCACGGGTGTCCGTGATCCGGTTGTCTTGAACCCGCCTTCCAACGAATGGTCGTTGGCCGGGCCCACGCACCAATACAAATACGGCAAGAATGACGAATAGTCCCGAAATGACGAGGCCAACTCGTAACCTTTCCCGATACGTATTGCTCATTGGCTTCCTCCCACCAGATCTGTCCGATCGAGAATTCTGTTCCTTTTTTGGTGAGCGATCGGTTCCGACGCAACATAGCCAATGACCGGGAACATTGATCGAGTTTTGGTTCGCGAACGCATTGCTCGCCCATTCACTAGGAACCGGGGAGCACAGATGCACGTTCCGCCTGCCGATAGTCGGGCTTGAAGTACTGCAGGCCCTCACTACGTAGCGGGCTGAGGTGAAGGAAGCCCAAATCCCAACCGGGAGGGTTGCGCATGAAGGGCTTCTTTCCACCGTGTCCGGAGACTGCTTGATAGCCTACACGCCTAGCATGTTGACTAGACTTGCCCCAACCAGCTCCGATTTTCTCGGTCGTACGCCGATAAAATGCGCCCAGTCATTTCTGGCGGCAACGGCCCCTTTCGAGCGTATTCGACATTTGTCAGGAAATGGCTTAGGCTTGATGTTCCGACGATCGCACTGCAAACACCGGCGGCATACGCGGAAAACCGAACCGCGAGTTCTTGCCAGGTGAGATCGCCAGGGTCGATATCCATCGCCCTCAAGCGCACCCAGTATTCCTCTGCATAGTCGCCCTTCGGCCTCTCGGCAAACCTCCAAGGAGCATTGGCGATCGGCCGCTTGGCAATAACGCCCAGACCCTTCTGGGCTGCTATCGGCAAATAACGTCGAAGCGATAGCTGGTCACAGACGTTCACCGAAGTCTGAACGCTGCCAAAAAGCCCGCTTGAGACAGCCCAGCCAAGCTCCTCATTCTCTCCAGAGTAGGCTGCGACCCGGATCTTTCCGCCTTCTCTCGCCTTCAAAAGAGCCTCTGGCACACCACTGTTCTTGAGTGTCTTCAAAGGGCAGGAATGAAGATGGACAACGTCGAGCACATCCGTCTTCATGAGTTTGAGCGCTCGGTCAATACCGGCTCCGATGATTTCCGGTGTCCAGTCGCTCAATCCTTCGACTCCATATCCAATTTTGGTCGAAAGCACGAACTCAGCTCGCCGGTGTGACAGATGAGACCCGATGCGCTCTTCGGAGAGTCCATTTCCGCGAGCAGTGTCGATCAACACAACCCCGGAGTCGATGACTGCATTGAGGAGCCTGCCTGCTTCGGCATCATCGAGGTCCTCTGACCCAACCTGCCCGGCGCCGAGCCCAATGCGTGAAACCTCCAGGCCAGTCGAGCCAAAAGGAATGATCCAGTCCATATCCTCAATCTAGCCCATTTCGCCGTCTCCCTGAGTTAGGAAGGCCTGAAGTCACTCAGTTCGGTTTCATCGAAGCGGGTCCCAGTTCGATGGCCGTCGCCCCCTATCCTCTGTTGGCTTCCAGACCCAGCAACGAGTCACAGCGCTACTTGTAGGCCAATCGCCCATTTGCGCCCTGCATCCTACGTGTTAGCCGCCGACGCACATGATCTTCCCGTTCGGAAAGTCCCTAGCCCATATGCAATCAAGCACTTGTGCATTGAAAATCAAAGTGATGGAGTTGGCAATGGCATCAGACACCCGACGATCCCATTGCGGTTCGCTGGCCACCTCGACTGCTACATCGCCGGCTTTGGCAGGGGAATTCCGTGAGCCTGTGCCACGTATTCTAGAGCTAGAAAGAAGCCCTCAACTTCCTTGCCTTTGGCTCTGACATCGCTAACAAAGGCTTCAAGTTCCGCGGATTTTCCGTGTAAACGGATCAGGTGATAGTCGGCTGCCAGGTACTCCGCGATTGGGTCATAGGTAAATGAAACCGAGTCCTGTACGCCCTTCACGGTGTGCCTCAAGATACCGTTGTCAATGAGGGCATCGAGAGGAGACCGGTCGCCCCAATCCTTGCTACTAAAGCACTGGCGGGCAGTTCGGATATGCAAGTTTCTGGGAATAAATGAATCACCCAGCGATTCGGCTGCGATGACCCGCGCAGCCTCCAGCAGTTCGTCATCGGCGAACTTATTCGCCCGGTCCACTTTCGGGTTCGTACGGCGAACGAAGTTGTAGTAGCAGTCCGGAATCGTCTTTGAGAGATCCTCGATAGACGCGCCAGAGGCCTTTGCTGCGATCGCCTCATCAAAGAACAAGCGAACGAAGAGCGGCGACAGGGGACGCTCTTCGTCATGGAGATTGATAGCTTTCGCCAATCTCGTCAGGAAGGCGCCATTGCCATCCACGTCGAGGACCTGGCTCTTCGCTACCAAAGCACTCAACCTCTCAAGAAAACCTAGCACCGTCGACGCGTCGAGCGGCACTGGACACAGCCTCAGCGGGTTCCAGGCCGAATAGTCGGCAGAGCGCCTTGTACTGACAATTACTGCCCGCACTTTAAGGATTCTAGACAGGGCCTCAACCGCCGCAAATGTGCTGTCCGCCCGCTCGGAGAGCCTGTCGAACACAAGCACAATTTGTCCACCCTTTAGCAAGCTCCTAACGAGGCTTTCATCCGCTCTGTCCTTATCAAGCCCTTTATTGATCTCATCCGCAACGAACTTGAGGACGGAGTTCGAAGGGTCCTCCACGGGGATTTCCTCGTCGACAAGCACCGGCAGACGAACGTCACCGGTAAGTCCGGTTAGCAGCCAGCGGCAGATCTCGATTGCGAGCATGCTCTTCCCGGCGCCTCCCGTACCAACGATCTCAAGAACATCGATGCTGGAATCAACGTTTTTTAGAAACCACTCGATGTCCGGGCGAAACGGCGTTTGCTTCCCGTTAGCAAAGTTGACACAAGGTAGAGAGTCGTAGCCATCGCATGCCCGTACTAGCGGTTCCTGGGCCCACCGCTTCGACCAGTCGACACTCCTTGAATCGATCCGCGCTTGTAGGACACGCGGCCTTGTAGCAAGTGACGGCACCAGCCAAAGCGATGACAGATGGGCAAGCTGAGTCAACTTGATTTCAGTCCAGGGGATTTTTATATCCCCCAACGGTCCTAGGCTATCGGGCAACCTTTGAATCCAAAGAATTCCGATCGGTTTCCTCCAAAAGACTACGAGAACCACCAGACACCAGAAGAAGATCAACGCGGCGGCGATGCTTGCCGGCAGTGCCCAAACTGGGAGGCTCGGCAGTAGACCAGGTTTCTCAGATTCCTTTCCCGGGCCAGATCTCGGATAATAGTCAGTCCAACCTTCGTCGGTTAGCTCTGCGGATAGAAGAAATCGAGAAGGAATATCCTGAAGTTGTTTTGGGTCGATTGGAATCTCGACTGTCTGATTTCGCCCCCCCGCTATGTGCTTAGGCTCCCCGATGGGTTGAAGTGAGTGCGTGATGTTATAGACTGCCTCAAGATCACCGACGAGTTGCACGGAGAGAACGCTGTGACTGGATGGCGGACTGCTAAGGGATATCGCGGCAACTGGCTTGTCGCCCTTCCACCTAACTACAAGCCCAGTTAACCATGAGACCCGCCTGGCGCCCGCCGCTGTTGTAAGTATATTTCCACTTGCTCCCACCGCGACCCAACGGTTGTTGGCATTGGCGACGGAACCCAAGTTGCTCATGGTGGGACTCTTGGAGACGGAGTGCCACGTCTCGCCGTCTGCTGAATAAACGACTGCGCCCCTGGATCCCACCGCGACCCAACGGTTGTTGGCATAGGTGACGGAACTCAGGTCGCTCGTGGTGGGATTCTTGGAGACGGAGTGCCACGTCTCGCCGTCTCCTGAATAAACGACTGCACCAATTTCTCCCACCGCGACCCAACGGTT
>Ga0302319_10011268_pt1 | contig 16978 bp, 12 predicted proteins | sample Bog_T0_2_FD_203319 | JGI IMG/M metagenome (GOLD analysis project Ga0302319, IMG submission 203319) | Peat permafrost microbial communities from Stordalen Mire near Abisko, Sweden - Bog_T0_2 | ecosystem: Environmental > Terrestrial > Soil > Wetlands > Peat | place: Sweden: Abisko, Stordalen Mire...
TGTTTCAGCTCAGTCAATGCTCCCCATCTACCCCTTCAGCGCCTGATCCAAATCCCAAAGCAAATCATCCAAATCTTCCAGCCCGATCGACAGCCGAACCAACTCCGGCGTCACCCCAGCCGCTTGCTGCTCCACCGCGCCCAACTGCTGGTGCGTTGTCGATGCCGGGTGAATCACCAAACTGCGCGCATCGCCCACGTTCGCCAGATGCGAGAACAGCTTCAGGCTATTGATGAACTTCTTGCCCGCCTCAAAGCCGCCCTTCACGCCAAACGAGAACACCGCGCCCGACCCCTTCGGCGTATATTTCTGCGCATTCGCATAGTAAGGGCTATCCGGCAGCGAAGCATACTTCACCCACTCCACCTGCGCATGCTTTTTCAAATACTGCGCCACCGCCAAAGTATTTTGCAAATGCCGGTCCATGCGCAGGCCCAGCGTCTCAATCCCCTGCAGGAACAGAAACGCATTAAACGGACTCACACACGGCCCCACATCGCGCAGCCCTTCCACCCGCGCCTTAATAATGAAGCTGATCGCCCCGAAGGTATCCCAAAACTTCATGCCATGATAAGCGGGCGCCGGCTCGGTAAAGTCGGGAAATTTGCCATTATTCCAGGGAAATTTCCCGCTGTCCACAATAATCCCGCCAATCGAATTGCCATGTCCGCCCATAAACTTCGTGAGCGAATGCACCACAATATCTGCCCCGTAGTCGATCGGCCGCGTCACATAGGGCGTGGCAAAGGTGTTGTCAATAATTAGCGGCAACCCATGTTCATGCGCGATCTTAGCCACTGCTTCAATATCCAGCACATTGCAGCGCGGGTTGCTGATCGTCTCGCCGTAAATCGCTTTGGTCTTCGGCGTAATCGCCTTGCGGAAATTTTCCGGGTCGTCCGGTTCCACAAAGCTGAAGTCATACCCCAGCCGCCGCATCGTGCAATCGAACTGCGTGAACGTGCCGCCATACAACGTGCTTGACGATACGATGTGGTCACCCGGCGCCGCCACCGTGGTCATCGCCAAAAACTGCGCAGCCTGTCCGCTCGATGTCGCCAGCGCCGCCACACCATTTTCCAAAGACGCCACGCGCTGCTCCAGCACGTCCGTCGTCGGATTCATGATGCGCGTATAGATGTTGCCGAATTGCTGTAAGGCAAATAAACGCGCCGCGTGATCCGTATCGTCAAACGTGAAAGATGTCGATTGATAAATCGGCACCGCCCGTGCATGCGTTGTCGCATCCGGATCATACCCGGCGTGGAGAGAACGAGTGTTAAAGCCCAAAGGGCGCTGAATGTCTTTTAGAGGCATAAGAAAGAGAATATCGAATCAGCTTGGCATGCGCGGCGTATTCCCCTCGTTCGCCGACACTCTCGCGCTCTTTCACCGTAAAACTGCCATCTCCGGCTACCAAACCGAAACTCGAAACGGTAAGCTATTAAGTCAGAGGAACACTCCAACTCGGAGAATTTCTCCAAAATCCATAGACTTCCTTAGAAATAGTAATTCGTTTGAACCAATGACAAGAAGCCAACTTTTTCCCATCATCCTTTGTAGTTCTCTCATTACAATTTCCATCGCTGCTGCGTTCGACGCGCCGGCGGATTGGCGCATTGCCGGCCCGTTCGGCGGAACCGCAACCAGTTTGGCCCTCGATCCCCAAAAGCCCAATTTTTTGCTAGCAGGCGGCATGAATTCTTTGCTGTTCCGCAGTGAAGATGCCGGCGAAACCTGGTCGCTTCTCGATTTCCCCAAACACAATTTGACGGAAGTCACCTCTGTGCTGGTAGACCCCAGCGATTCTAACCACTTCCTAGCCGGCATTATTTCGGCCGACGGCGGCGCTATGTACGCCAGCCACGACCGCGGCAAAAATTGGAAAGCCGTTTCCGACGTGAAAGATTTCGGCGTCCGCTCCATTGTCGCCGCCCCTAGCAAACCCACCCGCTTCATCGCCGGCACCTTGCGCGGCGTTTGGATGAGCGAAGATTCCGGTGCACATTGGGAACGCATCTCCGACCCCAAAAATCTCGAAATGGGCGGCATCACCGCCACCGCCATTGATCCCAAAGATCCCGACATTATGTACGCCGGCACCTCGCACCTGCCTTGGAAATCCACCGACGGCGGCAAGACCTGGAAAACCATCCACACCGGCATGACCGATGATTCGGATGTCTTTTCCATTTACATCAATCCGGCCGACCCGAACAACATCTTCGCCAGCGCCTGCAGCGGCATCTACACCAGTGGCGACCGCGGCGATCAATGGAAGAAAGTCATGGGTCTCACCTTCAGCCAGCGCCGCACCCACGTCATCCGCAAAGATCCACAGGCGGATGGCTTGATCTACGCCGGCACCACTATGGGCCTTTTCAAGAGCCCCAACATGGGTTCCACCTGGAAGCTGCTTTCCAAGGAACAGGTCAACGCCATCGTCTTCGATCCCGCTAATCCGGGCAGCATGTACATGGCTATGGAATATGAGGGCCTCGGCCGCGCCAGCGATGCGGGCGAGAAGATCCATATGCTCAATCATGGTTTCGTTGACCGCACCATTTCTGGTGTCACTACTGCCGGCGACAAGCTCATCGCCATCGAAACGCAACTCGGCGAATCGAGCGGTATCTTCGTGAGCAAAGACAAAGGCGAAAGCTGGTCGCAAATCATGGACGTCAAAGGTTTGAACGCGGTCCACTTGCACACCATTGCCGCCATGCCAAGCGAAGAGCGCATCATGCTCGCTTCGGCTGCGCACGAAATTTACAAAACAGTGGACGGCGGCCAAATCTGGAAGCCTCTGCCCTTGAAGCTAGTCACACCCGTTGCTGAAAAGGCTGCCCCCGCAACCGTTTCTAAAACAACGGCCAAACGCACCACCGCTGCTCGCAAAACCGTTGCGCGCAAGCCCGTGGAAAATGTTCGCGTCATTAATCCGCACGAAATTCACGGTATCTATTCCGCGAAAAACGGCACCAAAGACCTGCTCTTTGCCGCCACCGATCTCGGTCTCTTGCGCAGTTCCGACGCCGGCGAACGTTGGACCATGGCCGAAGTGGCCGGTTCATCAGGCGTCACCGGTCTTTATGTTTCGCCTATCAACGATGGACGCATGGTCGCCCGCGCCGATGCTGGCTTGTATGTCTCCAAAGACTTCGGCGACCACTGGACCAACTTGAACTTCCCCACGCCCACGGCTGACGTGAAAGATGTGGCCGTTCCCGTGGAACCCGGCGCCCCGCTGCTGGTCGCCACTCGCCTGGGTATGTTCTCCTCCGATGACGACGGCGCCAAGTGGGCCAAAGATCACGATGGCTTGCCAGCTTCCACGGTCAACTCTGTTGTCTACGGTTCGGGCACCATCGCCTACGCCGTTCAATATGGCAAGCTTTTTGAAACCAAAGACGCTGGTAAGAGCTGGTCGCATCTGAAGAGCGCCTTGCCTCCTGCTCAAATTCGCAAACTCTGGATTCCCGATCTCGCCACCAACCGCCTGTTCGGCATCAGTGCCGATCTCGGCGTTTTGTTTCGCAATTAGTTTCTATATTCGGTAAGATTTAAGGTTGGTGACCGATCAACCCTTGCTCAAGAGAAGAGGTGCGGTATCCAGCTTCATGCTGGCGTCGCGCCTTTTCTTTTTGGGCATGTTCGTCAGCACTTCGCTTGCCTGGGCGCAAGAGACAACGCCACAACCACCCACCCCAATCTCCGTTATCGAAGCGAATCCCGACATCTTTGAACTCAACGCGTTCGGCGGCGTGAGCCTCTTTAGCGGCGTGAATCAGGGAACGGGCACCGAAAAACTCGTCACCGGTGGTGCCGCCGGTGGGCGCGCCGCCTACAACTTTTCTCAGCATTTCTCTGCCGAAGCCGCTTACACTTTTACCGTCAACAACGGGCGCTTTGTGATCCCCGGCAATTTTTCTGCTTTCAATCACACCTTCGGCAACCAGACCCAAGCCGTCTCCCTCAATCCTGTTTATAACTTCACGCGCCGTGGTTCGCGCCTGCGTCCCTACATCACCGCCGGCATCGGAGCCGACTGGTTCATCCCCACCAAACAAGCCCGCGCTCAATTGCCCGAGATATCGAAAAACACCGAGTTGGCCATCAGCTACGGCGGCGGTTTGAAATATCATTTGACGCCGCACCTCGGTCTGCGCTTCGACGCGCGCAGCTTCTATTTGCCCCGAAACCCCACCTTCGGTCTTACCAATTTCCCAACGGCCCACCTCAACGGCTTCCAAGCCACCGCCGGTCTAGTGTTCTACTTCTGGCAGGCGCGCTCCACCGCTGTTCGAACTGAGCCCGCCGAAACACCTAAGGCAACCACCATTCAGCCACTCAATCCGGGAGAACTCAGCGGCGCCACCGGGCAATTGTGCCAGGGCCGCGTTCTCACCTTGCATGCCACCACCACCGACCCCGCCGGCCACCCCCTCACCTATAGCTGGAAAGCCAACGGCATGGCTGTTGGAACCAACGATCCCGACCTTTCCTACAAGCCCAACAACGCCGGCGATTTCCAATTCGAAGTCGAAGTTGCAGATGCCACTGACCCCGCCCGCACCATTCGACTCGGCCCCAAAACGCTCGCCGTCCAAGACTACGTGCTTCCCAAAATTGTTGGCATGACGGCCTCGCCCAATACCATCAATATGGGTGCTGACGCCTCGGCTCATCAGACGGTCATCTTGGCGGCGGACATTTCGGCTACCCCGTGCGGCGGCAACCTCACGTATAAGTGGACCGTCAGTGAAGGCGCTTTGACAAACTCCGCCGGCCCCAGCGCCACATTCGACACTGCCAGCCTCAACTTCGATTCCGGCATGGGGCAGACAAAAACCATAACCGCCACTGTGACAGCCACCGACGAAACCGGCCAAACCACCTCGCAAAGCGTCAACTTCCTGGTGGATTACCCGGCCCAATACAAACGCCTGCCCGATGTTATCTTCGCCAAAGATAGCGCGCGGGTGAACAACTGCGGCAAACGGCTTCTCATTGAGCAGGCGGCGCCCCAAGCTGGTTCGGCTTTTGACATTTTGCTGATCGGCCACCGCACCAGCGACGAGGTGGAAAGCGTGCCAACCATCGGCCGCACCGCCTTGCACAGCAGCACGTTAGACCGCCAGCGGCTCCTCTCTGTCGCGGCCGTTCTCACCGGGGGCCACGGTGTTTGCGGCAATCTTGACCTTGCCCAAGTCCGCATCTACGCGGCCGGAACCGAACAGATATCGCCTGCCGACCCTGGTTTCTGCGGTACATCGACCGTTCCCCCCACGGCGGAGCGGTCTGGCGCCGAAGTGAGCGAGACTGATAAAGAACGCCGGGTTGAGGTGTATCTGATCCCAAAAGGCAGCGCCGTTCTGCCTCCGGCCGCCCGTAATGGCGCTCTCGTTTCAGCCGCTGCAGCAAAAGCGCTAGGGTGTCCGAAGTAATATGGTTAGAAGCAAAGGGCACGTGGTCTTTGCAAGCGCAGATGGTATGGTCACCTGCCGCTTGACGCCTGTGTCTCTCTTTGCGTTGTTGCTTATTGGGTTTTTTGTCGTAAGGCAGCTTTTTGTAATGTTTTACGCTAGAGGTTATCTAATTTGAAGTATGGATCTTAAATTCTCGTTTGGAGGAGAAGCATGAATACTCGGCTACTAGCTAGGCCGATCAGTTCGGCAATCTTGTGCCTGACGCTGTGCTCGGGCACGGCCGTCTTTGCGCAAGATACGAACACTACGAAAACTACCGTTAAGATGGCCAATGGCCAGGACGAATATCCGGACTTATGGGAAATCGATGCCTTCGGTGGCATTCAGGTCTATAAGCAGGTGAACCGCGGGTTAGACACGAAGATTTCTAACGGCGGGGTGTTTGGCGGTCGCATCACCTATAATCCCTACGAATATCTCGGCTTGGAATTGTGGATGGACTATTCGGTGGCGAACGTCAATTTCGGCCAATCGAACGGAACCATTCCGTTCGGTTTCGGTGGAGCCGGCGGACCGGTGCCCCCCTTCGCCTTCGGCGCTCGCAATTGGACATTCGGCTTCAACCCCGTTTGGAACTTGCGCCCGCGTGGATCGAAAGTGCAGCCGTATTTGACAGCCGGTGTTGACGGCATTCAATTTACTCCCACAACCAAGGCCATCAATGTGGCGAACCAGCCGAATAACCTGGCTCTCTATCATGCCGGTTCTTTGAATGATAATTTGCAAGTGGGTCTTAACTTTGGTGGCGGCGTAAAGTGGCACTTTACAGACCACCTGGGCGCCCGTTTTGACGTCCGTGGTTTGATCAGCCGCAACCCAACGTATGGCCTGCCTAGCGCCTACAATGGCGGCGGCGTTTACATCCCTGGCAAGGCGCATGTGGACGGTATTCAAGCAACCTTGGGTTTGGTGTTCTATGGTGGCGAAAGCAAGTGCCCCGTTATGCCGGCCGCTCCTCCTCCCCCAGCCCCGCTGCCTAGCGTATCTATTACTGGTGGCGATGGCAGTGGTTCCGCCGCCTTCTGTTCCGGCCAGCCGGTTACCCTGCATGCCAATATCGCTGCAGCCGATCGCAAAGTGGCCTATGCTTGGACCGTGAACGGTCAGGCCCAGAGCAGCACCAGTGCCGATGTAACGTTCACTCCTTCGGTGGGCACCTCAAACGTGCAGGTGACGGTAACGGATACCACCCCGCTGCCTCCTCCCATGGAACGCCCCAAGAAGTTCCCGGTTCGTTGCTGGGTGCAGCCTCCCGCCGCAGCCCCAATTGCTCCCGTGTCCGGCACCTCCACAGTTACTTTGGCCCAGGGTGGTCCAACCATCTCCAGCGTAACCGCTTCGCCCGCTGTTTTGGCGTTTAATGGCGAAGGGGCGCGTACCTCGAACTTGGCCGGCGTCGCGCAGTCTTCTCCGTGCGGCGGCAACTTGACCTATAAGTGGACCGTCAGCGAAGGCAGTGTCACCAACGATTCCAGCCCCAACGCTACGTTTGATGTCTCTAGCTTGAACTTCGAACAAAGCGCGCAAGCCCAAAGTAAGTCGATCGTGGCTACTCTGACTGTTACCGATGCCACTGGCAAAACGGTTACCGGCACCGCCAACATCACCGCCAACTACACTCCGCAATGGGTGCGTTTGGATGATGCCATCTTCGGCAAGAACAACACCCGCGTCAACAATTGCGCCAAGCGTCTTCTCATCGACGACGCCGCTCAACGCATGACCAACGGCGATTACGACATCATTCTCGTCGGCCATCGCGATACTGATGAAAACGAGAAGGCTGGCGGCGGCAAGAAGAAGGGCCGTAAGGGCGCCGCTGGTATCGGTTTGGATGAAGAACGCGTACTGAACGCAGCCGCCATTCTGAGCGGTGGTACCGGCACTTGCGGTAAGGTTGATATCTCCCGCATCAAGATGGATGTGGTGGGAACCGACCAGACCTCCGAAACCCGGACCGGCCAGTGCGGTACCTCCAACACCCAAGAGCGCAAAGGATCTGAGACGAGCGAAGCCGACAAGAATCGCCGCGTCGAGATCTACTTAGTGCCCCACAACAGCACCGTGCTGCCCCCGGCCGTGAAGAACGCCCGCCCAGTGCCCGAAGCTGAAGTTAAGGCGCTCGGTTGCCCTCACTAAGAAGTAAGTAGTTCAAAACGAAAGGGCCAGGCGGTTCGCCGCTTGGCCCTTTTTGTATTCCCGTAAAACCAACCGGGTTATGGCAACGAGATTCATCCTGGTTTATTCTAAAGGGGAAGGGAACGGCTAGTCGCAACTGGACGCCCCTTCTCGTTCAAAGGCGAACGCTAGTCTTTCGGCCGGCGCAGCTCAAGAACGATAGTCCACAATTTTTTGTAGACTACCTTCAGAATGAAGTGAAACATGTGCATCACCTCCTGCGTGAAGTAGGATTGAAAGGCCGGAGCCGCTAGCTCCGGCCGATCACTTCGCCGCTCAAATGCAGCGCAGCCATCGCTTGCGATTCCTTTAATCCGCTCTCGCATGAAGATCTAGTGGCGCGAACGGTTGATCCATCTCTTCGAAGATAGCTGTGCGAGTCCGTCGAAAGTCTCAGTTGGTAGTTGGAATCGGGCTTCCCACCTTGCGGCGGATCAAGTTCGCCAACGGTCCTCAATCTCTCGGCCACTGATGTAAACTCGCCTTAAGTCTCCCGTTCCATCCCGATAATGAGCGACCAAGCCGACATCAAAAAGAGAGCTGTCGATATTGCCGAACGTGCACTCGCGTTCGAAGGACTTGCCAGAGAGGCGTTCATCCAAGTTTCCTGCCAGGGCCATCGCGCCTTGCACGCCGCCGTTCGAAACTATTTGGCCCGGCCCAAACAGACGGTTCGTTCGGCCGTGGCAACCGTCATCGCCAACGCTGATCCTCGAAAGAAACGCCACCCCACCCCTTTTCGTGTCCTGCAGAACCGTTACGAGATCAAAGAGAAACTCGGGGCCGGCGGAATGGGCCAAGTCCTCAAAGCTCTCGACCGCCAAACAGGCGCCTTCGTCGCCATCAAACTGATTAAGGCTAGCGACGCGCCCGGACAGGATCAGCGCATGCGCTTCATGCGAGAAGCCCGCAGCGCTGGCGAACTGCGCCACCCCAATATTGTTCAAATCTTCGACGTCGGCCAGGTGGAAGGCAACCTCTACATGGTGATGGAGTACCTGCCGGGACTCTCCTTGCGTTCGCTCATCGCTAAGCGACAGCCGGATGATCCGCGGCCCATTCTGCTCATCATGTCCCAGGTGACAAACGCCTTGGCCTTCGCTCATGCCAAGGGCGTCATTCACGGCGATGTGAAACCCGACAACATTATGGTCTTACCGAACGGCACGGCAAAGCTTGTCGATTTCGGCATTGCCCGCCACGCCGCTCTGCCCAACCTGTTAGTGCAAGGAGGCGTTACGCCTCGCTATGCAGCGCCTGAGCAGTTCCAACAACAAGACGCCCACGCCCCTTCCGATATCTGGGCCATCGGCGTCACTCTCTTCGAATCATTGACAGGCCGCTACCCTTTTCGGACGCCTCAAGAAACCATTCACGCTCCGACGCCTCTTCTCGAACCGGCTTTGCCTCTGTCCACGGAACTGAATAGGCTACTCGCTCAGATCTTAATCAAGAATCCTCAATATCGTCTTCTGACAGCGGACGACCTCGCCGCCAGTCTTTCAGAGCTTGCTGGTCAGCCCTCGTTCATTAGGGTCGATGAGCAATCCCGCGACAACCCGGCCGACTCAGACGGTCTTTATGCGTTGCCCGATCTGGGCTTCCGTTCAGCATTAGCCTCCGCGGGCGGACCGGAAGCGAAGGACGGCATCTCCGGTTGGACAAAGCGCCGCTACCTGGTCGAGGCAAAGCGCAGGGAGTGGGTTCCTGCCAGGCGCCTTTTCCTTGCTTGGGGTGTACCCCTGAGCCCGCTCGCGCTTTTGCTGATTTTCACCTCGCACTGGTCAGGGCCGGCTTTCCTTGTTCCTCTGATTGCCTTGGGCTTGATATCGGGGTTGGTCTCACTAACATTCATACCAACCGCGGTCTGCCTCCTCTTCGGCGCCTTTGCCCAGTTGCCCCACTGCCGTAACTGCGCGCTAGCCATGAGTCGGACTTCTCGCTGGGTGCGCTTCGCCAAGAACCGCACGGAAATCGAGTATGGCCTGAGTGACTGCAGAGGTGCCCTGAAGCATGGCCTCTGGCAGGAGGCCGCCAAGTTGCTAGCGGTTCATGGCAGGGAGTATGTGGCCGAGAGCGACAATCTCTTTGCCTCTCTGCGACTCCGTCTCGACTTCTTTGAATGCGATTACTGTCCGCACCACGCCGCTCGCTTGACTGTGGAAGAACGCGCCGCCAAGAACTGGCGTCCGCAGGAACGCTATTTCGAAGCTTACTGGCAAGGCGGCGGCGCGAAGCCATCGCTACTCCGCCGCTTCAGCCAAACATTCAAGAATGGGCAGCGGTCTTTCGCAGAAGCAGCCCGAATTGACATTGATTTCACCTCGTTCCTGGGGCCTGTGATCGCCGGCGGTATTATTTTTGCGGGCTTGCTGGCCGCCTATCGCTGGTCGGCTGGCCGCGAACGCATTCCCCTCAATCTCCCCTCTTTGATTGAGCAAAATAAGGTATGTTACACACCCGCACCCTCACCCACGCCCAAGCCTTTTGTTCACGTAGAGTCCCACTCAACGAAAGAACTAAGCGATCTCGTGCGTAAGTTCGAGTGCTTCGAGCCACCTAACAACAGCGAGGCTTCAGAATGCCAGATGTTCTGCACGCCGCGTTGAGATCAAGTTGATTCGGGTTCTGAAGTGAATCGAGTTGCAGCCATGCTAAGCTGTTGTCGCATCGCACGAGAAATCCTTTCCAACCGCTGTGTTAGGGAGATTACACAAATGGCCGCCGCTGCTCAGATTTATTTGCCGATAGAAACATTCAGCCTTTCATTTTTTGGAATCCAGACGATCCAGGCGAAGCTGAACCGGCTCATCACGCAAGGCCTGATCCCTTCTTTTCCGATTCTGGAAACAGGACGTGTCGATACCGCCACCACCGTCGCCCTCCAAGCCTTCTGCGAAGTATTCGCTATCGACTCCACCGTGGAGTTGTTGCCAGGGATGATGTTGAGCAAGCCGAGAAAGGTGAACGTGCCCCCGCCGCTGATGAGCCGATTCAGTACGCCTACGTTTGCGAATTTCAACTTGGCGGGGGCGGAGGGCGCAAGCATTCGATCCGACGCCGCACCTTGCGCCGAATTCGACGGCGATGAGCCTCTTGCAGTCGCTCGTTGACCACACCGAAGGACGCCTTTCGCAGATGACGCCCGCGACTGCGATTACACCTGGAAAGGCATGGCAAGTGGAGCTTGCCGAAGCTATGTTCGGAGCTCGTTCAGCCGTCGGTCCGTTTTGCAGCGAGCATATGCCTTTGATTACAGACGCCCTTATTCGAGCCAACCAAAAATTCGGGAACGATTTGGACCGAACCGATTTCCTGGTCTTGGCCTTGGCGACAATCGGGGCAGAGAATGCGAGCCTTAAGCCGCAAGACGAAGGGGTCCAGTACAAAGGGCCGGCCAATAACAGCGCTTATGAGCCTTTTGACATTTATGAACCATATGACAAGGAGAAGGTCAGGCTAGCAAGGGAGAAGGCTGAGAAGGAGCATCCGGATCGGCACCCGGTGCGAGTTCCGAAAGGTGGGATGCCGGCCGCCGACAACACTGACCTCGGCGACGGAGCGCGGTACAAGGGCCGAGGTTGGGTTCAACTGACCCACCGGTTGAGCTATCGGCGTGCTGGGGACGCGCTTCATCTTGATTTGGAAACAAATCCGGATCAAGCAGGTGCCCAGTACGCGGAGAATTGCGCGCAGATTCTGGCTTGGCGCGTGGGGACCGGGGGGCGTACGCATAGTGCCTACCGACAAATCTGCGACGATCTTGCGCACAATCGCACCACCGCTCTCCGCATGATGGTTAACGGAGGCACAAATGGTCTCGACAACTTTGTGAGAGCGTATTGGGCGGGCCGGCAGTTCTTTCGCCGAGGCTACTATCTTCGGGTAATGCGAATGGGACTCAAGGCATGCTTGTAAGCGGATGCCCATCAACGCACTCACACAGCGCCAGCGACTTACCACCGGTGTTGATGCCCAGCCGCGCGAATAGTTGGCTGCTCAGATGTAGAACTGCTTGGATCGTTCGGATTATCATCGGTATGCTATTCACGCTGCTGAGCGTAGCCGCTTACAGCGCGGACTCAACTTTGCCCAAGGTTATTGACGATCTCGCCGTTAGTCCGGACGGCCGTACGTTCGCGGTGGCGACTGAAGTGCGTGGCGGGCCGTACGCCGTCTATCTGCTATCTCCAGACGATGGGCAAGCGGTTTCTACAATTCGCGGCAAGGAGAAACTCGCCACCGGGGCCTCTTCCGTCGCCTTCACGCCGGACAGCAAGACGCTCCTAATCGCTGACGGCGGCATTCGACGGCTGGCGCTCCCATCCCTCGCGCCGATTCCACCCCCGACTGATCCGACCGACCGCCTGTTGGATGTCAGCAGCGTTGCGGTCAGCACGGATGGCAAGTATATGACAGCTTGCCTCTCTTACCGTTTCATGGCTTGGGATTTAGCAACGGAGAAGGTGATCTACGACAATGGCCCGGACAATCCGTCACATGAGACCGGGCATTTGCCTTGTACCGTGTCACCTGACGGACAGCTGATCATGGTTTTCGACTCCTTCCATCACTACGTGTGTTGGCAGACCAAGCCGTCCTGCTCCAGCATCCCCGGCGAGATAGACAGCTTCGTCTTCCGCCCGGATGGAAAGGGTGCCGCTTGGCTCAAATATGCTCCAGTAGACTCGCCTAACAAGCTTGTCATTGGGACCGTGGATACTCGGCGGATCGTCCGCTCTATGGCGGCGAGAGCCCCCGCCGGTTCGGAGGATTACCGACATCTGGCTTACAGTCCCGACAGCAAGTTGCTGGCGCTCGGAGGCGAGGGGATCGCGATTTTAGAGCCGGAGAAAGGGCAAATCCAAAAACTGTTTTATTCCGCCGAATTTCCCATCGTCGATTTTCTGCAATTTACGCCGGATGGGAAACGAATCGTTTTTGCCATGAAGAGCGCGAAGGACTGGTACGACTCTCAGATCGGCCTCTGGGATTTAGCCGCGAAAAAGCTGGTTTGGACGGTTGCGCTGCCGGCGCTGCCCAAGAACTGAGGCTCAGCCAACTCGACGGCGATGAAGGTATGGCAGTCGCCGCTGGTCATACGAATTGTCGCCAGTTCCCGCAAATTCCTTTCTCCTTCGCTAATGCCATCTGCCAGTCCTTGGAGAAAAAGCGGCACTAACCCCCATACAGATCAAGCATTTACAAAAAACAATCCCCCTCCCCAAAATATCCATCCCGAGCCAAAACGAAGCGACGCGAAAGCCCCGGCTGAGCGAGTTTTTCATCCCCTCCTGTGGCCACCCGTAGGATTGCCATTTGCCGGTCACAGCTCGAGCGAAATTTATATTCTGCTTGTTTTCATAACCTTGCAGGAAAATCCCCATTTCCGGCGAAAACCCCAAAGCGATCCTGGAGACGAAATGAGGAATTTCATGCAAGCACAGCAACAGACCATTGATACCAATTTTGAGCCCGAATGCGCGCTCCCCGGCACGGCGCTCACCTGCCTTAACAGTCTCAAGCATGGCGCCACTTCGCGCATGCTTTTCATCCCCGGAGAAAATCCGCAAGTTTTTTATAACTTACTCGCCGAAAGTTTTAAGACCCATCAACCGGCGAGCACGGAAGACAGCGCTCTCGTGACAGATCTTGTTCTCGCTCGCTGGTACCTGTGGCGGCGCCAGCGATCTTCGAACAAAAGTGAGTTCGAGCAATATACCGGCCACGCGGAAGAAGACACGCTTACGCCGGCAGACCTCAAGACACTCGCGCTTTTTGATCGCTATCGCACGCAGGCCGAACGCACGCACGCACGCGCTCTTAAGAATGTTCAGACCATTAAGAAGAACGCCTTTAACGAAGAGAAATGGAGCGCGCAGCTCGAACTTCAGAAAAGGAAGTACGACCTGGATCTGCAACGCTTTGAACTTCGTCGCGAGCAAGCAGTGGCTAAAAAGAAGACTAGCCCGACGGCGACTCCCTCCCCGTCAGATCCAGCACCCGAACCGGATCATCCGAATCCCGAAAACTTCGCCGGTTCTTCGCTTCCGCTTCGTAAAACGGCCGTTACGCACTCCGTAGCGGTGCAAAATTCAGACATGCCGCTCCATCACGGAGCTGCCATTCATCGCCTTTTGTTCGCTTCCGCTTCGCAAAATTGCAGTTGATTCGTAAATTTCACTGAGGCACGAAGCTCGTTTCTGAGCCGCGCCCGTAAGGAAGCGGACAACGTCAGGCCATTATTACGCGCCAATCCTCCTCGCCGCAAGGTGCTCGAAGCGTTGGCCGCCGGATGTTTGAAAACCTAATAATGCAGGACTCTCAACCGACGCTGGTAGTGTCTTGTCGAATATTCGTTCTTCTCCCGTAAGGCCGCGCCACGTCTCAAGCCACTCTTTCCCCTATAATCAGACAATGAAGATCGCCGCTCTGCTGCTTTGCCTGGGAACCATCGCCGCCGCCGCGGATACCGGCGCTACCTGGAGTCCTACCGCCGCCGCGCAATATCTCGATCAGCGCGCCACCTGGTGGGAAAGCTGGCAAAACTCGAAACGCGATCACGACACCGTTTGCGTCTCCTGTCACACCATCTTGCCGTACGTTCTCTCGCGCACTAAACTGGGCGCTTCTCTCGACAACAAAGAGATGCCGGTCGCGCAGCAACAGGCGCTGCAGTACGTGCGCAAGCGCGTCAGTCTGTGGTCCGAAGTGCAGCCTTATTATTCCGACGCCAAAAGCGGCCCCGGCAAATCGCGCGAATCGCGTTCCACTGAATCCGTTCTCAACGCGTTGGTTCTGGCCGGCAATCCGGGCGATCCAACTCTCACGCGCAAAGCGTTTGATGCGGCTTGGGCGTTACAGCTCAAGACGGGCGATCACGCCGGTGCCTGGGATTGGCAGGTCTTTCATCTCGCTCCTTGGGAAGCCGGCGATTCGCAGTATCAAGGAGCCACCTTCATGGCGCTTGCCCTCGCTTGGGCTCCGCCAGAGTATCGTCACGACGCGGCCATTAAATCAAATGTCAAGTTACTTCGTTCCTATCTCCAGCGCGAATACGCGAGCCAAACTCTGTTGAACAAAATGGTCCTGCTCTGGGCCTCTGATCAAGTTCTGTCTCGCGCGCAGAAGCATCAACTAGTCGCCGATATTCTTCAGAAGCAGCGTCCCGATGGCGGCTGGAATCTCGCATCCCTTGGCAAATGGGAACGTTCCGATCACACCGATCAAGACTCCGAAAGTGACGGCTATGCCACCGCGCTCGCCACCTTGGCTTTGCAACGCGTTCACCATGAACAAGCCGCTTCGCAAAAGGGTCGCGGTTGGCTCGAAGCCCATCAGAATAAGGAAGATGGCTCCTGGCGCACTTACTCGCTCAACAAGAAGCGCGACCCCAAATCCGACGTCGGTAAGTTCATGACCGACGCCGCCACTGGCTACGCTGTGCTCGCACTTACCAGCCCTGGATCACGGCGGGACTAACGCGCTGAAAAGCTTCCGCAAACTGAATCGCTGAGTTACCGCAAATCCGCCGCGCATGGTTGGCCCGTTGCGACGCCCGCTGCGTATAGTATTCGCGCAAATAACCCTGCGCGCCCATTTCCGCCATCGCCGCTTTCTTCTTCTCAAAAACCGGCGTGATGTCTAGAAACGTATTCGGCATGAAACTGCACAGTTCTGGTTGGTGCGGTTCAAACAGTAGGAAATCCGGAGGCTTGATGGTCTTGAACGCACTGGCCACGCCCGCGCCCGAAGCCAGTTGCCGCGCTTTCTCGCTCACTTGGTAAGCCACGCTGTGGTCCGGATTAAACGGGTCTTCTTTCGCATGCGTCAGCATCACGTTCGGTTCAAAGTCGCGCAGTTGTTGCACCAGTCGCTCTAACGCGGCCTTGTCGATCTCCAGCGGATAATCGCCCAGATCCAACGGCTCAAACGTCGCGCCCAATATCTGTGCGGCCTTCTCCGCCTCACCGCGTCGGATGCGCTTTACATTCTCTTCCGTCTGCCCCGGCTCTTTCCAAAGCTCGCCCGATTCGCCCCGTTCTCCATAAGACAGCGCCACCACTTTAGCTACGCCGCCATTGGCTGTTACCGCGGCAATCGCTCCCGCCGCCCTCCAAACGAAGTCAGCCGCGTGCGCGCTCACTACCAAGAGCCTAGTCATTTCCTATCCTTCGCGTCCACATATTGCAAACCCATTTGCTCCAGTTTCGCCCGCATGCCGTAGATGTCCAGGCCCACTTCACCGGCAGCTAACTTCGCCCTGACTTTGGTCTCCCTGGCCTCGCGTTCTTCCGAAGCCGCAATCACAGCTTCAATATCCGCCCGCTGCACCACCACCACTCCATCGTCGTCGCCCACCACCGCATCGCCCGGATTCACCACAATGCCAGCGCATACCACCGGCACATTTACCGAGCCCGGCGTCGCCTTCACCGCACCCTTGGCCGAAATCGCCTTTGACCAGACCGGGAACTTCATCGCCGTCAATTCGCCCACGTCGCGGCAACCGGCGTCGATCACCACACCCACTCCCCCATGTGCCCGGAACGAAGTGGCCAGCAGATCGCCGAGCATCGCATCCGTATTAGCCGAACTCAGCGCCACCACAATAATGTCGCCCGCTTGGCAAAGGTCTGCCGCCACATGCATCATCATGTTGTCGCCAGGAGGAGCCAGTACCGTCAGTGCAGCACCCACCGCGCGCGCTCCTGGATAGATAGGACGCATGTGCGGAGCCATCAACCCGATCCGCCCGTGCGCTTCGTGGATCGTGGCCACGCCGAACCGCCCCAGTCTTTGCAATTGGTCCGCCGTCGGCCGCGCAATATTCCGCACCGCAATGCTCATTTAGTCTCTCCCAAACACTTCGCCGTCAAACAACTTACGCGCCGTCCGCAGCAATCCCGCACGCTTCACCGCACCCTGTTCCAACTCTAAATGCACCGTGAACTCGCCCGTAGGATGCTCAATGGAAAGTAGGATATCGTCTCCCACTGGCACCGTGGCAATGCCCGCAGTCACCGTCCCCGGTAGAACGCAAGCCGTTGCTACTGATACTGCTCCAAACACGCCAATCGAGGTATGACAAGCGTGCGGTATGAATGTACGCGTCGCCACCGCACCGCCGTTTTGTGCCGCCGCAATCAAACTCATCTTCGGCACAACCTTCTTTGCCACATCTCCCAAACCCATCAATGCGCCAGCCGCCAGCCGCACCGCTTCCAATCGCGTCTTGAGTTCACTATCCGCGTTTAGCGCTTCTACCGTTTCGTAAGCCGTACGTCCCAGCGCTTGCGCCGCAACTACCA